>Ga0207655_1000106_pt1 | contig 181416 bp, 160 predicted proteins | sample KBSM44metaG_FD_184398 | JGI IMG/M metagenome (GOLD analysis project Ga0207655, IMG submission 184398) | Miscanthus rhizosphere microbial communities from Kellogg Biological Station, Michigan, USA - KBS M4-4 metaG (SPAdes) (version 2) | ecosystem: Host-associated > Plants > Roots > Rhizosphere...
TGGACGAAGCCACCAGCCACCTCGATCTGGCCAACGAAATGCACATCAACAACGCGATAGCGGCGCTGAAGATCACGCGCATCATCATCGCCCACCGGCCTTCCACCATCGCCTCGGCCGACAGGGTCATCGAGCTGCAGCCGGCGGGGGCCGAAAATAAAAAATGAGGCCAAAACCGCTGGCCTCATTCCGTTCATTCGGCTGCGCATGCGCGCAGCGGATGACGATCAACGCATGGTGACGAACTCTTCCGCGGCGGTCGGGTGGATCGCTACGGTGTTGTCGAAGTCCTTCTTGGTGGCGCCCATCTTCACGGCGACGGCGAAGCCCTGCAGGATTTCATCCATGCCGAAGCCGATGCCGTGCAGGCCGACGATTTTCTCTTCCTTGCCCGCGCACACCAGCTTCATGCGGCACGGCTGGCGGTGCTGAGTCACTGCGCTGTACATGGCGGTGAAGGAGGATTTGTACACCTTCACGTTGTCGGCGCCGAATTTCTCGATGGCTTCCGGTTCGGTCAGGCCGATGGTGCCGATCGGCGGGTGGCTGAACACCACGGTGGCGATATTGCTGTAGTCCAGATGTTCGTCCGGCTTGTTGTTGAACAGGCGTTCGGACAGACGACGGCCGGCGGCGACCGCCACCGGGGTCAGTTCGACCGCGCCGGTGTTGTCGCCCACCGCGTAAATGCCTTTGACGCTGGTGTTCTGGAACTTATCGACGTCGATATAGCCTTGCTCGTTGGTTTTCACCCCGGTGACGCTCAGGTTCAGGTTGTCGGTCGCCGGTTCGCGGCCGATGGCCCAGATCAGGCTGTCGACGGTGAATTCCTTGCCGTTTTCCAGCTGCAGCTGCAGGCTGCCGTCGGCGTTCTTCACGATGGCTTTCGGTACCGATTCGGTATGCAGGCTCGGCCCTTCGGTGTTCATCACTTCCACCAGGGTCTCGACAATCATCGGATCGAAGGTGCGCAGCGGCGCGTGCTTACGCACGAAGAGGTGAGTTTCCGCACCCAGCGCGTTCAGCACCCCGGCGATCTCCACGGCGATATAGCCGGCGCCCACCACGGCGACGCGTTTCGGCATTTCGTCCAGCTCAAAGAAGCCGTCGGAGTCGATGCCGTATTCCGCACCCGGAATGTCCGGATGGCTTGGGCGGCCGCCGGTGGCGATCAGAATATGGTCGGCGGTGATTTTCTCGCCGTTCACTTCCACGGTGTGGGCGTCGACAAAGCGTGCGAAGCCTTTGATCACGTCGACCTTGTTTTTACCCAGCACGTTGTCGTAGGAGGTATGGATGCGGTCGATATACGCGGTGCGGTTGGCGACCAGCTTTTTCCAGTCGAAGGCATTGACGGTGGTGTCGAAACCGTAGTCCGGGCCGTACTGGTGGATGGCTTCGGCGATCTGCGCCGCGTGCCACATGACTTTTTTCGGTACACAACCCACGTTGACGCAGGTGCCGCCCAGTTCCTTGGCTTCAATCAGCGCACATTTCTGGCCGTACATGGCTGCCCGGTTGATCGATGCGATACCGCCGCTGCCGCCGCCAATTGCTAGATAATCGTAATGTTTCGTCATCTGGGATTTCCATGAGTTGTGAGATTCGAAGAGGGTAAGAGTTTAACGCCTGATGTGGGTTTGTCGCAAAGGTTGCGTCGATGGCTGCAATAGGCGGGGTAAAGGCGCGGCGTGCCGCGCCCCGGAGGCATTATTCCGGTACGACCCAGTTCACCAGATGGTGGCCGTTGCCGGACGGCACCAGCGTTTTGTGCAGCCACGGCAGCAGGGTATTCATCTGCTGCTCCAGCTTCCACGGCGGGTTAATCACGATCATGCCGGAGGCGGTCATGCCGCGCTGATCGCTGTCGGGTTTCACCGCCAGTTCGATCTGCAGAATGCGGCGGATGCCGGTGGCTTCCAGCTCTTTCAGCATGCGTTTGATCTGCTGACGCATCACCACCGGGTACCACAGCGCATAGGTGCCGGTAGCGAAGCGCTTGTAGCCTTCCTGAATGCCTTTGACCACGTCCTGGTAGTCGGTTTTCATCTCGTACGGCGGGTCCATCAGGATCAGCCCGCGGCGCGAGGCCGGCGGCAGCTGGGATTTCAACTGTTGGTAACCGTCGGCGCGCTGCACCTTGGCGCGCTCATCCTTTTGAAACTCGCCGCGCAGCAGCGGGAAGTCGCTCGGGTGCAGCTCGGTCAGGTGAATTTTGTCCTGCGGGCGCAGCAGCTGGCGCGCGATCAGCGGCGAACCCGGGTAGTAGCGCAGCGTGCCGGAGCGGTTGAAGTTGTGCACCACGCTCATGTAGGCCGCCAGCTCTTCCGGCAGATCGTCGCGTTGCCACAGCATGCCGATGCCTTCCAGATATTCGCCGGTGCGTTCGGCGTGCTCGCCGCTCAGCTGATAGCGCCCCGCGCCCGAGTGGGTGTCCAGATACAGGAAGGGTTTCTCTTTCTCTTTCAGCGATTCGATGATCAGGCTCTGAACGCTGTGCTTGAGCACGTCGGCGTGGTTGCCGGCGTGAAAACTGTGGCGATAACTTAACATGGCTGGTGGCAGTTCCTTGCGCTCCACGGGCGGAGCTTTCAATAAGGCATATAATCTGCACAGTATAAACTGTCTGGCCGGGAAAAACTGAACTGCGTTACTGCAGACGATAAGGAGACGACATGAGCTGCATCTTTTGCGACATGGTGGCGGGCAAGGTGCCGTGCCATAAAATCTGGGAAGACGACGCCCATCTGGCGTTCCTTTCCATCTACCCCAATACCGACGGCTTCAGCGTGGTGATCCCCAAGGCGCACTACCCGAGCTACGCCTTTGAGCTGCCGGACGCGGCGCTGAGCGCGCTGATGCTGGCGACCAAGCGGGTGGCGAAGCGGCTCGATCGGGCGTTCGACGACGTCGGCCGCTGCGGCATGGTATTTGAAGGCTTCGGCGTCGATCACGTGCACGCCAAACTGATCCCGATGCACGGCACCGCCGCGTTGGAACAGTGGCGGCCGATCGAGTCGACCTCGGCGAAATTTTTCGACCGCTACGAGGGTTATCTGTCCTCCCACGACGCCGCGCGCGCCGATGACGCGCATCTGGCGGCGCTGGCCGCGCAGATCCGCCAAAGCGCTGTTTAAGGCACTATCTATCAATGCCGGGCATTGATTTTCCCGCTGCTTGGCTCCATGTTAGCTATTCACACGCATTTTAAGGCCCGCCCGCTGCGGCGGGCCCCAACGCTAATCAGGACTGCCTTATGACAAATCCGTTGCTGACTCCGTTTTCCCTGCCGCCGTTTTCGGCGATCCGCCCTGAAGATATCGTGCCTGCGGTGCAATCCGCGCTGGCAGACTGCCGCGCCGCGGTAGAGCGCGTGGTCGCGCAGCCGGGGCCGTTCACCTGGGACAACCTGTGTCAGCCGCTGGCGGAGTCGGACGATCGCCTGTCGCGCATCTGGTCGCCGGTCGGGCACCTGAACTCGGTGAAAAACAGCCCGGAGCTGCGCGCCGCCTACGAGCAGGCGCTGCCGCTGTTGTCCGAATACGGCACCTGGGTCGGCCAGCACGAAGGGCTGTACCAGGCTTACCGCAGCCTGAAAGAGGGCGCGGCGTTCGCCCAACTGAGCGCGCCGCAGCGCAAGTCGGTGGAAAACGCGCTGCGCGACTTTGAGCTGTCGGGCATCGGCCTGTCGGCGGAAAAACAGCAGCGCTACGGCGAAATCGTCGCGCGCCTGTCCGAGCTGGGTTCTACCTACAGCAACAACGTGCTCGACGCCACCATGGGCTGGAGCAAACTGATTACCGACGAGGCCGAGCTGAGCGGCCTGCCGGCCAGCGCGCTGGCGCAGGCGCAGGCGATGGCGCAGGCCAAAGAGCAGGACGGCTGGCTGCTGACGCTGGACATGCCGAGCTACCTGCCGGTGCTGACCTACGCCGACAACCGCGCGCTGCGCGAAGAAATGTACCGCGCCTTCGCCACCCGCGCCTCCGATCAGGGGCCGAACGCCGGCAAATGGGACAACAGCGAAGTGATGGCGGAAACGCTGGCGCTGCGCCACGAGCTGGCCCAGCTGCTGGGCTTCGACACCTACGCCGACAAATCGCTGGCCACCAAAATGGCGGAAAGCCCGGACCAGGTGATCGGCTTCCTGACCGACCTGGCCAAGCGCGCCCGTCCGCAGGCCGAGCAGGAGCTGGCGCAGCTGCGCGCCTTCGCCAAACGGCATCACGGCGTGGACGAGCTGGAAGCCTGGGACATCACCTATTACGGCGAAAAACAGAAGCAACACCTGTTCTCGATCAGCGACGAGCAGCTGCGCCCGTACTTCCCGGAACAGCGGGTGGTGGAAGGGCTGTTCGAAGTGGTGAAACGCATTTACGGCATTACCGCCAAAGAGCGCAAGGATGTGGATACCTGGCATCCTGAAGTGCGCTTCTTCGATCTGTTCGACGCCGACGGCGAGCTGCGCGGCAGCTTCTATCTCGACCTGTACGCGCGTGAAAACAAACGCGGCGGCGCCTGGATGGACGACTGCGTCGGCAGCCTGCGCAAGGCCGACGGCACGCTGCAAAAGCCGGTCGCCTACCTGACCTGCAACTTTAACCGCCCGCTGGGCGATCAGCCTGCGCTGTTTACCCACAACGAAGTGACCACGCTGTTCCACGAGTTCGGCCACGGTCTGCACCATATGCTGACCCAGATCGATACCGCCGGGGTCTCCGGCATCAGCGGGGTGCCGTGGGATGCGGTCGAGCTGCCGAGCCAGTTTATGGAAAACTGGTGCTGGGAGCCGGAGGCGCTGGCGTTCATCTCCGGCCATTATCAGAGCGGCGAGCCGCTGCCGAAAGAGATGCTCGACAAGCTGCTGGCGGCCAAGAATTACCAGGCGGCGCTGTTTATTCTGCGTCAGCTGGAATTCGGCCTGTTCGATTTCCGCATGCACTTCGAATACAGCCCGGCAAAGGGCGCGCAGATCCTGCCGACGCTGGCGGAGGTGAAGAAGATGGTGGCGGTGGTGCCTTCGCCGAGCTGGGGCCGCTTCCCGCACGCTTTCAGCCATATCTTCGCCGGCGGCTACGCGGCGGGTTACTACAGCTACCTGTGGGCGGAAGTGCTGTCGGCAGACGCTTACTCGCGCTTCGAGGAAGAGGGTATTTTCAACGCCGAAACCGGCAAATCCTTCCTCGACAACATCCTGTCGCGCGGCGGTTCGGAAGAGCCGATGGTGCTGTTCAAACGCTTCCGTGGCCGCGAGCCGCAGCTGGATGCTATGCTGCGCCATTACGGCATTAAAGGATAACCCGCCACGTGAGTGTGTGTTTATTGTGTGAAGCAGGCGCCGATCCCGGCGCCTTGTCTATTTTGGCGCAGCGCTGGCAGTTGGTCTCGGACGACGACGCGCCGATGGCGCTGGTGCTGACCCCGGAGCGGCTGGAGCTGCGCAAGCGCGACGAACCCAAGCTTGGGGCGATCTACGTCGATTTCGTGGCCGGCACTCTGGCGCACCGGCGTCGCTTCGGCGGCGGCCGCGGCGAAGCGGTGGCCAAGGCGGTCGGCATCAAGGGCAGCTACCTGCCGGACGTGGTGGACGCCACCGCCGGCCTGGGGAGAGACGCTTTTGTGCTGGCGGCGTTGGGCTGCCGGGTGCGGATGCTGGAGCGCAATCCGGTGGTGGCGGCCTTGCTGGACGACGGCCTGCAGCGCGGCTATCGGGATGCGGAAATCGGCCCCTGGCTGCGCGAGCGCCTGACGCTGCTGCACGCCTCCAGCCTGACGGCGCTGGCCGATCTCAGCCCGCGGCCGGAGGTGGTGTATCTCGATCCGATGTATCCGCATAAGCAGAAAAGCGCGCTGGTGAAAAAAGAGATGCGGGTGTTTCAGTCGCTGGTGGGCAGCGACGACGACGCCGACGGCCTGCTGGAGCCGGCGCGCCGGCTGGCGACCAAGCGCATCGTGGTGAAACGGCCGGACTACGCGCCGCCGTTGGCCAACGTGCCGGCCCATGCCGCCACGCTGACGAAAAGCCACCGTTTCGATATCTATATGCCGCTGTAAACTTTACCAGGCTCGGCGTGCCGGGCCTTCAGCGTTCCTCGCGCAAACTTTTCCCCACGTCGCCGCCCGGGTGCACCGCCAGCAGGGTTTCCTTGCCGTAGCCGCTGCGTTCCATCAGGCAGGCGCAGGCGGCGTCGAAAATCGCCAATACCAGCACGATCGAGGTGGTCGCCAGCATGTTCAGCGGATCTATCTCGTTTTTCACCCCGGTGGCGATGGTCAGCCGTGCCGCCTGCGCGATGGCGGAGGCGGGGTTTTCCGTCACCGCGATCAGCGGCACCCCTTTGGCCTGCAGCGTCGGCAGCAGGCGGGTCAGTTCGTCGGAATTGCCGCCGCGAGAGATAAGGATCAGCAGATCGTCACTGCGCAAAAACCCCAGGTCGCCGTGCGCCGCGTCGGTGGCGTCGAGGTAGGCCGCCGGCCGCTCCACGCAGGCCAGCATATGGGCGATTTTACGCGCCGCAATGCCCGAGGTGCCGACGCCGGTGACGGCGATTTTGCCGCGGCACTCCGCCAGCTGCGTCAGCAGCCGTTGCCAGGTCTGCGCGTCGAGGCGATCGCCGAGCTGCGCCAGTTCGCGGCTGTAGGTTTCCCATCCCTGAACGGCGCGTTGCCATTCCCGCTGCATCAGGCGTGCTCCTGCATCAGCTGGCGGTATTTCATATGGTCGTTGTACAGCTCATGGAATACCCGGTATTTGCGGTCGTAGTAGCTTTTGATCTTGTTGGTCTGCGGCGTGACCGTCTTGCCGATGCGGCTCATGGCGCTCATCGCTTCCGGCAGGGTGTCGAATACGCCGGCCGCCACGGTGCCCATCATGGCGCCGCCCAGCAGCATCGCTTCGCTTTCCTCCGGCAGCAACATGGCGCAGCCGGTGGCGTTGGCGTGCTCCTGCACGAAGATCGGGTTCTTGGTGCCGCCGCCGCTGGCCATGATGGTGTCGATGCTGTAGCCGCTGTGGTTCATGGTCTCGATGATGTGGCGGGTGCCGAGCGCGATGGCCTGAATGGTGGCCAGGTAGTGCAGCGCCATGTCTTCCGGGGTGCGCGACAGCTTCAGCCCGGTCAGGGTGCCGGTCAGCGTCGGGTTGGCGCGCGGCGAGCGGTTGCCGTGGAAGTAGGGCAGCATGTGGATGTCCTGGGTGAGGAAGGCGATGTCCTCCGGCTCGCCGGCCATGCGGCGCAGAATGGCGTTCAGCGCCTCATAGATGGTCTGCCCCTGGGTTTTCGCCTGCGCCAGCAGATCCTGGTAGCAGGGGTGCGACTGGATCACGTGGTCGATCAGCGCGCCGGTGGCCGACTGGCCGCCTTCGTTGAGCCAGTATTCCGGCAAAATAGCCGAGTAGTAAGGCCCCCAGACGCCGCCGATAAAGCGCGCGGTGCGCGACATCGCCATATGGCCGGTGGAGGTGCCGCCGATCAGCGCCACGCGGCGGTTGAAATCGGCCACCTCGCCGGAGACGCCGGTGGCCCCCAGGGTGCCGAGGGTGCCGGCGTGGGCGTCGATGATCGACACGCTGACCGCGGTGCCGGCAATCAGCCCCATCTCGCCGGCGGCGCGCTGGGTCAGGCCGTGGCCCAATGGCTCGCCCATCATCTTAACGTCGCTGCCGATCTTGGCGGCGTCGTGCTCCAGCAGGTCTTCCAGACCGATCTGCCGGAAGTAGCTTTTGTCCCAGCGCTGCTCGTGGCCGAGGTAGGTCCACTTGCACACCGTCGAACACAGCGAACGGGTGGCGTCCTGGGTGGCGCGCCAGGTGAGGAAATCCGGCAGATCGAACAGATAGCCGGCGTTGGCCCAGGTGGTGGGCATGTGTTGCTTCAGCCACAGCAGCTTCGGCGTCTGCATTTCCGGCGAAATGATGCCGCCGACGAAGTCCAGCACCCGGTGTTTGGTGGCGTTGATGCGTTCGGCCTGCACTATCGCCCGGTGATCCATCCACACGATGATGTTCTGCTCGGTGCGGCCGGACGGGCTGACGGTCAGCGGCTTGCCCTCTTTGTCGAGCACCACCAGCGAGCAGGTGGCGTCGAAGCCCAGCCCCTTGACCTGAATCGGGTTGATGTCGGCCTGATTGACCGCATCGCGCACCGCGTTGCACACCGCCTGCCAGATGTTGTCCGACGACTGTTCGACGAAATCGGCCTGCGGCCGGTACAGTTCGATGGCCCGGCTGGCCTGCCCGACCATGCGGCCGTTGAGATCGAATACGCCTGCGCGCGCGCTTCCGGTGCCCACATCTACGCCAATAAAATAGCTCGCCATTATTTTCTCCTAAAGGGTTGTGTCCGCAACCTAGCTTTTTCGATTCTGTAACGCGATAAACAGGATCAGCACGCCGCCCCACAGGGCCATGGTCAGATAGCTGCTGACGCCCAGCAGGTTGAGGCCGCTTTCCAGCATTTGCAGCACGATCAACGCCAGCACCAGCCCCAGGATGCGGCCGAAGCCGCCATCCGGGTTAATGCCCCCCAGCACCGAGGCCAGAATGGTCACCAGCAGATAAGACTCGCCGTAGCCGGCCTTGGCCGAGTTGAACTTGGCCATCATCAACAGCGCGGCGCCCCAGCCGAGCAGCGCCGACAGGATATACACCGCCACCTGCACCCGGGCGGTATTCACCCCGCTGAAGCGGGTGGCCTGTTCGTTGGAGCCGATCAGATACAGGCTGCGCCCCAGCGTGGTGTGCTCCAGCAGCAGCCACAGGCCGACGGCCACCAGCAGGAACAGCAGCAGCGCCACCGGGATGCCCAGCACCGCGCCGTTGCCGAGAAACTGTATCGCCGCCGGGAAGCCGGAGATCACCGCGCCGTTGGACAGCAGGATGTTCAGGCCGGCGATCAGCGTCATGGTGCCGAGCGAGGCGAGGATCGGCGAAACGCCGACCCAGGCCACCAGCACGCCGTTGAGCGCGCCGATCGCCACCGCCACCAGCAGGCCGGCCAACAGCGCCAGCGCCAGGAACAGCGGCTGATCCGGGTGGCTGACGATAATCGCCGCCATCACCAGCGAACAGGCGTTGGCGCCGGCGATGATCGACAGGTTGATGCCGCCGGTCAGCATGGTGATGCCCATGCCGAGCGCCAGCATGCCGAGGATCGGCAGCTGCGAGGCGATCGACTGGAAGTTGCCGAGGCTGAAGAAGCGCGATCCGAGCAGGCCGGCGAACAGCAGCGCCACCGCGATGACGATCGCGCTCTGCAGGCGGATGATCCGATCGTTGGGGATCAGGCGGGTTAACTGCGTCATGCTATAGCTCCTTGACCAGTTTGCGTTTTTCGTTCCAGGCGGTGCTGCTGATGCTGATCAAAATGATCGCGCCGCTGAACACCTGGTGCCAGTAAGCCGAGACGCTGAGCAGCGTCAGCCCGTTCTGCAGGAAGGCCAGCAGCACTACCCCGAGCAGGGTGCCGGTCAGCGAGCCGCGGCCGCCGGTCATGCTGGTGCCGCCCAGCACCACCGCCGCCAGCACCGTCAGTTCGAAACCGAGCAGCGAGTTGGGGGCCACCGACTGGGTGATCTGCGCCTGCACCACCGCGGCGATGCCGGCTAAAATTCCCATGTAACCATAAACATAGAAGTGCAGCCGCAGCAGGTTCAGCCCCAGGCGCGACGCCGCATCGCGGTTGCCGCCCATGGCGTAGATCTGGCGCCCCAGCCGGGTGCGGTTCATCAGCACGCCGGTGACGACAATCACCGCCAGCAGGCACAGCAGCGGCAGCGTCAGGCCGTAGTCATAGCCGTCGGCGCCCTGGAACGAGAACCAGTTGATGCCGTCCATAAACCAGTCCGGGAAGCCGTACAGCCAGGTGCCGTTGGTGGCGTACACCAGCAGGCCGTAGAACAGGTTGAGCGTGGCGATGGTGATGATGATCGCCGGCACCTTCAGCCAGTACACCAGGAAACCGTTCACCAGCCCCAGCAGCAGGCCGACGCCGATAGCCAGGGCGAACGCCAGCGGGAAGCCGCCGCCGTGCTGGATAACCCAGCTGGCCATCACGTACTGGGCGATGGCGGTGATCGCCGGGAACGAAATGTCGATGCCGCCGGCGATCAGCACCACGAACAGCCCGCAGGCCAGGATGCCGAGGATGGCGTAGCTGGTGGCGACGTCGGTCAGGTTGCCGAGCGTCAGAAACTCGTCGGTACCCAGGCCCAGGCCGACGGCCAACGCCAATACCAGCAGGCCGAGATAGAGCTCGTGCCGGCCGGCCAGGCGGGCCAATAATGACTTATCCATTCACCACCTCGGCGATCTGTTGTTCGGTACTCTGGTGCGGCGCAAATTCGGCGATCAGCTCGCCCTTGCGCATCACCATCACCCGATGGCTGTTGTAGTAGGCTTCCGGGATCTCGTCGCAGATCATCAGCACCGCCATGCCCAGCTGCGCCAGATCGCGGGCGATCTGGTAGATCCCCTCTTTGTTGGCGATATCCACCCCGACGGTCGGCGAGTCGAGGATCAGGATCTTCGGCTGCGTCGCCACCCATTTGGCGATGGCGATGCGCTGGGCGTTGCCGCCGGACAGGGTTTTCACCGGCAAAGCGCTGTCGGACACCTTGATGTTCAGATCGCGGATCAGCCGGTTGACCAGCTCGGTCGCTTTGGCGTGGTCCAGCAGGCCGAGCCGGGTGTGCAGCCGATCAAACACCGTGACGATGGTGTTGTCGTAGATCGATTGTTCCATGATCAGCCCCTGGGTCAGGCGATCTTCCGACACATAGCCGATGCCGTGGCGCACCGCTTCGCGGTTGTTGTGCAGCCGCACCGGTTGGCCGGCTACCCTGATCTCGCCGCTGTCCGGCCGGGTCATGCCGAACAGGCTGAGGCACAGCTCGGTGCGGCCGGCGCCCAGCAGCCCGACGATCGAGACGATTTCGCCGCCGCGCAGCGACAGGTTGACGTTGCGATACTTGTCGCGGCGGCTGAGGTTGCACACCTCCAGCAGCGGCGCCTTGTCGGCCGGCGGCTGCGCCGGCAGCGGGCTGTAGTGGAAGCGTTGGCCGGTCATCAGGAACGCCAGCTCGTGGCTGTCCAGCTCGCTGGCGGGCCAGGTGCCGACCAGCTTGCCGTCGCGCATCACGCTGATGCGGTCGGCGACCTCCATCACTTCGTCCAGCCGGTGGCTGACGAACACCACGCAGATGCCCGCCGCCTTCAGCTCGTTGACCACCCGCAGCAGGCCGTTGACCTCCTGGCGCGTCAGCGAGGCGGTGGGCTCATCCATGATAACCAGCCGCGCCTCGGCGGCGATGGCGCGGCAAATCGCCACCAGCTGCCGATCGGCGATCGACAGCTTTTCGACCTTCTTGTCGGGATCGATGCTCACGCCGACGCGCGCCATGGCGTCCAGCGCCGTCTGGCGCATTACCTGCTTGCGCACCCAGAAGTGGCCGCCGGGCAGATAGCGGTGGATGGCGATGTTTTCCGCCACCGTCAGGTTAGGGAATAACGACAGATCCTGATAAATCACCTGAATGCCGTAATGGCCGGATAGCTGCGGCGTCAGGGAATGGAATAATTTGCCTTCCAGCGAAATATTGGCGCCTTTTTCCGGCTGATAAACGCCGGAAATAATTTTTATGATGGTGCTCTTACCGCAGCCGTTTTGCCCGGCCAGGCAGTGCACTTCGCCAATATTGAGCGTCAGGTTGATCTGGTCTAATGCCAGCACGCCGGGGAATCGCTTGCTGATATTCTCCAGAGTGATAAATGCAGGGGATGCGTTCATAACGTTAACCTGTGTTTGCATGGCGGCGGCACGCGCAGCCGCCATGGGGTATACCCTTCATCTTTCAGGCTGCAGCGTTGTCGGCTGCGGTTTGAAAGCTATTGGGCATAACTATTTTCCCGGTGTGGCTAATAAACAAACGGGTGAAATTAAAAGCCGAGCGATTTGGCGTTATCCTTGGTCACTTCCAGGATTTTATTAAACCGAATCACTTTGTGTTCCATATCGACATCGGCCTTGCCCAGGCCCTCGATCGACAGATCTTTGGTCACTTCCTTGCCCTGCAGCAATTGATCCGCCACCGTCACCAGCGCGTAGCCGGCATCTTTCGGATCCCACAGCAGCGCTTTCTTGATATCGCCGCGCATCAGGTAAGGCGCGGCCTGCGCCGGCATGGCGATGCCCACCACCGCAATCTTGTCCTTGGCGCGCTTCTTAGCCACCGCCTGGCCGGCGCCGATCGGGCCGAGCGAACCGAAGCCGATGATGCCCTTCATTTGCGGATAGGTTTTCATCAGGTCCAGCGTGGTGGCGTAGGATTTGTCGATGCTCTCGGCCACCGGCAGGCGTGAGGTGACTTCAAACATGTCCGGATATTTGGCTTTCTGGTACTTGATGGCGGAATCGGCCCAGGCGTTGTGCAGCGGCACGGTCAGCGAACCCACGTAGATCGCGTAGCCGCCTTTGCCGCCCATGTCTTTCGCCAGCTCATCGACGTTGGCCTGCGCGTATTTCTCGCTGTCGATGGTTTCGATATCCCACTGGCCGATCTGTTGGTCAGGAGATTCATGGGTCAACACCACGATGCCTTTGTCGCGCGCCTTTTTCAGCACCGGCTCCAGCACCTTGGCGTCGTTCGGCACCACGATGATGGCGTTGACGTTTTTGGCGATCAGATCCTCAATCACCTTCACCTGCGCGGCCGGGTCCGGCGTGGAGGGGCCGGTCTGGTAGGCGTTGACGTCGAGCTTTTTCGCCGCCTCGTTCACGCCCACTTCCATGCGGTTGAACCACGGAATGCCGGTCACTTTGGCGACCACGGCAATCTCATACTTATCAGCGGCGAAAACAGGTGTTGTCGATAACATGCATGCAGAAACCACACATGCATTCAATAATGCGAGGTTAAATTTCATTCGCTGTACCTTTTCTTATCTGTAGGGGTGGTGGTTTTTCCACCAAGGCAGATTACAAAGGAATGGAAGAGGGAGCGTAGCCGAAATTAACATAATGTGATCTGCGCACATTCAGGTAAAATAATGGCGGTTTTAATGTTAATTAAATGTTTAATAATTCACTAGTGGTAATTTTACCACGTTAAATTGCCTTTTATTTAACAAATAATTCCACATTCATTAACATATAAATAACAATTTTGGGTGGGGAATGTGGGAGAAAATGCCGGCACAGGGGCCGGCATTGAAGCATTTAACGGATGTGTGAACAAGATCACCTTGGCGAGGGGTTAGAGCACGCCCTGCGCCAGCATGGCGTCGGCCACCTTGACGAAACCGGCGATATTGGCGCCGTGCACATAGTGGGTTTGCTTGCCTTCACCGCCGTATTCCACACAGGCGTGATGAATATCCGCCATGATATGTTGTAAACGTACATCCACTTTCTCCGCCCGCCAGCCGATGCGCGCCGCGTTTTGCGCCATCTCCAACCCGGAGGTCGCCACGCCGCCGGCGTTGGCCGCCTTGCCCGGCGCGAACAGCACGCCGGCGTCGAGGAAGGCGTCGGTAGCCTGAATGGTGGTTGGCATATTGGCGCCTTCCGCCACCGCTTTCACCCCGTTGCGGATCAGCATTTGCGCGGCCTCAAGATCCAGTTCGTTCTGGGTGGCGCACGGCAGGGCGATATCCACCGGCACGCTCCACGGCTGCCGGCCGGCCAGGTAGGTCAGACCGCGTTCGCGGGCGTAATCTTCCACCCGGCCGTAGCGCTGGTTTTTGATCTCGGCCAGGTGCGCCAGCTTCTCGGTGGTGAAGCCGGCCTCGTCGACCAGCGTGCCGCCGGAGTCCGAGACGGTAATGACCCGCGCGTCCAGCTCCAGCGCTTTTTCGATGGTGTACTGCGCCACGTTGCCGGAGCCGGACACCGCCACCCGCATGCCCTCAAAGCCCAGCCCGTGACGCTGCAGCATGGCGTCGGTGAAATACACCAGGCCATAGCCGGTGGCCTCGGGGCGGATCAGGCTGCCGCCGAAGGACAGCCCCTTACCGGTAAACACGCAGGCGGTATTGTTGGAAAGCTTCTTCATCATGCCGGCCATAAAGCCGACCTCGCGGCCGCCGACGCCGATGTCACCGGCGGGCACGTCGGTGTCCGGCCCCAGGTGGCGGTAAAGTTCGGTCATCAGCGCCTGGCAGAAACGCATGATTTCGGCCTGGCTTTTGCCTTTGGGATCGAAATCGGAGCCGCCCTTGCCGCCGCCCATGGGCAGAGTGGTCAGCGCATTCTTGAAGGTTTGCTCAAAACCGAGGAATTTCAGAATCGACAGGTTCACCGACGGATGGAAGCGCATGCCGCCCTTATAGGGACCGATGGCCGAACTGAACTGCACGCGCCAGGCGCGGTTGACCTGCACCTGGCCGCGATCGTCCACCCAGCTGACGCGAAACTGGATAACGCGCTCCGGCTCCACCAGGCGTTCCAGCAAGGCCTGTTCGCGATAATGCGGGTTGCGTTCGATAAACGGCCACAGCGAGGTGAACACTTCTCTTACCGCTTGCAGATATTCAGGCTGGTGGGGGTTGTGGCGCTGCAGTGTGGACAGGAAAGACTCTACCGATACGGCATATTCCATGGATTAGCTCCTTTTGGCATTAAGTGTCCCCCCGCTTTTTTTATAGATATGGGTATAGGCGATGTCCGGGGGAGTGATGTTGTGTCTTTAGCGACTATATCACCGGAGGGCGGTTGATTATCAAGCAATTAATTGGCGGGCAGAATGAAAAACGCCCGCGGCGGGCGGGCGTTGACGGGCAAAGTGAGCGGGTGCTTACTCTTTATCTTCGTCTTCATCGCGCAGCGGCACGATCAGCATATCGATGTGCACGGTGTTGATCAGCTGGCGGGCGGAGGACATCAGCTTGCTCCAGAAGTCCTGGTGGTGGCCGCACAGCACCAGGTCCATATCGTATTTCTTGATGGCGTCAACCAGCACCTGCGCCAGATCGCCGCTGCCGCTCAGGGTTTCGGCAATCGGGTAGCCGGCATTTTGCGACAGCTCGGTCAGGGCCTGGTGGGTTTCCTCGGAAATGCGTTTTTGCATATCGCCAAGGTTGACGTCGATCAGGCCGGTGTAGAGGTCGGAATAGTTGACATCGACGTGGATCAGGGAAACTTTGGCGTTGTACGGGCGCGCCATGGATACGGCTTTTTCCACCAGAATTTTACTTTCGGGGGAGAGGTCTACCGCAATCAGAATATGTTTGTAAGCCATGAGAATACTCCTTCCAAAATACTGCCGATTAAAGGGTTAGCAGGCACCAGCCTGGTACTTTTGTTTCATAGTATCATTTGGATAACATAATGATATGTTGGGGCGATCACACTGCGCCGCATCAATAAACCTTATCACTTCGACACTTTCAGTTTTCCCCCCGTCCGCCGGGAAAACCTATTGGTAATGCGACGTTGCGCGGCCTGACCGCTTGAATTATAAGCATTCTTAAACAGAGTATAGTCCCAAATGGGTCATCAGCGTTCCAGATGCGGCCGCATCAGGTTTTCGAACCAGGCGTGAAAAACGGCCAGGCGGCGCGAACGCTGGCGGCGATGGGGGTAAATGAGCGAGACAGGCATAGAGGCGGCGCGGTAGCCGGGCATGACTTCCAGCAGTTCGCCGGCGTCGAGCAGGTGCTGTACGTCGAAGCGTGGGATCTGAATCAGCCCCAGCCCGGCCAGGCAGCAGGCGATGTAACTTTCGGCATTGTTGACCACCACCTGGCTGGGCAGATCTAGCCGGTGGGTATGGCCGTCGCCGGCCACATATTCCCAGGGCGAATCGCGGCCGGTTTTGGGTGAGGCGTAACCGACGCTCCAGTGGCCATCGGCCAGATCGGCGGGGCCGGCGGGTTGGCCATATTCGCTCAGATAGGCGGGGCTGGCGCAGTTGATCAGCGCAATGTGGCCGAGCGCGCGCACCACCAGGCTGCTGTCATGCAGGTGGCCGACGCGCACCGCGCAATCCACCCCTTCCTGCACCAGATCGATGGCGCGATCGGCAGAGCCCAGCACCAGCTGCAAATGCGGGTGGCGCCGCAGCAGCCCGGGCAACGCCGGCGCGATTAAACGGCGGGCGATGCGGCTGGGCACGTCGACGCTGAGCCGGCCGGCGGCCTGGCGCTGGCTGGTCTGGAACGATTGATCGATATCTTCCACTTCGGCCAGCAGCGGGCGCAGCCGCTCGATCAGCTGTTCCCCATCGGCGGTTAGCCGTACCTGCCGCGTGGTGCGGTGCAGCAGGCGCACCCCCAGCTGCGCTTCCAGCTGTTGAACGGCGGCGGAAACCGAGGCGCGCGGTATCTCCAGGGCATTGGCCGCCTTGATGAAGCTGCCCATTTCCGCCACCTGGACGAAAACGCGGTATTGGTTGAATCTGTCCATATCTCTGACCTGCATTATCCTTAGCGCTGTGTGGGGCTGAGCGCATCGCCGCCCTCGTTGAGAGTGTAGCGCCACAGACAGATCCTGAACGGCAAGATTTTACCCACCGGCGAACGGCGGGTGAAAGGAAGGGGTGAATGCGGGCGCCGGGCAGCGCCGCGCGATTTATTTGGTGGTGTAGCCGCCGTTGATCAGAATGGTCTGGCCGGTGATCCACCAGCCGTCGCTCACCAGGTGGCGAATCAGCGGCACTACGTCTGCGATGTCGGTCAGGCCGGTTTTACTGAAGGGGGAAAGGGCCGCCGCGCTCTGGTGATAGGCCACCGCATCGGCGCCTTCGGCCGGGTAGAAGAACGGCGTATCCATTGGGCCGGGGCCGATAGCGGTCACTGAAATGCCGCGTTCGCCAAATTCTTTGGAGGCCGCGCGGGTGAAGTGCTCAACCGGCGCCTTGGTGCCGGCATAGGCCGAATAAAACGGCGTATAGGCGCCCAGCAGAGAAGTGACGAGCGTACAGATCTTGCCGTTGTCGTTCAGATGCTTGCCGGCCTCTTTAAGGAAGAAGAACGCCGTTTTGGCGTTGACCGCCGTCATCTCGTCGTATTCGGCCTCGCTGATTTCCGTCATCGGTTTTTTGAGCACTTTGCCGACGGTATTGATGGCGATGTCCGGTTTGCCGACGGCGGCGATGGCGTCGGCAAACAGTTTTTCTACCGCGCCTGCGGTGGTCAGATCGGCCTGCAGCGCGAGCGCCTGCGCACCGGCGGCCTGAACGGCGGCGACGGTTTTATCCGCTTCGGCTTGGCTGGCGGCGCTGTTGTAGTGAATGACGACGGCCTTCGCGCCCTGTTCGGCCAAATCGCGCGCGATCAGCCCGCCGAGATTTTTGGCGCCGCCGGCGATGAGGACGGTTTTTCCTTTGATTGAATGGTTTGCCATAACAATTTCCTTGGGTGCTGAGTGACGGTAACGAAAACCTGAGTCTAGACAGCGGCAGATAAAAGATCAGCAGCGTGGAGTGGGATAGACTATCCAGTAAAACCGACCAATCACGGACAGGGTTATCACTTATAACGCTTCGGTAGATGACAAATCGGCGCGTTGCGGTAAATTTTATCTACTGCTCAGGCCAGTTTGCGTTTCATTAACCTACAATGATGAATATGGGCCTTACCATTTCTCTTCTGAGTGGGATTGTGCGGCTGTGCCGTTGGCATAGCCATGAGCCGCCTGCAAAGGCTGTGGTGATGTGCGTGGCCCGTGCGGTGCAAAAGGGGATGGGAGCGGTATGCTCCAGCAAAGTATTGGGTATAGGTAGTAGGGCGGTTGGACCCGGCGGATGGCCGCGGATAACAACGCCTTGAGGGGGCTATCATGATCAGTACCGTCGCGCTGTTTTGGGCTTTATGTGTGGTGTGTGTGGTAAACATGGTGCGGTATTACTCTTCTCTGCGCGCGCTGCTGGTGGTGCTGCGCGGCTGCGACCCGCTGCTGTATCAATATGTCGACGGCGGCGGTTTCTTTACCGCCCACGGGCAGCCCAGCAAGCAGCTTAGGCTGGTGCGCTATATCTTTGCGCAGCGCTATGTCGAACACCACGATCCGGAATTTATTCGCCGCTGCGAGCGGGTGCGCGGGCAGTTTATGCTGACCTCGGCGCTGTGCGGCCTGGTGGTGGTCAGCCTGATTGCGCTGATGATTTGGTATTGATTTCGCCTGCTTCCTCTGAGCGACAGGTACAAAAAAGGCGGCCATCCCGGGCCTAATGCTTGTCAGTTAGCGTTTTTCTGCGGGCGTTGGTGAAGTTTTCGGTCGATAAAGGTGAGATGCACCATGAGACTCACCCACCTCGACCGAGCAAGGGGCCGTAGGCGCGGCCCCTTGCAACCCGCGCCCTTGCCCAATCAGACGGTTGGCTTCGCCAACGTTACTCGGCCCATCCCTGGGCCTCGCCCCTTCGGGGCCGCTGTAAGCAGCGTTCAAATCTGTTCCTGACAGATTTGTCCTCCCTCCGTCACAGCGCATCACGGCCGGCTACGACAGGCGTCCCTGCCTGTCTCGCCTGAAACCGCCGTCCCTGGCGGTTTCGCCTATGCGCCGCTCCTGCGTTCGGCGTCTTCAAGGGCGCCCAACACCCTGCTCATCTCACTATTTTCACTGTCTTCCATAACGCAATATCAAACTGAGGGGACAGGTTGCCCGGTGGCGGCAGATTCGGGTGTTGACCTTGGGCGCGCATCATCGGCTGCCGAGCAAGACGGCGTTGTCAGGGGCAACCGGCCAGGGAAGGCCGGTTGAGGCGAGACTAACAGGGACGTTTGTCGTAGCCGACCCGCCCGACAACGCAGGTGCAGTGAGGGTATCCGCGCAGCGGACAGACGGTGTTAAGCGAGGGCGCGGGTGGAGGGGCCGCGCCTTCGGCCCCTCCAATTGCCGTACATTGTGGTAGCAGAGAAATGCAGGGTATTTACGGCAATTCTTCCTGCACGGAGCGTACAGAGATTGGATAAAAAAATGCCAGTCAGGCTTAACTGACCGGCATTAGGCCATCCCGGGCCGCCTTTTTTTATGCCGTCAACCGCTTAAATGAACTTCAGCGCCAGCCAATACAGGCCGCCGGAGAGCAGAATCGAGATAGGCAGGGTCAGTAACCAGGCCAACAGGATGTTCTTCACGGTTTTGCTTTGCACGCCGCCGCCGTCCACGATCATCGTCCCGGCAACAGCCGAAGAGAGCACGTGGGTGGTGGAGACCGGCATGCCGGTGTAGCTGGCCACGCCTATCGACAGCGCCGCGGTCATCTGGGCCGACACGCCCTGAGCGTAGGTCATGCCTTTTTTGCCGATCTTTTCGCCGATGGTGGTGGCGACGCGTTTCCAGCCGACCATGGTGCCGAGCGACAGCGCCAGAGCGACAGCGACGATGATCCACATCGGCGCATACTCAACGGTTTGCAGCAGGTCCTGACGCAGGTTCTTCAGGAAGCGCTGGTCAGCCGCAGAGGTTTCCGGCAGTTTGGCGACCTTGTCCGCAGTGTCGGTGACGCACATCAGCAGGCGGCGCAGGTGGCTGCGCTGTTCTACCGTCAGTTGGTCATAGCTCTGCAGATTGTTCAGCAGGCCCTGCGTCAGTTCAATCGCCGGCATGGCGCGGGAGCTGTCGCAGTGGAATTCGGTCGGCTGGTTCGGCGCAGTAACGTCGTCCGGGCTTGGCACCAGCGGCGTCAGGGACACCACGTGTGACAGCGCGTCGCCGTGCTGCTGGTAATATTGCTGCAGGTGAGTCACGGCATCCCGCGTACGGGTGATGTCATAACCTGTTGCATTCATATTGACCACGAAGCCGGCCGGCGCAACGCCGATCAGCACCAGCATAATCAGGCCGATGCCTTTCTGGCCGTCGTTGGCGCCGTGCGAGAAGCTGACGCCAATCGCCGACAAGATCAGCGCGATACGGGTCCAGAACGGCGGCTTGCGTTTGCCGTCGAGCTTTTCACGTTCCGCAGGGGTCATATGGATACGCTGGCGTTTCTTGGTGCCGCTCCAATAGCGGCGCAAGGCGAACACCATCAGCCCGGCGACCATCATGCCGACCAGCGGCGAGATGAGCAATGACAGGAAAATACCAATCATTTTCGGGACGTTAAGCGCATCCACCACCGAGGTGTGGGTCATCAGGGCGTTGGTTAAACCGACACCGATGATTGCGCCAATCAGCGTATGGGAGCTGGAGGCCGGCAGGCCGAAATACCAGGTGCCGAGGTTCCAGATAATCGCCGCCAACAGCATGGAGAACACCATGGCTAATCCGTGTGCTGAACTGACGTTCAACAACAGATCGGTAGGCAGCAGGTGGACAATGGCGTAAGCAACGCTCAAACCGCCGAGCATCACGCCAAGAAAGTTGAACAAGCCCGCCATTACGACCGCAAGTTGCGAACGCATGGCACGGGTATAAATTACTGTAGCAACCGCATTGGCCGTATCATGAAAGCCGTTGATGGCTTCATAAAACAACACGAACAACAATGCGAGAATTAACATCAGGCCGGTATGGAAATCCAGGCCAGCGAACAAATGCAGCATAAGCGTTACGCCAGGTTTGTGGACATGAACGCCGCGCATTATCAGTGACAACCGTGCCCGGGGAAAAGGAAAATATGACGTTTTTTTGATTTAGATATGACGAATTGATGTCGGTGGCATGACAAACATATTTAGTATCAGTGCGTTATGCTCATCTGACCTCTGTAATATTTTCTTACTATGGCGTTGGCGGCGCAGGGGCTTTACAATCAGCCGCCGTAAATTTAGCGGTTACCGGTCGCGATTCGGCGCAATATGGCGCTCTTTTGTCGCGATTGTGGTTTTGATAAGTGAGGCTCAGGTGGAACAGTTTGATGTCGTGGTAATAGGTGCGGGCGCCGCGGGCATGTTTTGCGCCGCACAGGCGGGGCAACTCGGCTGCCGGGTGCTGCTGCTCGACAACGGCAAAAAACCGGGTCGCAAAATCCTGATGTCCGGCGGCGGGCGCTGCAACTTCACCAATATGTACGCCGAGCCGGCGGCCTACCTGTCGCACAACCCGCATTTTTGCAAATCTGCGCTGGCGCGTTATACCCAGTGGGATTTTATCGATCTGATTAACCGCTACGGCATCGCCTACCATGAAAAAACGCTGGGCCAGCTGTTCTGCGACGACTCGGCGCAGCAGGTGGTCGAACTGCTGGTCAAGGAGTGCGAACTGGGCCAGGTGACGACGCGCCTGCGCAGCGAAGTGCTGGGCGTAGAAAAAACCGAACAGGGTTTCGAGCTGGCGCTGAATGGCGTAAAAGTAAGCACTCGCTCACTTGTGGTGGCCAGCGGCGGTCTTTCGATGCCGGGGCTGGGCGCTTCGCCGTTCGGCTATAAGCTGGCGGAGCAGTTTGGCCTGAAAGTCTTGCCGACGCGCGCCGCGCTGGTGCCTTTTACTCTGCATAAACCGCTGCTGGAGCACTTGCAGACGCTGTCCGGCGTCTCGGTGCCGGCGGTGATCACCGCCGAAAACGGCGTCAGCTTCCGCGAAAGCATCCTGTTCACCCACCGCGGGCTGTCTGGCCCGGCGGTGCTGCAGCTTTCCAGCTACTGGCAACCTGGCGAGTATGTGAGCGTTAACTTACTCCCTGCGCTGGATCTGGCGGGGTTCCTTGAGGAACAGCGTCAGGCGCACCCGAACCAAAGCCTGAAAAACACGCTGGCGCTGCACCTGCCGAAGCGGTTGGTGGAATGCCTGCAGACGCTGGGGCAACTGCCGGAGGCGACGCTGAAGCAGCTGAACCCGGCGCAGCAGGCGGCGCTGGTGGATACCCTGCAGAGCTGGCGGGTGCAGCCGAACGGCACCGAAGGTTACCGCACTGCGGAAGTGACGCTCGGCGGCGTCGACACCAAAGAGCTGTCTTCCAAAACCATGGAGGCCAACAAGGTGCCGGGCCTGTACTTTATCGGCGAAGTGGTGGATGTGACAGGGTGGTTGGGCGGTTATAACTTCCAGTGGGCCTGGAGCTCGGCCTGGGCCTGCGCGCAGGCGCTGGCGACGCATAACTATGGATAGGAAAATAACTAGCTATGCACAACGATATAAAAAAAGAGCCATATTCTATGGCTCTTTTTTATTGTAAGCCTTAAACCACCTCCTAAGGAGGTGGTGATTGTTCCTGTGAGGCTCTAGCCTGAAGGAAACCCATGCCGGAATATTCCAGCTTACTCACCACAAGTAAGAAGGAAATGACCAACATGGGTTTATACAGGAGTTCATCACATGTGTTCTGGCGTTGCAAATACCACCTGGTCTGGACGCCGAAGTATCGATTTAAAATACTCCGCGACAAAGTGGGCAAAGAGCTCTATCGAACAATTTACATTCTCTGCAACATGAAGGACTGTGAGGTTTTGGAGCTAAATATTCAGCCAGATCATGTGTATCTGGTTGTGATAGTCCCACCGAAGCTATCGATTTCTACGTTGATGGGCGTCCTAAAAGGACACAGTGCAATCCGTCTTTACAATCGTCTCCCCCACATACGAAAGAGGCTGTGGGGCAAGCATTTTTGGGCAAGGGGATACTTTGTCGATACGGTAGGAGTAAACGAGGAAATTATCAGACGATATGTGAAGCATCAGGATAAGAAGGACCAAGAGATCGAACAGCAGATGGAGTTGTTGCAGGATTAACTCGAATATTGCCCCCTTCTAGGGGGGCGTCGTGTAAAGCCACCTCCTCAGGAGGTGGTCTTTTACTTTTTAGGAGTATATCTATTTATTATTTCTTGAACAAAATCGTTGCCTTTTGCGGTGGTGTCATCCTGTCCTAGCTTATAGTAAACACTCCAAATTTCATTAAATACAGAGTCGAATGTTTCGGTAGTTATATTTGCAATGTCAAAATCACTCAGATACTCAGTCATTCCCTTGTAAGTGTGAGGGATATTATTTTTATTCATACTGCTTAAGAAAGTTGCTAGTGAGCAATGGTAAATAATATTATTAAAGTCTCTTCTGTTATCAAATTCATATTCTTTCATCAGTCGTTCTACAGTTTTAACAATTAAAACACAGTTTAAATATAGACTCATATTTAAATTTTTATTAAATATTGTCTCATATCTTGAGTTGTCATTAATTAATGTTGATGGGCGAGCTCTGGCATTGTTTGGTTGCTGAAGGAGGATTGATATTACGCATTGAGCTAGGAAAGCTATTGATATTATTTTTGATGATGGTTTTCCTTCATTTTTATAAAAATTTTTCCGTCTGTCATAATAATAACCGTGAGCCTTGAAAAAATCTTCTATATCTCTATGGATAATGTCAGCACTTCTCAGTGAGGCCGGTGGGATACTTGTTTGGCTATTTGTTGCTCGAATTATTCTGTCTCTAGACTCTTCGTTTGCTTCGCAAATAACACGTACTAAGAGATTTCTATCATCATTTATATTGCTGTGCTCAGAGAAGTATTTATAAATTTCATGAGAGGTTTGTAATCCATTAACTACCTGGGGGTTCTCAATAGTTAATGTTTTTCCTGACAAGACAGCCTTGGGCGTTATAACAGTGATTCCGTTGTTTAAGAACCAAAAGTCTTCTTTTCCTTTTTTTAAAGTTTCTTGAATTCCAACATTAACAACAACATCACCATTGTGATCTCTTACATTGGATTCAAATATACTTCTTGATAGTGTATCATTATCAGAGATAAACTTGTAGTAATTAGTTAGATTCACAAGACATAAATAACTGCCATTCGCGGTTGCAATTGGTGACTCTGATAGAGTCATGTTTCTCGATGTTTTTTTTATCTTTCTGTTTAACTCAATTAACTCAGAGGCACCTATGAATTCAAATGAAAACTTTGCACCTGTAAACATGCTGATTATTAGTTTTTCTAAGTTTTTTGTTTTTCCTTGGACATTTTTATGGACTTCCTCTCCCATTGATGCATAGTAATAATAGAATGTAACATCTGGGAATCCTTTAATTAAATTAGCATAAACATTTCTGAATATCCCTACTTTGCTAAGTAAATCCTCGTTATATCTTGATTTAAAATCATCAATGCTATAAATATCTACAGATAGATCGAAGAGATCACGAGCTACTTCATTTAACTTCAAAATCGGTGTTTCTGAGAAACCCTTTGATGTTTTAGATTGGATAATTACAACATCGATTTTATTGTTTCTGCCACTTACATTATAATCTGTGTCTTCCTTAATCAACTCACCGTTAAGGAAGGTATATATTGAGTCTACGCCGCCATCACCACCATCCCCGACAATACTGTACTCGATATCAGAATAGGATACGTCGTAGTCTTTCAATATTTGTGATGCGGAATATATTTCAAAATAATCCTCATATGTTTTCTCTGCTTCTTCTGCTTCATCTCTTATTATTTTTTCCATTATTGATTGAGAGTTTGAGTTTTTAGTCACAATAAATCCTTATATGAATTTTTTTGATTTCAAAGCTAATTAAACAATTCTTTAATGATTTTTTTGTTAATCGAGATACATTATCTTACAAGAAAAATAAATTAATCAAGTTTGTTTTCTTTGTTGAGTAAGTTATCTGCTAAATGTAAGCTTCTTGTTATTATATATGCGATTAACTAAATATTTCGATATTTAATTTTGATGCAATTTAAATTATTGCATTGGAAACTGTTAATATTATCGAGAAGTGGGCTGACTTTAGTTAATACATCGAGTCGACCTGAATGCTTCATAGGTAATCAAGTCGTTAAATTCGTCGCTTTTCCCGACGCCTTAAGATAAATACCCAGTGAAAGGAAAGGCATCAGGCGCTTAACGCTTTTTTCTTCCATAATGAAGATCGACTAGTTTTGCCAGTCAGATTGGTGTAGGGCCTACCCGGGGTTAGCTGGCTTGGATCAGTGTGTCGGCTGTGAGCCTTTGGGGCATTGACCAGCAGCAACTGGTGCTAGCTTTTCTTAGCTGCAAACAAATAGTATTCGGCGGCGCCTTACGCCTGCGCCGCCGGCCCTTTCAGCTCCACGTGATTGCCGTCCGGATCGGTGAAGTAAATGGACGGCCCGTCGCCTTCTGCGCCGTATCGCGACTCGGCGGGAGCCGCGCCGATCCCCTGCGCCTGCAAATATGCCAGCAGTTCGCCTTCGTTGAAAGGCTCGATACGCAGGCAGAAGTGGTCAACGTTCTGCTGCCGGGCATCGGGATGCATGCCGCCTTTTTTTCCCAGCACGCCGTCGACGTCGACCAAATCAATCATGGAAACGCCGGCGCGCAGGTGCACCAACCCCAGGTCGGGGCGCCGTCTGGCGATCTCGCAGCCCAATATCTGGGTATAAAATTGAATGCTTTTTTCCAGGTCACAGACGCGCAGTACGATGTGATCGATTTTCTTCAGGCTGAATGGGCGCATGGTTTTATCCTCGGGCGGAAGCGTAATTAATCAGCATAATAGGCATCCCCCGATTTATCCTGGCCCGCCTGAATTTGTCAGGCGCCGTCCGCGTCGCAAATCCTTGCCACAATTTCCGCCAGCGTTGTGCGCGCCGCTGCCTCGAGCGCCGGGGCCGCCGCCGCATTCTCCGCCAGCAGCGCCTGCAGGCCGACCAGCCAATCAAAGATATAAAAGGCGGCGTTTTTCGCCGGGGTGGGCGCCAGCCTGGCCAGCCGCTGCCGGTTGCCCCAGTCCACCGCGGGCTGCGGCGGCGGGGTAAAGATCGGATGGCCGTGGTTGACGCGGCTGGCGGGGCGCAGCGCCGCATCGCGCCGCTGGAACCCCAGCCAGGCGACGAAATCGCCCAACACCGTCAGCGCCTGGCCGATCTGGCGATCCTCACCCTGCTCCGGCAAGGTTTCGTTCGCCAGTGCGCGTTCCAGCGCTTCGGCTATCTGCAGCCGGCAGGCGGCGTTGATCAACGCATCGGCCAATATCTCCAGGTGCGGTTTATCGACGCCCAGCAGGGCCAACAGTTGGGGATTGTCCGGCAGGTTGCGCAGGTGGTTGACCCAATCCGCGAACGCCCGCCGGGCAAACGTTGAACGGCCATGCCCCAGCGGTGCGGCCCCGGTGGAACTCACCTCGCTGAACAGATCGATCTCAAGATCGAACGCCGGGGCGGCAGCCGGCGCGGGAGCAGCGTGCCGGTGCTGTGCGAACAGCTGCCGCAGCCTGTCGCGCTGCGGCAGCAGCCACTCCAGCAGTTCGCCGTGCGCGCCGGCCCGGGCCTGAAGGGCGCGTAGCAGAGGCCCGGCGCGCTGCGGATCCCCGGCGGTGAGCCAGTTGCCGAGCAGGCTGTCGCTCAGTTCGCGCCGCAGCTCCTGCCGCAGCTCAACAATGCGCGCCTGTTTCAAGGCCGGGTGCGCCTGCGCCGCCAGATACTCCACCATGCGGCGGCAGTCGCGTTCGTCCATCGCCAGCAGCGTCGCCCAGCTGTCGCCGGGCTCGCCGACGCCGCGTTGCACGGCGTCGTCGGGGCGCCGTTTCTCCCGGCGGTGCGCATCGAACGGCGTAACCGCCCAGATTAAGCCGGGCCGGCGGCGGCTGCGCAGTTGCGCGCTCTGCCCCTGAGTCTGTGTGACCCAATATCCGAGCGCCTGGCCTACCCGGCCGGCGTCCTGCGGCGTAGCGGCCGCATCGGTAATGAGCAGCAGATTGGCGTGCAGGGCGTCGGCGCAGCTAATCAGCAGATCGGCGCGTTTGGCCTGCTGCAGGCGTACCAGCGGCTCAGCGTCCGGGCAGTGGCTGCCGGCGGGAATATCGAGCAGCTCAACATCGCTGGGCAAACCGGCGGGCAGAGCGGTGGCGACCTCGGCGGCCAGCCACGCCAGGTCGGCCAACGGGATCTCAATCCTCGCGCCGCTTTCCGTCAGCAGATCAACCTTGATCTCGTTGGGCGCGGCGACGGCCAGCGGATCCAACAGGCGGCGCGGGGCCTGCACCCGATCGCTGCAGCCCAGGGCGTGCAGGCTGTGCGCCAGTTGGCGGTAGCGGGCGGTCAGCGCCGTATCTTCCCCCCACAGCGGTGCAAACAGGCGGGCGCGATCGTCAATGCTCAGATACGGCGCCAGCGCGACGGCCTGCGGCCAAAAAAGCCGATCCAGCGCTTGCTGCCATTGGCCGCCGTGGCGGCGCAGGCCGTCCCACAGCGCCAACACGGCGTTGCTGTCCATACCGTCGATGGTCATGGGCTGGCGGTGGCGTTCCAGCGCCTGCAGGTGAGCGGCTATCGCACGCGCATCGCCATCCGGGCGGAAGCCGCCCATCAGCGCGGCGCCGATCGTCATGGAAAGCAGCCGGGCTTCGTCGAGCAGCCTGACGGCGATCGGGTAAGCGGGCGGCGGGGCGGTGCTCATCGAGCAATAGCGCACCCTCAGCGCGGCGTCTCCGCCCAGCAGCTCGGCGCCGGGCGCCAGCGCCGCCAGCAGGTGGCTTTTGGCGGCGGCGTTATGGCCATAGAGACCGATGGCGGCAGGCCGGCGTGCGGCGTGTTCCAACAGCGTTGCCCGGTTGTAGCAGCGGCGCAAACGCAGCGTCAGGTTGTCGGCCTCCCGTTCCAGGCGCGGGCACCCTTGCCGCGTTGCGGCCACCCAGTCTATCGCCTGCACAATGTCGCCACTGAGGCCCTTGATCGTTTTCATCTGGTATAAATGCTCCCGCTGTCTATCCAGTAATGGGTTGCGCCATAGGCGCCGGCAGCCAGGGTATTGAGTTTCAGCTGCAGCTGGTGCGCGGGGACCGGGCTGCCGTCGCCCAGCAGGGCCTGCGCGATCTTAACGCCTTCGGCGCCGTATTGGCCGCTGCCGGTAATCGCCAGCCGCAGGCCGATCGTCGCATCGCCGGCCACCTTGCGCGCCAGCTGGGGATCGGTAATGGCGAGCGTGTACAGCGGCGAGGCGGGCCAGCGCTCGTTATCCAGCTGGCGGAACCCCAGGCGTAGCGGGCCGCGCAGCTGGAAGCCGCCGGAGGGATCCAGCGTAAAGTCGGCGCGATCCAGATCGATATCGCGATAATAGACGTTGTCGTCGGCCAGCATGTTATTGCCGTCCAGCATGCCCAGATGGCGAATGGTGGAATAAGGCTGAAAATCCCCGACGTTGAAATAAAAGCTCTCCAGGCGCAGATCGATCGCCAGCAGGCACAGCATGGCGCCCACGGCGGCGGTGGATTTGGGGTTGTCGATGCGGCCGCGTTTGTTAAACGGATACCAGCTGCGGGTGTGGTAGCCCTCCAGCGGTAAAATGCGGCTGGCGGGCAGCGGCTGCAGATGGCGCAGCAGCGCCTGAATGCCAGGGAAGCGCGCCGGGCGGCCGGTCAGCAACAGTACGTCGCAGGTGTACAGCGCCACCACCTCGCAGAGCAGGCGCAGGCAGTGGCCGATGCCGATCCGGTCAGACAGGAAGGCGGCGTGCAGAGCAGCCAGGCGGATCGCCAGCGGGGTATGCAGAATATCGAACTCGGTGACGCCCTCTTCACGCAGCACCTCGCCGTTGATAAAGGCCAGCACCTGCGGCGTGGGCGGCTGCGGCAGCAGCTCGCCGAGGTTGACGGCAATTTCCGCATGGGCGTCCAGCGGATCGTATTCCTCGTAGGCTGCCAACAGCGCACGCCCGGCGGGCATGAACATTTGCAGCGTGGCCTGCTGGCGCAGGGTGGAGAACCCGTCCATGCGGCCTTCGTTGCCGAACAGCTTATCCATCACCGCCGCCGGTGCGGCGACCCCGGCGTCTTCGAGCGCCTGCTGCACCGCAGGCAGGATAAACAGCCGAATGACGTCCAGCAGAATATCGTCGCCGGCGACCTTAAACCCTTCACGGAACAGCAGGCGCGGATTGATTTTGATGTTGTTGCCGACACCGTCATCCAACGCGTATTGGGTAATGGCCAGATCGGTGGTGCCGCCGCCGATGTCGATGGAGGCGATGCGCAAGGTTTTCCCCGGCTGTTCTCCCGGCGCCAACGGCCGATCCGGCCGGGCCATATTGGCGAAGAAGGCGTCGGTGCGGCCGGCGAAGTTCACCTGGGTTTCGTTATACAGATATACCATCTGGCCGCAGGTGGCCTCGTCCCATTCCAGGTGCACCTGCGGCACGGCAACGCGGGCGTGCTCACCGTCGAACGGCGCATCCTGCGGGTGCCAGCCCAGCGCTTTCCACACCAGGCCGATGGCTTCCTGCATGCGGCGGCGGAAAATTTCACGCTCCGGCTTGGGCATCGCCGAAGGCAGCGTCAGGATGATGGTGCGCAGGCGGCGCGGGGCGGCGGCGCTCGGCATTTTGCTGCGTTGGGCGGCGCTGTTGATCTGCATCAGCGCCTGCGCCAGCAGTTCGGTCAGCATCAGAGTCATTACCGCGCTGCGGCTGTAATGGGCGGCGAATACCGGCAGGCGTTCGGCCGCAGGCAGCGTGGATAACGGCACGCCTTCGTCGTTGATCAAGCTGGTCAGCGGCGCAGCGGCGGCCATCGGCTCCTGCGGGCTGTTGAAACGCCAGCCGGGGGCATAGCGTTCTTCGTCCCACAGATAACGGCGCGGGCTGGAAATGCCGGTGGCGCCTTCGCTGCCCTGGCGCTGCTGCGCCAGCTGTACCGCCTCGCTGCCTACCCGGACGATTGAAGGCCAAACGAAAGCATCGTCGCGCCCGCTCTGGAACGAGAGGTTGGCTTTGCCAAACGAGGCCGCCGCGAACTCGACCCGGCTTTCGAACAGCTCGTTGTAAACCCGGTGTGGCGCGGACAGTGAACGCAGTTGCAGCTCGTAGGCCTGTTTCAGACCGTTGTTTTCTTCCGGGTGTTCCTCGGCCAGCACGCCGCAGGTGTGGGAATTGCCGACGTCGAGGATCAGATCGACGTTGATTGCCGGCTGTTGCCCCGCCGCGCCGACCATTTTTATCTGCGGCACCGCCAGCTGGTGGCCGAGCATGTGCAGCAGGTTGAGGTAGTGCGCCTGATACTCGAAGGTTTTCAACCCGGCGTGCAGCTCCGCCTCGCCGCGCTGTTCCAGAGCGGCCGCGCGCTGGCTGAAGGTTTCGCGCAGCCAGCCGTCCACCCAGGTCAGATCGAGGAACTCGCCCAGCTCATGGTTGCGGTGCGCCAGTGCGAAGTGCAGCCCGGTGGCGAGATCGCTCTCGCTCGGGGCTAATGCCTCCTGGCCCGGCGCGGCGATGCGGGTATCGAAGGCCAGCACCACTCGCAGCAGATTGCCGTCCCGATCCGGTTTGTCCAACCGCAGGATTTGCATGCGCGCCCAGTTATCCGGCCCGGCTAAACACACGCCGGACGGGGTGTGGCGGAACACCGGCAGCGGTAGCCAGGCGTTATTCAGCAGGCGCAGCGATTGCTGCAGCGGGTAGCTGAACTCCGGGCGCACCACTTCGGCGGCCTGCCCCGGTTGGGCGGGCAGCAGATATTTGCCGCCGTCGGCGTCCCATTGCAGCCGCAGCAGCGGGCCGCTCGCCGTCTGGCGGACAAACTTGCCTGGAAAATCGGCCTCCAACAGCGGCGTCAGGGCAAAGTCCAGAAACTGGATGCCGCTGTCCTGAATCAGCGTAACGGTCTGTTGATAGTCCGTGAGGGGTGCCAGCATCATTTACTCTCGCGCTTTAACGTTATGGGATAGACCCTGTCCGCATCGTAGCGGCCGCTGCATTCCGCCGGCCCCGCCTCGTTTTGCTTGCAGACGATTTCCGGTACGGGGTAGCGGCTGCCGTCGCTGCAGCGCGCTTTGCTGCGGCTGTTGATCACCAGGTTGCCTGACTGCATCAGCCCGGCCTCTACCGGCGCCCGGCAGCGGATAGCGCCGCCGTAGGTAATGCTGGCGGTGCCTTTGCCGCCGTTCAGCCGGTATTGCAGGCTGGGGCGTTTACCGGTGAGGGGATCCTTCAGCGCCACGGTGGCGCGCCAGTTGCCGTTAAGAAAACGGGTCGAACCGGCCTTGACCGCGTCGGCGGGCAGCACCAGCGAGTTTTTATCCGCCGGCGGCAGGGCCACCGGCGCGGGTGGCATCAGCGTCGCGTGCGCTAACGGCAGCTGCAGCCTGAACGCCGGCGCGGCGGGGCGTTCGGCAAGAGCCAACGGGGGCGACGCCGGGGCCGGTGCGGGAGGCGCGGCCGAACGGCTTAGCCAGCCGGCCACCGCCAGCAGGGCAATCAGCATCAGCGCGGGCAGCATAAAACGGCGCGGGCGGCGGCGCGGTGGCGCGGGCGGAACCGTTTCAGGCGCCGGTTTGGCCATGGGTTCCGCCACCGGACGCGGCGCCGGTTGCTCTGTCGGCGGTTCGGCTGGGCGCAGCCAGGCGAGAGGATCGTTTTGGCTCTGGGCCTGCGGCTTGATAAAGCCCCAAAAAGTCAGCACCGGTTTACCCTCGACCAGATAGACATGGTTTGGGTCGGGGATCTGCATCGCCTTGGCCAGCAGCGCGCCGAACAGCCGATGGCTGGGGTGAACGGAAGCCTGCGCCTGGGCGATCAGCGCATTGAAGGATTCCCGGCAACGTTCCAGCTGGCGCACGGCCTGCGCGCGCTGGGCATCACTCGCCGCCAGCCAGGAAGTGACTTTTCCCGGGAAAGGGGCATACCAGTCGATGCGCGTACCGCTCTCGTTCGGTTGGGGGATCGCCAGGCAATCGGCGGCCGGCTGCAACTGGCGCAGACGCAGGGTTTCCCGCAGCTGCAGCGCACAGGCGTAGACCGGCTGGCCGTTTTCGCCTAATGCAAGCACGTCGTCCAAACTGCCACTGCGTAAAAAGGGTTTCACCATGGCAAAAAACCTTGTCCTGTTGTGCCAAACGCATAAACAGCCATGGTAACGCGCAATGCAAGCCGCCAAACGGCCAAGGACAGGCGTAAAAGCACACTTCTTTTCCGCTATCGGCGCAGGTTCGGTTACTGGTCCGGCAATAATCTTTCTATCCGGATCTGTAGGTGAACCACTTTATCTGAAGAATAAGGGGGGAGCCCGGCTGTCGGCCGCGGCGGCGTATTCTTTCATTCAATATGACAGCGTCTCGCGGGTTGCCGAAATGCGGTATGCCTCAGGCGTGCGGAGTGGTAGCGGAATGGACAGTCAGTCAGAAAAATCTCTCGTTGTTACCGGCCTCGATCGTCGCGGCTCAGGGCGTGCGACCCAGGGTTGGGCCAACGGCTTTTTGGGTATGCTTATTTTCAGCGGATCGCTGCCCGCCACCCGGGTGGCGGTGCTGGAGCTGGATCCGCTGTTCCTGACGGCCGTCAGAGCGGCGATCGCCGCCCTGCTGGCGTTGTGCGCGCTGTGGGTAACGCGCCAGGCGCGGCCGGCGCGGGCCGATCTGCCGGCGTTGCTGTCGGTGGCGATCGGCGTGGTGATCGGCTTCCCGCTGCTGACGGCGTTGGCGTTACAGCACACGACCTCCGCGCACTCATTGGTGTATATCGGCCTGCTGCCGCTGGCGACGGCTTGTTTTGGCGTGTTGCGCGGCGGGGAGCGACCCAAACCGGCATTTTGGGCATTTTCCGTCGCGGGCGGCCTGCTGGTGGCGGCCTTCGCGCTGAGCCAGAGCAGCGGCGGCGGCTGGCAGGGCGATGCCCTGATGGTGGGAGCGGTGCTGCTGTGCGGCCTGGGTTATGCCGAGGGCGCAGTGCTGTCGCGGCGGATTGGCGGCTGGCAGGTGATTTCCTGGGCGCTGGCGCTCGCTTTGCCGCTGACGCTGGCGGCGGCCATCCTGACGGCACCGGGCGGCTGGCCCGCCGTCAGCGGCGGCGCCTGGCTGTCGCTGTTCTACGTCTCGGTGTTCAGCATGTGGATAGGTTTTATCTTCTGGTATCGCGGCCTGGCGCAGGGCGGCATTGCGGCCATCGGGCAGCTGCAGCTGTTGCAACCCTTTTTTGGCCTGGCGCTGGCGGGGCTGGTGCTGCATGAACGCGTCCAGCCGGCGATGATCGCCGTGATGGCCGGCGTGTTGGTCTGCGTGTTCGGCGCCAAGCGTTTTGCCCGCTAGGGCGCCGGGCCTGCGGCGCAAGCCTGAATAACCTGGCCGAGCTTTTGCACCGCCCGATTGACCGCCAGATCGGTGTAGCCGCCCAATCCGAGCACCAGCCCCGGTTTGCCGGTGCCGGCGGCGTACATTGGCGACACCGCGCGCAGCGAGAGCCCGGCCTGGTTGGCGCTGCGCGCCACCTGCAGGTCGTCGAGACCCGCCTGCAGCCACAGCACCGTATGCATACCCTGATCGCAGGGCTGCAGCCAGGCCAGCGCCGGGTCGACGTGTGCGTTGATCGCCTCAATCAATACCCGCCGTTTTTCCGCATAGACGCCGCGCATTTTGCGGATATGCCGATCCAGATAACCCTCGGCGATAAAGCTGGCCAGCACATGCTGATCGGCGCTGGGCGGATGACGATCCATCAGCATGCGAGCGCCGCAAAAGGCGTCGATCAGCGGTTCGGGAACGATGGCGTAGCCCAGCCGCAGCGAGGGGAACAGCACTTTGCTGAAGGTGCCCAAATAGATCACCCGGCCGGGGTCCAGCCCCTGCAGCGAGGGGAAAGGGTGGCCGGCGTAGCGCATCTCGCTGTCGTAATCATCCTCAACGATCCAGGCCTGCTGCTCTTTTGCCCACGCCAGCAGGGCGGTTCTTTTCGCCATGCTCATCGGCATGCCGAGCGGATATTGGTGCGAGGGGGTGACGAAGACGGCGCGGGCGCGGTTGGCGAGCGCCTGGCCGGCGGCGACGTCGATGCCGTCGTCGGCGACCGGCACCCGGATCATGCGCCGGTCGTTGAATACGCTGTCAAAAATGGCGGTGATGCCCGAATAGGCCGGATCCTCGACCCAGGCGGCCTCACCGGCGTCCAGCAGCAGTTGTGCGGCCAGGTACAATCCCTGCTGGGTGCCCGACGTGATCATCACCTGCTGCGGCGTGCAGCTGACGGAGCGGGAACGGCGAACGTATTCGCAGATGGCTTCGCGCAGCGGCAGCGCCCCCATGGGATCGCCGTAGCCCGACGGCGCACCCGGCCCGCGTGCGCGGATGCGATTGCCCAGCCTGCGCCAGATATCGTCCGGCGCGGTGTCGCCGGTGGGTACCGAAACGGCGAAGGGTACCGGTGGCAGCGGGCGCACCTGGGCGGCGAAGTCGGCCAGCCGCCGCGCCTGCTGCGGCAGTGGTATCGGGTCGGTAGCGTGCGGCCTGGCGGGGGACTGGCGTGCGCGGCGCGGCTCCAGCGAACGGGCCACGCGGGTGCCGGAACCCGGCTGCGGTTCGAGAAAGCCTTCGGCGGTCAGCTGGGCGAAAGCCTCCAGCACCGTGCCCCTGGCCAGGCTGAGCGCGCTCGATAGCCGGCGAGTGGAGGGCAGCAGATCGCCGGCTTTGAGCTCGCCCTTATGGATGGCGTTGCGCAGCGCCCGGGCCAACTGATGGCTCAGCTGGCCCGCCTGGCGATCGAGCTGGCCAATGGCGGGAACCTCAACGACTTTGGCTTTTCTCGGCATAGATTCTGGCCCACTACAAAGAGAGAAAATGGTGAGTCAGAATAAACCACAAACGGCGGTCGAAACAGGTTATGTCTCGGGATCGACCGGATTTTCTCGCTGCACAATCAGCGGGTCGGCCGGCGTGAACGGCAGCTTGGGAAACGCAGCGGCCGGCACGCCAAAGGTGGCGGCCAACACCTCCGGCGCCACCAGCGACGCCGAAGCGCGAAAACCGATATCGCCCGGCGTCGGCTGGTCAAAGAAAATCAGAAAGTGGATCTGCTCATCGCCGATCACTTCGATGTGATGCGGATAAGCCCGGGGAATAAAATAGACGTCTCCCGGCTGTAATTCATAAGTGTCGGTCGTGCCGTTGGGATCGAGGAGGGTCATCCGCGCTCTGCCCTGATGGATATAGCCCATTTCAGCCGTGGCCGGATGCCAGTGCGGTTCCCGCATGCCGTCTTCTTCGATCCTGAGCGAAAACATCGAGATGTCTTTTAACGCCGGCCAAAACATCTCTTTTGCGGTGCGCGCTGCGCCCACCGGGGACGCAACCGGCGCCGACTGCGCTTCGATATCAAACTTGTGCGGATCGCGGAATCCGGCGCTGGACGGCACGCTGACGGCGCCTTCTCTCTTCACCAGGTAGGGGGCGGAGGTGTCGCGTCGGAGCGGTGCGAACGCCGAGGCCGGGAGATCGTAGGTATTGCCGAGTACGGCGTCGGTCATGGCGCAGAAGGCGGCATGCAGCGAAAAATCTTCCGGGCGTTCATGACGGAAGGCGATGATCAGCTCGGCGGTGTCATTCCCGACGTTCTCGATGGCATGCAGTGAGCCGGAGGTCACGTGGAACATTTGCCCGGCGCCCAGGGTAAAGACTGAGAATTGACTTTCATTGTCGAGCACCGAGATCAGCAGGTTACCGGCCAGGCAATAGGCCAGTTCACTGGCATTGGCGTGCCAGTGCGGTTCACGAATGGCGCCGGGCGCCAAAACCAGGCGCTTGATGGACAACCGGTTGAGGATCGGGAAGTTGTCCGCCGTCAGTGCGGTGACAGAACCGAGTTCGCCTTCATATATCGGCTTCCCGGCCTTAAGGGATGAAACATGACGTGAAGGTTTATGCATAAGTCGCTCGCTTTGTTTTACGGGGCGTCATGACCAAAAGACGCAGCGAAAACCTCTGCCGCGCCCGGCGATTAAAAAATAAACGATACCTTATGACTCTATATCAATAGAGAGTGACAATTCTTAAAAGCAACGGCGTCAGGTTTCTGTCAGCGGGTGGCGCTATACTTTCCGGCGTCGTTGTTCAGGCTAAACAGGTTCTCGGCCCGTTTTTCATTAGGTGGCTCGTATGCAGATTATTCTGGCACCAACCAATCTGGGGCTAAGCCCTTTGCGCCCCGGGCATATTCCCGGTACCTGGCGCGCGCCGCAGGCGCTGATGGCCCAGCGGCTGGCGCAAAGGCTGGGGGCGAGCGGCGTTAGCGCTTTGCCGCAGCCGGTATATTCGCCGCTGGCGCAGCCGGGCACCCGCATTCGCAACGGCCACGCCATTCGCGCCTTCAATTTGCAGTTGGCCGCCGAAGTGGCGGGGGTGCAGCAGCACGGTGATTTCCCGCTGGTGATTGGCGGGGACTGTTCTATTTTACTGGGGGCGTTGGCCGGCTCGCGCAGCGCCGGGCCACTTTCGCTGGTGCATATCGACGGGCACAGCGATTTTCGTCATCCCGGCAATTACGACCCCGGGCAGATGCTGGGGGCGGTAGCGGGGATGGATCTGGCGTTGGCCACCGGGCGCGGAGAGGCCTTGTTAACCGAGTGGCCCGGCGTTACCGGGCCGCTGGTGCCGGAGCAACAAATTGTTCAACTGGGCGAGCGTGAAAGCCGGGATGCGGATTTCGCCTGGCCGGATATCAATCAGACGGCGGTTAAACGCCTCGACATCTTTGCCGCCAATCAGATGGGCAAGGCGGAAATTATGCAGCAGATCGAACGAACGCTGGCCGCCGAAGCGCAATGGCGCTTTTGGCTGCACCTCGACGTGGACGTGCTCGATCGGGAGATCATGCCGGCGGTGGATTCCCCCGGCAGCCCCGGTCTCGATCGTCTGTGGTTGGAATACATCGGCGCACGGCTGTTGCAAAACCCGCTGTGTTGCGGCATGACGCTGTCGGTATTCGATCCCGACCTCGATCCTGACGGCCGGTATGCGGCGCTGATCGTCGAGATGCTCGAGGCGATGTTCGCTCACGCGGGCCAGACGCCGCGGCGGCCTTAGTTCAGCCCCATCTGATTCAGCAGCATTTTGTTCAGCTCGGTATTTTTGTGGACGTTAAGTTTGCGCATTGCCGAGCGCTTATGGGCGCTGATGGTTTTTTGGCTGCGGTGCAGCATGCCGGCGATGGTGCAGGCGGACATGCCGGTGCTCATCATCCGCAATATCTTTTTTTCGCAGCTGCTCAGTGCGGCGATGCGGCACTTTTGGCATTTCCACAGGCCGCCGGCGTGCTGCGTCAGCCAGGGGTGCTGGCAAAACCGTTCCAGCGCCGCCTGCAGCTTGTTGCGGACGGTATAGGCGGCATCGCGCCGGTGGATGCTGAACAACGCCGGGTGGGCGCGTAGAGGCGCCGGGGCGTTGTCGTCCAGGATCAGCAGCGTCACCTGCCGGTGCTGCGGCGTCTGCAGCGGGCTTTGGTAGCAGCAGGCGCATCCCCACCGATCTTCCGGCGTGCGGAATACCACCTCAATCTGATCCAACCGCTGCAGTTCTATCGGCGCCAGTTGGGGATACAGGCGGTGGCATTCGTTCAGCGCATGCAGGTAATCCTGCAAGAGCAGGCGCAGGCCTTGCTGATAAAAATTATCGCTGTCGAACAGGGTAAATCGAATATCAGGCATGGGTTACTCCGCAAGACAGGCCGTTTTTTGCGTGGACATATCGCTTCTTCCAGAAGACGCCGGGCTTATTGGTAGGCCAGCACGAAGTTGGCTACCGAACTGAATTCGCCTTCGGTAATGGTTTTATTCTGAATAGCGCTCGGGTGGCCCTGCACATAGGCGGTGAAATTCAGCACGTTGGGGCCATTTTGCAATGCCACTGCGCTGCTCGCCCGGTTCAGATCGAGCTCCGCTCCCTGGTGGTCGAACAGGGCGATGGCGGCGCCGTTGTCGCCGTTATTGATCGCCAGTTTGCCCGGCAGCTCAGGGTCCTCGGTGCCGCTAAAGGTAACGTTGACCGACTTGAACACCGACGTTTTGCAGTCGGTCAGTTTGATGTTGAACGGCACCGGCACGGTGTGGCCGTAGCGGTACAGGGTTTTGACGATCACCGTCCCCATCTCCACCAGTTGATCGGCCGACTGCGGCTCGATATTGCATGGCCGGCTCACCACGGTGCCGTGGAACTGCAGCGGCGAACCGATAAGCTCGGTATCCGCCGTGGCCGGCAAAGCCGCAAACCACCAGGGCATGCAGCTCAGCATCGCTAAAACGCGTAGACGCATCTCTGTTTCTCCCTCAGTTACTGGAATGCCGCCACAATGGTGGCCGACGCGTTGAATTCCCCTTCGTCTATCTCCTTGCCGCCGTTGGCCAACGGGGCCGCCACCAGGTCCCAGCTGCCGCCGTTGCCGACATTCGGCACCGGATAAAATTCGTTCGGGACCACCAGCCGGCCGTTGTGCGTGAGCTGGATGCCGAGATCGTTTTTATCGGTTTTAAACGCATTATTGGTGAAGGGCGCCGCCGAGCCGGAGACCGCCAGCTTGATATTCAGGGTGCCGTCTTCAAAGCTGCCGCCCTCGCACTGGAAACGCACCGGAATGTTCTGTGGATAGTTGCTGCCGTTCAGGTTGCTGCCGCCGATTTCGCCGAATTCCACGTTGATCAGCTGGCCCTCGTTCACCACGCATTTGTCCGGCACGTAAAGAATGGCGGACTGAATAAACACCTGCGCCATCGGATTGGGGCCGAACCCGCTGCCGACGGTGCCCAGGCGGCCGTACATCTCGATGATCTGCCGGTCGTTGATCTGCACGCCGTTGATGATCTTTTTACGCACCCGAAAGGTGATGCGGCCTTTGGAGCCGCTTTCATAGTTATTGACCTGGACGTAAGGCGGTGTGCAGGAGTGATTGGGATAATCGTTGGACTGGTCGTAAAAAGGCACCGTCACGTAGGCCTTTTTATTGCCGGCGATCCACACCTCGGCCTTTAAATCCAAAAAGTCATTCAGCTGCAAAAAGCCGTTGCCGTAATCGGAAGGGGGCAACGCCGAATCCGATTTATAGTAGTGCGGGCTTCGGGGGATAGAGGTGCTGCAATAGGCTTTGCCGGTATACTGGCCGCCCAACGTATAGGGGAACACCTTGGTAAACCCCACCTGGTTGGTGATGTTGCTTTCATTGAGATCGATATAAAACTGCTTCGCCCCCCCGTCCGGCGTTACGTAGCCGTTGGCCCACACGGCGGGGGCCGCCAGCGCAAACGCCAGCGGCAGGCAGAGTTTAACGCGTTGATTTTTCATGTTATCGAGCCTCACAGGTAAACCACCTGAATGTGCGCTACCGCGGCGAATCCCGCCGCCATTACCGCCCGCTGGGTCGATTCCACGCTGGCGCTGAACCACAGGGTGTTGCTGCCGGGCTGCAGAATGTAGGGGTGGCTTTGCTGGTTAAGCGCCAGCGGGCGACCCTGCTGATCTTTCAGCCGCAGGCCGATGCCCTGCACTCCGCCGTTCAGTTTCAGCAACTGCGGATTGTTGATGTCGCTTTCACCGAGAAACACCAGCGTGGCGGCCTGTTCCCCCTGCAAATAGAGCCGGTTGGCGTCACCGTTGCGTGGCCCGGCCGGGTTATCTGCCAGCGCCCGGGCGCCCAGCAGGCAGTTGCGGAACGAAAGACGAAAACGCACCGGCGCGCTCTGATCGCCGGCGTTCTGGAATGCGCGCGCGTTGACGTCGCCCAGATCGATGGACTGATCCTGGCTGTCCGGCGTCAGGCTGCAGGGGGAACTGAGCAGGCCGCCATGAAAACTGACGGTGCCGGTGGTGCCCTCGATCGCGCCCAGCGGCGTCGCCGCCGTTGCGCCGCCGCTCAGCAGCAGGGCGCATAACAGCAGGGGCCGCAGGCGGCCGGTGAATTCAGCCATGCCGATCTCCTTATTTTTTCTCGGGCACCACGTTGCACACGCCGCCGTTGCAGGCGAAGCGCAGCTCGGGGTGGCCGCCGTAGTCGTTGATATAGGTGACGACGAAGCTGTTCAGGCCGTTGTCGCGCAGCGGGATGTTTTCGCTGGATTTCGGTTTCAACATCAGCGGCTGGAAGTCGCTGAGCGCGCCGCCGCCCTGTTTTTGCGTCTGGCGCGTGATGCCGGTCAGGGTGATGTAAAATGGCGTCGGGTTTTCGATGGTGAAGCCGCCGCTGCTTTTACGAAACACCAGCTTCTCCTGCCAGACGGCCCCTTTAGGGGCGACTATGGCCTTCGGCCGGTAAAACAGCTTGATCTGCGTCTGCAGCGCCAGCTGCATCACGTTGGTTTTGCTGCTCTTTGGCGGGATCTCGCGCAGGTTGAAGTAAAATACCGATTCGCGATCCTGCGGCAGGCGCTCGGCCTCCGGGGTTTTGGTAATGCGCACCAGGCTGCGTTCACCGGGCTCCACCCGCTGCAGCGGCGGCAGCACCACCAACGGAGAGGTGATCTTCCGGTGCTGTTCGTCTTCCAGCCAGGACTGCGCCAGGAAGGGCAGTTCTTTGTTCTCGTTGACGATATTCAGACTGATCGATTTGGCGTCGCTCAGGTAGACGGCGCGCGTGCGATCCAGCGATATCGCCGCGTTAGCGGCGGGAATAGCGGCCGTCAGGGCCAGGCCGGCGGCGGTCAGTAGCGTTATCGGGTGTTTGTTCATATCATCGTTTCTCAGCGTTACGGATTACAGTTTGGCGCAGGGCAGCAGCAGCTGGTCCAGCGGTTTGGCGGCGCCCGGGATCACGATGCGGCACTGGCGCTGCCCTTCCCAGGCCACGTCCAGCCGTTCTTCCGGTTGGACGCCGGTCAGGTAAACCGACCCGCCGTCGTTCACCACCGCCACTTCGCGGCCTTTTTCGCTCAGCACCGTGGCGCCGAAGGGCGGTTCGCTGCCGTCGGCCAGCTTGATGGTGGCCAACAGCTTGCTGCCTTTCACCACCTCAAAGTGGCGATAGCCGATGGCGCCTTCGGTCAGCGTGCCCTGCACCACGGCGCGGGTGGCTTCCACGTCGTCCGCCAAGGTGTTGACGTCGATGCGGGTGTCGGTGTTGTAGTAGCTGGTGATGTCGGAGATCACCGCCACCCCGAAGCGGTTGCTGTAGGCGCGGCCGTTATTGATAGGCACCCCGGCGACGCCGTCGGTATCCAGCATCATGCGGCTGCCGCCGTTGCTGGCGTTCTGGTGCGCGGCGATGCCGTGCCGGGTCGCGGTCAGGCCGCCGCGGAAGGAGCCGCCGATCGAGGAATAGCTGTCCTGCTGGTAAGAGGCGCTGGCGTTGAGCGAACCGAACGAAGCGTTGCGGGTGTAGTAACCGCGCGCCAGCGATTTGCCGGACTGATTGAAGCCGCCGCTCACCTGCCAGGTGCTGTTCGGATCGGTATAGTCGTTGTAGGACGCCATTTGCGTGACATCGCTGTTGGTGGTTTGCAGCGTATAACCGATGCGCCGGCGGTCGCCGATCGGCACGCTGAAGTTCAGCATCACGCTGTCGTCGGTGCGGCCTTTATAGCTGGTGCGATAGGCCGACAGCGAGGCGGTGATGTTGCTGACGTCACCGACGCTGAACAGCTTGCTGGCGGACAAACCGTAGCGATCTTGCGTCCTGGCGTCCCAGTACGTCTGGTGCGAATAGGTCAGGTAAGCCGTGATAGCTTTGGCGCTGTCCTCCGCCATAAAGGTTTTGCTGGCGGTCAGGGTATACAGCTCTTTCTGACGCCCGTCGTAATTGTCGTCGCGGCTGCCGTAGCGCTCCTGCAGGTACTGCGACATGTTCATGAATTTGCGCTGCGAGAAGCGGTAGCCGGCGAAGGTGATCTGGCTGTTCAGCTCATCGAAGCGCTTGGCGTAGTTGACCTTGAACGACAGGCCGCTGGCGGTCGGCTCGCCCGGCAAGCGGGCGATTGACTGGGTAACGTCCGCAGACATGGCGCCGAACACGTTCAGATCGCGGCCCAGGCCGAGCGACCAGGCGTTGTAATTGTCGCCAAGCAGCGCACCGCCATACAGCGACCAGGCGTTGCTCAGGCCCCAGGAGAAATCGCTGGCGGAAAACAGCGGCCCCTGCGTGCGGTGATCGTAGGCCGAAGGCTTGCCCAGCGCGATGTTGTAACGCACGTAGCCGGGGCGGGTCAGGTAAGGAATGGTGGCGGTATCCACCTGAAAGGTAGAGATGCTGCCGTCTTGTTCCTCGACCTTGACGTCCAGCCGGCCGCGCACCGAGCTGTTGAGATCCTGAATGGTGAACGGCCCGGCGGGCACCGTGGTTTCATACAGCGTGCGGCCATCCTGGGAAACGGTGATCTTAGCGTTGCTTTTGGCAATGCCGCGTACTTCAGGCGCGTAGCCCTGCAGGTTTGGCGGCAACATGCGCTCATCGTTGGCCAGATTGACGCCGGTAAAGCGGTAAGCATCGAAGACGGCCGAGTCGAGATAAATTTCACCCAGCGTTAGCTTGGCGGCCTGCATCGGCAGCGCGCGATAGGCGTAGATCTGGTTCCAGTCGAAGCCGCTGTTGCGTTCGCCGGCCTGCTGGTTGTAGTTGGCCTGGTAGTCCGCACGCAGGCGCCAGGCGCCCATGTTAGCCCCCAGCGTGCCGTAGCTGCTGAAGCTTTCGGCGGTGTTGTTGTTGTGGCTCTGCTTACCGGCCTGGCCGCTGAGGTTGTAGTCCAGCAGCAAACCGGGAATGCCGTCATCCCATTGTTCGGGCGGGGTCCAGTCGGGATCGGAATATTTCATCCAGGCCTGCGGAATGGTGATCGCCAGCACCCCGCCGCCGATGCGGCTGGAAATGGTCGCCCCTTTGATGCCGCTGAGATCGGCGCAGGCGCCGTCGCGCCATAGGGTGATTTTCTTGGCGGCCTCTTCTTTCAGCGCCATCTTTTCTACCAGATCGGGCGGCAGGCACACCCGGCTGCCCGCCTGGTTATCCCCGGCCGGATAGTACTGAATGCTGCGCTGCGGCAGCGTTTTCTGGTTGATCTTGATATCCAGCAGATAGGCGCCGGGCATAACGTAGTCGGCATTGGAAAAACGGGATAAATCCACTTTGCTGCGGTCGCCGATATCCAATACGTCGGTATTGAATTCCGTCTCGGAAAATGCCGGACGCACCCAGAGGAAAGACAGAATGACGATGATGGGTATTTTTTTCCGTGTCAGTAATGACGTCATAGAATAATCACTCATGGCAAATCCGCGCCCAATAGCAGGTCATCCTGTACGACCTGAATACGTATTTCGTGATGCTGTTCAGTCCCCGTTGGCGAGGCGCCGACGCTACAGATAAGACAGGGTAAATTTGGCCAGCGAACTGAATTCGCCCGCCCGCGCCCTATCGGAGTGAATGCGCAACTGGGCGCCAAAGCGCAGCCGGTTGTCGCCGGTGACAATCAGGTAATCCGCAGTGGTGCTGCCGAGCGGTATCGGGACGCCTGATTCGGTTAGCAATTCGATGGCGACGCCGCGTGCCGTGCCCTGAACGCCAAGCAGCGCCGGATCGCGGCTGTCGGCGGTGCCGTCGAAGGTGACGTTGGCGGCGCGATAGATAAAGTCGGGCTTCACCTGGCTTGCCAGCTCGCAGTTCACCAGCTTGATTTCAAAAGTGCGGCGGCTGCCGATCAGCGCCGGGTTGGCTCCCTGCGCCGCATCGCTTATTGAAATCAGGCCGAAATCAACGGATTGATCCAGGCTTTCTCCGGCGATGCCGCACGGCGTTTCGACGATCTCGCCGCCCAGGCTGACCTTACCGTGGCCCTGATCTTTCGCCGCCGCCGTGCTGCAAACGCTGAGCGTGATAAGCAGTGCGCCCCAAAAGTGGGTTTTCATGCGGGTATCTCCCTGTCGCGACCTGTCCTATTGCCCGTTTCGGCATGCATAAAACGGGGGGCGCTCTGGCCCCCCAACGGGAATTACAGGTAAGCCAGGGTGAAGTTAGCCACGCTGGTGAAGTCGCCCGGCACTACGGCGCCAGATGCGCTGCTGCCCTGCAGGTAAGCGGCGAATTTCAACGAGTTGTCGTTTTCGGTCAGGCCCTGGCCATCGGTTGCGGTGCCCAGCTCTACGTCTTTGGAGTGCAACATGTCATAGATCACGATGCCGGCGCCGGTCGCGGTGCCGCTCAGCGCCAGCAGCTTGCTGTTGTCCGGATCAGGCGTGCCGGTGAAGGTCACCTTGACGTTTTTCATGGTCGACAGTGAACAGTCTTTCAGCTCGATGTTGAACGGTTGCATGCTGGATTTGCCTTGCTTATCCAGGACGCGGTTGCTGATCTGGCCCATAGGAACGGTCTGATCGACGGAGTTAGGGTCGATACTGCATGGGGCATCAATGATTGAACCGGTGAAGGTCACTTTACCGTTGCCCTGATCAGATGCGGCGTGAGCAACAGATGCGGAAGCGAAAGCAATCACGGTTGCCAGCATTAATTTATTCAGTTTCATTTCTCAGGTTCCTGTAGAGAGTATTTAAATAAAAAGAACAGCACATCTAAATCCCCTGCGACGGCGGCAACATCATGTCGACAGCGTCGCAGTTGGAGCCAGATCCTTTTGCTCTGGGCAATACGCCACCCTCCGTTATTTATGATGAATAACGAAAGTCATTGGAAATCACCAATGGATTTCCGTGAAAGTAAAATATGAATATCGGCATAGCGTCTTGCTGGGAATATTCTTGCAAATAATAGACTTGTTTGGAAATAGCTTTTATTAAATCAAGTCAAATTCAGAATATAAAACCAAAAGGAAAAAGAAATATATATTCTTTAAAATCAATAGATCGTATACAAATATTATCCAGTATAAATCACTATATAAATAACGATATGCGAGATATTAGATCGAGGGAAATAGGGTTCGCACTACAATTCACAATATTGTTTTGCTAATATCGCCCTCAGGCAGCAGATGATTAATGCCTGAACGGCAACAAATCATTAATCATAAATGGTTGTTTTTATTTATGTTGTTTGTGACGCGCTTTCAGAGTGTGGCGATTCTTTTTGAACCGAAAACAAAGGCTTCCGCCATTTTAATTAACAAAAAAATAACAATATTGAGGGCGGTTAATTATTCCGTCCTCCCACTGCCATCACGCTTTTTTCGGTATTTAACCCATTTTGATTAATCAAAAACGGTCAGAGGATGTGGAAGTTCGCTACATAATGATGACCTAAGTGACAAATAAGGGATGAAACACGGAATGATTACCACAGTTAATGTTTTTAATGGTCGTTGTGCAGGCGCGCTGGCGATATTGATAATGTCGGCGGTGTCGCTTTCAGGTTGTGTAACCAAAAATAGTGCAGGTACGGATCCTGTGAAAAAAGTTGCACAGACTAATCTTAGTGAGAAATCCGATGAGCAGCGTATTGCGCTTTGCCAGCAAAGGGTTAATTCGTTAAAAAATATTAATCCGCAGAGCTATCAAAAACGCATCGCCTATTTTAATGGCCTGCTGTCTAACGCCTCCGGTTATGCGGGCATTCGCAACAATGTGGATGCCAGTACCCGTAAAGCCATAGATGCGCTTTATAAATATAAAACGGAAAAATTTTGCGCCGACGTCGAGCACGAGCTGATGTCCGACCTTTCCAACCGGGTTGAGAACCTATAGCCATGAACCAATTTGCGGAAGGAGCCGCAGTTATCTTGCTGTTATTGGCGGGGTGCGGCATGGCCGGTGCCAGTGACGACGGCATTCCCGCGCTGCTGAAATTCGTCGAACGACAACAGGCCCCGGCGGTAAAACCGGCGGAGCCTGCGCCGCGAGCCGAAGCAGGCGCCGCCAGGCCCAGAAACGCCGCCCCTCCCGCCGGCGATAGCCTGCGTTTAACCACGCTGAATCAAACTCTGCGACAGCAGGCCGAAACCATCCGCCGGCTGGAACAGCGGCTGGCGGATCTGAAGGCGCCGCCCGCGCCGCAGCCGAAAATCACCGAAATCGATATTCGGCCGCTGGCGCGGGCGCTGCAGGGGCTGCGCCAGGCGATGGCCCCTGCGCCGGAGCTGAGCGCGCTCGCCGCAACGTTGGCCCAGGCGGAGCAACGGCGCGCAGGGCTGGCCAGCCAATTAACGCGGCAGCAGCAGCGGGAAGAAGAACGGGTGCAACGGCTGGAACGGCAGCTGGCTGAACGGCAACGGGCGCTTGAACCGCCGCCGTTGGCCAGCGCTGCGGATAAGCAGGCCTATGCCGCCGGGGTGTCGCTGGGCCGCGACATTGTGCAACTGCAGCAGGATAACCGCCGCCTGGGGCTGACGGTGGATCAGGCGCGGCTGCTGGCGGGCATCAGCGATACCCTGGCGGGCCGCCAGCGGCTGGATGACACCGCCATCGACAACGCGTTGCAGGCCGCCGACCGCGCGCTTGAGCTGGCGCAGCAGCGCGGACAGCCTGACGGGAAAGCCTACCTTGCCGACTTCGCCAAGCAGCCGGGCGTGCAAAAAGACGCGCTCGGTTTCTATTACCGGGTGGACTATGCCGGCAATGGCCGGATTGGCGCCGACGATCGCGTCGATATCGTGGTGCGTGAAAGCCTGCCGGGCGGCACGGTAATCAAAGATATGGAACTGGCCGGCACGGTGATTTCCCAGGCGCTGGCGCAATACCCGCCGCTGTTTCGCGCCGCGATCGGCAAATTGCAAAAACACGGTTCCATCACCCTGGTGGTGCCGCCGGCGTTGGCCTATGGCGAGCGGGGCAGCCCGCCGGTCATCCCGCCGAACGCCACCATGATTTACACCCTGCGCGTGGCTGACGTGCTGCCGCCGAACGGGGATGCTCAGAAGTAACCACTCAGGAGGAATGCCATGGCTAAGGAGCCGGGAACATATGAAAGCAGGAAGTTACGGATGCTGAACGTGTTACAGGTATTGTGCAGGGAGCGGGCTGAGGGGGCGGGGGGGCATCACCCGCCGCCGGAACAGTGGCCGAAAACGCGCGAGCTGGCGGATCGGTGCGGCGAGAATATTTACACCACCCGCACGCTGCTGCTGGCATTGGAAAAAGAGGGGAAAGTTCATTGCACCCATCGCAGCATCAATAATTCCCTGCGTTGGTATATCTGCGCCGCGCGCACATCGGCCGGAACAGAGTCATAGATAATTTTTGTTTCTTGTTGACTACCTTTCGCAGCTAATCATTAAAAAAACTTATCGTTCTGGCGGGGCTCGGATCCCGTCAGAACGTCGGCTTTGTTACCTTTCATGACCAGCCATTGCCAGTATGTTTTTTGTCGCCATATACTTACCCCCTAACAGCCAACGGATGTAGGGAGCCGGCGCGATGGTGAAGGACAGCAAAGTAATACTCAGATTGGATGATATTCATTATCAAATAGATGGCCAGGTGATCCTCGATTCCGTTTCTTTTGGCCTCAGGGAAGGGGAGTTCAAGCTGATTACCGGCCCCTCCGGCTGCGGCAAGAGCACCCTGCTTAAAATCATCTCCTCGCTGATGGATCCTACCCGCGGAACCATTACCTTTGATGGCCAGGCCATCACCGCCATGCAGCCGGAGGACTACCGCAAACAGGTTTCTTACTGTTTCCAGACGCCGTCGCTGTTCGGCGATACGGTGTACGACAACATCGCGCTGCCTTATCAGATCCGCAAGCAAAAGCCGGACGAACAGAAAATGCAGGCCGATCTGGTGCGCTTCGGGCTGCCGGGCAACATATTGAAAAAGAGCATCAATGAACTTTCGGGCGGCGAGAAGCAGCGCATTTCGCTGATCCGCAACCTGCAGTTTATCCCCCGGGTGCTGTTGCTGGATGAAATCACCAGCGCGCTGGACGAGGACAACAAGCGCAACGTCAACGAACAGATCCGCCAACTGGTGGCGGAACATCGGTTGGCGGTGCTGTGGGTAACGCACGATACCGAAGAAATCAGGCATGCGGACGAGGTGATCACGCTGCCTGCGCATACCGCCCAGCAACGGGAGCACGCCGATGAACCAGCATAACATCACCAATGAATCATTAGGGTTGTCGATGGTATTGGTGGTTATCGCCATCCTGATCAGCCACCGGGAAAAGCTGGCGCTGGAAAAGGACATCATCTGGAGCATCTGCCGGGCGGTGGTGCAGCTGATTGCCGTCGGCTATGTGCTGAAATATATTTTCGACCTGAACAACGCCGCGCTGACCGTGCTGATGGTGCTGTTCATCTGTTTCAACGCCGCCTACAACGCCAAAAAGCGCAGCAAATATATCGAACGCGCGTTCGTCACCTCGTTTATCGCCATCACCACCGGCGCGGTGCTGACGCTGGCGGTGCTGGTGTTGACCGGCTCGATTGAATTCACGCCGATGCAGGTGATCCCGATTGCCGGCATGGTGGCCGGCAACGCCATGGTGGCGGTGGGGCTGTGCTACACCCAACTCGGGCAGCGTTTCAAGGGCGACCAGCAGAAGATCCAGGAGATGCTCAGCCTGGGCGCTACGCCGAAATTCGCCTCGGCGGGGCTGATCCGCGACAGCATCCGCGCCTCGCTCATTCCCACCATTGATTCGGCGAAAACCGTCGGGCTGGTGAGCCTGCCGGGCATGATGTCCGGCCTGATCTTCGCCGGCATCGATCCGGTCAAGGCGATTAAGTACCAGATCATGGTGACCTTTATGCTGCTGTCCACCGCCAGCCTGTCGACCATCATTGCCTGCTACCTGGCCTACCGCAAGTTCTACAACGCCCGCCACCAGCTGGTGGTCAGCAGCCTGAAGTAGCGCCATTAAAAACGGCCTCCGCGGAGGCCGTTTTACCGTCTATCACCCTTGCAACAGGGCGATGCTCTGGCGGATTTCACGTTCAATATCCGCCTCGGACCAGCCGTCCAGCTGCGACGAGAACGGCTCGAAGGCGTAAATGCCGGTATAACCGAGGCGTTCCAGGTTCTGCACCTGCCGCCGGCTTTCCAGCCGATCCCGCTCGCTCAACATGATGCGCTCTTCATCGCTCAAGCTGTCTTTGGCTCGTCCGTCCTCTACCCCGGACAGGTGCACCAGGCCGATTTGCGCCACCTGGATTTGCGCGTCGAACTCGGCCTGCGCCACGCCGCTCAGGTAGTGATGGAAGGTATCGAGCACGATTTTGTAGGGCGCGCCCGCGTCGCGGATCAGCGTCTGCGTCAGCAACGACGAGCGCAGCGAGCTGATGCCGAAGCCCAGCGGCTCCACGTAGCCCTGCACGCCGTAGCGCTGGAACAGCGGCGCCAACAGCTTCAGCGCGGCCAGCGTATCGTCCCGCTTTTGCTGCTCGCTGCGCGCGTCGCCGGCGCTGCAGTGCGGGCACAGCACCAGCGCCTTGCTGTGAATGGCCTGTGCCTGGCTCAGCAGGGCTTGCGCCCGCTGCTGCAGCGCCGCCGCATCATCCAGCAGGTTAAACATGCCGAGCGCGTTGATGGTGACGATCTCGATGCCGTGCTCCGCCGCCAGCGCGTTGAGCTGCGAGTCGCTCAGATCGTCCGTGACCTTGCCGCTGGGCATATCGTTGCGCAGCTCAACTTTACTGAGCCCGCACTGTTTCACCAGGCGGAAAAAACGGTCCAAATCGAGGTTTGGGGCGATCTTGCGGTTGATGCAAAAACGGTCCAGCGCAATGGTCATGATGCATGCCTCCTGGTATCAGGGTCAGTTAAGGTGCGGTCGATCAGGGTTTGCCGTTTTCCAACGGCGCCTGCGGCGTTTCGGCCAGCGGCTGGCGATCGCGCTTGGCCATCACCACCTCCTCCATCTTCTCCAGCGATACGCCTTTGGTCTCCGGGATATAACGGCCGATAAACCAGTAGCTGAACAGGCAGCAGGCGGCGAAGATCCACATCGGGAAGGCGCCGTGGAAATGAGAGAACAGATAAGGGTTGTCGTTGATCATCGGGAAGGTTTGCGACACCACAAAGTTGGCCAGCCACATGCAGCCGACGGCGATGCTCATGCCCTGTGCGCGCATGCGGTTGGGGAAGATTTCCGACACCAGCACCCAGGCTCCGACGCCCCATGACAGCGCGTAGAACACCATGAAAAACAGCATGCCGAACAGCGCGAAATAGCCGGTGGCCTGGGTATAGAGCGCATATGAAGTGAGCAGCAACCCGGCGATGGCGCCCAGCGTGCCGTAGCGCATCAATGGAATGCGCCCCATGCGGTCCATCAGCATGGCGCCTATCACCGAACCGACCAGCTGCAGTACGCCGATCCAGATGGTCTGGAACAGCGCTTCCTGCGCATTTTCGGTGACGGTTTTCAGCACCACCGGCGCGTAGTACATCATCACGTTAACGCCGGTGACCTGTTGCAGCATGGCAATCATGCAGCCGACGAACAAAATGAAACGCACCCGCACGTCGCCGTAGTTCAGCTTCTGCTGATGCTTTTGCCGGTCCTGACGCAGCGAGTCCTTGATCTCCTGCAGCAGGTTTTGCGCATGCGCGGCGTTGGAGACCTTGGTCAGCATCGCCAGCGCCTGAGCGTCCCGCCCCATCATCACGTTCCAGCGCGGCGACTCGGGAATGATAAACACCAGCAGGCAGAACAGGACGCAGGGGATAACGCCGGACGCGAACATCCAGCGCCAGCCCATTTCCACCAGCCAGGCTTCGCCGGCGATGCTGGCGATTTTGAAGTTGACGTAAAAAATCACGATCTGGCCGAACACGATGGCGAACTGCTGCATGCTGAGCGCGCGGCCGCGCATGTCTTTCGGCGAGACTTCCGACATGTACATCGGCGAGACGGTGGCGGCGATGCCCACCGCCAGGCCGCCGATAATGCGGTAGATAACGAACCAGGTGAAGGTAGGAGCCAGCGAGGCGCCCACCGCGGAAATGGTGAACAGCAGCGCCGCCAGCATCAGCGCCTTCTTGCGGCCGTAGCGCGCCGCCAGCGGCCCGGCGGCGAAAGCGCCGACCACGCAGCCGATCACCACGTTGGAGACCGCCCAGCCGGTTTGCGCCGGGCTGAGATCAAAATAGGTTTTCAGGGCTTCGATCGCGCCGGAGATCACGGCGGTGTCGTAGCCGAACAGAATGCCGCCGAGTGCCGCAATACCGCAAATGCGCAGTATGTACCCGGTATTATGCTTACGCTGATATGACATGTAATGCTCCGATTTTTATCCTGGCTTTCGCGCGCAGTAAGGAAATGGGGAGAGGGCGGCGAAAGGGTGTGAACCGTGCCTGTCATCAAGGCGGTGATAGTCGGTTGATTCTGCGGTAAACAAGAACATTTATTTCATAATTAGTGAATAATGAAATATTGATTTTTAGATCCAGTTCAAAAAAAACCGCAAACCGCCGGCAAACTTCCGTTGGCTGAACGGCGCGCCGCCGGGCGCCGCACGTTGAACCTTTTCTGTATAAAAGTCATGGGGCATTGACGCGATCTTGCGTGCTGCGCCAGAAGAGGCGATTGGCCGTCATGTAATGGCTTTGCATGAGGCAACGACAAAACTGCGACCTTCCGCACTAAAAACAAAATTTCTAAAATAATTTATTTGAAACTTTTTTTTCAATGAAATAGAGTTTGCTGCATCCGGTCAGGATTTAGCCTGTGTGCGGGCGCCGCCTGGCAGACAGGATGATTAACGCCATGCCGTTTGCGGCCAGGCGACAGCGGACTTGAAAAGAGGGTGTGACATGAAAACCGTGGGTAACTTTATTGGCGGGCAAGTGTGCCTGAGCAGCAGTAATCAAACCGTCGACGTGCATAACCCGGCGACCGGGCAGGTTGAACGCCGCGTCACCCAGAGCACCGCCGCCGAGGTAAAACAGGCCATCGACGTGGCCCATCAGGCGTTTGCCGACTGGTCGCGCACCACGCCGCTGCGCCGCGCACGCGTCATGTTCAACTTCAAGGCGCTGCTGGAGCAGCACCGCGACGAGCTGGCGGCGCTGATCGTCAGCGAACACGGCAAGGTCTATTCCGACGCCCTGGGCGAACTGACCCGCGGCATCGAAGTGGTTGAATTCGCCTGCGGCATTCCGCACCTCATCAAGGGGGAGTATTCGCCGGAGGTCGGCGGCGGCGTTGACAGCTTCTCGCTGATGCAGCCGCTGGGCGTGGTGGCGGGCATTACCCCGTTCAACTTCCCGGCGATGGTGCCGATGTGGATGTTCCCGATCGCGCTGGCCTGCGGCAACACCTTCGTGCTCAAACCGCCGGCGCTGGTGCCTTCGGCTTCGGTGCGGCTGGCCGAACTGCTGAAAGAAGCCGGCCTGCCGGACGGCGTGTTCAACGTGGTGCACTGCGCCAACGAAGATGCGGCGCAGCTGTGCACCGATCCGCGTATTCAGGCGGTGAGCTTCGTTGGCTCGTCCACCGTGGCGGAGCATATCTATACCACCGCCAGCGCCCACGGCAAGCGGGTACAGGCCTTCGGCGCGGCGAAGAACCAGGCGATCGTCATGCCGGACGCCGATCTGGACGCCACGGTCAACGCCCTGATGGGCGGCGCTTTCGGCTCCGCCGGCGAACGCTGCATGGCGCTGCCGGTTGCGGTGGTGGTCGGCGACAGCACCGCCGACAAGCTGATCGCCAAGCTGAAACCCTTGATTGCGCAGCTGCGCGTCGGCCCGGGCATTCAGCAGGGCGGCGAAGAGAATGAAATGGGCCCGCTGGTTTCCTCCGCCCACCAGAAAAAGGTGCTGGGCTATATCGATCTCGGGGTGGAAGAGGGCGCCACGCTGGTGGCCGACGGCCGCAACTATCAGGTGGCGGGCTATCCCGAGGGGTACTACGTTGGCGGCACGCTGTTCGATAACGTGAAGCCGAACATGCGCATTTACCGCGAAGAGATCTTCGGGCCGGTGCTGGGCATCGTGCGGGTGCCGGACTACCAGACCGCCATCGACACGGTTAACGGCCATGAATTCGGCAACGGCGCCGCCATCTTTACCAGCAACGGCCACTACGCGCGCCAGTTCGTGCAGGAAGTGCAGGCCGGGATGGTTGGCGTCAACGTGCCGGTGCCGGTACCGATGGCGTTCCACAGCTTCGGCGGCTGGAAACGCTCGGTGTTCGGCGCGTTGAACGTGCACGGCACCGACGGCGTACGTTTCTATACCCGCATGAAAACCGCCACCGCCCGCTGGCCGACCGGGCAGCAGACGGTGTCTGAATACAGCATGCCGACGCTGGGTTAAACCCCGTACCGGCAGACCAGGGCCGTTACTTCATTGGAGTGACGGCCGCTGCATTTGTAACGCTATAGGTTAACAGGAGAATCGTCATGTCTTCACTGCTTGCCAAATGTCAGCAGCCGAACGCCCAGGGGCGTATCCAGCATGTCACCCCGGAAAATGCCGGCTGGCGCTTTGTCGGGTTCGACGTTTATCGCCTGGCGGCCGGTGAGTCGCTGCAGCTGGAAAGCGGCGACCGGGAGCTGTGCCTGGTGCTGGTGGCCGGCATCGCCTCCGTCGCCACCCTGCGGGCGGAATACCCGCATATCGGCAAGCGCATGAGCCCGTTTGAGCGCACGCCGCCTTATGCGGTCTACGTGCCGCATCAGGATCGCATCGAGGTGCGGGCGGAAACCGATTTGGAGCTGGCGGTCTGCAGCGCCCCGGGCGGCGGGCATCTGCCGTCGCGGCTGATCACCCCGGCGGATGTCGGCGTCGAGCGGCGCGGCAAGGGACGCAATCAACGCCTGGTGCATAATATTTTGCCGGACAGCGAACCGGCCGACAGCCTGTTGGTGGTTGAGGTATATACCGACGAAGGCAACACCAGCTCTTACCCCAGCCATAAGCACGATCGGGAAGACTCGCCGGATGAAACCTATCTGGAAGAGACCTACTATCACCGCATCCAGCCGGAGCAGGGTTTCTGCATGCAGCGCGTGTATACCGACGATCGTTCGCTGGACGAATGCATGCCGGTCTATAACCGCGACGTGGTGAAAGTGCCGCGCGGCTACCATCCGGTCGCGACCCTGGCCGGTTACGACAATTACTATCTCAACGTGATGGCCGGGCCGGTGCGGCTGTGGAAATTCACCTGGGAGAAAGATCACGCCTGGATTAACAGCGACGGTTATCCGGCGGCGAAATAAGCGTTATCCGGCCCGGCTTGCCGGGCCTGTTGTTATTCAGCGTTACTCGTCCTTGGCGTTGTTCAGCGCCAGCGAGACCGCCAGGGTTTGCGCCAGGCACATCGAGGCGACCTGCGAGCGGAACCCGTCCACCTGCGCTTCGCGCACCACAAAGCACACGTCGCTAAAGGCCGCCAGTGGGCTGACCTGGCTGTCGGTGATGGCTATCTGTTGCGCGCCGCGCTTGGCGCCCAGTTCTACCAACTCCAGCGCTTCTTGCGCATACGGCGAGTAGCTGATGGCGATCACCACGTCCTTTGGCTTCACCATGCTCAGCTGTTCGGTAAACATGCCGCCCAGCCCGTCGATCAGAAACGCGCGGCGTTCCAGATGGCGCAGCGCATAGGTCAGGTAGGAGGCGACGCTAAACGAACGGCGCAGGCCAATCACGTAGATGTTCTCGGCATTGTTCAACAGCTCGACGGCGCGGTCCAGCTGCTCGGGCGCGATCTGCATCGCCAGCTGCTGCAGCGCCTGGGCGTTGACCATGGTGAAGACGTTGAGAATTTCGGCCGGTTTTTCCGGCGCTACGTTGTCGTCGGTGGAGGTTTGGCGGAACAGGCGCGCACGCTCGGTATAGTTGACCGTTTCCTCCATCAGGTGCTGGCGGAATACCTGCTTCATTTCGTTGAAACCGCTAAAGCCGAAGGCGTTGGCGAAGCGGATCAGCGTGGAAGGCGGGACGCTGGCCTGTGCGGCGATGGAGGCGACGGTATCGAAAGCAATGCTGTTACTGTTATCCAAAATATAGCGCGCCACCTGCTTTAAGCGTTTGCTCAGCGTTTCATAACGGTGGCGAATCTCATCCTGTAACAGCGAAAGTTGAGTTGGGTTGTTCATCCATTCGGCTCGCAGTGTGGGCTAAGGCGTATCGGCCTGACGCCTGAATTATTGACAGGCTATTCTAACAGACGGAGTGGAAATTTCATTTCCTCAAAAAGCGATTTATTCGATCGCAAGTTGCGTGACTTCACAGAAAATCGGCAAAAAAATCCCCTTAAAGCGCTGAAAATACCTTAAGGGGCGGATAACGCGCAGCGGCCGCCTAGCTTGCGCTGCCGGTCTGCGGGCGGTACTGGCGCCAGAAACCGATCAGCGTCAGGTATTTTTGTTTCACCTGCTCAATCAGCGCGGCGTCGTCCAGCTCGCCCTGCAGCCAACGGCGCGACGGCTGGCCGAAGATGGTGCGGCCGACGGCAAAACCTTTCACCCAATGGGCGTCTGCGGCGGCGGCGAAGCCGGCCTTCAGGGTTTCTTCCGGTGAATCCAGACCGAGGATCAGTACCCCGCGGCAGTGGGGATCGCTGGCTTCAATCAGCGCGCCGACCTGCTGCCAGTTGGCGGCGCTCAGCGGCGGCAGTTTCCACCAGTCCGGCTGCACGCCCAACTGATAGAAATGCGTCATCATTTCCAGATAGTAGCGCTCATTTTTGTCGGCGCTGCTTTCCGGCAGGATCACCTCGAGCAGCAGCTCATGGCCGGATTTGCAGCAGCCGCGATAGATGTCGAGGATCAGCTCATCCTGCTCGCGGCGCAGTTCGGCGGCGTCGTGCGGGTGGTAAAACACCAGGCATTTCACCACGTGTTCCTGCGGCCAGTCGGTCAGCTGCGAGCCGATATTGCCGTGCTCCAGGCGCAGCGGGCGTGAGCTGGGCAGCTCGACCGGGCGGCCGATCCACCAGCCCTGGCCGGTGATGGCGTTCAGCGCCGCCTGGCCATAGGTGGTGTCGGCCAGAATGCCGCTGTTGCCGTGCAGCCCGGCCTGTTCAGCGGCCTGTTGCGCCGCCTGCAGCAGCAGGGTTTTCAATTTGGGGATGCGCTCTTCGCCGACGTTGGCCTCGCGCGCCATATCCGCCAGCTGCTTGCGGTGATCGAAGGCGAACACGCACAGCTCCGGCCATTGCTGCTTGCGGGTGGTTACCCGATGCAGGTGGTTCAGGCGCGCGTCGCGGTCCGGACGTTTGACCTGGCGTTCGCGCAGCAGATAGTCATCCAGTTCGAGTTTGGTCGGCATCGCCGGCGCGCAGCCATGGCGCGACACCACCAGCGCGCCGCAGGCGTTGGCGTAGCGGCAGGCCCGATCCCAACCCTCATCATTCAGGTAGCCGCGCAGCAGGCCGGACATAAAGGCGTCGCCGGCGCCGAGCACGTTCAGCACCTCTACCCGCACGCCGGAGTGCAGCTTCACCTCACGCCAGTCGTCGGCGATATCGCCTTCAAATACCGAGCAGCCCTGTGCGCCGCGTTTGCACACCAGCGTGGCGCGGGTGGCCTGGCGCACGTTTTTCAGCGCGGTCAGGGTGTCGATACTGCCGCCGGCGATATGGAATTCCTCTTCGGTGCCGACGATCAGATCAAAGTGGTGCAACACTTCCTGCAGTTCGCGGGTCACCTTGGCCGATTCGACAAAGCGGGTTTCGCCGTCGCCCAGCGAGGTCAGGCCCCACAGCACCGGGCGGTAGTCGATATCCAACGCGGTGCGCAGGCCGTGGCGGCGGGCGTATTCCAGCGCCTTCAGCACCGCCGCGCGGGTATTGGGGTGCGACAGGTGGGTGCCGGTGATGGCCAGCGCGCGCGACGAGGCGATGTAGGCTTCGTCGATATCATCCGGCGTCAGCGCCATGTCGGCGCAGTTGTCGCGGTAGAAGATCAGCGGGAAGGTTTCCTGATCCTTGATGCCGAGGATCACCAGGCCGGTCAACCGCTGCGGATCGGTGATTAGGCATTGGGTATCGGCGCCCACGCGCTGCAGCTCTTCGCGCAGGAAACGGCCCATGTGCTCGTCGCCGACGCGGGCCAGCATGCCGGACTTCAGCCCCTGAATGGCGGTGCCGTAGGCCACGTTGCCGGAAGAGCCGCCGAGATATTTGGAGAATGTGCTGGCATCTTCCAGACGCGCGCCGATCTGCTGAGCATAGAAATCGACGGCGATACGCCCGAGACAAATGACATCAAGCTGTTTTTCTTGTGTAGCCATACCCGTTTCCTTCTGTATTGAGCAAAACCCCGGCTTGCGGCCCGTTGACGGCGCTCGGCAGGAAGCATGTTTGGAATTATGAGGAATAAAAATTTCAATTTCAATATGGAATGAAATTTACACCCCAGAAATGTGATGCATTTAAAACATCGCTGCAAGCGGGCTAAAAGAGGTGGAAACCCCGGCAGGCCTGCCGGACGACCGGTTAGCGGCAAGCGCCGCCCCGGTGCCGATTCGGGGGGCGGCGAGCGGGGCTTTGACGGATGAAAGAACGGGGCGCGGCGGTGTCGCCCGCAGAGTGACCAGGCTAAGTCAGTGAATTTTAAGGGCAAGGATGAAACGGGCTTTTCATCAATATGCGATCTTTATCGCAAAATGAAATGTTTCTTCTGTAATGTGATTTTATGAAAAATATATTTGTTTATAATCGCTTCACGTTTCAGGTTGTCGACTCAGTGAGCGGCGCAACCGCCAGCTCAAGATAACAGCTGCCGTCGCGTAACAACAGACGGGGTTTCAGACCCTGCGCCGTGGCGGCCATCAATCGAAAAGGTGGGTAAATGGGCAAGATCAAGCTAACCATGGCGCAGGCGCTCGTCCGCTTCCTCGACAACCAGTATCTGCTGGCCGACGGGGTGGAAACCAAGTTCGTGAAGGGCATCTTTGCGATTTTTGGCCACGGCAACGTGCTGGGGCTGGGGCAGGCGCTGGAACAGGACAGCGGCGATCTGGTGGTGCACCAAGGGCGCAATGAGCAGGGGATGGCGCATGCGGCGACCGGCTTCGCCAAGCAGAAGCTGCGCCGGCAGATCTACGCCTGCACCTCGTCCGTCGGCCCGGGCGCCGCCAATATGATCACCGCCGCAGCCACCGCCACCGCCAACCGCATTCCTTTACTGCTGCTGCCGGGCGATGTGTACGCTTCACGCCAGCCGGACCCGGTGCTGCAGCAGATAGAACAGTCTTACGATCTCAGCATCAGCACCAACGACGCCTTTCGCGCGGTGAGCAAATACTGGGACCGCATCGTGCGCCCGGAACAGCTGATGAGCGCCTGCATCAACGCCATGCGCGTGCTGACCGACCCGGCGGAAACCGGCGCGGTCACGCTGTGCCTGCCGCAGGACGTGCAGGGTGAAGCCTACGACTACCCGGATTATTTCTTCCAGAAACGCGTCCACCGGCTCGAGCGCCGCCCGGCGACCGAAGGCATGCTGGCCGAGGCGCTGGCGCTGGTGAGCGCCAAGCGCAGGCCGCTGCTGGTGTGCGGCGGCGGGATGAAATACTCGCAGGCCGGCCAGGCGCTGCGCGAGTTCGCCGAACGCTTTCGCATTCCGTTCGTAGAAACCCAGGCCGGCAAAGGCACGCTGCCGAGCGGCCATGAGTTCAACCTCGGCGGCATCGGCGAGACCGGCTGCCTGGCGGCCAATACCCTGGCCAGGCAGGCCGATCTGGTGATCGGCGTCGGCACCCGCTACACCGACTTCACCACCTCTTCCAAATGGCTGTTCCAGAACCCGGACGTCGAGTTCCTCAACATCAACGTCAGCGCCTTTGACGCCGGCAAGCTCGACGGCGTGCAGGTGTTGGCGGACGCCCGCGCGGCGCTGGCCGCCCTGAACGCGCTGTTGGCGCAGTCCGACTACCGCGCCGGCTGGGGCGAAGCCATCGCCGCGGCGCGCAGCGAGCAGCAACAGGAGACCGCCCGGGTGTATGCGGTGGAATACAGCGGCGAAGGCTTTGTACCGGAGATTGACGATCACCTCGATCGCCAGCGGGTATTCGCCGAATTTATTGAGCAGACCGACTCCTTCCTGACCCAAAGCCGGGTGCTGGGGGTGTTGAACCAGCAGTTGCCGCAGGACAGCGTGATCGTCGCCGCCGCCGGCAGCCTGCCGGGGGATCTGCAGCGCGTGTGGCACAACCACGGCGAGCACGGCTATCACGTGGAGTACGGCTACTCCTGCATGGGCTATGAGGTCAACGCCGCGCTGGGGGTCAAACTGGCCGAGCCGCAGCGCGAGGTGTACGCCATGGTCGGCGACGGCGCCTTTATGATGCTGCACTCCGAACTGGTCACCTCGGTTCAGGAAGGCTGCAAGATCAACGTGGTGCTGTTCGACAACATGACCAACGGCTGCATCAACAACCTGCAGATGGAACACGGCATGGACAGCTACACCACCGAGTTCCGCTTCCGCAACCCGCAGGGCGGCAAGCTCGACGGCAAACTGATGCCGGTTAACTTCGCCATGCTGGCGGCGGCCTATGGCTGCAAAACCTACAGCATCACCACCGAACAGCAGCTGATCGAGGCGCTGGCCGATGCCCGCAAACAAAGCGTTTCCACCCTGCTGGATATCAAAGTGCTGCCAAAAACCATGGTGCACAAATATCTCAGCTGGTGGCGCGTGGGCGGCGCCCAGGTAGCCGACAGCGAGAAAATCGTCGCGGTGGCCCGCAGGCTGCAGGAAAACATCGATAAGGCACGCGAATACTGATTCGTTCTCATACATCAATCTCGAGGGTAGCGAAATGACATTGAACATTGGGGTTATCGGCACCGGCGCCATCGGCCGCGATCACATTCGCCGCTGCAGCAAGGTGTTGCAGGGCGCCCGCATCGTGGCGGTGAACGACATCAATCGCGACAACGCCGCCAAGGTGGTGAGCGATCTGCAGCTGGACGCCCGGGTTTATGACAATGGCCACGATCTGATTAACGCCGCCGACGTGCAGGCGGTGCTGGTCACTTCCTGGGGGCCGAGCCATGAAGAGTTCGTGCTGGCAGCCATCGCCGCCGGCAAACCGGTATTCTGCGAGAAGCCGCTGGCGGTGACCGCCCAGGGCTGCAAAAACATCGTCGACGCCGAAGCGAAACACGGCAAGCGCCTGGTGCAGGTCGGCTTTATGCGCCCTTACGATCGGGGGTACCGCGCGTTGAAACAGGTGCTGACCAGCGGCCAGATCGGCGAACCCTTGATGCTGCACTGCGCGCACCGCAACCCGACCGTCGGCGAGGCTTACACCACCGATATGGCGATCACCGACACGCTGATCCATGAGATCGACGTACTGCGTTGGCTGCTGGATGACGACTACGTTTCGGTACAGGTGGTGTTCCCGCGTAAAAGCCCGAAAGCGTTCCCGCACCTGAAAGACCCGCAGATAGTGCTGTTCGAGACCGCCAAGGGCACGCGCATCGACGTCGAAATCTTCGTGAACTGCCAGTACGGCTATGACATCCAATGCGAAGTGGTCGGGGAAACCGGCATCGCCAGGCTGCCGGAGCCGTCTTCGGTGCAGATGCGCAGTGGCGCCCGGCTGTCGACCGAGATCCTGACCGACTGGAAAGACCGCTTCATCGACGCCTATGACGTCGAGCTGCAGGGGTTCATTAGCGACGTGTTGGCCGGCAAGTTGACCGGGCCTTCCGCCTGGGACGGCTACGCCGCTTCCGTTACCGCCGACGCCTGCGTGGCCGCTCAGCTCAGCGGCGAGATAGTGCCGGTGACCCTGCCGCCGCGCCCGGCGTTCTACAACAAGTAATGCCCGCGGAGGAGTGAGCATGAAGATCGCTTTTGATGTGGATGTTATCCGGGATTTGGGCGTTACCGGGATGGTTCAGCAGGTGGCCGACTGGGGCTATAAATACATCGAACAGTCGCCGCACCCGCAGATCAATCCGTTCTATAAGCACCCGAAAGCCAGCCGCGAAATTATGGCGGAATACAAAAACGCCCTGAAGGCTACCGGCGTGGAGATCTCCTCATTTATCGTGGTGTATCGCTGGTCTGGCCCCGGGGAGGATCGCCGCCAGGCGGCGGTTAAAAACTGGCGCCGGATGATCGAGATCGCGGTGGAGATGGGCGTTCAGGTGATCAATACCGAGCTGGCGGGCAACCCCAACGAGCCGGAGATCTGTGAGGAGCTGTGGTACCGCTCGATGGAGGAGCTGCTGCCGATCGTCGAGCGCGAGGGCATTCGCATGGAGATCCAATCCCACCCGTGGGACTTCTGCGAGCTGAGCAACGAAACCGCCGACATGGTGAAGTCGCTGCGCAGTGACCACGTCAAATATCTTTACAGCGTGCCGCACAGCTTCTACTACGACAAGGGGCAAGGCGACGTGGCGAGCATGCTGAAGTACGCCGGCGACGATCTTTCGCACGTGCTGATCGCCGACACCATGAATCACACCAAGCATTGCCGCTATATCGTCAACCCGCCGGGCGTGGACGCTGCGGTGCACCAGCACGTGGGCATCGGCGAAGGCGAAGTGGACTTCGACGCGCTGTTCCAGACCCTGCGCGACATGGAGTTCGCCAACCGCAGCTTTAAGGTTGGCGGAGAGTCGATCATCTGCACCTCGCTGTTCGGCTACCCGGAAAAAATGAAGAGCCAGGCGGTGGCGACCCGCGAGCGCATCGAAAGAGAGCTGCTGGGCAAATAACCTTTTTGGCGCGCCGGCGCGCCATCCGATGACTGAGGCTGAAAATGAACAAAGACAACGTGAAGCTGGCCATTGCGCCGATCGGCTGGACCAATGACGACATGCCCGATTTGGGCAAAGAAAACACTTTCCAGCAGTGCGTCAGCGAAATGGCGTTGGCCGGTTTTACCGGCAGCGAAGTCGGCAGCAAATACCCGCGCGATCCGGCGGTGCTGAAGCCGATGCTGGACATCCGCGGCATTCAGATCTGCAACGCCTGGTTCAGCACCTTTTTCGCCGACGGCCAGAAAGAAAAGACCATTGACGAATTTATCAACCATATGAACTTCCTGCATGCGATGGGCGCCCGGGTGATCGGCTGCTCCGAGCAGAGCAAGAGCATTCAGGGCACCACCAAAGGGGTGTTCGAAGAGAAGCCGTATTTCAGCGACGAAGAGTGGCAGCGGGTGGCCGACGGCTATAACGAGCTGGCGAAAATCGCCGCCGCCAAGGGCATGCAGGTGTGTCTGCACCACCATATGGGCACTGGCATCCAGACCACCGCTGAAATCGATCGCTACATGAGCATGGTGAACGACGACGTTTATCTGCTGTTCGATACCGGCCACGCCTATTACTCCGAGGGCAGCCAGCAGGCGATGATGGCGATCCTCGAGAAATACCTGCCGCGCATCAACCACGTGCATCTGAAAGACGTGCGCGATGAGGTGGTGGCGGAGGTGAAGGCCAACAAGCTGAGTTTTCTCGACGGCGTGAAGAAGGGCACCTTTACCGTGCCGGGTGACGGCGCGATCGATTTCCGGCCGGTGTTTAAGCTGCTGGACGAGCGCGGTTACAAAGGCTGGATGGTGGTGGAGGCCGAACAGGATCCGGCGTTGGCCAATCCGTTCGAATATGCGGTCAAGGCGCGCCGCTACATTCGGGAAACCGCCGGTATTTGATTTGGCTTTTATTATTGGGCGGATTCTATCCGACGTGGGTTAGCGTCTTCCTCAAATTAGTATTGATACAATTTATCTATTATGGTGCTTCGCAAGGTTCAGCCAATTTAATTATATTCTATTGATTTATCTTACATCTAAGGGTAGGAAACCAAAAGCCACCAGAAAGGTGGCTTTTGGCTTGTGGCTACAAGCTTAGCCTTTCAGTATGCCTAGCTTGGATACAACCTCATTTGAGAACAAGATCGCACCGTTTTTCGTAAAGTGAGTTTCGTCACCATATGTGATGTTGTTTTTGTCGTCAACTATTCTGCAGTATTTGTTTTCCGGGCACACCACATTCATTAAGTTGAAAAATTCAACACCCTTAGGTAAGACGGAAACTATATCTTCGTTTGTTTTTAACACGTCATGGCTAATGTATTTTGCTGCAAAAAGATTTGCGTTTTCGGTTGATGGTTTTTTATTGAAAATAAATATTCCGTTTGTCTTTAGACTTTTTCTGCCAATAACAATCACTTTGGCTTTTGATTGACTGGCTTCTATCTCATTGAGCGTTTCTTTGATGTACTGCACGCTGTAAGGCTTCCAGTTCATGGCTATTAGTATGAAATCAGCCGCTTTCATATTTTTTTTATTAAGATCATTAAATGTGTCGAGTATATTACGTTTGCATACTTTTTGAAGCCCAACCCATGATATAGATGCTGAGTTGACAGTTTTAACGTATGAGTCTATTTCTGCCGGGTTAATATAAGGAATTCCGCATTTTACGTCCACCTGTATTGATGCTATGTCGAATTTTTCCTTATCTTTTGATTCCATTATGACATTAATCAGGTCTGCCGCCTGAGAATCGCCCATTACAACGAGTTTTATCTTCTCAGAGGTCGTGATATCTTTTTTTAGAAAAGCATTGCTATTAGACCATACGTAACTATCTTCCGCCTTTTTATCAAACTCATAGTTTGTTTTTTGTAAGTCAGCAGGCAGTCTCCAGATCCAGCCATTGAAAGCCGCGGTGGTAGATAAAACAACCGTCAAGATAAGGGCTATACTATATTTTCTTATAAGTTTGTTTTTATTTTCATTTTTCCAGGCGGTGCGATAGCGCTGCTCTACATAGCGATACATAAGCACAGAAATAAAATAGCTAGTGGGAATTGATATTAACCCGCCCGTTAGGTTTTTTTCACCTAAAAGGAAGGTTATCATAACAATAGTTGGCCAATGAACTAAATATAATGAATAGCTGATTTCACCAATATGTATAATGGGCTTCCGCTCTAGCCACGTTGCTATGCGAGAGTTCTCACCAAAGATTAACATTATACCGGCGCATATCGTTGGTATCAGCGCATAATAACCAGGGAACGCGATTGTCTCATCCAGTTCTACTATGAAAAAGACGATGGCGGCCAAGCTTAAAAAGTAAAGTATATCGCTTAATGTTTTATTATTTCTTATTTTCGATAGTTTAATGGCGTAAAAAACTCCGCCAATTGATAATTCCCATAGGCGGAACGGCGTCAACAGATAGGCTGCAGACAGGTTTCTATTTACCGCATACAGGGAGGTCAAGAAAAAAACAACCGTGAACAAAGTCATGGTTAACTTTACCGGGATCCGTTTGGACATGGTTACCATCAGGACGAGCGGCCATATAAAGTAAAACTGACTTTCGATAGATAAAGACCATGTATGCAATAATGGTTTGGTTATTGGAAGTGCATCAAAATAACCACCAGTTGCATAAAAATATAAATTTGATATGAAAAATAACGATGATAGTGATGCTTTGGCGTTATTTTTAAACTCCATTGGCTGGAGGATAAAACAGGATGCAATAAAGGTGAGCACGACTATTGCTATAAGTGCAGGGAGTAATCTAAATGCTCTTTTGGTCAAAAAATCCAAGAGATTTAGCTTACCTTTTTCTATGTCTCTTATTAAGATACCGCTTATCAGGTATCCACTTATAACAAAAAATATGTCAACACCTATAAATCCACCACTAAATCCTGGGATTCCAAAGTGAAAGCCTAAAACAGAAATGACGGCTATTGCTCTAAGCGCTGTGATGTCATCTCTCATCTTAACAGGGTTTAATGCCATTTTAACTCCATATTTATCCACATAATGCTAACTCGTTATTTATCTAGGCCAGATAACTATTAAATCAATTTTCTTTTTTGGCTATTATTTATATAAGATTTAAATTTCTTATAACTCAGCCAATTATAAATAGAGACAAAATTAAGCCGACTATAACATAGTTATTACGCTATCCACTATAAGCTTACTCTCAAAAAGCATGCTCTACAGTCGGAGGGACGCACCTCATCATCGGATAACAGCCGTGATGGTAAAGCGTATACTCTGAGAATACGTAATTATCTAAGTAATTGATTATATTATCATGACCGAAAAAATGCCCCTTCAGCAAAAAAGCGGATAAAGCATTATTTTTAGTGTGACTTCCCTCTGGGAAGAATCTTGAACGCGCTTAAAAAGGAGTGCTGCCTTGGCGTTCGTATCGAGAGTGTTGCAGCAAAGCGCGACAAGCGTTGGAATAACTAGCAACGGTGAAAATGATGGTGCGTATGAAGGCGGTGGAGCGAGGCTGACGGGTATCATCAAAGAAGTAATGAGAATATTACAAGAAAATGTGAGCATAGCTAAAACGTAAACGCGGAACGAGCGCTTGGGCTTTGTAACAAATGACCAATGTATAGCTACAACCTTCGTTGAGTAATGGATGTATTGTTTCTCGAAGGTGAATACTGCAAGCAACGCTACCCTGATTTTGCTGCATGCTTATAATGGTGGCCAACCTTGCTGCAGTAAATCTGAACGGTATTCAAGCATCTCAAGCTAAAGCCTTACGGGCCGACTCAGCGGCCCGATTTGCTTCTGGGGATCATGTAGCAGCACTTTTCTGGGGGCGGCGAAAGCGCGCCATGTGGTAGGCGTCGACCAGCACCCCATCGCGCATGGCGTAGCGGCGGCTGGTGCCTTCTATCTCGAAGCCGAACTTGCGGTAAAGCGCAATCGCCGGCTGGTTATCGGTAAATACCGTCAGCTCGATGCGTTCTATCGCCGCCCAGTTGTCGCAGATGTCGATCATCGCCTTCATCAGGCTGCTGCCGACCCCTTTGCCCTGGCTGCGCGAGTCGACGCCGATGCCGAAGGTGGCGACGTGGCGGCGGCGCACGCGTTGGTTCAGTTCTACGGTCAACTGACCGACCAGTTGCCCATCCAGGCAGGCCACCAGGTTGTGCATGCCGGGTTTGAGATCGGCGATGCGCTGCTGCCACAATTCTTTTGACGGTAGCGGGAGCTGTAGCGTGTCACGATAAACTGCCGGCTGAGAGTAGAGCTGGTGCAAAGCCTGCGCATCGGTTGTTTCCACGTGACGAACCACTATTTCGCTCATGTCGCTGCTCCTGTCGCTTACCGGTTGAATAACCACTGAATTTATCCGTTTACCGCATCGAGTCAATATTATTCCGCGTTGGTCAAAAAAACGCTTTACAGACGCGAATGATAATGATTATTATTGCGATGCGTTCCGGAGAGAGCATCATCTTGATACCCTCACTGCGAAGGCACGACATTGCTCACATTGCTTCCAGTATTACTTAGCCAGCTCGGGTGCTGGCTTTTTTTTGCCTGTTTTCCGCCGCTTCCACGCTCACCAAATCCGCTGCCGATGCTGCCTCCAGTTCATCTAATTTTTTGAACAGAGGCATGAGTTTTTTACGCTTTCTTATTCTGCTGCCAGGACTAGACTGTAGAAAACATTGAGGAGAGTTGAATATGATTTACGTACGCAAAGCAGAAGATCGCGGTCATGCCAATCATGGTTGGCTGGACAGCTGGCACACCTTCTCATTCGCCAACTACTATGATCCGAACTTTATGGGGTTCTCGGCGCTGCGGGTGATTAACGAAGACGTGATCGACGCAGGGCAGGGGTTTGGCACCCACCCGCATAAAGACATGGAAATCCTGACCTATGTGCTGAGCGGCACGGTGGAGCATCAGGACAGCATGGGCAACAAAGAGCAGATCCACGCCGGTGAGTTCCAGATCATGAGCGCCGGTACCGGGGTACGCCACTCCGAGTACAACGGCAACCAGGATCGTCCGCTGCACCTGTATCAAATCTGGATCATCCCGGATCAGACCGATCTGGAGCCACGTTACGAACAGCGCATGTTCGACGCGCCGCAGGGCCGCCAGCTGGTGCTGTCGCCGGATGCGCGCGACGGTTCGTTGAAGGTGTTCCAGGATATGACGCTGTCGCGTTGGGCGCTGAACCAGGGTGAGCAGGCGGAATGTCCGGTTGAGGCCGGCCGCCGCATCTGGATCCAGGTGGTGCGCGGCAAGGTGACCGTCAACGGCCAGAGCGCCGGCACCAGCGACGCCTTCGCCGTATGGGATGAAGCAGCGCTGTCGATTCAGGCCGAAGAAGAGAGCGAAATCTTGCTGTTCGATCTGCCGCCGGTGTAATTAAGCGGTAAATATCAAGGGCTCACGTCGTGAGCCCTGTTTGCGTTTTTTCCGCTGCAAGCAGCAATATCGGCCCGCCTTTTTTTTTGCTAAAATGACCGCCCATTTACGGTTAGCCAGTTCATTGATAATGAAGAAAAAACGGCCGGTACTCCAGGATGTTGCAGACAAGGTAGGCGTTACCAAGATGACGGTGAGCCGTTATTTGCGTAATCCCGATCAGGTTTCTGCCGCCTTGCAGCAAAAAATTGCCGTCGCGCTGGATGAGCTGGGCTACATCCCCAACCGTGCGCCGGACATTCTTTCCAACGCCACCAGCCGGGCGATTGGCGTGCTGCTGCCGTCGCTGACCAACCAGGTGTTCGCCGAGGTGCTGCGCGGCATTGAAAGCGTCACCGATGCGCACAATTACCAGACCATGCTGGCGCACTACGGCTATTTGCCGGAGCGCGAAGAAGAGCGCCTGACCTCGCTGCTGTCTTACAATATCGACGGCCTGATCCTGTCCGAACGCCACCATACGCCGCGCACCCTGAAGATGATCGAAGTGGCGGGCATCCCGGTGGTGGAGCTGATGGACTGCGTATCGCCATGCATCGATCTGGCGGTGGGTTTCAACAACTTCGAGGCGGCGCGCCAGATGACTCAGCAGATCATCGCGCACGGCCACCGCCACGTGGTGTATTTCGGCGCCCGCCAGGATGAGCGTACCCTCATCAAGCAGCAGGGCTATGAACAGGCGATGCGCGAATCCGGCCTGGAGCCGCACAGCATCATGACCGCGCGCTCCTCATCCTACTCTGCCGGCGGCGAGCTCCTGCGCCTGGCGCAGCGCGATTATCCGCAGATCGACAGTATCTTCTGCACTAACGATGACCTGGCGATCGGCGCGGCCTTCGAGTGCCAACGGCAGGGGCTGTCGATCCCGCACGATATGGCGATTGCCGGCTTCCACGGCCACGACATCGGCCAGGTGATGGTGCCCAAGCTGGCCAGCGTGCTGACGCCGCGTGAGCGCATGGGCCAGATCGGCGCCGAACGTTTGCTGGCCCGGCTGCGCGGCGAAACCCCGGGCCCGCGCATGGTGGACGTCGGCTTCACCGTGATCCCCGGTGGCAGCATCTGACCGTTTTTAACCGGTTGTTTTTGCAATTTTTATTTTGAATTCGCGCCTTTCGGCGCGTTTCGCATTCCACCTGCGCGCTTGCCGCTCGTTGCCCACATAAGTTTGATCTCTATCCCAGAACGTGAATTTTAACCCTTTACCCGGTTTCGGTGGTCATTCTGTTACCGGTATCATGATACCGGTAACAACGAGCATGCGGATATCTTGCTGCAAGATAGAACCTTTGGCTCAACACACCTACAGCTCGCCTTATCACACCGGGGAAGAGCCTAAAAATACAACAACCGCACGCTTTACGGCCTATTGTAAAGAGAGTCTGCGATAAAAGGTTGGAGAAAAATTATGCCATTAGTGATTGTTGCAGGCGGCGTAGCGCTGCTGTTGCTGCTGATGATCCGCTTCAAGCTGAACGGCTTTATCTCGCTGGTGCTGGTCGCGTTGGCGGTCGGCATCGCGCAGGGGATGCCGGTCGATAAAGTGATCGGCTCCATCAAGGCCGGCGTCGGCGGCACGCTGGGCAGCCTGGCGCTGATCATGGGCTTTGGCGCCATGCTCGGCAAGCTGCTGGCGGACTGTGGCGGCGCCCAGCGCATCGCCACGACGCTCATCGACAAGTTCGGCCAAAAATACATTCAATGGGCGGTGGTGCTGACCGGTTTCACCGTCGGCTTCGCGCTGTTCTACGAGGTCGGGTTCGTGTTGCTGCTGCCGCTGGTGTTCAGCATTGCCGCTTCTGCACGCGTGCCGCTGCTGTATGTCGGCGTGCCGATGGCGGCTGCGCTGTCGGTCACCCACGGTTTCCTGCCGCCGCACCCGGGCCCAACGGCGATCGCCACCATCTTCCATGCCGATATGGGGAAAACCCTGCTGTACGGCACCCTGTTGGCTATCCCTACGGTGATCCTGGCCGGCCCGGTCTATGCCCGCTTCCTGAAAGGCATCGACAAGCCGGTGCCGGAAGGCCTGTATAACCCAAAAATCTTCACCGAAGCGGAAATGCCAAGCTTTGGCATCAGCGTCGCGACCTCTCTGGTGCCGGTGATCCTGATGGCGCTGCGCGCGGTAGCCGAAATGGTGCTGCCGAAGGGCCACAGCCTGCTGCGCTTCGCCGAGTTCTTCGGCGATCCGGTGATGGCGACGCTGATTGCGGTACTGATCGCTATCTTCACCTTCGGTCTGAACCGCGGGCGCAGCATGGATGAAGTGATGGGCACCATCACCGACTCGATTAAAATCATCGCCATGATGCTGTTGATCATCGGCGGCGGCGGCGCGTTCAAACAGGTGCTGGTCGACAGCGGCGTAGAAAAATACATCGCCGGCCTGATGGAAGGCAGCAACGTTTCGCCGATCCTGATGGCCTGGTCAATCGCCGCCGCGCTGCGTCTGGCGCTGGGTTCCGCCACCGTGGCGGCAATCACCGCCGGCGGCATCGTGGCCCCCCTGATCGCCACCACCGGCGTCAGCCCCGAGCTGATGGTGATTGCGGTCGGTTCCGGCAGCGTGATTTTCTCGCACGTTAACGATCCGGGCTTCTGGCTGTTCAAGGAGTATTTCAACCTGAGCATCATGGAAACCATCAAATCCTGGTCGGTGCTGGAAACCATCATCTCGGTGTGCGGCCTGGTGGGCTGCCTGCTGTTGGCGACGGTCGTATAATCGTTCTTCTGTCCGGCGCCCGCGAGGCGCCGGCGTTCGTTACGGCAATTTTTGAGTATTTCCATCAGTTGGGGCGCATTTGATGACGCCGGCCGGGCAACTCGCCGCCAGAGCGCGCATTAGACTCCATAAGGGCATGACATTATGAGTAATCCGCAGAATCACGTATTTATTTTGATGGGGGTTTCAGGCAGCGGCAAATCCGCCGTGGCCAGCGCCGTCGCCCATGGGCTCAATGCCGCCATGCTGGACGGCGACTACCTGCACCCGCGGGCCAACATCAACAAAATGGCCGCCGGACATGCGCTGGACGACAACGACCGCGCGCCCTGGCTGGCGGCGCTGAACGACGCCATCTTCGCCATGCAGCGCACCAACGGGGTTTCGCTGCTGGTGTGTTCTGCGCTGAAAAAGAGCTACCGCGATCGCCTGCGCGAGGGCAACAGCAACCTGCATTTCATCTACCTGAAAGGGGATAAGGCGGTGATTGAAGATCGCCTGAAGCAGCGCAAGGGCCACTTCTTCAAGCCGCAGATGCTGGTTTCCCAATTCGCCACCCTGGAAGAGCCGGGCGAGCAGGAGGCGGATGTGCAGGCTATCGACATCAATCAGCCGCTGGACGGCGTGGTTGCCGACACCGTCGCCTATATTCAGCGCGTTGCGGCCCGTTAATCACGGGCCATCTGCCGGCGCCGTTCAGGCGCCTACAGCTTCATGTAAGCCCGCACGCCGTCCAGGAACATCTGGGTCGACAGCATCACCAGAATCAACCCCATCAACCTTTCCAGCGCGCTGACGCCCTTGCTGCCCAGCAGGCGCAGGAACAGGTTCGACATCAGCAGGATAGCCGCGGAAATTCCCCAGGCAATCAGCAGCGCCACCACCAGATGAGACAGCTGGTTCGGGTACTGGTGCGACAGCAGCATCAACGCCGCCAAAATCGAAGGCCCGGCCACCAGCGGGATCGCCAGCGGCACCAGGAACGGCTCTTCGCCGGCGGAAAGGCCCGAGCTGTTGCCCTCCTGCGAAGGGAAAATCATCTTGATGGCGATCAGGAACAGGATGATGCCGCCGGAGATGGAGACGGTCTCGGTGCGCAGGTTGAGGAACGCCAGGATTTTCTCGCCGGCAAACAGGAAGATCAGCATCAGCAGCAGGGCGATCAGCAGCTCGCGGATCAGCACCACCCGGCGGCGGCGCGGCTCCAGATGCTTGAGCACCGACATGAAAATCGGCAAATTGCCCAGCGGATCCATGATTAAAAACAGCAACACCGTGGCTGAAATCATCTCTGTCATTGTGACCTCGGAATGTGGAAAACGCGCCGGCCTCTCCGGCCGCGTCCTTGCCTATAAGAAGGATTGCTGAGAAATGCCCAGCCATCGAATAAATTCACTTTGCGCCCGCGCCGACATTTTGTAAGGTGAAGACATATTGCACACAACTTACCACCTAATAGCCCTTTCCAAGGCAGGACACAGTAAATATGAAAAACGTTGGTTTCATCGGTTGGCGCGGAATGGTCGGCTCGGTTCTCATGCAACGCATGACGGAAGAGCGCGATTTTGATGCCATTCGCCCGGTCTTTTTCTCCACTTCGCAGCACGGTTCCGCCGCGCCGGCCTTCGGCGGCCAGCAGGGCCTGCTGCAGGATGCCTATGACGTTGACGCGCTGAGCGCGCTCGACATCATTATTACCTGCCAGGGTGGGGATTATACCAACGAAGTCTATCCTAAGCTGCGCGAAAGCGGCTGGCAGGGCTACTGGATCGACGCCGCGTCTTCGCTGCGCATGCAGGATGACGCGATCATTATTCTGGATCCGGTCAACCGCGCGGTGATTCAGCAAGGGCTGGATAACGGCATCAAAACCTTCGTCGGCGGCAACTGCACTGTCAGCCTGATGCTGATGTCGCTCGGCGGCCTGTTCGCCAACGATCTGGTGGAGTGGGCGTCGGTCGCCACTTACCAGGCGGCTTCCGGCGGCGGCGCGCGCCACATGCGCGAACTGCTGACCCAAATGGGCATGCTGCACGCCGACGTGGCGAAAGAGCTGCAGGACCCGGCTTCGGCCATCCTGGAGATCGAACGCAAGGTGACCGCAGCCACCCGCAGCGGCAAATTGCCGACCGATAACTTCGGCGTGCCGCTGGCCGGCAGCCTGATCCCCTGGATCGACAAACAGCTCGACAACGGCCAGAGCCGCGAAGAGTGGAAAGGCCAGGCGGAAACCAACAAAATCCTCAACACCTCCGGCGTGATCCCTGTCGACGGCCTGTGCGTGCGCGTCGGCGCGCTGCGCTGCCACAGCCAGGCGTTCACCCTGAAGCTGAAAAAAGACGTTCCATTGCCGGAAATCGAGCAGATGCTGGCGACGCATAACGACTGGGTGCGGGTGATCCCGAACGACCGCGAGCTGACCATGCGCGAGCTGACGCCGGCGGCGGTGACAGGTACGCTGAACACCCCGGTCGGGCGTCTGCGCAAGCTGAATATGGGGCCGGAATACCTGTCCGCGTTTACCGTCGGCGACCAGCTGCTGTGGGGCGCGGCCGAGCCGCTGCGCCGCATGCTGCGCATCCTGCTGTAGAAGATCAACCGCCGCTTTATGGCGTCGTATTCTGAAGCCCGCTTTATTGCGGGCTTTTCTGTATGTACTGGGCATGCTCGACAATTGGATATCCTGATGATTCCGGATTCGGTGCCGACGGTGCTTACGATTTAACCGATGCCATGGTATTAATGAATTTCATTGCAACATAGTGCGGGTACAGGGATATGGCCTCAAGCGAAGGATTGCGGATAGCGCTTTCACCAGTGCAGTTGGCTGCCGTAATGTCGGACAGCACAGTGACAGAAGGCGAAACGTGGAGTAACCGGCTTATGGGCGGTCTTGGCGTGGCGGGAGGGGTTGTCGAGCTCATTGGCGCCGGTGTCATGTGTTATGCCCCTGACCCAACACTTTTAACCAAGGTTGGATGCGTGGTTGTCGGCACCCACAGCATGGACAGTATCAAAGCCGCATCAAACCAGATCGTCACAGGGCAACCGACAACGACTGATACATACAAGTCGGCGGTTTCGCTAGCGCAGACGTTAGGGGCCGATGAAAATACCGCTTACAACGTGGGCCTGGCCGTGGATATTGCGGTTCCTTTGGTTTTTGCGACCGCGTTAGGGGCCGTGCGCGCTGCTTCTGTTCGCGTTGGGCAGATAAGATTACTCGAGCACGAGTCTATTGCCGGCGTGAAAGGCGGCGGGCATACCATAGCTAAGCATGTTGCTAAAAGCCCGGAGGAGTTATTGGGGCGTCTGGCAAAAAGCCCAGGCTTGCAAACAGCATCGACGTTTACCGATTTACGCACTGCCGAACAGGTAATCAGTCGAGTTTTGAAATTCAATAATGCGCTGATAAAGCGATGGGCGCAGCAGTCGGCATCGGCCAACGTGCTTGAACTCACATATCAGGCGGGTAAAGCGATCGGCTTTGGCTACAGGCAAGGAAGTGCCATTAAGTTAACTTCCAACAGCGTGCGCGTCGTCTTACTCAAAAAGGTGTACAACGGTAAGCCATATTACATTTTGACTGCTTACCCCATTATCAGATAAGGGATTGTATGGTGGCTCCAGTACCTAACCTCGGCACTCTTGTTCGCGTTTTTTTTGGGCAGGATTACGATTTATTTGGCGAGTCCGTAGAGGAAATTCTTGAATCCTACCGGGAGACAGAAAACGCTGAGACAGTGCAAAAAACAGTAGATGAAGCCACAATGTTGCTAACGCTATACCCGGAGCAGCAGCGACTTGAAGCTGTCTTTGCCGAACTGGTTGAAGGGGAGTTTGCTCCTGCGCCATGGGGACACACAGTGCAATCCTTTCTTGAAAAAGTGATTTCGACTTTGAGAGCTTGAGTTTTTACTGATTTTTATCCTGCTGTAAACCTGAACTTCCCGGGGGCTGGCGTCTTTCAGCCCTCTAAAGCCCTATTTTTCGCTCTTTTACCCGCCCCGCCGGGAGATGGGCAGTGCCGCTGCATGCGGGGCTTGGCCTACCGGTAACCCGCACTTCCCCACGTTGGCAGCAGCGCACAGGCGCTGTCAGGCTGGCAGTTTTCTTAATGAACAATTTTCCTTGGCAATGTAGCGCTGCTTTTAACAGACATTGGCTATGCTTAAAACATCGGCGGGTAAATTTTCGCCAGCGCTGAGAGACCCCTAAAAATAAGCATAAAGAGCGAAATTCAGGTCGTGACGCCAGAGATTGGTCAATAACCGACCGCTATCACGCTTTAGACACCGAATGAATTGCATGATAACCAAAACGGCCACGGATCAATCAAACGGCCGATTCTTATAGATCATGCTGTTAATCTAAGGAAGAAGACTATGCCTGTACTTCCCGATCGTGACGTGATTGATCAGCTTATCTCCGGCCATTACGCCGACCCCTTCGCGCTGCTGGGCATGCACGCGGCCGACAACGGCCTGCAGGTGCGCGCGCTGCTGCCGGACGCCACCGAGGTGTGGCTGGTGGAACAGCAGACCGGCCGCCGGCTGGTGCAGCTGAACTGCGATGACCCGCGGGGCTTCTTCAGCGCCACCGTGCCGCGCCGTAAAACCCCCTTCCGTTACCAGCTGCAGGTCAGCTGGCGCGATCACCAGCAGATCGTCGACGATCCCTACCGGTTTGGCCCCTTATTGCAGGATATCGACAGCTGGCTGCTGGCGGAGGGCACCCATTTGCGCCCTTACGAGCGGCTGGGCGCCCATCTGGCGACGCTGGACGGCGTCGACGGCGTCAGCTTTGCGGTCTGGGCGCCCAACGCCCAGCGCGTGTCGGTGGTGGGGGAGTTCAACTTTTGGGACGGCCGCCGCCATCCGATGCGTCGCCGCCGCGAAAACGGCATCTGGGAGCTGTTTCTGCCCGGCGTGCAGGCGGGCCAGCTGTACAAATATGAAATCATCGACTGCTACGGCAACACCCAGCTGAAGGCCGATCCTTACGCCTTTGAGGCGCAGATGCGCCCGGATACCGCTTCGCTGGTGGCGCCGTTGCCGGAGGTGGTCGCGCAGACGGATGCACGCCGCCGCGCCAACGATTTTGACCGGCCAATCTCCATCTACGAGGTGCATCTGGGCTCGTGGCGCCGCCATACCGACGACAACTTCTGGCTCAGCTACGGCGAGCTGGCGGCGCAGCTGATAGGCTACGTCAAGGATATGGGCTTTACCCATATCGAGCTGCTGCCGATCAACGAACATCCGTTCGACGGCAGCTGGGGCTATCAGCCGTTGGGGCTGTATGCGCCGACCCGGCGTTTCGGCACCCCGGCCGACTTCAAAGCTTTCGTGGCGGCGGCGCACCAGGCGGGCATCAACGTGATCCTCGACTGGGTGCCGGGGCACTTCCCCAGCGACGCCTACGGGCTGGCGAATTTCGACGGCACCGCGCTGTACGAATACGCCGATCCGCGCGAAGGTTTCCATCAGGACTGGAACACCCTGATCTACAACTATGGCCGCCATGAGGTGCGCAACTACCTGGCGGGCAACGCGCTGTATTGGCTGGAGCGCTTTGGCATCGATGCGCTGCGCGTCGATGCGGTGGCCTCGATGATCTACCGCGACTACAGCCGCGCCGACGGCGAATGGGTGCCGAATTACTACGGCGGCAACGAAAATCTGGAGGCCATCGCCTTCCTGCGCTACACCAATCAGACCCTCGGCAAAGAGCGGCCCGGCGCGGTGACGCTGGCGGAAGAGTCCACCGATTATCCCGGCGTCACCTTGCCGCCGGAGGCCAACGGCCTGGGGTTCCACTACAAATGGAATCTGGGTTGGATGCACGACACGCTCAACTACATGAAGTGCGATCCGGTGCACCGCAAGTATCACCATAACCAGATGACCTTCGGCATGCTGTACGCCTACACCGAGAACTTTGTGCTGCCGATCTCGCATGACGAAGTGGTGCACGGCAAGAAGTCGATTCTTGACCGCATGCCCGGCGACGCCTGGCAGAAATTCGCCAACCTGCGCGCCTACTACGGCTTTATGTGGGCGCATCCCGGCAAGAAGCTGCTGTTTATGGGCTGCGAGTTCGCCCAGGGGCGCGAGTGGAACTTCGATACCAGCCTCGACTGGCACCTGCTGGAAGGGCTGGACAACTGGCATAACGGCGTGCAAAGGCTGGTGCGCGATCTGAACCGCTGCTACCAGCAGCAGGCGCCGCTGTATGAGCGGGATTACCGCCCCGACGGCTTCGAATGGCTGGTGGTCGACGATCACGACAACTCGGTGTTCGCCTTCGCCCGCTACGACTCGCAGGGCAATGAGCTGATCGCCGTCAGCAACTTTACGCCGGTGCCGCGCCATCACTATCGCATCGGCATCTCCCGTTCCGGCGCCTATCGGGAGATCCTCAACACCGATTCGCACCACTACCACGGCAGCAACGCCGGCAACCAGGGGAGGGTCGAGGCCGAGCACGTCGGCAGCCACGGCCGCGAATACTCCATCAGCGTGACGGTGCCGCCGCTGGCGACTGTCTATCTGCTGCGGGAGGCGCCATGACGGAGCTGACGCCCGGCCGCGCCGCGCCGCTTGGGGCGCATTACGACGGTAACGGCATCAACTTTACCCTGTACTCCGCGCGCGCCGAGCGGGTGGAGCTGTGCCTGTTCGACGAGCAGCAGCGCGAGCGGCGCCTGCCGCTGCCGGCGCGCAGCGGCGATATCTGGCACGGCTATCTGCCGGGCGGCAAGCCGGAGCAGCGTTACGGCTACCGGGTATACGGCCCGTTCGATCCGGCGCAGGGGCTGTACTTCAATCCCAACAAGCTGCTGTTGGATCCCGCCGCGCGCGCGGTCGAAGGGCCGGTAGCCGATCACCTGCATCTGCACGGCGGTTACGACTGGCAGGAAGCGCAGGACAGCGCGGAGCTGATGCCGAAGTGCGTGGTCGTCGACGAGCGCTATGATTGGCAGGATGATCGCCCGCCGGCTATTCCCTGGGGCAACACGGTGATTTATGAGGCGCACGTGCGCGGCCTGACGCTGTTGCATCCGGAGATCCCGCAGGCGCTGCGCGGCAGCTTCGCCGCCCTCGGCCACCCGGTGATGATCGCCTATTTCCAACGGCTCGGCATTACCGCGCTGGAGCTGCTGCCGGTGCAGCAACACACCTCCGAACCGCGCCTGCAGCGCCTTGGGCTGATCAACTACTGGGGCTATAACGTGCTGGCGCCCTATGCGCCGGATAACCGCTACGCCAGCCTGCGCACCGACAGCACGCCGCTGCGCGAATTCCGCGACGCGGTCAAGGCGCTGCATCGGGCCGGGATTGAGGTGATCCTCGACGTGGTGTTCAACCACAGCGCCGAGCTGGACCGGGACGGGCCGACGTTGTCTTTGCGCGGCATCGACAACCCGGGCTATTACTGGCTGACGCCCGACGGAGACTACGTCAACGACACCGGCTGCGGCAATACGCTGCGGCTGGATACGCCGCAGGGCGTGGCCTGGGTGATGGATTGCCTGCGCTTTTGGGTGGGCGAGTGCCACGTCGACGGCTTCCGCTTCGATTTGGGCAGCGTGCTCGGCCGCACGCCGGCGTTCGATCGCGATGCGCCGCTGTTCCAGGCGCTGCTGGCGGACGACCTGCTGTCGCGCTGCAAGCTGATCGCCGAGCCTTGGGACATCGGCCCCGGCGGCTATCAGGTGGGGGCGTTTCCCGGGCGCTTTGCCGAATGGAATGACCACTATCGGGACGATATGCGGCGCTTCTGGCTGCTGGGTGAGGCCTCGCTCGGCCAGTTCGCCCAGCGCTTCGCCGCCTCCAGCGACCTGTTCAAGGCGCGCGGGCGCGCGCCTTACGCCACCATCAACATGCTGACCGCGCATGACGGTTTTACCCTGCAGGATCTGGTCAGCTTCAGCCAAAAGCACAATCAGCCGAACGGCGAAGGCAACCGCGACGGCAGCGATCGCAACTTTAGCAACAACCACGGCGTTGAAGGCCCGACGGCCGACGATGCCATTTTGCAACGCCGTAGGGCTAGCCAGCGGGCGCTGCTCGCCACGCTGTTGCTGTCCCAGGGCACGCCGATGTTGCTGGCCGGCGACGAACATGGACATAGCCAGCAGGGGAACAACAACGCCTATTGTCAGGACAACGCCACCACCTGGCTCGACTGGGCCACGGCGGATGACGCCCTCACCGTTTACACCGCCGCGCTGATCCGGCTGCGCCGGCAGATCCCCGCCCTGCAGCGGGACCGCTGGTGGCAGGAAGGCGACGGCAGCGTGCAGTGGCTTAATGCGCAGGGGCAACCGCCCGATGCGCAGACGTGGGAGCAGGGCGAGCTGCAGCTGCAGATCCTGCTTTCGCAACGCTGGCTGCTGGTGATTAACGCCACGCCGCAGGCGGTGGAGATGAGGTTGCCCGACGGCGATTGGCAGGTTGTCGCCCCTTTTACTCAGGAAGACTCGCAGGCGGCTCTACCCGCCTGGCACCAGGCCGCGCACTCGCTTTGCGTGCTGGTACAGAAATAATAAAAGGAGTCCGCTATGGTTAGGTTTGAAAATAACGACCCCCTGATGTTGGCGCGCCAGCTGCCGATCAAATCCGTGGCCCTGATCCTGGCCGGCGGCCGCGGTTCGCGGCTGAAAGATTTGACCTCAACCCGCGCCAAGCCTGCCGTACATTTTGGCGGCAAGTTCCGCATTATCGATTTCGCCCTGTCGAACTGCCTTAACTCGGGCATTCGCCGCATCGGCGTAATTACCCAGTATCATTCGCACACCCTGGTGCAGCACATTCAGCGCGGCTGGTCGTTCCTCAATGAGGAAATGAACGAGTTCGTCGACCTGCTGCCGGCCCAGCAGCGTCTCAGCACCGAGCACTGGTACAAGGGCACGGCGGACGCGGTGTATCAGAACCTGGATATTATCCGCCGCTACGAGGCAGAGTACGTGGTGATCCTGGCGGGCGATCATATCTACAAGATGGACTACTCGCGCATGCTGATCGACCACGTCGAGAAGGGCGCGCAGTGCACCGTCGCCTGCCTGCCGGTGCCGCGCAGCGAGGCCAGCGAGTTCGGCGTGATGGAGGTGGACGAGAACGATCTGATCCTCGAATTCCTGGAGAAACCCGCCAACCCGCCGGCGATGCCGGGCAACCCGGACATGTCGCTGGCCAGCATGGGCATCTATATCTTCAACGCCGCTTACCTGTTCCAACTGCTGGAAGAAGATATGTCGACGCCCGGCTCCACCCACGACTTCGGCAAAGATCTGATCCCGAAAATTACCGCGCAGAAGGCGGCCTGGGCACACCCCTTCACGCTGTCCTGCGTCACTTCCAACCCCGATCTGCCGCCGTACTGGCGCGACGTGGGCACGCTGGAAGCCTACTGGCGCGCCAACCTCGATCTGGCCTCGGTGACGCCGGAGCTGGACATGTATGACCGCGCCTGGCCGATCCGCACCCATATGGAACCGCTGCCGCCGGCCAAGTTCGTGCAGGATCGCTCCGGCAGCCACGGCATGACCATGAACTCGCTGGTCTCCGGCGGCTGCATCGTGTCGGGATCGGTGGTGGTGCATTCGGTGCTGTTCCCGCGGGTGCGGGTGAACTCGTTCTGTACCATCGACTCTACCGTATTGTTGCCGGACGTAAACGTCGGCCGCTCTTGCCGCCTGCGGCGCTGCATCATCGACCGCGCCTGCCATATTCCCGAGGGCATGGTGATTGGTGAAAACGCCGACGAAGACAGCAAGCGTTTTTATCGTTCGGAAGGCGGCATTGTGCTGGTGACGCGCGAAATGCTGTCAAAGTTGTGAGTTAAGGTATCCGGCAGAACGATAGCCTGCCGCCATTGATGGCTTGCAAAACGCGGGATTAACAACAGCGGCAAGCCTGCTTTATTTCTTATCCAGAGGCCTTTGGCCGACTTTCAGGAGTGATAATGCAGGTTTTACACGTGTGTTCTGAAATGTTCCCCCTGTTGAAAACGGGTGGGCTCGCAGACGTGGTGGGTGCCTTGCCGGCGGCGCAAATTGCCGAAGGCGCCGACGTTCGGGTGTTATTGCCCGCTTTTCCTGACGTGCGCAACGGCATACCGGACACCGTGCTGGTGGCGGAAATCGATTCGTTCGCCGGCCGGGTCGGCCTGCGCTACGGCAGCTATCACGGCGTGGGGGTGTATCTGATCGACGCCCCCTGGCTGTATGACCGGCCGGGCAGCCCGTATCACGATCAATCGATGTACGCCTACGCCGACAACCACCGCCGCTTTGCGCTGCTGGGCTGGATGGCCTGCGAGCTGGCCAAGGGGTTGGATCGCTACTGGCGGCCGCAGGTGGTGCATGCGCACGACTGGCACGCCGGGTTGGCCTGCGCCTACCTGGCGGCCAACGGCCATCCGGCGCGTTCGGTGTTTACCGTGCACAATCTGGCCTATCAGGGGCTGTTCTCGGCCCACCACGTCGCCGAACTGTGGTTTCCGCCGTCGTTCTACAACATCTACGGGCTGGAGTTCTATGGCCAGATGTCGTTCCTCAAGGCGGGTCTGTTTTATGCCGATCACGTCACCGCCGTCAGCCCGACCTACGCCCGCGAGATCACCCGGCCGGAGTTCGGCTACGGCATGGAGGGGCTGTTGCAGGAGCGCCAGCGCCAGGGGCGGCTGAGCGGCATCCTCAACGGTGTGGACGACAAGATTTGGGATCCGTCCCACGATCCGCGGCTGACCGCGCGCTACGACGCCGACGATTTGAAAAACAAGGTGAAAAACAAGCTGCACCTGCAGAAAGCGATGGGGCTGAAGGTGGACGAATCGCTGCCGGTATTTGCCGTCGTGAGCCGCCTGACCAGCCAGAAAGGGCTGGATCTGGTGCTGGAAGCGCTGCCGGCGCTGCTGGAACAGGGCGGGCAACTGGCGCTGCTGGGGGCCGGCGACGCGGTGTTGCAGCAGGCGTTTCTGGCCGCCGCCGCCGATTATCCGGAACAGGTGGGGGTGCAAATTGGCTACCACGAGGCGTTCTCGCACCGCATCATCGGCGGCGCCGACGTGATCCTGGTGCCGAGCCGCTTTGAGCCCTGCGGCCTGACGCAGCTTTATGGCCTGAAATACGGCACGCTGCCGCTGGTGCGGCGCACCGGCGGGCTGGCCGATACGGTGGTGGACTGCGCGCTGGAAAATCTGGCCGACGGCACCGCCAGCGGATTTGTGTTTGACGATTGTGACGCCACCGCCCTGGGCAACGCTATCCGGCGCGCGATGGTGCTGTGGAGCAGGCCTAAACATTGGCGTCACGTCCAGCGCCACGCCATGGGCGTGGATTTTGGCTGGCAGGTGGCGGCAAAGGAATACCTGTCGCTCTATCAACGCTTGTTGTAATCACGCACTTGGGATCGAAATACTATGACTTCACCGATTAGTTACACCTCACCCACGGTCAGTGTTGAAGCGCTGAAACACTCCATCGCCTATAAGCTGATGTTTATCGTCGGCAAAGATCCGGCCATCGCCAACCAGCATGACTGGCTGAACGCCGTGCTGTTCGCGGTGCGCGATCGCATGGTGGAGCGCTGGCTGCGTTCCAATCGCGCCCAGCTGTCGCAGGATGTGCGGCAGGTGTATTACCTGTCGATGGAATTCCTGATTGGCCGCACGCTGTCGAACGCGCTGCTGTCGATGGGGATTTATCAGGATATCGACGAGGCGCTGAACGAAATGGGGCTAAGCCTGGCCGAACTGCTGGAGGAAGAGAACGATCCCGGCCTCGGCAACGGCGGCCTGGGGCGGCTGGCGGCCTGCTTCCTGGATTCGCTGGCCACGCTGGCGCTGCCGGGGCGCGGCTACGGCATTCGCTATGAGTACGGCATGTTCAAACAGAACATCGTCAACGGCCAACAGATGGAGTCGCCGGACTATTGGCTGGAATACGGCAACCCCTGGGAGTTCCCGCGCCACAATACCCGCTACAAGGTGCGCTTCGGCGGCCGCGTGCAGCAAGAGGGCGCCAAGGCGCGCTGGCTGGAAACCGAAGAGATCGTGGCCACCGCCTACGATCAGGTCATTCCCGGCTTCGACACCGACGCGACCAATACCCTGCGGCTGTGGAGCGCGCAGGCCAGTAACGAGATCAACCTGGGTAAATTCAACCAGGGCGACTACTTTGCGGCGGTTGAGGATAAAAACCACTCGGAAAACGTATCCCGCGTGCTGTACCCGGACGACTCGACCTATTCCGGGCGCGAGCTGCGGCTGCGGCAGGAGTATTTCCTGGTGTCGGCCACGGTGCAGGATATCCTCAACCGCCACTGGACGATGCACAAGAGCTTCGACAATCTGGCGGACAAAATCGCCATCCACCTCAACGATACCCACCCGGTGCTGTCGATTCCGGAACTGATGCACCGGCTGATCGACGAACACAAGTTCAGCTGGCTCGACGCCTGGGCGGTGGTGGAGCAGGTGTTCTCCTACACCAACCATACGCTGATGAGCGAGGCGCTGGAAACCTGGCCGCTGGACATGATCGGCCGCATTCTGCCGCGCCACCTGCAGCTGATTTTCGAGATCAACGATCACTTCCTCAAGCAGGTGCAGGAGGTGGCACCGGGCGACAACGAGCTGTTGGCGCGGGTGTCGATCATCGACGAAACCAACGGCCGCCGGGTGCGCATGGCGTGGCTGGCGGTGGTGGCCAGCCACAAGGTCAACGGCGTTTCCGCCCTGCATTCCGAACTGATGGTGCAGTCGCTGTTCGCCGACTTCGCCCGGCTGTTCCCCAACCGTTTCTGCAATAAAACCAATGGCGTAACGCCGCGCCGCTGGCTGGGGCTGGCCAACCCGCCGCTGGCGGCGGTGCTGGACGACAGCATCGGCCAGACCTGGCGCACCGATCTCAGCCAGCTGAGCGAGATCAAGGCCAACGTTGACTACCCGAGCTTCCTGCAGGCGGTGCAGGCGGCCAAGCGGCAGAACAAGGAGCGGCTGGCGGCCTATATCGCCAAGACGCTCAACGAGGTGGTCAACCCGGACGCGCTGTTCGACGTGCAGATCAAACGCATTCACGAATACAAACGGCAGTTGCTCAACGTGCTGCATGTGATCACGCTGTATAACCGCCTGCTGCAGGATCCGGATATCGAACGGGTGCCGCGGGTGGTGATCTTCGCCGGCAAGGCGGCTTCGGCCTACTACGCCGCCAAGCAGATCATCCGGTTGATCAACGACGTGGCCAAGGTGATCAATAACGATCCGCGCGTGCACACCCAGCTGAAGGTGGTATTTATCCCCAACTACGGCGTCAGCCTGGCGCAGATCATCATCCCGGCGGCGGATCTTTCGGAGCAGATCTCGCTGGCGGGCACCGAGGCGTCGGGCACCAGCAACATGAAGTTCGCTCTGAACGGCGCGCTGACCATCGGCACGCTGGACGGCGCCAACGTCGAAATGCGCGAGCACGTGGGGGAGGAGAACATCTTTATCTTCGGCAATACCGCCGAGCAGGTGGAGGCGCTGCGCCGCAACGGCTACAACCCGCATCTTTACTACGAGCAGGACCCCGAGCTGCATCTGGCGCTGACCCAGATAGCCACCGGGGCGTTCAGCCCGGAAGAACCGAAGCGCTACAGCAACCTGTTCGATTCGCTGGTGAACCTGGGCGATCACTATCAGCTGCTGGCCGACTACCGCAGCTACGTGGATACCCAGGACAAGGTGGACGAGGTCTATCTCAATCAGGATGACTGGACGCGGCGGGCGGTGCTGAATATCGCCAATATGGGCTACTTCTCTTCCGACCGCACCATTCAGGAATACGCGGACGAAATCTGGCATATCAAGCCGATCAAACTGTAATAAAAAAGGCCGCTTCAGCGGCCTTTTTCTTATGCGTCGGCTCAGGAAGCCAGCGACAGCGTTTTCGCTTTCGCGTGTTCCGCCAGCCAGGTTTTCACCCGCGCCTGCTGCGCGTCGTCCAGCCACATGCCCAGCTTGGTGCGGCGCCAGATGGCGTCGTCCAGCTCCACCACCCACTCTTTGTCGATCAGGTAGCGCAGTTCGGCTTCGTACAGGCCGTGGCCGAACTCTTCACCCAAATCGCTGAGGGCGTTGGCGCCGGCCAGGATCAGCTCGCTGTGGCTGCCGTAGGTACGGGCATAGCGGCGCGCCAGGGATTCCGGCAACCAGCCGTGCTCGCGGCGCAGCTTGGCGGCGTAGCTGTCGCGGTCGCCACCGATGTCGCCACCGGGCAGCGTGCCGTTTTTGGTCCACGCCGGGCCGCAGCCTGGGTAGTAGTGCGCCAGTTTTTCCATCGCATGCTCCGCCAGCTTGCGGTAGGTGGTCAGCTTGCCGCCGAACACCGACAGCAGCGGCGCTTTGCCCTGCTCGTCGTGCACGTCCAGCGTATAGTCGCGGGTGACCGCCTGCGGCGAGTCGGACTCGTCGTCGCACAGCGGACGCACGCCGGAGTAGGTCCAGACGATGTCGTCACGGCCCAGCTGCTTCTTGAAGTGATCGTTGTACACTTTCAGCAGGTAGTTGATTTCGTTCTCGTCGATCTTCACGTCTTTCGGATCGCCGTGGTATTCCACGTCGGTGGTGCCGATGATGGAGAACTCGTCGTTCCACGGGATCACGAACACGATGCGGTGGTCTTCGTTCTGCAGAATGTAGGACTGCGGCTGATCGTGCACGCGCGGCACCACGATATGGCTGCCCTTGATCAGGCGGATGCCGTAAGGCGATTTCAGCTTCAGGCCGTCGTCGAAGAAGTGTTTCACCCACGGACCGGTGGCGTTGACCAGGCCCTTGGCGCGCCAGGTAAAGGTTTTGCCGCTGTCGACGTCGACCGCTTCCACCATCCACAGGCCATTTTCACGCCATGCGCGGGTCACTTTGGTGCGGGTGCGCACTTCGCCGCCGCGTTTTTCCACTTCCTGCGCGTTCAGCACCACCAGGCGCGCATCGTCGACCCAGCAGTCGGAATATTCGAAACCGCGCTTCAGTTCAGGTTTCAGCACCGATTCTGGTCCAAAGCGCAAACCCTTGCTGCCCGGCAGGCTGGTGCGTTTGCCCAGGTGATCGTACAGGAACAGGCCGATGCGGATCATCCAGGCCGGGCGCAGGTGCGGCTGGTGCGGCAGGCGGAAACGCATCGGGAACGCGATATGCGGCGCCAGTTTCAGCAGCACTTCGCGTTCGGCCAGCGCTTCGCTCACCAGACGGAATTCGTAGTGTTCCAGGTAGCGCAGGCCGCCGTGGATCAGTTTGGAACTGGCGGAAGACGTAGCACAGGCCAAGTCTTGCGCTTCCAGTAGCAGTACCGACAGCCCGCGCCCGGCAGCATCCGCCGCGATGCCGGCACCGTTGATGCCGCCACCGATAACGATCAAGTCTTTGGTTTCCACGTCATCTTCCTCCAGATGTTCGAAATAGCTCTTTCATGTTCGTTTTCGCTCATGATTGTAATCAAAAACCAACAAACAAGCCAAGACTTAACCAAACAAAAACATTTAGGCGTGATAGAGGTAACAGTTTGATGATAGTAGTTATACAAAATGAAGGGATAAAGACGCGGGCAATCGAGGGTTCAGCAGGCTGAACCCGTCGGGCATGGGAAGCATGGCGCGGGCGCGGCGGGCTGCGCCCCGAAGGCTAGAAGAAGGTCAGCACAGCTCCAGCTGCACGTCGTACTGCTCGATGATTTTCATCACGCTGGGCGGCGGCAGCTGATCGGTGAACAGATAATCGATCAGGTTCATGTTGCCCAGGTTGACCATCGCATTGCGGCCGAATTTGGAGTGGTCGGTGACCAGCATCACGCAGCGGGAATTTTCGATAATTGCGCGTTTGGTGCGCACTTCGTGATAGTCGAATTCGAGCAGCGAGCCGTCCATATCGATACCGCTGATGCCGAGAATGCCGTAATCCAGCCGAAACTGGGAGATAAAGTCCAGCGTGGCTTCGCCCATGATGCCGCCGTCGCGGGTGCGCACTTCGCCGCCGGCCAGGATCAGGCGGAAGTCCTCTTTGGCGGTGAGCAGGGTGGCGACGTTGAGGTTGTTGGTCACCACGCGCAGGTTCTTGTGGTTCATCAGCGCGTGGGCCACCGCTTCCGGCGTGGTGCCGATATCGATAAACAGCGTGGCGCCGTCCGGGATCTGGCTGGCGACGCGCTGGGCGATGCGGGCCTTCTCTTCCGACCACATCACCTTGCGGTCGTTATAGGCGGCGTTGACCGAGCTGGACGGCAGCGCGGCGCCGCCGTGATGGCGCTGGATCTTGTTCTGATCGGCCAGGTCGTTCAAGTCGCGGCGGATCGTCTGCGGGCTGACGTCAAAATGTTCCACCAGCTCTTCCGTACTGACGTATCCCTGCAGGCGCACCAGCTCGATAATTGCGTCATGACGCTGTGTTTGCTTCACGATAATCCCCTAAAACGCCCGGTATACCCAGCGGTGGGCATAGGTCCTGGCTGTTATTGTTCGTTGTGCGCTCGATGACGCGTGTCCCAAAATGCCATCAATAACCCTAACACTAAACCGGCTACGTGTGCCGCGTTGGCGATCGACATTCCTAAAATATCGAAATATCCGGCCACCAGCCACAGCACCGAAAACACCATCAGGCCGCGCGGCAACATCAGGCCGCGCTCCGGCGCCCGTTCGCCCGAGAGCCACGCGTAGCCCATCAGCGCATACACCACGCCGGAAAGGCCGCCGAACAGCGCGCCGCTGAACAACGACTGCGCCCAACCGCTGAAGAACGCCGACACCACCGCCAGCACGAACAGCTTGCCGGTGCCGAGGCGCTTTTCCATTGGCCCGCCGAGGTACCACCACCACAGCAGGTTAAAGACGATGTGCAGCAGCGAGAAGTGCAGAAACGCATGGCTGACCCAGCGCCACAGCTGCAGGTATTGGCTGCTGTCCTGCGGCCACGACAGCCAGTACATCACCTTGTCGTCGCCCAGCAGCTGCATCAGGATATACACCGCAATGCACAGCGCCATCACGCTCAGCGTCAGCGGCCCGGCCTTGCTGCGCAGGGTATGCAGATAGGAATAGCCCTGATAGTGCAGACCGGCGTCGGTGTGGCCGGTCTGCCAGCTGGCGGCCTGATAACGGCGGTTGAGCGGATCGGCCAGGAACTGCTGCAGCTCATGCTGCACCTGCTCCAGATGGCCGTCGTCAGCCAGCCAGATTTCGGCCGCCTCGCCGCTGTTGCGCAGCTCGAGCCGGATGCCCTGGGTCGCCATATAGTCGACAAAGGCCAGCGCCAGGCGCGGGTTGGATACGGCGATTACTCTAACCATTGCTCTTCCGTCTAAGTGAATGATTTTAGCCGCCGCTTTGGCGTCGACGGCCCAGACGGCCGATTATAGCGTCGAAATCCTGAGCGCAAACAAGGGATCCGTGAAAAACCGGTAAAAACGCCGGCCGGCGGCGAAGAAAAGGTACCCGCCGGCGAGCGGCGGGCAAAATCAGGCTGAGGTTTCAACGTCCTGCGGGTACTGGCGCGCCCAGGCCTCAAAGCCGCCGTCGATGCTGTAGACCGCGTCGAACCCCTGATGCAGCAGATACTGCGCCGCGCTGCGGCTGCTGTTGCCGTGGTAGCACATCACCATCACCGGGCGCTCGAAGTCGTTCTGCTGCATAAAAGCCTGCAGGCTGGCGTTGGTGAGGTGAAAGGCGCCCGGGGTATGCCCGGCTTCAAAACTCTGCGGATCGCGGATATCGACCAGCGCGGCGCTGCCGTCTTTCCAACGGGTGTACGCCTGCTCGACGTTGATCGCTTCAAACTGTTCCATGACTGCCGACTGCCTCGTAATAGGGGAATGCCGCCATTGTAGCCAATTCCGCGGCAATTAAGACCAGAGCAACGCTGTGGTTTTTAAGCGCCATACCCCATCATTTTCAGCAGCTGCTGCGCCTGTTGCACCGCTTCCTGCCGGTGGGCCACGCCCAGCTTCTGGTACAGGTTGCGGATATGGGTCTTGATGGTGGTGGCCGCCACATCCAGCTCGCCGGCGATCTGGTCATTGCTGTAGCCGGAATAGATCAGCCCCAGCACCTGCCATTCGCGCTGGGTCAGCGGGCTGGTGCGAATCAGTTCCGGCACCTGCGGGTGAGTCAACAGCTTATCGACGAAGTTCTCGTCAAAATGGGCGAATTTGTGCCGGTGGTGCTGGTTGATGTCGCGCAGAATGCGCTGGGCGCGATGCTGCTCCAGCTCCGGCAGCGTATTGAGCTGGATCAGCTGGCGCAGCTGCTGCGCCATCGCTTCGCCCTCGATAACGAAGTGGCTGATAAAACCCGTGCGGTTGGCCAGCGACAGCGCCTCTATCAACACCTGCTGCGCTTCGCCCTTGCGATCTTGTTGCCAATAGAGCTGGTTGCTGAGCAGCAGGTTGCGGTTGAGATCGCTCATCAGCCGCAGCCGGCGGGCATTCTCGTTCAGTTCGTCCAGCACCACCCCGGCCTCTTCATGCTGGCCGAGCAGGATCTGCACCCGGGCGATATTGCGCCACTGGCCCTGGGTAAAATGGTTGTCCGCCATGCCGGGTTTTTCGGTCTGGCGCAGCCACTGGGCGGCGGCGGCGGCGTCGCCGGTCATCTGCCAGTGGATCACCCGCGATTTGTCGGTATTGGTCAGCCAGTCGCGGTGGTATTGCGCGCCGTGCAGCAAGGCTTCGCAGCGCTGCAGGTGGGCGTTGGCGTTGTCCAGATCGCCGCGCGCCAGCGAGCATTTCGCCAGCATGGCGATGCACTGCAGCTGCTGCTGCGGCTGGTAGTTGGCGAGGATTTTCAGGCCGGCGCGCGCGGCGTCTTCCGCCTCGTCCAGACGCGACCACGACCACAGGATCTGCGCGCGGATGCGCAGCAGGAACTCATGCATCGGCAGCTGTTCCAGGTGCTGCTCGCGCACCAGTTCAAACGCTTTGTCCTGCGTCTCGTAGGCCGCCTGCAGGAAGCCCTGGGCTATCAGGATTTCGCTCTGCTGCAGCAGCGCCCACAGCGCGTAGTGGTAGGCCTGATGGCGGCGCGCCATCTGTTCGGTCTGCTGCATCATCGGCAGCGCGCGCGCCAGCTCGCCTTTGCAATGGTGAACTTCGCCGGTCACCGAGGTGGCGACGATGCGGCTGTAATAGCTGGACAGCGGCAGGAACTTCAGCGCTTCGGTCGCCAGGCGTTCGGCTTCCTCCGGCTTGCCGGCGTTGATCGCCACCTGGGCGCGCAGGGCGTCGAACTCGGCGCGCAGCGTTTGATCGACTTCAATCTTCTGCTCGCGCATCGTCCGTTCGGCGCGCTCGAGCAGGGTATTCACTTCGCTGTAGCGGTGCTGGCTCTGCGCCAGCCAAGCCTGCAGCAGCGCCAGCTTGGGATTTTGGATCAGGCGTTCATACGGCAGGGCGTTGAGGCACTCTTCCAGCAGCGCCAGTTCGCTGTGGTGGAACAGCGACCAGGCGTGCTGCAGCAGGATGTCGCGCAGCATGCTGACGTCGCTGGCCGCCAGCGCGTGGTGGATGGCCTCTGCCGGGTAACCCAGCGCCATCCAGCCTTCGGCGGCGGCGCGGTGCAGCCCAGGCAGCTCCAGCGCCAGCTCCCATTGGCAACGTTGGCGCAGGAAGGTGGCGAACAGCGGATGGAAACAGAACCATTCGCCGGTGTCGTCCATACGGTGGATGAACAGCCCCTGGCGCTCCAGCTCTTCCAGCCGTTGCTGGCCGTTGTCTTCGCCGGTCAGGCGCACGATCAGGGCGTCGTTCATCGAACGCAGCACCGAGCAGCGCAGCAGGAAAGCGCGCGTTTCGGCGTCGACGTGATCCAGCACCTCGTCCACCAGGTAATCCGATAAATGGCTGGCGTTCAGTCCCGCCAGCCGTTTGGCCGACAGCTGAGCGGAAGAGGCGGACTGACGGGCCGACAACGCGATCAGCTGCAGCGCGGTGGCCCAGCCTTCGACCTCGTCGCACAGGCGGCTGCTGTCGTGCTGCTCCAACGGCGCCGCCAGCCGGCAGTCGAAGAACTGTTTGGCTTCCTGATGGTTGAACGCCAGCTGCTGCGTGCCCATTTCCAGCAGCTGATCGCGCACCCGCAGGTTGGCGATGCCGAGCGGCGGCAGGGTACGCGACAGCAGGATCAGCGTCAGGTTTTCCGGCTGATGCCGCAGGAAAAACCGCATGGCTTCGTGAATGACGTCGTTGGTGATCAGATGGTAGTCGTCAATCACCAGGTACAGCGGCTGGTGCCAGTCGGACAGCTCGATAAACAGCTGGGCGAACAGCGCCGACAGGCTGGCGTATTGATGCTTCTGGCTCAGCGCCTCGCTCTTCACGCAGTGGCCGCCGCTGGCCTGCTGCAGCGCGGCGATCAGGTAGCTGGCGAAACGCTCCGGCTGGTTGTCGCTTTCATCCAGCGAATACCAGCCGAGGTCGGTTTTCCCGGCCGCCCATTGGGCGACCAGCGTGGTTTTTCCGTATCCCGCCGGGCAATTGACCAGTGTCAGGCGATAGTTGCCGGCGCTGGCCAGTTTGGCCAGCAGGCGATCGCGGATCACGGTATTTTGCAGCCGTACCGGGCGGCTCAGTTTTGATGGGATCAGCATAGTATTCCAGGGTGAAAATCGCGGTTCCCGCCGCCTAAGGCCAGCCCGAAGGAGTGCATATCATCGCGACTCTCGCCGGGATCGGAATGGAGCTAATTATTTTATGGTTCGTAATTAATAGCCCCCCTAAGTTCTGACAACGTTAAACGTATTGCAACAAGCTTCCGCATTGGCTTGGAGTTAAGTTGCTATCGATCACACTTTTTTACGTTTAGCGCCGGCTCGCCGCGCCGTCGCCGGGATCGCATTTCCGGCCATGGACAAAACTTCAGCAGTGCGAATAACTATGCTAACGTCATCCGTAGCGTTCTCAGTGCTCGCCGCACCCGGCGGTGGGCTTTTTTGCATCGTTGCAAGGGAGTCAAAAAGTGCCTGAGATCACAATTCCAGCTACGCCCCAATCCTCCTCCCCAGCTAATCCCCAGGCGGGATGATGCCGCCCGGTCTTCTCCCCGGCACGATAGCGGCAATTAAACGACCCACTTACTGGATAGAGAGTTTCCCTTATGTCACAGCCTACGCTTAAAAAGGATGCTTTTCTGGCGGCACTGACCCGCCAGTGGCAACGGTTCGGCCTCAGTTCCGCACAGCAGATGACCCAGCACCAATGGTGGGAAGCGGTAAGCCGCGCGCTGGCCGAACAGCTGAACGCGCAGCCCGCGCCAAGCCGCAGCGCCAAGCCGCAGCGCCACGTGAACTACATCTCGATGGAGTTTCTGATTGGCCGCCTGACGGCGAACAACCTGATTAACCTGGGCTGGTACGGCACCGTTGAACAGGCGCTGGCGGAGCAGGACGTTAAGCTGGCGGACCTGCTGGAGCAGGAAACCGACCCGGCGTTGGGCAATGGCGGGCTGGGGCGTTTGGCGGCCTGTTTCCTCGACTCGATGGCTACCGTCGAGCAGCCGGCCACCGGCTACGGGCTGAACTATCAGTATGGGCTGTTCCGCCAGTCGTTCAGCGGCGGCCAGCAGCAGGAGGCGCCGGACAACTGGCAGCGCGAAAGCTACCCCTGGTTCCGCCACAACGCCGCGCTGGCGGTGGACGTGGGCATCGGCGGCAAACTGGAGAAGCTGGCCGATGGCCGCGAGCTGTGGCGCCCGGCGTTCACCCTGCGCGGCGAAGCCTGGGATCTGCCGGTGCTGGGCTTTCGCAACGGCGTGACCCAGCCGCTGCGCCTGTGGCAGGCGACCCATCAGCATCCGTTTGATCTCGGCGCTTTCAACGACGGCAAGTTCCTGCAGGCTGAGAAGCAGGGCTGCGATGCCGCCAAGCTGACCAAGGTGCTGTACCCGAACGATAACCATCAGGCCGGCAAACGCCTGCGCCTGATGCAGCAGTATTTCCAGTGCGCCTGCTCGGTGGCGGATATTCTGCGCAAGCATCACCAGGCGGGCCGCAAGATTGAAGACCTGCCGAAGTACGAAGTGATCCAGCTGAACGACACTCACCCGACCATCGCCATCCCGGAAATGCTGCGCATTCTGCTGGATGAGCATCAGCTGAGCTGGGACGCCGCCTGGGCTATCACCAGCAACACCTTTGCCTACACCAACCACACTCTGATGCCGGAAGCGCTGGAGTGCTGGGACGAGAAGCTGGTGCGCAGCCTGCTGCCGCGCCATTTCGCGATCATCAAACAGATTAACGCCAACTTCAAAAAGTTGGTGGAGCAGCACTGGCCGGGCGACGAGGCGGTATGGGCCAAGCTGGCGGTGCACCATAACAAGCAGGTGCGCATGGCCAACCTGTGCGTGGTCAGCGGTTTTGCGGTCAACGGCGTAGCGCAGCTGCACTCTGATCTGGTGGTGAAGGATCTGTTCCCGGAATATCACCAGCTGTGGCCGAACAAGTTTCACAACGTCACCAACGGCATCACGCCGCGCCGCTGGCTGAAGCAGTGCAACCCGGCGTTGTCCGGGCTGATCGACGAAACCCTGAAGGTGGAGTGGGCCAACGATCTCGATGCGCTGAAAGGGCTGGAGAAATACACCGACGACGCGGCTTTCCGCCAGCGCTACCGGCAGATCAAACGCGACAACAAGGTGGCGCTGGCCAACTACGTGCACGGGGTGATGGGGCTGACGCTCAACCCGGACGCAATCTTCGACGTGCAGATTAAACGCCTGCACGAGTACAAACGCCAGCACCTGAACCTGCTGCACATTCTGTCGCTGTATCGCCAACTGCGCGACAACCCGAACCTCGACATCGTGCCGCGCGTATTCCTGTTCGGCGCCAAGGCGGCGCCGGGCTACTATCTGGCGAAAAACATCATTTACGCCATCAATCAGGCGGCGGAGAAAATCAACAACGATCCGCTGGTGAAGGATCGGCTGAAGGTGGCGTTTATCCCAGACTACCGGGTGTCCGTGGCCGAGCTGATGATCCCGGCGGCGGACATTTCCGAGCAGATTTCCACCGCGGGCAAAGAGGCTTCCGGCACCGGCAACATGAAGCTGGCGCTGAACGGCGCGCTGACCGTCGGCACGCTGGACGGCGCCAACGTCGAGATCGCCGAGCAGGTGGGCGAAGACAACATCTTTATCTTCGGCAATACCGTCGAACAGGTGAAGGCGCTGTTGGCGAAGGGGTATGACCCGCTCAGCTATCGCAAGAAAGACAAACACCTGAAAGCGATCCTGGACGAACTGGCGAGCGGCGCTTTCAGCCACGGCGACAAGCACGCTTTCGACATGATGCTGCACAGCCTGCTGGAAGGCGGCGACCCGTACCTGGTGCTGGCCGACTTCGCCTCTTACTGCCAGGCGCAACGCCAGGTAGACCAACTGTATCGCGATCGGGACGAATGGACGCGCCGCACTATCCTTAACACCGCACGCGTCGGCATGTTCAGTTCGGATCGTTCGATCCGCGACTACCAGCAGCGCATCTGGCAAGCAAAGCGTTAAGGAGAGCGAATGGACCGCAAACGTATCGATCAGGCGGCCGCTCAGGCGGGTATCGCTGCCGACTACATCAATGCCCACGGCAAGCCGCAGGCGAGCCCGCTGGAAACCAAGCGTAAGCTGCTGGCGGCGATGGGCCGCGATGGGGGGCCGGTGGAAAAGACGCCGCCGCCGCTGCCGGCGGTAAAGGTGTTTTATCAGGGGGCGCCGATGGCGTTGCCGTTGGGCGGGGAGGGCGAGTATCTGTGGGGGCTGCAGCTGGAAGACGGCGGGCGTCGGCAGGGGAAAGCTCATGCGCGCAAAACCCTGACGCTGCCAGGCGACCTGCCGGCGGGCTATCACCAACTGACGCTGAGCCAGGGGCAGCAACGGTGGCCGTGCCGGCTGATCGTCGCGCCCAAACGCTGCTTTGAGCCGGACGCGCTGCTGACCGGCAAGAAGCTGTGGGGGGCCTGCGTTCAGCTCTATACGCTGCGTTCCGATCGCAACTGGGGCATCGGCGATTTCGGCGACCTGCGGCTGATGGTGGAGCAGGTCGGCGAACGCGGCGGCGCTTTTGTCGGCCTCAACCCGATCCATGCGCTGTATCCGGCCAATCCGGAAAGCGCCAGCCCGTACAGCCCATCGTCGCGCCGTTGGCTGAACCTGGTGTATATCGACGTCAATGCGGTGGAGGAATTCCAGCGCAGCAAGGCCGCGCAGCAATGGTGGCTGAAGCCGGCGACGCAGCAACAGCTGGCCAAGGCGCGCGCCGCCGATTGGGTGGATTACAGCGCCGTTACGCAGCTTAAGCTGGCGGCGCTGAGGCTGGCGTTCCCGGAGTTCCTGGCGCGCAAAGCCGGCGATGCGCAGCGGCAGGCGTTTGAGCAATTTGTCGTCGACGGCGGCGAAAGCCTGCAGCAGCAGGCGGCGTTCGATGCGCTGCATGCGCATCTGGCGGCGAGAGACGGCAGCCTGTGGGGTTGGCCGGCCTGGCCGGAACGCTATCGCCAGGGGCAGAATGAAGCGGTGCTGCAGTTCTGCCGGGAACATCAGGACGAAGTGAGTTTCTATCTGTGGCTGCAGTGGCTGGCGGCCAGCCAGTTCGCCGAGTGCTTCAGCCAAAGCCGGCGGCAGCAGATGCCGATTGGCCTGTACCGTGATTTGGCGGTCGGGGTGGCGGAGGGCGGTGCGGAAACCTGGTGCGATCGCGAACTATACTGCCTGAAGGCTTCGGTCGGCGCCCCGCCGGATATTCTCGGGCCGTTGGGGCAAAACTGGGGGCTGCCGCCGATGGATCCGCACGTGATGGCGGCGCGCGGCTACCAGCCGTTTATCGATCTGCTGCGGGCCAACATGACCAGCTGCGGCGCGCTGCGTATCGATCACGTGATGGCGTTGCTGCGGCTGTGGTGGATCCCCTATGGCGAAACGGCGGATCACGGCGCCTACGTCAAATACCCGGTGGACGATCTGCTGGCGGTGTTGGCACTGGAAAGCCAGCGGCACCGCTGCATGGTGATTGGCGAGGATCTCGGCACCGTGCCGGTGGAGATTGTCGGCAAGCTGCGCGACAGCGGCGTCTACTCCTATAAGGTGCTGTATTTTGAGCGCGACGCGGAGAACCATTTCCGTGCGCCGCAGGCTTATCCGGTGCAGGCGATGGCGACCATCACCACGCACGATCTGCCGACGCTGCGCGGCTATTGGCAGAGCGGCGATCTGACGCTCGGCAATGAGCTGGGGCTGTATCCGGATGCGGAGATCCTGCGTGAGCTGTTCGCCGATCGCGAACGCGCCAAGCAGGGCCTGTTGGACGGGTTGCATCGCTACGGCTGCGTGCCGCAGAAGGTGGGCAAGAAGGCTTCCCTGCTCGGCATGAGCCCGCAGCTCAACCGCGGGCTGCAGCGCTACGTCGCAGACAGCGCCAGCGCGTTGCTCGGCCTGCAGCCGGAAGACTGGCTGGACATGGCCAGCCCGGTCAATATCCCGGGCACCAGCGATCAGTACCCGAACTGGCGGCGCAAGCTGACCCATACGCTGGAAGAAATGTTCGCCGACCCGCGGGTCAATCGCCTGCTGAAGGATTTGGACAAACGGCGGCGCAAGGTGTCGGTGGGGTGAGGATGAGATGCCGCTGTATTAAGGCGAAGGATGAGAACTTTGGCCTATCCAAATGATGGATAGCCGCATTAATTGGCGCTGCAGCCAACAGGCTGCAACGCCAAATTAAGAAGGGTATCAGTAGTAAGAGTGCTCGCCGCGCTGGTGCTCGGTCAGATCGCGCACGCCTTTCAGCTCTGGGAACTTCTGCAGCAGCTCTTTTTCGATGCCTTCTTTCAGCGTCACGTCGACCATGGAGCAGCCGTTGCAACCGCCGCCGAACTGCAGAATGGCCAGGTTGTCGTCGGTGATCTCCATCAGCGTCACGCGGCCGCCGTGGCCGGCCAACTGCGGGTTGATCTGCGATTGCAGCACGTATTCAACGCGTTCCATCAGCGGCGCGTTGTCGTCTACCTTACGCATTTTGGCGTTAGGCGCCTTCAGCGTCAGCTGCGAACCCAGCTGATCGGTCACGAAGTCGATTTCGGCGTCGTCCAGATACGGCGCGCTCAGTTCATCGACATAGGCGGACAGTTTTTCGAACTTCAGTTCGGTGTCTGTCGCTTCTACCGCGTCCGGCGGGCAATAAGAGACACCGCATTCGGCCGTCGGCGTGCCCGGGTTGATCACGAACACGCGGATTTGGGTGCCTTCTTCTTGATTTGCCAGCAGTTTGGCAAAGTGTTCCTGTGCAGCATCTGTTATACGAATCATAGCATTAGCTCAATAGTTGACTTCTATAGTCGGTTATAATACGCCCATTGCCGTGGCACTACAACGTGCGGCAAACGCACCATATCTGCAGCGATGCGGCACCCAGCCGATGTAACAGCGTCGCGATTTCCGCCACCGTACTGCCGGTGGTGACCACGTCATCCAACAGGGCGATATGCTGGCCGGCCACCTGCTCGCGACAATCGAAGGCGCCGCGCAGGTTGCGCCGCCGCGCGTCGGCGCTCAGCAACTGCTGCGGAGCGGTTGCACGCACCCGGCGCAGCGCGGCGGGCCGATAAGCGCAACCCAGCCAGCGCGCCAGCGGCCGCGCCAACAGATCGCTCTGATTATAGCCGCGCCGCCAGCAGCGTTTAGCCTGTAAGGGTACCGCTAAAATCAGGTCTGGTCTGTACAGATTCTGCTCTCTGTGCGCCTGCAGCCAGCTCAGCAGGATCAGGCGCGCCAGCGTCGGCGCCAGCTCGGGCGCGTGCTGGAATTTGAACCTCTTGACCAGTTGGCTGTAGGGCGGGCGATAGTCGCCGGCGAACACCAGCCATTGCCAGGGCGGCGGCCGTTGCAGGCAGCGGCCGCAAAGGAGATGCGGGGCACCGGCGGGCAGACCGCAGCGCGGGCAACATGGCGGCCTGGCCGGCAGATGGCGCAGACAGCTGCTGCAGATGCCGTGGCAAGCAAGCCGCAATGGCTGTCGGCATAGCCAACAGCGGCTGTGGATTGATAGCATGGATCCCCGCTAACGTATGAACTTGAAAGGACATTAACCGATGACAGCGCTGTACTGGCAAACGATAGGGGAAGGCGAGCGCGATCTTGTGCTGCTGCACGGCTGGGGTTTGAACGCCGAGGTGTGGGGTTGCATGCTGGCGCGGCTGACGCCGCATTTTCGCCTGCACCTGGTGGATTTGCCGGGCTATGGCCGCAGCCAGGGGTTTGGCGCTATGCCGCTTGAGCAGATGGCGGAGAAGGTGCTGGCCGCCGCGCCGCCGCAGGCCTGGTGGCTCGGTTGGTCGCTCGGCGGGCTGGTGGCCAGCCAGGCGGCGCTGCTGCAGCCGCAGCGGGTGCTCGGGCTGATCACCGTCGCTTCTTCACCGTGCTTTACCGCGCAGGACGATTGGCCGGGGATCCGCCCGGAGGTGCTGAGCGGCTTTCAGCACCAGCTGAGCCAGGATTTTCAGCGCACCGTCGAGCGTTTTTTGGCCCTGCAGACGCTGGGCACCGAAAGCGCGCGCCAGGATGCCCGGCAGTTGAAGGCGGTGGTGCTCAGTCAGCCGACGCCGACGGTCGAGGTGCTAAACGGCGGCCTGGAGATCCTGCGCACTGCCGATCTGCGCAAACCGCTGGCGCAGCTAACCCTGCCGCTGTTGCGCATTTACGGCTATCTGGACGGGCTGGTGCCGCGCAAAGTCGCGGAGCTGCTTGACGCCGGCTGGCCGCACTCTGCCTCGGCGATCGTGCCTAAAGCCGCCCACGCGCCCTTTATTTCTCATCCGGATGAGTTTGCGTCGATGGTTGAAAGCTTTATCCAGGCGCATGACAGCGGGCGGGGAAGCGCACAATAGGGCGCTAAAAAAACGGCCTTTGGGTGGATAAAAGACAAAGCTGTTCGATACTTAGGAGGTCAATGCGTTGGCTGCAAAATGAAAAAAACCTGCGGGTTTTTCATTTTGGCGTTTCGTCTCTGGGAAACAAGGCCTCGTCAGGGAAAGCAACGAAGCCTGAGGATGTCGCGGCAGCCTGCCTTATCGCGCATTGACTCTTGACGGCTTTCATAACAGATAAATTATCCATTGAGAGGTAGAGTCATGAAATCATTGAAGATGATAATAGCAGCGTTGGTGGTGGGTTCGGTGTCTTTCAGCTCTCTGGCGGCGACCCTGCTGACCAAGGAAGATCTGGACAAGAATCCGGGTAAATACGAGAAGCTCGGCACCGTGACTACCACCGCGGAAACCACGTCGCCGATGGACGCGAAGGAAGAGTTGTCCAAACTGGCGGACGAGAAAGGCGGCCAGTATTTCGTCATTCTGGCTGGCCGTGAGCACGGCAAGTTCAGCGCCATCGCTGAAGTCTACAAAGACAAGCAATAATCCCCAAACGTTCAGGGGCGCTATGCGCGCCCCTGATGCGATCGCGTCAAACGATACACCACCGTACTGCACCCTTGCCCTTGCGGGCAGCTTTTGCAACTGCCGCTCAGGCAGGCGCCGTTACCCTGCTCGATGCGCACCACTTTGCCCATGGCCGTTAAACGCTCCAGCATCGCCTGCACCAGCGGCAGCGGCGTCGCCAACAGCCGGCTGAGCTGCTGCGCCTGTGCGCTGCCGTGCAACGCCAGCGCATCGCGAACCTGCAGCAGGCCAGCCATCAGTGGCAGCTCCCCTTGGCGCTTTGGCAGCAGGCGGCGGGCGTGGCGTGGCCAAGCCGCACCGTCACGCGGCTGCGCGCCCGGCGCAGGCCAAGCAGGATCAGCAGGTTCACCAGCAACACCGCCAGGATCGCAGTCAGGCTGTACTGCGGATGCTGGCTGAATGTCGCCGCCTGGTAGAACAGCGTCGCCAGCGAATAGGCGATGTTCAGCCCCCATAGAATGGAAAAGGTCATCCAGCCACGGCTTGATTCGCGGGCTATGGCGCCCATCACCGACACGCAGGGCACATACAGCAGCACAAAAATCAGGTAGCTGTAGGCGGCAATGCCCGAGCCGAATTTGTTGCTCATTACGCCCATTGAACCGACGCCCATTTCGCCGTCGCCTTTGCTGGCCTCGATCGGGTTGGAGAGCACGCTCAGGCTGAAGGTATTTTTCAGCCCCTGCCAGGTTTCTTGCAGCGCGCCGCTCAGTTCGTCCAGCAGGTTAAAGTTGGCGGCGTCGAATGCCTCGTTGCTGATATGTTCGGCGGTGTACAGGGTATTCAAGGTGCCGACCACCACCTCTTTGGCCATGGCGCCGGTCACCAGGCCGACGGTGGCCTGCCAGTTATCGCCGCGTACGCCCATCGGCTGCAGCAGCGGCGTCAGCACTTTTGACACCGACGCCAGCGCGGAATCGTTGATGTTGTCGACCGGTTTGCCGCTGAACGAGAAACTGTTCAGCCCGCCGATAAAGATGCTGGCGATGACGATCACTTTGCCGGCGCGCAGCACGAAGCCTTTTAGTCGCTGCCAGGTTTGCAGCAGCAGGCTTTTCAGATGCGGCACGTGATAGACCGGCAGTTCCATGACGAACGGCGAGGCTTCGCCGCGCATGATGGTGTATTTCAGCACCAGGCCGGTGAGGATCGCCACCACGATGCCGAGCATATACAGCGAGAACACCACGCCCGCGCCGTCCTGGCCGAAGAAGGCGGCGGCGAACACGGCAAAGATCGCCAGACGGGCGCCGCACGACATGAAAGGCGCCATCATGATGGTAATCAGCCGCTCGCGCTGGGCGTCCAGCGTGCGGGCGCCCATGATGGAAGGCACGTTGCAGCCGAAGCCGACGATCAGGGGCACGAAGGATTTGCCCGGCAGCCCGAGCGCCTGCATCAGGCGGTCCATGACGAAGGCCGCGCGCGCCATGTAGCCGGAGTCTTCCAGGAACGAGAGGAACAGGTACATCATGCCGATCTGCGGCACCAGCGGCAGCACGGTGTTGATGCCGCCGCCGACCCCCTGCGCCAGGAAGATGGTCAGCCACGCGGGGAAGTGCAGCGTACCACCGAGCCACTGGATGCCCTGAATGAAGATGGCCGCCGAGCCGATATCGAAGATCGGCTGCAGCGCGCCGCCGATGTTGATCGCCAGCAGGAACATCAGGTACATCACCAGCAGGAAGATAGGCACCCCGAGCCAACGGTTGAGGATCAGGTTATCCAGCAGTTCGGTCAGGCGATTCGGCATCGCCTGCTGCGCGTTGCTGACCGCATCGCACAGCGCGGCGATCGACTGGTAGCGGGCATCGGCAATCACCAACGCCGGGTCTTCCTGCTGCTGCCGTTGCAGCGTCTGCCTGGCCGCCGGCAGCAGTGCGGCGGCGCCGCCCGCCAGGCTGTGGCTGTAGATATCCCCCTCCAACATCTGCAGCGCCAGCCAGCGGCGTTGTTCCGTCGGCAGGGTTTGCGGCATGGCGTCGCTCAGCGTGGCGACCTCTTTCAGCAGCAGCGGCGGGTAATTCACCAGCGCCTTCAGCTCGTTGAACCGGTGGTGGTCGATCATTTGCTTCAGCACGCCGATGCCGTCGGCCCGGGTGGAGACCATCGGCACCACCGGGCAGCCGAGGCGCGCCGACAGCGCGGCGACGTCGATGTCGATGCGCTGGCTTTTGGCGATGTCGAGCATGTTCAGCGCGACGATGCAGGGAATGCCCAGTTCCAGCAGCTGCAGCGTCAGGTAAAGATTGCGCTCCAGGTTGGAGGCGTCGACCACGTTGATCAACAGATCGGCGTCGCCGCTGAGGATGTAGTGGCAGGCGATCTGTTCGTCGAGCGAGGTTTGCTCCGAGATGGTGGTCAGGGAATAGGTGCCCGGCAGATCGACCAGCTTGGCCTCAGACTGCGGCGTCGCGAAGTGGCCCTCCTTGCGTTCGACCGTAACGCCCGCCCAGTTGCCGACCCGCTGTCTGGCCCCGGTCAGCTGATTGAACAGCGTGGTTTTACCGGAGTTTGGATTGCCTATTAAGCCGATGGTGAGTTTTTTCATAATCCAGGGTGATACCAGTCAGTGAAAACAGCGCCGACGCAGCGGAGCGGCGGCAAACGGGTCAGGACTGGCCGTCGAGCAGCAGCAGGGCCAGGTCTTTTTTACGCAGCACCAGGCTGACGCGGCGGGTTTTTATTTCTATCGGATCGCCGAGCGGCGCGACGCGCACCACGTCGAATGAAGAACCGGGCAGCATGCCGAGCGATAACAGTTTCTGGCGATAGGCTGCGCCAATCTCGCTGGAGAAGCCGACGATTTTATAGGCGTGTTTAGGCTGAAGTTGCATGTTATTAACCTTTCGCGAACCGATGATAGTCGGGCTGATGATTATTAAGCGTTGCCGGTTAACAGCCGGCGTTATTCATCCATAAGGTCATGCGCTAAATAAGGGAAGTAATGGTAATGAGAATCATTGCCAAAATCAATACAAAAAGTAGGGCTATCGTAACCAATTATTATGCACCCTTCGCTGCCGGTGGCATTGCCTTACCGGCAGCCGTTTTACCACCGCCCACGGTGCGGCACAAATGAGAATGGCGGGTTAAATCCGTTACGCAATTGCGGCGGTTTTTTCCCGTTTGCAAAATAAGGCGGCGGCCGGATCGCTTTTTATTTGCACCGCAGAAAATTTAATAACATTCTCCTGGCTGAATGCGAGCGGTAACCATTTGTGTTTCGCCCATAAATCGCAAAATGAAAACGGGGTGTTAATTGAAGTGTTAATAAAGGGCTATCGGTGGCGATTTACCGAGGGGGAGATTGAGAGGCGGGGGGGAGAATAAAAAGTTGGCGGTTTATTGAGGCGGGTCAAAAAAGCGTTGCGATAATTTGCGGCAAGGGCGGAGCAAGCTCCGCCCTGAATAGCCAGGTTTAACGTTTTTTACCGAACGCCGCCGCCAGGGCATCGCCCATGGCGCTGTTGCCGGCCGGCGCGCTGGCGCGCGGCTTGGTTTTGTTGGCCGGCGCCCGGTTGGCGTTATCGCGCGCCGGCGCCGCCGTGCCGCCGCCGCGGCGCGGCGAGCCTTCGCCCGGCTGTTCATCCAGGCGCATGCTCAGCGCGATGCGTTTGCGCTGCAGATCGACCTCCATCACCTTCACTTTGACGATGTCACCGGCTTTCACCACGGTGTGCGGATCTTCAACAAACTTATCCGCCAGCGAGGAGATATGCACCAGGCCGTCCTGATGCACGCCGATATCCACAAAGGCGCCGAAGTTAGTGACGTTGGTGACCGAACCTTCGAGGACCATTCCCGGCTGCAGATCGTTGAGGGTTTCAACGCCTTCGGCAAAGGTGGCGGTTTTGAACTCAGGGCGCGGGTCGCGGCCTGGTTTCTCCAGCTCTTTCAGAATGTCGGTTACCGTCGGCATACCGAACTTTTCGTCGGTAAAGTCGCTGGCCTTCAGGCTGCGCACCGCCGACGAATTGCCCATCAAATCCTGCAGCGCCTGCTGGGTGGCGGCCAGAATGCGTTCCACCACCGGGTAGGTTTCCGGGTGAACGGTGGAGGCATCCAGCGGGTTGTCGCCGTGGTTGATGCGCAAGAAGCCGGCGCACTGTTCGAAGGCCTTCGGCCCCAGGCGGCTGACTTTCAACAGCTGCTCGCGATTGCTGAAGCGGCCGTTCTCATCACGCCAGTTGACGATGTTCTGCGCCATCATGCGCGTCAGACCGGCCACGCGGGTCAGCAGCGGCACAGAAGCGGTATTCAGGTCGACACCGACGGCGTTCACGCAGTCTTCCACCACCGAATCCAGCTTCTTGGCCAGCTGGCTCTGGCTGACGTCGTGCTGATACTGGCCGACGCCGATGGATTTCGGGTCGATCTTCACCAGCTCCGCCAGCGGATCCTGCAGGCGGCGGGCGATGGATACCGCGCCGCGCAGCGAGACATCGAGGTTAGGGAATTCCAGAGCCGCCAGTTCGGAGGCGGAATACACCGAGGCGCCGGCTTCGCTGACGATCACTTTCTGCGCTTTAACGTCGCTGAACTGTTTTTGCAGATCGAGGTAGAAGCGTTCGGTCTCGCGCGAGGCGGTGCCGTTGCCGATGGCGACCAGTTCCACCTTATGCTTGATGCACAGCGCCGCGACGATGGCGGCGGCTTTGGCCGCCTGGCCGGTATGCGGGTAGACGGTGTCGGTGGCGACCAGCTTGCCGGTGGCGTCCACCACGGCAACCTTCACCCCGGTGCGCAGGCCCGGGTCCAGGCCCATGGTGGCGCGCATGCCGGCCGGGGCGGCCATCAGCAGATCCTGCATGTTGCGGGCGAAGACGTTGATCGCTTCGTCTTCCGCGCGTTCGCGCACCGTGCCCATTAATTCGGTTTCCAGGTGCAGCAGCACCTTGATGCGCCAGGTCCAGTTGACCACCGCTTTGCGCCAGGCGTCGGCCGGCGCATCGTTCAGGCGCAGGTCGAGGTGGTTGATGATGATCTGTTCGCCCTGGCTTTCGCGCGGCGCTTCTTCAAACTGCGGATCGGCGTTCAGCGCCAGCTGCAGCACGCCTTCGTTGCGGCCGCGGAACATCGCCAGCGCGCGGTGCGAAGGCACCTGGGAAATCGGTTCGTGGTGATCGAAGTAGTCGCGGAATTTGGCGCCTTCCTCTTCCTTGCCTTCCACTACCTTGGACACCAGATGGGCATTTTTCCACAGGTAGTTACGCACCTTGGCCAGCAGGGTGGCGTCTTCGGCAAAACGTTCCATCAGAATATAGCGTGCGCCGTCGAGGGCGGCTTTCACGTCCGCCACGCCTTTATCGGCGTTAACGTAACTTTCGGCCAGCAGCTCCGGCTGCTGCTGAGGATCCTGCCACAGGGTATCCGCCAGCGGTTCCAGGCCGGCTTCGATGGCGATCTGGCCGCGAGTGCGGCGCTTTGGTTTGTACGGCAGGTAAAGGTCTTCGAGTTCGGTTTTGCTCAGCGTGGCGTTAATCGCCCCCGCCAGCTGCTCGGTCAGTTTGCCCTGTTCGTCGATCGATTTCAGGATGGTCTGACGGCGGTCTTCCAGTTCACGCAGATAGCCCAGGCGGGTTTCCAGCTGGCGCAGTTGGGTGTCGTCCAGGCCCCCGGTGACTTCCTTACGATAGCGTGCAATAAAGGGCACGGTATTACCTTCATCCAGCAGACGGATGGCGGAGTCAACTTGCTCCGGCCGGGCCTGCAGTTCTGTTGCAATAATGCGGCTCAGTGGGTCATTCATAAGTCTGGTATCTGTGTTGAGAACGGTGAATAAACAGGGGACAGTTATACGGATTGCGCGCGGAAAATGCCAGTGGAGCAGGCCGCGCCGCCGCCGCCGGAGCGCATAAAGCGGCCTGTGCTGCGGCGATGGGCGGCCGTTCAGAAAAAACCGAATCTTACTTCGGGTATTCGATCGCGTTGACGTACCACAGCGCTTCGCCCAACGGGGTGTTGACGATGGCGGTGTCGCCGACCTCTTTCTTCAGCAAGGCGCGGGCCATCGGCGCATCGATGGAGATGTAGTCGCGGCGGCCAAAAATCTCGTCGTAGCCGACGATGCGGAAACGTTTGACGTCGCCATCGTCATTCTCCACCTCCACCCAGGCGCCGAAGAACACTTTGCCTTCCTGCTGGGGCGAGTAGTCGACGATCTTCAACTGTTCCAGGCACTTGGTCAGATAGCGAACGCGGCGATCGATCTCGCGCAGCCGCTTCTTGTTGTACTGGTAGTCGGCGTTTTCACTTCTGTCGCCCAGGCTGGCGGCCCAGGTCACTTTCTTGGTCACCTCGGGGCGTTCTTCGCGCCAGAGGAAATCCAGTTCCTGCTTGAGCTTGTCGTAGCCTTCGCGGGTTATCAGTTGAGTTCTCATCGTGATTGATCTTTATTGGGCCACGGCCCCAGTGTACGTGAATGCGGGGGGCTTTAAAAAGGGCGTTTGGCTGCCTGCGAGCCATCGTATTGTTTGTATCAGCCTGCGCAGTTTTTAACAATCGGGAGTATGCTTAGCGGTAGCGGCAGGGTGAGCGACGCAGCCATCCCGCCAACGTATTACCGGAGACGGAGAGCGACGAAGAAAGGAGGGATTATCTGAAGAGGAAACAAGGAATTTTGGCGCATAACCCATCAAATTGAAGGTATTACTGCATGGAATTTAAAGACTATTACGCGACGATGGGGGTCGAGCCCGCCGCCGATTTGAAAACCATCAAAACCGCCTACCGCCGGCTGGCGCGCAAATACCACCCTGACGTCAGTACCGAAGAGGATGCCGAAAGCAAGTTCAAGGAGCTCGCCGAGGCCTATGAGGTGCTGAAAGACGAAGAGCGCCGCGCCGAATACGATCAACTCAGGCTGCACCGCAACGATCCGAACTTTGGCCGCCAGACGCGCGGCGATCGTGGCGGCTATCAGCAGAGCGCCTCCTGGCATGGCGAAGACGGGCAAGACTTCTCAGACTTCTTCGAGAGCATGTTCGGCGGCCATGCGGCCGGCGGGCGACGTTCCTCCGCCCATGGCTCGCACGGCGGGCACAGTTTCCGCGGCCAGGATCTTGAGATGGAAGTGCCGGTGTTTCTCGAAGAGACGCTGCATGGCCAAAGCCGCGAGATTTCCTACCAGTTGCCGGTTTACGACGAAATGGGCCGGCAGGTGAGCGAAGCCGGCAAAACGCTGAACGTGAAAATTCCGGCAGGCGTGGTCGACGGCGAGCGCATTCGCCTCAAGGGCCAGGGCGTCGCCGGCGTCGGGGGCGGCCAGAATGGCGATCTGTATCTGATCATTCGCATCGCGCCGCATCCGCTGTTCGAGGTCGACGGCCACAACCTGCACATCGTGGTGCCGCTGGCGCCGTGGGAAGCGGCGCTGGGGGCCAGCATCGAAGTGCCGACGCTGACCGGCAAAATCGCGTTGACCATTCCCGCCGGCAGCCAGAGCGGCAGGCGGCTGCGGGCCAAGGGCAAGGGGCTGGTCGGCAAAAAAGAGACGGGCGACCTGTACGCCATTCTCAAGGTGGTGATGCCGCCGAAGCCGGACGAAAAAGCCAGCGCCCTGTGGCGTGAGCTGGCAGAGCAGGCGGCGTTCAATCCCCGGACGGAATGGGAGTAAACATGATGAGCAAAGAGATAACCTTTACCCTGGTGGAACTGTGTCAGAGGGTGGACATTTCGCAGGACGAGCTGATCGAGGTTGTGGCGCTGGGGGTCATTGTGCCGCTGCAGCCGGAGCAGCCGAGCTGGGAGTTCGACTACCCGGCGCTGAGCCATCTGCGCCGCGCACGGCGCCTGCGGGCCGAGCTGGATCTGGACTGGCCCGGCATCGCCATGGCGCTGACCCTGCTGGATCGGGTCGACGAACTGCAGAAAGAGAACCGCCAGCTGCGCCGCCAGCTAGAGCGCTTCTTGCAAACGCCTTCGGCAAGATAAGCCGCCAATACGGCCACCGCGCAAAAATCCCGCCGGCGGCCGTTTTTTCTCAGGCGGCTGGGGTACACTGCGCCAGCGGCCGTAAAGCGGTAATGAGGCGGAATTGGGCGGTTATCCCACATTGGGCTGATAAACGCCGTGATTTTGGCGAACTGCCGTCGACATTTGCCGAAAATTGTTGATAAATGGGCAAAAGAATAAGCTTTGTAACAATTTCGTCTAGAATATATACCATTAAACGCTGTCCGAATTGACGGGGTTTTTTAACAATATTCGCGTCAGGCAATAAAGCCTTTGGGAGTAATACAATGCAAGAGAATCATAAGATTCTGGTCGTCGATGACGACATGCGCCTGCGTGCGCTTTTAGAGCGTTATTTAACCGAGCAGGGCTTTCAGGTTCGCAGCGTGGCCAACGCTGAGCAAATGGATCGCTTGCTGACCCGTGAATCTTTCCACCTGATGGTGCTGGATCTGATGCTGCCGGGCGAAGATGGCCTGTCTATCTGCCGCCGCCTGCGCAGCCAAAGCAACCCTATGCCGATCATTATGGTCACCGCCAAAGGCGAAGAAGTGGACCGCATCGTCGGCCTGGAGATCGGCGCCGACGACTACATCCCAAAACCGTTCAACCCGCGCGAACTGTTGGCCCGCATCCGTGCGGTGCTGCGCCGCCAGGCCAATGAGCTGCCGGGCGCCCCTTCGCAGGAAGAGGCGGTGATTGCCTTCGGCAAATTCAAACTGAACCTCGGCACCCGTGAGATGTTCCGTGAAGACGAGCCTATGCCGTTGACCAGCGGGGAGTTTGCGGTGCTGAAAGCGCTGGTGAGCCACCCGCGCGAACCCTTGTCCCGCGATAAGTTGATGAACCTGGCGCGCGGCCGCGAATACAGCGCGATGGAGCGTTCCATCGACGTGCAGATTTCTCGCCTGCGCCGCATGGTTGAAGAAGATCCCGCACACCCGCGCTATATCCAGACCGTCTGGGGTCTTGGCTACGTCTTCGTTCCGGACGGCAGCAAGGCATGAGGCGATTGCGCTTTTCACCGCGTAGCTCGTTTGCCCGAACTCTGTTGTTGATCGTCACCTTGCTGTTCGTCAGCCTGGTGACGACCTATCTGGTGGTGCTGAACTTCGCCATCCTGCCCAGCCTGCAGCAGTTCAACAAGGTATTGGCTTACGAAGTGCGTATGCTGATGACCGACCGGCTGCAGCTGGAGGATGGCACCTTGCTGGAAGTGCCGCCGGCGTTCCGCCGTGAAATCTACCGCGAGTTGGGGATCTCCCTGTATACCAATTCGGCGGCGGAGGAGAGCGGCCTGCGCTGGGCGCAGCACTATCAGTTCCTCAGCCAGCAGATGGCGCAGCAGCTCGGCGGGCCGACCGACGTGCGGGTGGAAGTGAATAAGAACTCTCCGGTGGTGTGGCTGAAAACCTGGCTGCAGCCCGATATCTGGGTGCGCGTTCCGCTGACGGAAATTCATCAGGGCGACTTCTCGCCGCTGTTCCGCTATACCCTGGCGATTATGCTGTTGGCGATAGGTGGCGCCTGGCTGTTTATCCGTATTCAAAACCGGCCGCTGGTGGAGCTGGAACACGCCGCTCTGCAGGTGGGCAAAGGCATAATTCCCCCGCCGTTGCGCGAGTATGGCGCCTCAGAGGTGCGTTCGGTCACCCGCGCGTTTAACCAGATGGCGTCGGGCGTCAAGCAGTTGGCCGACGATCGCACGCTGCTGATGGCCGGGGTCAGCCACGATCTGCGCACCCCGTTGACGCGCATCCGCCTGGCGACCGAAATGATGAGCGCCGAAGACGGCTATCTGGCCGAGTCGATCAATAAAGACATCGAAGAGTGCAACGCCATCATCGAGCAGTTTATCGACTACTTGCGCACCGGTCAGGAAATGCCGACCGAGATGAGCGATCTCAACGCCATCCTCGGCGAGGTGGTGGCGGCCGAAAGCGGCTACGAACGAGTCATTGAAACCGCAATGTCGCCGGGCGAACTGATGATGAACGTGCACCCGCTGTCGATTAAGCGTGCGGCGGTGAACATGGTGGTTAATGCGGCGCGCTACGGCAACGGCTGGATCAAGGTCAGCAGCGGGCGTGAACTGCAGCGCGGCTGGTTCCAGGTGGAGGATGACGGCCCGGGCATCAAGCCGGAAGAGCTGAAACACCTGCTGCAGCCCTTCGTGCGCGGCGACAGCGCGCGCAGCACCAGCGGCACCGGGTTGGGCTTGGCTATCGTGCAGCGTATTATCGACGCGCACGACGGCGCGTTGGACATAGGCGCCAGTGAACGCGGCGGGTTATTGATCCGCGCCTACATTCCGTTGCCGATGGAGAAAAAAGAGTCGGCCAATGGGCATCAACCCACGAAGGACAATGTCTGACCCTGTCAGCGGGAGCCGCGCCGTGCGGCCCCGTCAGGACTTCCGGCTCATCACGTAGTATTCCGCCGCGTCTTCATGCAGACGGCGGCCGGTCGGAGCCTGCCACGGATCGATTAATTCGATGCCGCAGTGGAGAAAGTCTTGCGTATTGCGTGTGGCCAATGTGGCGCCGTAATGCAGGCAGGTGGCGGCGATTTGCGTGTCTGGCATGCTCATCAGCTTGCCCTGAAGCCGGTTTCTTCCCGTCAACTCCGCGTATTGCATCGCGCACAGCCCGTCAAACGGCAGAATTTGCCCTTCGAACTTCAGCTGGATGGCGTCCGCCAATTTGAGCTTCAGATCCCGCTGACGCTTGCCGTCAGGCATGCAGGCGACGCCGCTGAACAGCTCGGCAATGACAATGGCGCTCAGGTAGAGCTCGTCATTGTCCTTTTCGTTTAACCAGTTTATGACGTTGTAGTGCGGACTGGGGCGCAGCGTTTCTGACATGACGTTGGTGTCGAGAATAATCATGCGTTGCCATCTTCATCATCAAAGCTGACTATGCGAGGCGGCACGGCGTCTCGCGGCGGAATGTCCAGCTCGACGCCGCCAAATTCGGCGAAGTGCTGATGCATCCAGGTACCCAACCCGTAGCGCGGCGGCTTTTTCACCAGCGCCTGTTTCAGGATCATTCTTGCTTCTTCCTCCATGGAATGGCCATTTTTCGCTGCCGAAATGCGCAGCAGCTCTTTTATCTCATCGTCCAAATTCCTGACGGTTATGGTAGCCATTGAAACCTCCTTTGCTAGCAATGATTGCATTGCTTTATTTTCTCGCTTTATTGGTTATAAAGCAATCAATGAAAATAAAAAAGGCGCGGGATCCGCGCCTTGGCTGAAGGGGTAAAACGACCGGGTTACAGCTTCGGACCGGCGCTGACCAGTGCGGCACCCGCCGGCGTATCGGTGTATTTATCGAAGTTGGTGATGAAGCGCTCGGCCAGATCCTGCGCCTTTTCCTGCCACTGCGCGGCGCTGGCGTAGGTGGCGCGCGGATCAAGGATATCCGGGTTCACGCCTGGCAGGGCGGTCGGCATCGCCAGATCGAAGATTGGCAGCGTGACGGTCTCTGCCTTATCGATTTCACCGCTCAGGATGGCGTCGATAATACCGCGCGTGTCTTTGATTGAGATACGTTTGCCGGTGCCGTTCCAGCCGGTGTTGACCAGATAAGCCTGGGCGCCGGCGGCCTGCATGCGTTTCACCAGCACTTCCGCGTACTGCGTCGGGTGCAGCGACAGGAAAGCCGCGCCGAAGCAGGCGGAGAAGGTTGGCGTCGGCTCGGTCACGCCGCGCTCGGTGCCGGCCAGCTTGGCGGTGAAGCCGGACAGGAAGTGGTATTGGGTCTGGCTGGCGGTCAGGCGCGATACCGGCGGCAGTACGCCGAAGGCGTCGGCGGTCAGGAAGATGACCTTGGTGGCGTGACCCGCTTTGGACACCGGCTTGACGATGTTCTGAATGTGGTAGATAGGATAGGAAACGCGGGTGTTCTCGGTTTTCGAGCCGTCGTTGAAGTCGATGGCGCCGTCGGCCAATACGGTGACGTTTTCCAGCAGCGCATCGCGCTTGATGGCGTGGTAGATATCCGGCTCGGCTTCTTCAGACAGCTTGATGGTCTTGGCGTAGCAGCCGCCCTCGAAGTTGAACACGCCGTCGTCGTCCCAACCGTGCTCGTCATCGCCGATCAGCTGGCGTTTCGGGTCGGTGGACAGGGTGGTTTTACCGGTGCCGGACAGGCCGAAGAATACCGCGACGTCGCCTTTCTCGCCCACGTTGGCCGAGCAGTGCATGGAGGCGATGCCTTTCAGCGGCAGCAGGTAGTTCATGATGGAGAACATGCCCTTTTTCATCTCGCCGCCGTACCAGGTGCCGCCGATCAGCTGCATGCGCTCGGTCAGGTTGAAGGCGACGAAGTTCTCCGAGTTCAGGCCCTGCTGCTGCCAGTTCGGGTTGGTGCACTTGGCGCCGTTCATTACGATGAAGTCCGGTTCGAAATCCTGCAGCTCTTCGTCGCCAGGGCGGATGAACATGTTTTTCACGAAGTGCGCCTGCCAGGCCACCTCGGTGATGAAGCGCACTTTCAGACGGGAGTCGGCGTTGGCGCCGCAGAAGGCATCCACGACGAACAGGCGCTTGCCGGAGAGCTGTTCGGTGACCAGGTGTTTCAGATCGGCCCACACTTCCGGGCTGAGAGGTTTGTTGTCGTTTTTGCCTTTGCCCTGATCGGCCCACCACACGGTGTTGCGGGTGGTGTCGTCGCGGACGATGTATTTGTCTTTCGGGGAACGGCCGGTAAAGATGCCGGTATCGACGGAAACTGCACCCAGTTTGGTGACGACCCCACGCTCATAACCTTCCAGAGATGGGTCTGTTTCTTCCTTAAACAGCAGTTCATAGCTCGGGTTGTGAACGATTTCGCTTACGTCGTGAATGCCGTAGGCGGCCAGATCCTGAGGGGTTATACCTTTAACGCGCATGTTACTACTCCTTGGTCACAGAATTTCTGGCGGCAATTGTAGGGATTCAACGGCGCGTAACCGCGATGGGTATCAAATATTTAACGTTTTAAGCGGTATTTTGTTACGTTCTGAGAGATAGAACACGGAAAAAAGCAAACGTGCAAACGGCGTGCATTGGCGGGCGCAGGGCGCGCCCGCCGACAGGGGGTGTTACTTAGTGCAACCGATCGCTTTCGCCGGTGTTACCGGCATACAGCGCGGCGACGTCCATCGGGTCAAAGACATAGTGATTGCCGCAGTAATCGCAATGCATGTCGATATTGCCGTCTTGCTCCAGCATTTCCGCCACTTCTTCGGTTGGCAGCGTCAGCAGCGCATCAGCGCAACGCTGGCGCGAACAGGTGCAGCGGAACAGCACGTCCTGCGGTTCGTACAGGGTGACTTCTTCCTGATGGTACAGGCGATACAGTACCTCGTTGGCCGGCAGGCCGAACAGCTCTTCGCTCTTCACCGTGTTGGTCAGTTGCACCAGGTGATCGAAATCGTCGGCGTTGCCGTCCTGCGCCGGCAGAACCTGCAGCAGCATGCCGGCCGCGGCCGCTTTGCCTTCCGCTTCGCCGGTGCGGATGAACAGGCGGGTCGGCAGCTGTTCTGATTGACGGAAGTAGGCTTCCAGGCATTCGGCCAGGGTTTCACCCTCAAGACCGACCACGCCCTGATAGCGCTCGCCTTCCGCCGGCGCGATGGTGATGACCATAACGCCGTTGCCGATCATTTGATGCAGGCTGCTGTCCTCGGCGATAGGCGCCTGGACGCGCGCCACGCCGCGCATTTCCTGGCGGTTGTTGCCGTTGACCACCGCCAGCTTCAGCGGGCCGTCACCCTGCAGCTGCACGGTGATGTCGCCTTCGAACTTCAGGGTGGCGGTCAACAGGCTGGTGGCGACCAGCAGTTCGCCCAGCAGCTTCTGCACCGGCGCCGGGTAATCGTGGTTGCTCAATACCTGCTGATAGGTTTCGCTGACGGTAACCAGCTCACCGCGCACCGCGTAGTTTTCAAACAGGTAACGGTGCAATTGGTCATGGTTGGACATAGTTTTCTCTCATTGCGGTGAGGGGTTATTCCGGCTCACCAAATTTAAATTTTATCAGGTCGCGCCGCTCTTTTTTATCCGGACGGCGGTCCGGATGCGGCATGGTTAGCGCGTTCATCTTGCGCGCGAGCGCCATTTTTTCGCGGTTGGCGATGCTGGCCTCGGTTTCCTGATACATTTGCTGCGCCTCGCTGGCGCCGCGCCGCTGGCTGGTCAGTGCCAGTACGACAACCGTGCGCTCTTCATTGCCCTGGCGCAGTTTGATCTCGGCGTTAAGCTCGACCGCCTTGCTCGGCTTGCCGCGCTGCCCGTTATAGTGCACCTTGCCGCCGTCAATCATCTCCCGCGCCAGCGCGCGGGTTTTGTAGAAACGGGCTGCCCACAGCCATTTGTCCAGCCGGACGGCGTCGTCGCGCGTTGCTTTCTCTTTCATGCCTCTCCCTTGGCCAGCGCCGGTATCAACAGGCGGTAATCGCGCATCGACGGATGGTGCCGGAAGGTTTTCTCCGCCATGCTGGAGTCCGGATTCCGCACGCCCAGGCAATAACGAATGCCAAAAGCGCGCGCCGCGTCGAGGATAGGTTCGCCGTCGTCGACAAACAGCGTGCGCTGCGGGTCAAAACCGGTATGTTGCTGCACCGCCTGCCACAGCCGCTGATCTTCTTTCGGATAACCAAATGTGTGGGTGGAAAGCAATAAATCAAGGTGTCGATCCAAACCTGTGTGCTCAATTTTTACCGCCAGGCTGTGCGGATGGGCGTTGGTCAGCAAAATAGTTTGCCGGCCGGCGTCGCGCAGCGCCTGTAAAAACGGCGTGGTGTCTTCCCTCAGCCGCGCGCGGCTGCCCACTTCCGTGGTCATGCGGTAAATATCCAGATCCAGCCGCTCGCTCCAGTAATCGAAGCAGTACCAGTTCATGGTGTGCTGCACCGCCAGATACTCGCGGTGGATGATATCACGCGCGGTGTCGAACGGAATGGCGCGCTTTTCGCTCAATGCCTGCGGCACCAGATTGAGCCAAAAATGGCTGTCGAACTCCAGATCCAGCAGGGTGCCGTCCATATCCAATAGCACGGTGTCGATTTGCCGCCAGTCAAATTCGGGAACCATAAAAAACTCCATGGGCAGGCCGTCGGCGGCCCGCAGATGAGAATAATAACCTTAGCCTAGCATAAGCGGATGACAGGTCGGCGGCCGATGTGCGGCTCAGGGCCGCAGCGACATCGGATTGAAGCAGTTTTCGTAGTAACGCTGGATATCGGCGATGCGATGGCGGTTGATGCGCCGGCGCTGCACCAGCCGCCAGAGGTTGTAGCCCAGGCAGACCAATACCGCCAGCAGCAGCAGGCTGGTGCCGAGATAACGCCACAGGGTGATCATGTCCGGCTCGCTGTGCAGCGCCACGTGGCGGGTGCCGTTGGCGTCGACGCTGAGGCTGGTGATCACGCCCTGCGCCTGGAACGGCGTATGCAGCAACATGCTGGAGAGCCGCTGCAGCTCGTTCCACTGATCGAGCGCGTTGTATTCATTCAGCGGCACCGAAGGCTGAGGATGGTTCACCAGCTGCCGGCCCTCGTCGCTGCTGAGCAGGAAGCCGCCTGGCGGCGGGCTATTGAGCGCGGCGGCGGCCTGGCGAGTCTCGTTGTACACGAATGAAGAAGCGGCCACCTTGGTCAGGCTTTCCAGCGATTCCGCGCTCACCGGGCGCAACAGCACGTTTACCCCCTGAAGCGCGCCGGACTTGGCGCGCTTCACCAGGTTGCCCCAGTTTTTGGCGTTGCCGAGGTTGACCAGCGCATTTTTCAGCCGCACGCAGTCGCTGTCCGTTTGGCAAAGATCCTGCGTTTTTAAAACGATATCCGAGAAGTCATCCAGCAGTATCATGCCGGACTTTTCAATGGCGCTGGCCAGCTGCGGGTTAACTTTCTGGTCTGCGCCGTCCGGATGCAGCTGGGTCTTTACCGTCGCCAGCAGCGCCGTCGCTTTGTCGATAACGTCCGATTCCGGCTGCGGCAGCGGGGCGGCGTTGTTCCAATAGATGCCGGAGCAGTCGAACGGCGCGAAGCTGGACGCCGCACCGCCGCTCGCCTGCGGCGGCACATAGCACATGCCGTTGCCGCGTACTTTCAACGTATCGCCGATGCGCAGCGGCATGGCTTCCAGCGCCTGTACGCTGGTCACTTCCACTTTTTGCGCCCCCTGCAGCCACGCCATGCTCAGCGTCAACGGCAGGCTCAGCGGGATGTAGGTCAACAGCAACAGCAGCACCAGCGTGGAGCTGGCCGCCAGCACCGCATTGCGGCCCCACTGCTGCAGCGGGAAATTCTTCACCTCGTCATGCAGCGAGAGGAAACGGCCCTGGCGCACCACCTGCCGATTCAGATAGATATCCACATCGGTGGTTTTACCCAGATCCTGGGCGAGGTAGGGTTGCCAGTGCGACGGATAGATCAGGTCGATGATGCCAAGCGAAATATTGCTGATTTGCCCCTGGTTGGATTCGCCGAACAGCCCCCAGCGCTTTGGCGTGCCGCGCAGGCAGTGCACTTCTTTCAGCTCACGCGCCGCCGGGCGGCGGAACAGGCTCCAACATCCCCAGGCGATCATCAGCACCGCGACGAAAATCATCCAGGGAATGACCAACACCGGGCTGATCAGGCTGAAAAACAGCAGCAGCAGGGCGGCGGAAATAATGGCGGCTTCGCGAATGCCGTTTGGGCGAATAAGCGCGTGTTCTTCCGGCGTTTCCTTGCGGATATTCACCAGTTCGACGTGTTCGCTCTCTTCCTTGCGGATGGAGGCGTTTTTGGTCGGCGCCGACGCCACCACCGGCGGTTGCGGCCGCTCGTGGATGTGATCTTTCAGCGAATGCCCATTGAGGGAAATCACCAGCGGCAGCGTTTGAGTGCGGATCACTTCTACATGGTTGTCGGCGGTGATGTACTGCTCCCAAAACGGCGGCAGGTGCACCTCTTCGGCGTCGAGGTAATAACGCCATTTGTTCGGTTCATCGCTGGCCAGGCCGTAGCGGGTAATGGCGTGGGTCACGGGGTAGACGTTATCGCTTTGCGGCGTGAGCGCCAGCTTGCCTGAGGGCAAGGCGGGGTTGGCCGGCAGCAGCTTGTTGCCGAGGTTGTTCTGCTGGTTGAGGTAATACTCGACGGCCGCGCGTTCTTCGCCGGTCAGTTTGCGGTGGGTCGGTTTAATGAACGGCAGCGTGCGCGCCAACATCGGTTGGCTGCGAGCTTTAAACCAGAGGTACAGCCCGGCGGTAATCAGGCAGGCAAGCACTAAGGCCAATATCAACACTATTGTGCTCATGCTATCCCCATCATATACCCGTGAATCTCGCCAACCCGGTGAAAAGCCGCACATTATACGGAGTAAACCGCCATGAGGCACCCAGAACTCGTGAGGGAAGAACAGATTCTCGCTCTGGCTCTCATTCCTTCAAAACGCGACGCTATTTTATCACCAGCTCTTGCCCAGAGGATACTAGCAACGGGCATCAGGGGGCGATATCGGCATTATCCTATTTTCTTCGGCTCTGTTTGCTGAATTGGTATAGAAAATCGGCGGGCGCTGGCTACGCTTGTTAAAAAAAAGTAAATTACTGCTTATGCTCGTTGCGGCCAAGGTTCTCATTAACGCACAATGTGATCAAGATCGAATTTGGTCAGCGTTTGAGCGCCAATGATTATTCCGGCTATCCTTCTCCGCGCCTGATGTTGCCGCCGGCCGACGGGTAACCCATTTGAGGCAATTATGGATAAACACCTGCAAAAACCTAAAATTCTGAAAGTGGAAACGGTCGCGCGTTCGCGTTTATTTAACGTTGAGTCGGTCGATTTGGAATTCAGTAACGGTGTGCGGCGGGTGTATGAGCGCATGCGGCCTTCGGAGCGGGAAGCGGTGATGATTGTGCCGGTGATTGGCGACGATCTGCTGCTGATTCACGAATACGCGGTAGGCACCGAGTCCTATGAGCTGGGCTTTCCCAAAGGCCTGATCGATCCCGGCGAAGGGGTGCTGGAAGCGGCCAACCGTGAGCTGATGGAAGAGGTGGGTTTTGGCGCCAGGCGCTTTGATTTCCTCAGCAAGCTGACAATGGCGCCTTCGTATTTTTCCAGCAAAATGAATATCGTGCTGGCGCACGATCTTTACCCGCAGAGCCTGGAAGGGGACGAGCCGGAACCGCTGCCGCAGGTGCGTTGGCCGATCGCCGACATGATGGCGCTGTTGGCTGAACCCGATTTCCGCGAGGCGCGCAACGTCAGCGCGCTGTTCCTCACCGAGGCATTCTTACGCGCTTCGCGTTAAGCCTGCTCCGAATAAAAAAAGGGCCAGATTTCTCTGGCCCTTGTTGATCAGAACAGCTCGTGGCTTTCGCCGCCGGGATCCGTCAGCGTAGTGCCGGTATCCCGCGACGGGTAGTCCGTCGGCTGAGTGCCTTCGATAAAGTACTCGGAACGGCTGCCGCCGCCACCGCCGGAGAGCTTGCCGCTGCTCTTGTCGATGGTGACGCTGATAATGCCCGGCGGCGGGGTGAGTTTCTGCTCCGGAATGCCTTCCAGCGCGCTTTTCATGAAATCATCCCATGCCGGTTGCGCGCTCTTGGCGCCGCCTTCACCGCCGGAAATTTGATCCGGGATCGCGCCCGAAACCGTAGAGCGGCCCAGGTCGCGGCGATGGTCATCGAAACCAATCCACACCGAGGTAACGGTATCCGGGCCATAGCCGGAGAACCAGGCGTCCTTCGAGCTGTTGGTGGTGCCGGTTTTGCCGCCGATGTCACGGCGCTTCAGGTCGCGCCCCGCACGCCAGGCTGTACCCATCCAGCCCGGTTCGCCGAAGATGTTGCTGTTCAGCGCATCGTGGATCAGGAACGCCAGCTGCGAGCTGATGACGTGCGGCGCGTATTGCTGGTCGCCGTCCTGTTGCACCTGGGCCGGGGTCACCTGTTCCAACTGCGGCATCGGCACGTTGCCGTTGCCGCCTTCTTGCGAGGTGGCGACGTTTTCAACGTTATCGTCGGAAAGCACCGCCGAACGGTGGGTATCGCCGTAAATCACCGGCAGGTTGCAACTGTCGCAGACCACTTTCGGCTTGGTTTCAAATACCGTGTTGCCGTTGTCGTCTTCAATCTTGGTGATGAAGTACGGGTCCACCAGATAACCGCCGTTCGCCAACACCGCATAGCCGCGCACCAGCTGCATAGGGGTGAAGGAGGCGGAACCCAGCGCCAGTGATTCGGTGTGCACGATATTTTGCGCCGGGAAGCCGAAACGCTGCAGGTATTCCGCCGCGTAATCGACGCCCATCGCACGCATCGCACGCACCATTACCACGTTCTTCGACTGCCCCAGGCCCTGACGCAGGCGGATCGGGCCGTCGTAGGTCGGCGGCGAGTTCTTCGGCCGCCAGTCGGTGCCGGCGCCGGCGTCCCAACGGGTGATCGGCAGGTCGTTCAGAATGGTGGCCAGCGTCAGGCCCTTATCCATTGCGGCGGTGTACAGGAAGGGCTTGATGTTAGAGCCGACCTGACGCAGCGCCTGGGTGACGCGGTTGAACTTGCTCTGGTTAAAGTCAAAACCGCCGACCAACGCTTTGACCGCGCCGTCGTTCGGGTTGATCGACACCAGCGCCGAGTTGACGTCCGGCACCTGCGACAACCACCAGGCATCGTTAACCTTGCGCACCCACACTTGCTGGCCGGCCTGCACCACGTCGGTGACGCGTTTTGGCGTTGGCCCTTGCTGGGTATCGGACTTATACGGACGCGCCCAGCGCATGGTGGCCATAGGCAGCGCGATATTGCTGCCGTCCGCTAGCATCGCGGTCGCCTCCTCGGCGTTGGCGGCGGTGATCACCGCCGGCGCCAGCGGGCCGTAGCTCGGCAGGTTTTTCAGCGAGTCGACGATCTGTTTTTGATCCCAGGCCGCTTCACCGACTTTCCACAGCACGTTGGACGGGCCGCGGTAGCCGTGGCGCATATCGTACGCCAGCACGTTGTTGCGCACCGATTCCTGTGCGGCCAGCTGCAGCCGTTTGGTTACGGTGGTGTAGACCTTGTAACCGTCGGTGTAGGCGTTGTCGCCGTAGCGCTTGATCATCTCCTGGCGCACCATCTCGGAGAGATAAGGGGCGGAGAAGCTGATTTCCGGCGCATGGTAGTTGGCCACCAGTTCTTCGGCACGCGCCTGATCGTACTGCGCCTGGGTAATGTAGTGCTCATCGAGCATGCGCGACAGCACTACGTTGCGGCGTGCTACGGCGCGATCGTGCGAATAGAGCGGGTTGAAGGTGGACGGCGCCTTCGGCAGGCCGGCGATGGTTGCCATTTCGCTTAAGGTCAGCTGGCTGACGTCTTTGCCGAAATAAACCTGCGCCGCGGCGCCCACGCCGTAGGCGCGATAACCCAGATAGATCTTGTTCAAATACAGTTCAAGGATCTCGTCCTTGGACAGCATCTGCTCGATGCGCACCGCCAGGAACGCTTCCTTGATCTTGCGCATCAGGGTGCGTTCCGGGCTGAGGAAGAAGTTTCGCGCCAGCTGCTGGGTAATGGTGCTCGCCCCCTGCGACGCATGGCCGGAGACCAGCGCAATAGAGGCCGCGCGGAAGATGCCGACCGGATCGACGCCGTGGTGCTCATAGAAGCGGCTGTCTTCGGTCGCGATGAATGCATGCACCATCACCGGCGGGATCTGGTTCAGCTTCAGCGGAATACGGCGTTTCTCGCCGTATTGGGCGATCAGTTCGCCATCGGCGCTGTAAACCTGCATCGGTATCTGCAGCCGCACGTCTTTGAGCGTTGCGACGTCGGGCAGCTGTGGCTCGACATATTTGTACAAGCCAAAAATCGAGGCTGCTCCCAGCACGATGCAACACACTGCAAGGATTAGAAAATACTTTACGAACTTCACCTGAGATTTCCCATTTTCATGTCATTTGGGCAGTTTATAAACAACCGCGCGGTAGTATAAAGGCAAGCCTGCTACATGGATATGTTCTTTTATCATCTGATGTTATGGAGGCTTGGCGAAATATGTTCCCTCAATCATGGCAGGTGGGGCTGGATATACAAAACGACAGCGTGCGCGCCCTCGCAGCCCAGCGCCGCCGTAACGGGTGGCAACTGCGCCACTGGTGGCAGCATCGGTTGCCGCAGCCGGTGCTGCGCGATGGCTGCCTGGAACCCTCGGAATCCTTGATCCATGCGCTGCGGCAATGGCGTATTCAGTTACCAAGACATATTTCCTTACGCATTGCTTTGCCTGCCCAGCGGGTGTTGCAGCATCGGATGCCGCCGCCGGATGCGCGGCTGAGAGAGCCGGATCGCAACGATTATATTAGCAGCCAGGGGCTAAAACAGTTTCCGCTCGATGGCCAGACGCTGGCTCTGGATTATCGCGCGGACGCCACCACGCTGTTGTTGACCGCGGCGCGGCGGCAAGAGTTGCAGCAGTGGCTGCATTGTTTGCGCCAGGCCGATCTGCGGCCGCAAGCGGTAGACATCACCCCTTGCGCGTTGCGGGTAATGGCGACGGCGGCCGGATTGCCCGCCGCCGCCGGGCTGTTGCACCGTCTTGAACATGAGTGGCTGTGGGTTGCCCCCGGCGTTGCTTTCGCCTGCGGCGTGCAGCCTGCCGGCGATCCTGAAGGCTTGATGCTGGCGCTGCGGTCACTGCAAGCCGCGGCGGCGCCGGGTGCCGATCGGCAACTGTGGTACAGCAGCGTGCTGGACGATGCGCCGCCGGCCGACTGCCTGCCCTGGTCGCCGCTTAGCGCCTTTCGGCAACTGCGGCCGCCGTTGCCCGTTCAGCCCGCGGCGTTTGTATTGGCCGGCGGCCTGGCGCTGCGGGAGGAGGACCGCTGATGTATCAGGTGAATCTGTTGCCCTGGCGGCGCCAGCGCCAGCGGCGGCGCGGGCAGTTTTGGCTGCGCATGCTGGCGCTGCAGCTGATTGCGCTGCTGCTGGCTATGGCGGCCGCGTTCAGTTTGCTGCATGGCCGGGAAGCGCAGCGGCAAGAAACGCTCGGGGCGCTGGGTGCTCAACTGGCGGGGTTGACGCAGCGCTATCAGCAGGCGCAGCAGCAGCTGGCGCAGTTGGAGCGGCACAACGCGCGCACGGAGCGGCGGGAACGTAACCTGCAACACAATCGGCGCTATCTGCAGCTGTTGCAGCAGCTTGCCAATGCGGCACCGCCGCCGCTGTGGCTGACCGCGCTAGAGGGCAACCTGCAGCAAGGGCTGCAGCTTCGCGGGCTCAGCCGCCATCATGCGGCTATCGTGCAGTTCGAGCAGCGGCTGGCGGCCTTACCGCTGCTGCGGCAACACCGATTGGCGGAGGTGGCGCAGAGCAAGGACGGCCTTTTCGCCTTTACCCTAACGGCCTGGGGGCGGGATGAATAATCGCTTGCCGCCGTGGCTGTGGCGTTGGCTCAGCTTACCGGGCTGGCAGGTGCTGGCAACGCAGTGGCTCGGATTGAGCGCTCTGGCGCTGGTTGGCGCGGGTTGGCTGCTGCAGGACGAGTGGCGGCAGCGGGAACAGGCCGCCGCGCAGCGGCAGCGCCTCGCATTGCAAATTGCACAGCGCGAACGGCAGCTGGCGCAAATGCCGTCGATGGACGCTACGGCTCTGCGTTTACAGCAGGCGGCGAGCCGGCCCGGTGGGCAGGGCGATCTGACGGCGGCGCTGCGCCTGGCGGGCGCCACGTTGTTGCGCTGGCAGCGGTTGGAAAAACCGCCGCGGCAGGCGCTGAGTTTGCGCGTTGACTACGCCGGGTTGCTAACGCTGCTGAAAACCTTGCCGCCTGCTTTACGCATTGAGCGCCTCAGCATTGAGGCGCCGTCGCAAGAGATGAAGGTGAGCTTCACCCTGCAGGACGCCACCGGAGATAACGCCGATGAATAAAAGACGCTGGTTGGCTCTGCTGTTGTTGCCCTGGGCGTTGGCCGCACAGCCGCGCAATCCTTTTGTTCCCCTGCCATTGCCCGATTGCCCGCTGGCTGCGGTCTCTCCGGCCGGCTGGCGGCTGAAGGGCATTATCGGCCGGCCGGCCTTGCGCTATGGCTGGGTAGTGACGCCGACGGGGCAATGGCTGCGCCTCGGGGAACGGCAACTGCTGCTGGCCAGGCGCTGGCGGGTGGTTCGGATAGAGGCCGACAGGCTGACGCTGGCCGAGCTGCAGACCGACCCAAATTGCCCGGCGGTGGCCGGCGATGTGCAGCTGACGCTGAACAACAAAGGGGAAAGATAATGAAGGGATGCTTTTGGTTGGGGCTATCGTTCTGGGGCCTGGCGGCTGCCGCCTGTGCGCAGGATAGCCAGGCTATCTCACTGGAGTTTCAGGATGCACCGGTCACGGTTATCCTGCAGGCGCTGGCCGATTACCGTCAGCTGAATTTGATCGCCGCTGCCGGCGTGAACGGTAACCTGACGCTGCGGCTGGACAATGTGCCCTGGCCACAGGCGTTGGCGCTGGTGTTGCGCATGGGCAAATTGGCAATGACGCGGGAGGGCAATGTGATGCTGGTCGCTCCCGAGCCGGACGCACAGGAAAAACAGCAGCGGCTGCAGGCGCTGGCGCAGCAACAGCCGCTGCACAGCCTGAGCCTGACGTTGCAAAATGCCGATGCGGCTGAGGTGGCCGAGCAGGCCGGTGCCCTGCTCGGAGAACGCGGCAGTCTGGTGGTCGACAAACGCACCAACGCACTCTTGATTCGCGATACCGCGCCGGTTCTGGCGCTGATGAAGCAGCGGGTGGCGGAGATGGACAGGGCGCTGGCGCAGGTGCAGTTGGCGGCGCATATCGTGACCATCAACAGCGAAAATCTGCGTGATTTGGGCGTGCGTTGGGGGTTAGCGCCGGACGAACGTGCGGCGAAGCCGCTACGGTTGGATAACTTCAGCGTCGGTTTGCCGTTGGAACACAGCGCGGTGAATGCCGGCTTTCATCTGGCGCGCCTCAGCGGGCGGCTGTTGAGCCTGGAGCTGACGGCGCTGGAACAGGAAAATCAGGTGGAAATTATCGCCAGCCCACGCCTGCTGACGGCACATTTGCAAACTGCCAGCATCAAGCAGGGAACGGAAATCCCTTATGAGGTCTCGAGCGGCGCCAGCGGCGCAACCTCGGTGGAGTTTAAAGAGGCGGTGTTGGGCATGGAGGTGACGCCCAAGGTCTTGCCCGATGGCCGCATCACTCTGACGCTGCACATTAGCCAAAACATGCCGGGGCGTTCCGTCAGCAGGGGGGCGGGAGAGGCGTTGACGATCGACAAGCAGGAGATAAAGACCCAGATCACGGTAAAAGACGGCGAAACCATCGTGTTGGGCGGCATTTTTCAACGGCACAGCGGTTTGGCTGCGGATAAGGTGCCCGGCATCGGCGATGTGCCGCTGCTGGGATCGCTGTTCAAACAGAGCAGCAAACAGCTTAAAAGACGCGAGCTGGTGATATTCATTACTCCGACATTGATTAAGGCATGAACAGCCGGCTGTCGCCTTTGCCGTAAATCACCTAAAGTTGATGAGCAGATACACTTTTTTGTCTCCTTGGGGGCATCTGCGTTTGACGCTGCGACCGATTTAGCTTACAAGGGTTACCGAATTGAGCACCGAGGTTTTTTTGTTAGCGCCAAGACGCCGTTAAAAACGTATGGTTTCCCTCCTGCGGCGTGGATTGCGATTTATTCGGTTGCCAAACTACCAAGAGTGTTGAGATAATTTTTCGTCTGATCTCGCACTATCGCTCATGAGGTTTCAGTTTAGGTCCCGCCGCTGATTTGATTGGCGGGGCGGGTTAACATTAACGAATTGTCTTAGTAATACCGAAAAACATGGCAGAGAAACGCAATATCTTTCTGGTTGGGCCTATGGGTGCCGGCAAAAGCACTATTGGCCGTCAGTTAGCTCAGCAACTCAATATGGAGTTTTTCGACTCCGATCAAGAAATTGAGCGACGTACCGGAGCTGACGTGGGCTGGGTATTCGACGTGGAAGGGGAAGATGGTTTCCGCGATCGTGAAGAAAAAGTCATTAATGAACTGACGGAAAAGCAGGGGATTGTCCTGGCTACCGGCGGCGGTTCGGTGAAGTCGCGCGAAACGCGCAACCGTCTGTCGGCGCGTGGCGTTGTGGTGTATCTGGAAACCACCATCGAGAAGCAGTTGGCCCGTACTCAGCGCGACAAAAAGCGTCCGCTGCTGCAGGTTGATTCTCCTCCGCGTGAAGTTCTGGAAGCCCTGGCGAAAGAGCGCAATCCGTTGTACGAAGAAATTGCCGATGTGACTATCCGCACCGACGATCAAAGCGCTAAAGTGGTTGCCAACCAGATCATCAACATGCTGGAAAGCAACTGATTGCGGTTTCCGTGTTCGCTGCGGGCAAATGCGGAAAGACTGATTGTGTTCCCCGCAGCAGCGGGGATGAACCACACACTGAGAACTGAGCGCGACATGGAGAGAATTACCGTAACGCTTGGGGAGCGCAGCTACCCGATTACCATAGCCGCCGGATTGTTTAACGATCCGGCTTCTTTTATGCCGCTGAAAGCCGGTGAGCAGGTTATGCTGGTCACCAACCAGACGCTGGCGCCGCTTTACCTGGACCGCGTCCGCAGGGTGCTGGAACAGGGTGGGGTGGTGGTGGATCAGGTGATTCTGCCCGACGGCGAACAGTATAAATCCCTTGCCGTGCTCGAGCAGGTGTTCTCGGCGCTGCTGGAAAAGCCTCACGGCCGCGATACCACCTTGATCGCGCTCGGCGGCGGCGTGGTCGGCGATCTTACCGGCTTTGCCGCAGCCTGCTATCAGCGCGGCGTACGTTTCATTCAGGTTCCCACCACGCTGTTGTCACAGGTGGATTCTTCCGTTGGCGGTAAAACCGCCGTCAATCACCCGCTCGGTAAAAACATGATCGGCGCGTTCTATCAGCCCGCTTCGGTGGTGGTTGATTTGGACTGTCTGCAGACCTTGCCGGCGCGTGAGCTCTCCTCTGGCCTGGCCGAAGTGATCAAGTACGGGATCATTCTCGATCGCGAGTTCTTCGTCTGGCTGGAAAACAATATTGATGCGTTAGTGGCGCTGGATATGCAGGCTTTGGCCTATTGTATCCGCCGCTGCTGCGAACTGAAGGCCGAGGTGGTGGCCGCCGACGAACGCGAAAGCGGTCTGCGCGCACTGCTGAATTTGGGCCATACTTACGGCCATGCGATCGAAGCCGAGATGGGCTACGGCGTATGGCTGCACGGTGAGGCCGTTGCGGCGGGCATGGTGATGGCGGCGGAAACCGCGCGCCGTCTCGGCCAGTTCTCCGCTGCGGACATCGAGCGCATTAAAGCGCTGTTGCTGCGTGCCGGTCTGCCGGTCTGCGGGCCGCAGGAAATGACGCCGGAGTCTTATCTGCCGCATATGATGCGCGATAAGAAGGTGCTGGCGGGCGAGCTGCGCCTGGTGCTGCCGACCGCCATTGGCCAGGCGGAAGTGCGCGGCGGCGTTGGGCATGAGATAGTGTTGGCGTCGATAGCCGCCTGCCTGCCCGTGCAGGATGCTTGACTAAATCAGACGAAGTAACAGTGGCTTAGCCGCCATTTGCATCTATATTAATACTGAGCAAAGCATGACGGGTGTCGCTTTGCCATCATCGGGTTAATCCGCTCGCGCCACGGCAGGTCTGGGGTGATGAGCTTTTGCCTCTAGTTGGAGGGGTTTCAGATGGATGAGTTTAAACCGGAAGACGATCTCAGGCCTGACAGCAGCGATCGCCGTCCCACGCGCTCGCGCAAGCCGGCGGCGGCGCCGCGCTTCGCCGTGTCGCGTCAGCATATGATGATTGGCATCGGCATTTTAGTGCTGCTGCTGCTGATTATCGGCATAGGTTCGGCGCTGAAGGCGCCGACCAAGCATGAAACGGCGCAGGAAGGCGCGCCAAACGGTGCCGCCAGAGACATCAACCTGTCGGGCTCTTCGTCGCTGACCAGCAACAACGCCGGTGTGCCGGGCGGTACTACGGACACCCATGACAACAGTGGCGTGAACACGGCTTCGCAGCCGCAGAACGTCAGCGTTCCGCCAATCTCCGGTACGCCGACCGAAGCGCAGCCGCAGCCTCAACAGGGCGGCGCGCAGCAGCGTGTCGATCTGCCTGGCAATATGGCGGATGCGCTCTCTTCTCAGCAAGGGCAGGTTGATGCAGCCACCCAGGGCATGACCGGCGCGGCATCGACCTTGCCGACTGCACCGGCCACGGTAATGAACGGCGCGGCGGCGAAAGAAGCCACTCGCCCGGTTCAGGGCACTGCGCCGCAGCAACACAAGGCGCCGGCTAAAAACACCGCCAGCAAGCCTGCCGCAACGCAGCACAAAGCGCCAACCACGGTATACACGCCGCCGTCGACGTCTGGCTCTACCGCCAAGGCGACTACCCCTGCCGCCAAAGCGGGCGCGGTAAGCAGCAGCGGCAGCTCGGTGCAGTCTGCGCCGGCAAGCCACTATACCCTGCAGCTGAGCAGCGCCTCGCGTTCCGATACCCTGAACGCTTACGCCAAACAGCAGAAATTGCAGAACTATCTGGTGTACGCCACCAAACGCGATGGCAAACCCTGGTATGTGCTGGTGAGCGGCAACTACGCCTCTTCTGCGGAAGCGAAGCGCGCCATTACCACGCTGCCGGCGGATGTTCAGGCGAAAAAACCGTGGGTCCGACCTGTACGTCAAGTACAGCAAGATCTTAAAAAATAAATCATTTAAATTTGTGCGCTGATGTGCTGTCTGAAACAGAGTACAATCCGCCGCTCTGAATTGTATAAGTAGCTAACTGACGGCATGAAGAAAAACCGCGCTTTTTTAAAATGGGCTGGTGGAAAATACCCGCTGGTGGACGAGATTCGTCGTCATCTGCCAGCGGGCGACTGCTTAATCGAGCCCTTCGTGGGTGCGGGTTCAGTCTTCCTGAACACGGAATACGACGCCTATATTCTCGCCGACATCAACAGCGATCTTATCAACCTGTATAACATCGTTAAGCTGCGCACGGACGACTTCGTGCGCGATGCCCGCATGCTTTTCACCGATGAATTCAATAACTCGGATCAGTTTTACCTGCTGCGCGAAGAATTCAATACTAGCGCCGACGCCTATCGCCGCGCGCTGCTGTTTCTGTACCTGAATCGTCATTGTTATAACGGCCTGTGCCGCTACAACCTGCGCGGCGAGTTCAACGTGCCCTTTGGCCGCTACAAGAAACCGTACTTCCCGGAAGAAGAGCTGTACTGGTTTGCTGAAAAATCGCGCAACGCCACTTTTGTCTGCGAGCATTACCGCGATACCATGGCAAAGGCGACGCACGGCGCGGTGGTCTATTGCGATCCGCCTTATGCGCCGCTGTCGGCGACGGCGAACTTTACCGCCTATCACACCAACAGCTTCAGCATTGCCGATCAGCAAAGCCTGGCGTTGATGGCGCATCAGCTTTCGGTAGAGAGCCAAGTGCCGGTATTGATTTCCAACCATGATACCGAGCTGACCCGCGACTGGTACCAGCACGCCTCGCTGTACGTGGTGAAAGCGCGCCGCACCATCAGCCGCAATATTCTTGGCCGCAGCAAAGTGAACGAGCTTTTGGCGCTGTATCGCTGAGCCGGGGGCGCCCCGGCGTACGACAATTCGAACCCTACGTTTGGAGATAGCGGATGAAAAAGTTTTTGATTGCCCCGTCCATTCTATCGGCAGATTTTGCCCGGTTAGGTGAAGACACCGCCAACGTGCTGGCCGCAGGCGGCGACGTGGTGCACTTCGACGTGATGGATAACCACTATGTTCCCAATCTGACCATCGGGCCCATGGTGTGTGAAGCGCTGCGCAACTACGGCATTACCGCGCCTATCGACGTGCACCTGATGGTGAAACCGGTGGATCGCATCGTGCCTGACTTCGCCAAGGCCGGCGCCAGCTATATCTCTTTCCATCCCGAAGCCTCCGAACACGTAGACCGCACTATTCAGCTGATCAAAGAGAACGGCTGCAAGGCCGGTCTGGTATTTAACCCGGCGACCCCGCTGAGCTACCTCGACTACGTGATGGATAAAATCGACGTGATCCTGCTGATGTCGGTGAACCCGGGCTTCGGCGGGCAGTCGTTTATCCACGGCACCCTGGACAAGCTGCGCCAGGTGCGCAAGCTGATCGACGAAAGCGGCCGCGACATCCGTCTGGAAGTCGACGGCGGGGTGAAGGTGGATAACATCGCCGAGATCGCCGCCGCGGGCGCCGACATGTTCGTCGCTGGTTCCGCCATTTTCGGCAAGCCGGACTACCGCAAGGTGATCGACGAAATGCGCAGTGAGCTGGCGAAGGTGACCCATGGCTGATTTCAGCGCCATCCGCGCCTTGGCCTTCGATCTGGACGGCACGCTGGTGGACAGCGCGCCGGGCCTGGCGGCCGGCATCGATCTGGCGCTGGCGGAAATGGGTTTGCCGCAGGCGGGTGAAGCCCGCGTCGGCACCTGGATCGGCAACGGCGCCGACGTGCTGGTGCAGCGTGCGCTGCGCTGGGCCGAGCTGGACGCCACGCCGGAGCACTGCAGCCGGCTGCGTGAGCGCTTCGACCATTTTTACGCGCAAACCGTCGACAGCGGCAGCCGCCTGTTCCCGCAGGTGAAAGAGACGCTGGCCCGTTTGGCCGCGCAGGGCTATCCGATGGCGCTGGTGACCAACAAGCCGACGCCGTTTGTCGCGCCGCTGCTGGCCGCGCTTGGCATCGGCGAGTATTTCTCGCTGGTGATCGGCGGCGACGACGTGACGCAAAAGAAACCGCACCCGGCGCCGCTGTACCTGGTGCTCGGCAAGCTTGGCCTGCGCGCCAACGAGCTGTTGTTCATTGGCGATTCGCGCAATGATATTCAGGCGGCGCAGGGAGCAGGTTGCCCGAGCCTCGGTTTCACTTACGGTTATAACTACGGCGAACCGATAGCCCTGAGCCACCCCGACCGCGTGTTGGAGCGCTTTGCCGATTTGTTGCCCGCTCTTGGGCTGTCATCTTTAGAGAATCAGGAAATTTAAACATGAGTAAGCCCATCGTATTTAGCGGCGCGCAGCCGTCCGGCGAACTGACTATCGGCAACTACATGGGTGCGCTGCGTCAGTGGGTTCAGATGCAGGACGACTACGACTGCATCTACTGCATCGTCGATCTGCACGCCATCACCGTACGTCAGGACGCGGACAAGCTGCGCAACGCCACGCTGAATACGCTGGCGCTGTACCTGGCCTGCGGCATCGATCCGGAAAAGAGCACCATCTTCGTGCAGTCGCACGTGCCGGAGCATACCCAACTGAGCTGGGTGCTGAATTGCTACACCTATTTCGGCGAGCTGAGCCGCATGACCCAGTTCAAGGACAAATCCGCGCGCTACGCGGAGAACATCAACGCCGGCCTGTTCAGCTACCCGGTGCTGATGGCGGCGGATATCCTGCTGTACCAGACCAACCAGGTACCGGTCGGTGAAGACCAGAAACAGCATCTGGAGCTGAGCCGCGACGTGGGGCAGCGCTTCAACGCGCTGTACGGCGACGTGTTCAAAGTGCCGGAGCCGTTTATTCCCAAGTCCGGCGCCCGCGTGATGTCGCTGCAGGAACCGACCAAGAAGATGTCCAAGTCGGACGACAACCGCAATAACGTGATCGGCCTGCTGGAAGATCCGAAGGCCGTGTCCAAAAAAATCAAACGCGCGATGACCGATTCCGAAGAGCCGCCGGTCGTTCGTTACGACGTGGTGAACAAGGCGGGCGTCTCCAACCTGCTGGATATCCTCTCCGGTGTGACCGGCAAGAGCATTGCCCAACTGGAAGCCGAGTTCGAAGGCCAAATGTACGGCCATCTGAAAGGCGCGGTGGCGGAAGCCGTGTCCGGCATGCTGAGTGAGCTGCAGGAGCGCTACCATCGCTTCCGCAACGACGAGGCCTACCTGCAGCAGGTGATGCGCGATGGCGCCGCCAAGGCGCGCGCGCGCGCGCAGGAGACCCTGGCGAAGGTCTATCAGGCGGTCGGCTTCGTATCGCAGCCGTAATCCGAGCGTTAACAATAAAAAGCGGCCAATGGCCGCTTTTTTTATGTCCGCATCAGGCTTGTCGGCTGAGCGTTTGCGGCGTCTCCGCACTGGAAAACCAGTTGAGCTTGCCGCGCAGGCTGACCACGCTGCCGACGATGATTAAGCTTGGGCTGGCGGCCTGCAGCGCCAGGGCGGCCAGTTGATGCAGTTCGCCTTCGATCACCCGCTGGCGGCATGAGGTGCCGTTTTCCACCAGCGCCACCGGCGTGGTGGCCGGCAGGCCGTTGGCGATCAGCTGGCGTTGGATCTCCGCCGCCTGCGATAACCCCATATAGAACACCAGCGTCTGCTGCCCGGCGGCCAGCGTTGCCCAATCCAGCCCGCCGTCGGCTCTGGCGTGGCCGGTGACCAGCCGCACGCTCTGCGCATGGTCGCGGTGGGTGAGCGGGATGCCGCCGTAGGCCGAGCAGCCGGAGGCGGCGGTGATGCCGGGCACCACCGAGAACGGCACCCCGGCGTCCGCCAGGGTTTCCAGCTCTTCGCCGCCGCGGCCGAAGATAAAGGGATCGCCGCCTTTCAGCCGCACCACCCGCCTGCCTTGCAGCGCCTGCTGCAGCAGGATTTGGTTGATCTGCTCCTGCGGCACGCAATGGTGGCCGGCGCGTTTGCCGACGAAAATGCGTTCGGCGTCGCGGCGCACCAGCGTCATCACCTCATCCGACACCAGCCTGTCGTAAACCACCACATCGGCCTGCTGGATCTGCTGCAGGCCCTTCAGCGTCAGCAGCCCGGCGTCACCCGGGCCGGCGCCGACCAGCACCACTTCGCCTCTATCTGCCGGCTGCTCGCTGAACAGCTGTTCCAACTGGCGTTCGGCCAGCGCATCGTCGTTATTGGCCAGCGATTGCGCCAGGCGATCCTGAGCGAATAGCCGCTCCCAGAATCGGCGCCGCGCGCCGGCGTCGGTAAAGCGCCGTTTTACCCGTTGGCGCAGCGAACCGCCGAGCTGCGCCAGCCTGCCGAGGTGCTGCGGCAATATCGCCTCCAGTTTCTCGCGCAGCAGGCGCGCCAGCACCGGCGCTTTGCCGCCGGACGAGACCGCCACCACGATCGGCGAGCGGTCGATGATCGACGGCATGATAAAACTGGCGCGTTTCGGGTCGTCCACCACGTTGCAAAATATCCGCTGCCGGTTGGCGCACTGATACACCTGCGCGTTGACCTCGAGCCGATCGGTGGCGGCGATCGCCAGCCATTTTCCCTCCAGCAGCGCCGGGGTGAATTCGCCTTCGGCCAGCGTCACCCGGCCCTCATCGGCCCACAGCCGGAACTGCGGGCTGAACGCGCAGGCATTGACGGTCAGCGCCGCCCCGGCGGCCAGCAGCAGGCGCGCCTTGCGTTCGGCGACCTCTCCGCCGCCGACCAACAGGCAGGCTTTGTGTTGCAACTGGCAAAAAATCGGCAGGTAATCCATCGGCGATCCTCGGAGCGTTATGGGGTCAGTCGGCTATCTGCACCAGGCCGTCGACCGTCCGGCAGGTGAAACTCGCGACGGAATGGCCGCTATCTTCCAGGCAGTGGCCGTCGTACAGACGGAAATGCTGTTTCTTCAGCGGGCTGGCGACCCACAGCTCCCCCTGATGTTCGGCGATCAGCCCGCGCGACAGCACGCTGGCCTGGGCGAAGGGATCGATATTGCTGATGGCGAACACCTGCTCATCGGCATGGGGGCGGAATATCGCCACCTGGCGCTCGCCGATCAGGGCACAGACGCCGGTACCGGGCAGGATGTCGGCAAGGGGGCAAACGGTAATCCACTGGCTCATGCGTGGCTCTCCTCGGTATCGATCAGGGTGACGGGAATGCGCTCGTCGGGGCGCGCCGGGCGGTGCTGTTCGCGTTCAGCCACCACCTGCACGTTCGGGTCGCGCAGGGGGCTGTTGATAAAGTGGGCGAAACGCCGCTGCGTTTGCGGGTGTTCGACGGTCTCTTGCCACTCGCACACCACCGCGTCGCGCAGCCGGGCGATGTCGGCCTCCAGCTGGTCGTTGATGCCGAGCTTGTCGTCGATTATCACCTTGCGCAGGTAATCGACGCCGCCCTCCAGGCTTTCCAGCCACACCGAGGTGCGCTGCAGCTTATCGGCGGTGCGGATGTAGAACATCATAAAGCGGTCGAGGTAGCGCACCAGCGTCTCGCGGTCGAGGTCGGCGGCCAGCAGGTCGGCGTGGCGCGGTTTCATGCCGCCGTTGCCGCAGACATACAGGTTCCAGCCGTTTTCGGTGGCGATGATGCCCACGTCTTTACCCTGCGCCTCGGCGCATTCGCGGGTGCAGCCAGAAACGCCGAACTTCATTTTGTGCGGGGTGCGGATGCCTTTGTAGCGGTGTTCCAGCGTGACGCCGAAACCGACGCTGTCGCCGACGCCGTAGCGGCACCAGGTGCTGCCCACGCAGGTTTTCGCCATGCGCAGCGCCTTGGCGTAGGCGTGGCCGGTTTCAAAGCCGGCGACCAGCAGCCTGCTCCAGATGGCCGGCAGGTCGTCTTTTTGCGCGCCGAACATGCCGATGCGCTGCGAGCCGGTCATCTTGGTGTAGAGATTGTACTCTTTGGCGATTTGGCCGATGGCCAGCAGGCCGTCCGGGGTGATTTCCCCGCCGGCGGAGCGCGGGATCACCGAGTAGGTGCCGTCTTTCTGGATGTTGCCGAGGAAGTTGTCGTTGGTGTCCTGCAGCGGCGTATGCTGCGGCTTCAGGATATATTCGTTCCAGCAAGAGGCCAGCAGTGAGCCGACGGTTGGCTTGCACACTTCACAGCCGTAACCTTGGCCGTATTTGGTCAGCAGAGCCTCGAACGATTTAATGCCTTCGACGCGGATCAGGTGATAAAGCTCCTGGCGCGAGTAGGCGAAGTGTTCGCACAGGTGATGGTTGACCTCGATGCCCTGCTTGCTCAGCTCGGCGTTCAGCACCTGGGTGAGCAGCGGAATGCAGCCGCCGCAGCCGGTGCCGGCCTTGGTTTCGGCCTTGAGCGCCGCCACCGTGTGGCAGCCCATATTGACCGCCGCGATGATATCGCCTTTGCTGACGTCGAAGCAGGAGCAAATCTGCGCGCTTTCCGGCAGCGAGTCTACGCCGATCGCCGGCTTGCTGCCCGCATGTGCCGGCAGGATCAGCCCATCCGGGTTTTCCGGCAGTTCGATGCCGTTCAGCGCCAGCTGCAGCAGGTTGCCGTAGTCGCTGGTATCGCCCACCAGCACCGCGCCCAGCAGGGTTTTGTTGTCGGCGCTGACCACAATACGTTTATAGACTTCTTTGCTTTCATCCAGATACACGTAGCTGCGTGCGCCTTGGGTGCGCGCGTGGGCGTCGCCGATGCCGCCTACGTCAACGCCCAGCAGCTTCAGCTTGGCGCTCATGTCTGCGCCCTGGAAGCTGTTTTCTCGGCCCAACAGATGGTCGGCCACCACCTGCGCCATTTTGTAGCCGGGCGCCACCAGGCCGAAGGTGCGTTCGCGCCAGGAGGCGCATTCGCCGATGGCGTAAACGTCCGGATCTGCGGTCTGGCAGCTGTCGTTGATCACAATGCCGCCGCGGCGGGCGGTGGCCAGCCCGCACTGGTGCGCCAGCTTATCTTGGGCGCGGATGCCGGTGGAGAATACGATGAAGTCGACTTCCAGCGCGCTGCCGTCGGCAAACTGCATGGTTTTACGCGCGGTGGCGCCGCCGTTGACGATCTCTTGGGTGTTTTTCCCGGTATGCACCTTGACGCCCATATGTTCAATCTTGCGGCGCAGCTGGTCGCCGCCCATCGGATCAAGCTGTTCGGCCATCAGCACCGGCGCGAATTCGATCACGTGGGTTTCCATCCCCAGGCTTTTCAGCGCGCCGGCGGCCTCCAGCCCCAGCAGCCCGCCGCCGACCACCGCACCGCGCTTGCTGCGGCGCGCGCAGGCTTCGATGGCGTTGAGATCTTCGATGGTGCGGTAGACGAAGCAATCCTGGCCATCTGAGCCTTTAATCGGCGGGATCCACGGATAGGAGCCGGTGGCCATGATCAGCTTGTCGTAGTAAACCGTGCGGCCGGTGTTAGAGTGGATGACCTTCTCACCGCGGTTAATGGTGATGGCGCGTTCGCCCACCAGCACCTTCACCCCCTGTTTTTCATAAAAGCCTTCGCGCACCAGCGAAAGCTCTTCGGCGGTGTGGTGGGAGAAGTACGAAGACAGGTGCACGCGATCGTAGGCGATGCGCGGCTCTTCACAAAACACGGTGATCTCGAACTGGTCTTGGTCCGCTTTCTCCAGCAGATCTTCGATGAACCGGTGGCCGACCATGCCATTGCCAACGACGACAAGTTTGACTCTGCTCATTATTGCCTCAAAATACGGATTTCCTGGGCTTACCTTATGCTTCCTCACGGGCAATTTATTGATGCAAATCAATCAGGGTTTCATATACCACTTATGTAGTATATTGATGATTTTTCTATTAATTTATTAAGTTGTGGATTTTATTCACCTTTAGCTGACAGGTGACAGTTTTGGGCGAATGTACCTCCCAGGGAGTATCTGGCGGGGAATAACCGCAGGGCGGTTTTGTCCGCCTTATCCGCTGGCAGTATGATGAAGCAAACCAGCCGCAACAGCAGAGGTGAAGGGTGGCCAAGAATCCATTGAAGTTTATCGACAACCTGCGTTTGAGCGGGCATGAAGGGCTGTGGCAGTTAGCCATCGAGCAGGGGCGCATCGCCCATATCGTTCCGCAGCCGGAAGGGCTGGAATGGCGCAGCGACGCGCTGGATGCGCAGGGCGGGTTGGCGCTGCCGGCGTTTGTCGAGCCGCATATCCACCTGGACACCACCCAGACCGCCGGTCAGCCGGCCTGGAACCAGTCCGGCACGCTGTTTGAGGGCATTGAACGCTGGGCCGAGCGCAAGGCGTTGCTGACCCACGAAGACGTCAAGCAGCGCGCCTGGCAGACGCTGAAATGGCAGATCGCCAACGGCGTGCAGTATGTGCGCACCCATGTTGACGTTTCCGATCCCACCCTGACCGCGCTGCGCGCCATGCTGGAAGTAAAGCAGGAGGTGGCGCCCTGGGTGACGTTGCAGATTGTCGCCTTCCCGCAGGAGGGCATCCTGTCTTATCCCAATGGCGAAGCCCTGCTGGAGGAGGCGCTGCGGCTGGGCGCCGACGTGGTGGGCGCCATTCCGCACTTCGAGTTTACCCGTGAATACGGCGTAGAGTCGCTGCATAAGGCGTTTGCGCTGGCGCAGAAATACGATCGGTTGGTGGACGTGCACTGCGACGAAATTGACGATGAGCAGTCGCGCTTTGTCGAGACGGTGGCGGCGCTGGCGCTGAAGCTGGAGATGGGGGCGAAAGTGACCGCCAGCCACACCACGGCGATGCACTCCTACAACGGCGCTTATGCCTCGCGGCTGTTCCGCCTGCTGAAGATGTCCGGCATCAACTTTGTCGCCAACCCGCTGGTGAACATTCACCTGCAGGGGCGTTTCGACAGCTATCCGAAGCGGCGCGGCATCACGCGGGTGAAGGAGATGCTGGAGGCGGAGATCAACGTCTGCTTCGGCCACGACGACGTGTTCGATCCCTGGTACCCGCTCGGTACCGCCAACATGCTGCAGGTGCTGCATATGGGGCTGCACGTCTGCCAGCTGATGGGCTATGGCCAAATCGACGACGGGCTGAAGCTGATCACCAGCCACAGCGCGCGCACCCTGCATCTGAGTGATTACGGCCTGGCGGCGGGCAACAGCGCCAACCTGGTGATCCTGCCGGCGGAAAGCGGTTTTGATGCGGTGCGGCGGCAAACGCCGGTGCGCTATTCGGTCCGGCAGGGGGCGATCATCGCCGAAACTCAACCGGCGGAAACCACGCTGTATCTGCAGCAGGATGAGAAGGTGGATTTCCGGCGCTGACCGCCGCAGCATAAAAAAGGGCGCCTCAGGGGCGCCCTTGTTGCATCACAGTTGGCCGATCAATGCGTGACGTGGCCGTGGCTGCGGTGCTTGGTCACGAAGCCCAGCAGCAAGCACATCACGAATACCGCCAGGTACAGGCCGTTGGCGGTGGTCAGCGCGGCGTGCGCGCCGCCCTTCGCCACGATCGGGCCGGTGACCACGAAGGTCAGCATGGTGCCGATGGTGCCGCAGGTCAGGATGAAGTTGACCAGCTTCGGTGAAGACACCTTGGTCTGCAGCGAGCCCAGGGTGATCAGCGTGGTGTAGATAGCGCTCGAGACGAAGCCCAGGGCCATGATGTAGTAGCTCAGGTGCTCCGGGTTATCGGTGCTGACGAACAGGTACATCGCGCCGGTGGCCAGCGCGGCCAGCACGGTGACGATACGCTGCAGGTCGAAGAAGCGCAGGATAAAGCTGAATACCCACATGCCGACCATGTACGAGGTCCAGAAGTCGCTCACCAGCTTGCCGGCCTGGCCGATATCCATGCCGAACGACTTGGTGGCGTATTCCGGCACCCACTGAATGAAGCCCAACTGGCCGAGGATGTAGCACAGCGCGGCGATAGCCAGGAACAGTACGCCGATGCCCCATTTCTCTTTGGCGACGGGCTGGCCGGCGTCGGCGCCTTTTTTACCCAGCACCGGGAACTCGGAGCACAGGGTCAGCACGAAAATGCCGACATACAGCAGGCCGATGCAGGCGTAAACCCAGTACCAGCCGATGTGGCGCGCCAGCAGCATAGCGGCGACGATCGGGAAGATCATGCCGGCCATGCTGAAGAAGGAGTCGGTGAACAGCAGGCGCGAACCGCGCTGGCGGCCGGCATACATATGGGTGATCAGGAAGGTACCGATCGACATGGTGATACCGCTGACCACGCCGAGGATAAACATGCACAGCGAGAACATGGTCAGGCTTTTGCCGAGCATCAGCCCAGCCACCGCCAATACCATCAGCACGAAGCCGAAGATCAGCTGGCGCTTCAGCGGGATGATTTCCATCAGCCAGGCATTGAGGAAGATCGAAATCAAAATGCCGGCGTTGAGGAAGGTAAAGGTATTACTCATGCTGGAAACCGGCAGGTTAAAGTATTCTGCAATGTTTCCCATCACCATCCCTGTGACGATCACTAAAGCACCGGTCAGCGCGTACGAAAAGAAGCTGATCCAGGTAAGCCGTATGCGGTTACTGTCATTCATTGTATAGGCCTGATTATGTCTGTTAGAGGTTTTAAAACTGGCATAAGGCCGCTGGCTTTTCCTGGCAAAAGCAGAAAAAAGTCCCGATCAGGCCACCAGGAGGCGGATCCTAGCACAGACCACGGGAGTTTTTGTGATGGCAGTCGGTTTTTTGATGCAATCAATGAAAGGTGATGAAATATTTTTGTGATCTATTTGCGCACCGTCACGATCGAATCGCGGCTGATAATCTGCGGCGTGAAATCAAGCGCCGGCGTGGTTGGGTCGATCAACAGCCGCGTCGCATGCTGTGCCATCTCGCTGATGGGGAAGTGCACGCTGGTCAACGCCGGGCGAACAAAGGGCGCGCGCTCACCGCTGTCGTAACAGATCAGCGAAATATCCTGCGGCACCCGCAACCGGTGTTCGTTGATCGCCAGCAGCGCGCCGATGGCCATTTCTTCGTTACAGCAGTAAATGGCGGTCGGGGCGGTTTCCTGTTGCAGCAGCTGGTCGGTGCAGCGGTAGCCGCTTTCCAGATCGTAAACGCCTTCCAGGCAGGCCAGCGGCTTGATGTGCGCCGCCTGCATCGCCTGTTCGAAACCCTGCAGCCGCAGCAGGCTGGAAGGGCGTTCGCGCGGGCCGCTAATGCAGGCGATGCGCCGATGGCCGGCATCGATCAGCCGCTGTGTCGCCATGCGGCTGGCGCGCGGATGATCGAAAGTGACGCAACGCTCCTCCAGGCCCGGCACCAGGCGATCGAGCAGCACAAAGTGGCGCTGCTCGGCGGCCAGCTGGCGCAATTGGCCGTCGCTGAGAAAGCGCACGTGCAGGATCACCCCGTCGCAGCGCAGGTTGAACAGGCGCTGAATCGCCTGCCATTCGTTTTCGGCGCTGCTGCGCCCCTGTGTGACCAGCAGCTGTTTGCCGTGGGACTCGGCTTCGGTCTGCACAAAATCCATTAAGGCGCCGAAGAAGCCACCGCGGTAAGAGGTGGTGACCAGGCCCAGCGTGTTGCTGTGGCTGGAGGCCAGCGCGCGTGCTGCGGGGTTGGGGGTATAACCGAGCTGGGCGACCGCGCGTTCAACCTTCTCGCGAGTCGGCGCCTTGACGTTGCTGTCGCCGTTCACCACGCGAGACACGGTGGCGCGGGATACGCCCGCCAGTGCCGCGACATCTTCCAGTGTCACCATCATCCGACTCCTGTTTACGACAAAACGGGCTCGGCGAACCGAACCCCTGCATGTTGCCTGAAACTCCGCGCCGAGCGACGGTCAGTTAAACTGCGGCAGGTAAGGCTGATTCACCGCCAGCACCTCTTCCAACAGCGGTTGCGCCACGTTGGCGTTGGCGACCAGCGGGTTGGTGATCAACGCCAGCAGGCCGCTGCGGCGATCGCCGTGCACCGCCGCCTCGATGGTCAGGCGCTCGTAGGCTTTCACCTGCTGGGTCAAGGCATGCATCGAATCCGGCAATGTGCCGAAGGTCAGCGGATGCGCGCCCTGAGCGTCGACGATACAGTTGATTTCTATCACAGCATCGTCCGGCAAGCCACGGATCGCGCCGCGGTTTGCGGTATTGACCACTAATTGCGTACCAAGATTATTATGGATGGCGCGAATCAGCTCCAGCGCCACTTGCGAATAATATGAACCGCCGCGGAAGCTGAGCTGTTCCGGCTTGCTGTCCAGATGCGGATCGGCATACAGCTCGAACAGCTCCTTCTCCACCTTCATCACCTGCTCGGCGCGGGTGCCGCGCTCGGCGGCGGCCGCCACTTCTTCGGCCAGCATCTCTTTCGTCTGGTAGAAATAGCGGTGATACGGGCAAGGGATGGCGCCGACCGCGCGCAGGAAGTCCGGTTGCCACGGCTCTTCCTTGATGTTGTTCATGGTCAGGGCCGCGCCGTCGCACAGCATGTCGATCACCTTGCCGGTCACGTCGCGGCCGTTTTGCGTCACCCGGTGCACCCACACCATGTGGTTCAGGCCGGCGAACTGCAGCTGCACCTCCTCATAAGGCGCTTGCAGCATGTTGGCGATCATGTGGTGCATGCTGATCGGTACATTGCACAGGCCGATGATCTTGGCCTGGGTGTAGCGCGATACCGCTTCGGTCACGATGCCGGCCGGGTTGGTGAAATTGATGATCCAGGCGTCCGGCGCCAGCTTTTCCACCCGGCGGGCGATGTCCAGCATCACCGGAATGGTGCGCAGCGCCTTGGCGAAGCCGCCGACGCCGGTGGTTTCCTGGCCGATCAGATGATACTTCAGGCCCAGCCGCTCGTCGGCGGCGCGCGCCGGCAACTGGCCAACGCGGAACTGCGTCAGCACGAAGCTGGCGCCGCGGATGGCTTCGTCCAGAGCAAAGTGCACGCTGACCTTTACCTGCTCCAGGCCGTGGCGCGCCAGCATGCGGCGGGTCAGGGCGGCGATGATCTCCACCTTGCTGCGCCCCGGCTCGACGTCCACCAGTGCCAGTTCGGTGACCGGCAGCTCTTCGATACGCTCGATCAGTCCGTCGACCAGTTCGGGGGTGTAGCTGCTGCCGCCGCCGATCACGGCGATTTTCAATGAGCTCATGCGCGTGCCTCCATCTGTGCCTGGCGGCGATACAGTTCGATCATGTCGCCCGCCAGATCCTGAATCACCATGGCGTTCATCAGGTGATCCTGCGCGTGTACGGTGATCAGATTGATCGCCAGCTTGCCGCAGCCTTCATCCATGCCGATCAGCTCGGTCTGGATCAGGTGAGCCTTTTTCACCCAGGCCTTGGACTCGGCCATGTGTTGGGCGGCGGCGGGGAAATCCCCGGCGCGCGCCTGCTGCAGCGCCATCAACGCGCTGCTGCGCGCGCTGCCGGAGAACACCAGCAGTTCCATGATGGTGCTTTCAAAATCGGCGCTGATTTCAGTCATCAATTCACTCACGCTTTTTCTCCCGTCATTGTGCGGCGATGGCGCCGGCGGATATCGGCATTATGGCGCTCCGACAAAATGAGAGCGCTCTCATTCGTGTAGAGTAACCCGAATGACGAAGCAAACCGGGAGTTGTGTCGCAAAACGCAACGAAGGCGGGAAAAGAGCAAAAAATGCGTGACGCAGTTGGCAAAAGGGGCGGTGGGGATCATACTTTCGGCAGTAAAAATCGGGGCCGGCTAAGATATGTCCCACAATTGCGTAAATATAGGTAAATGGCTGGTACTTGCCGATACAGCTCTTTAGAATCAAAGCGCTTTTCCGTTGTTTGTCTCTCAGAGAAAGGACCCGTTAATGTTCAAACGTACTTTAGTGACCTTCGTTGCGCTGTGTTCCCTGACAGCAATGGCGCCCGCTGCATTAGCCGCCGGCGAAACCCATGTCATGCTGACCACCTCGGCAGGGAATATCGAATTGGCGCTCGACAGTCAGAAGGCTCCGGTTTCCACCAAGAACTTCGTCGACTACGTGAACAACGGCTACTACAACAACACCGTTTTCCACCGCGTGATCCCGGGCTTTATGGTTCAGGGCGGCGGGTTTACTGCGGATATGCAGCAAAAATCCACCAACGCGCCAATCAAGAACGAAGCCGATAACGGCCTGCGCAACCTGCGCGGCACCATTTCTATGGCGCGCACCGCCGACAAAGACAGCGCCACCAGCCAGTTTTTCCTGAACGTGGCGGACAACGCCTTCCTGGATCACGGCCAGCGCGACTTCGGCTATGCGGTGTTCGGCAAGGTGGTGAAGGGCATGGACGTCGTGGACAAGATTTCCCAGGTGCCGACCGGCAACGTCGGCCCGTATCAGAACGTACCGACCAAACCGGTGGTGATTCTGTCAGCCAAAGTGCTGCCGTAAGTTATGCGGCCGATCCCGTCGGGGTCGGCCGGTTGTTCCTTCTGAAGCCTTGCCTGCATCACTGTTTTTCCCCCCTTCGCATGTTCTAATCAGCAGACTATAACCAGACCGGAAATCCGGCGTCTTTTCTCTGGATGAGTTGCTGCCATGTATGAATTTAACCAGGTGCTGCTGCTGTTGCAGCAGATGTGCGTGTATCTCGTTATTGCTTATCTGTTGAGCAAAACCCCGCTGTTCATTCCGCTGATGCAGGTGACTATCCGCCTGCCGCACAAGCTGCTGTGCTACGTGATTTTCTCGGTGTTCTGCATCATGGGCACCTATTTCGGGCTGCACATTCAGGATTCCATCGCCAACACCCGCGCCATAGGCGCGGTGCTCGGCGGCCTGCTGGGCGGGCCGTCGGTGGGCTTCCTGGTGGGGCTGACCGGCGGCTTGCACCGTTACACCCTGGGGGGCATGACCGACGTCGCCTGTGCGATTTCGACGGTGTCGGAAGGCTTGGTCGGCGGCATCGTGCACAGCATCGCCATGCGCCGCGGCCGCATCGAACTGCTGTTCAACCCGCTGTTCGTCGCCGGAGTGGCGCTGGTGGCGGAGGTGCTGCAGATGGCGATTATCCTGGCGGTGGCGCGCCCTTATGGCGAGGCGCTGCGCCTGGTGGAGCACATCGCGCTGCCGATGATGATCGCCAACACCGTCGGCGCCGCCATGTTTATGCAGATCCTGCTGGACCGGCGCGCGATGTTCGAGAAATACACCAGCGCCTTCTCCTCCAAGGCGTTGAAGATAGCCGAGGGCACCGAGGGCATTTTGCGCCAGGGCTTCGATCAGGAAAACAGCATGAAGGTCGCCCGGGTGATTTATCAGGAGCTGGGTATCGGCGCGGTGGCGATCACCGACCGCGACAAGCTGCTGGCGTTTATCGGCATTGGCGACGATCACCACCTGCCGGGCACGCCGATCGCCTCGGTGCACTCGCACCGCGCCATCGACAACAACGAAGTGGTGTACGCCGACGGCAATCAGCTTTCCTACTGCTGTTCGATCAATCCGGGCTGCAAGCTGGGCTCGACGCTGGTGATCCCGCTGCGCGGCGAAAACCAGCGGGTGATCGGCACCATCAAACTGTATGAACCCAAGAGCCAGCTGTTCAGCACCATCAACCGCACGCTGGGCGAGGGCATCGCCAGCCTGCTGTCGGCGCAGATCATGGCCGGGCAGTATGAACGCCACAAACAGCTGCTGGCGCAGTCGGAAATCAAGCTGTTGCATGCGCAGGTCAACCCGCACTTCCTGTTCAACGCGCTGAATACGCTGGTGGCGGTGATCCGCCGCGACGGCGAGCGTGCCTGCGAACTGGTGCAGTACCTGTCCACCTTTTTCCGCAAGAACCTGAAACGCTCGGACGATGAGGTCAGCCTGGCGGATGAGATCGAGCATGTGAACGCCTACCTGCAAATTGAGAAAGCCCGCTTCGCCGATCGGCTGGAGATTGCGGTATCGCTGCCGGAAGAGCTGCTGCGGGTGCGCCTGCCGGCGTTTTCGCTCCAGCCGATCGTTGAGAATGCCATCAAGCACGGCACCTCCCACCTGCTGGGCGTGGGGCGGATCGACATCGGCGCGCGGCGCGAAGGGGACCGTCTGCTGCTGCAGGTGACTGACAACGCCGGGCTGTTCCGGCCGGAGCCTGACCGCAGCGGGCTGGGCATGAACCTGGTGGATAAACGCATTCGCGTGCGTTATGGCGAGGGGTATGGCGTGCAGGTAGACTGCCGGCCCGATAGCTTTACCCGCATTACGCTCAATGTTCCCATGGCGAGGGCCGCCTGATGTTAAACGTACTTATCGTCGACGATGAACCCTCCGCGCGCGACAACCTGCGCCACCTGCTGGAGGCCGAGGCTGGGGTCAACATTATCGGCGAGTGCGCCAATGCCATAGAGGCCATCAGCCAGATCCATCGCCTGCAGCCGGACGTGGTATTTCTCGACATTCAGATGCCGCGCATCAGCGGGCTGGAAATGGTCGGCATGCTGGATCCCAACCGCATGCCGCATATCGTGTTCCTGACCGCCTATGACGAATACGCGGTGCAGGCGTTCGAAGAGCACGCGTTCGATTATCTGCTGAAGCCGGCGGAGCCCAAACGGCTGAGCAAGACGCTGCAGCGCCTGCGGCAGCGCAGCGCGCCGCAGGATGTCGCGACGCTGGAAGAGAGCGCCGGCTATTTGAAATACATCCCCTGCACCGGCCACAGCCGCATCTATCTGCTGCGTTTCGACGAAGTGGTGGCGATCCGCTCGCGGCTGAGCGGGGTGTTCGTGGTGCGTAACGACGGCATGGAGTGCTTTACCGAGCTGACGCTGCGTACGCTGGAAAGCCGCACGCCGCTGGTGCGTTGCCATCGGCAGTACCTGGTCAATCTGGAACAGGTGCGCGAGATCCGCTTCGAAGAAGGCGGCGCGGCGGAGATGATCATGCCGGCCGGCGAGCCGGTGCCGGTCAGCCGGCGCTATCTGAAGGCGCTGAAGGAAGAGCTGGGGCTGCGCGGGTGAGCGTGGTCTTAGGGCGATTCTGAAAATATTGGCTTAACGGGCGTCCTGATGGCGCCCTTTTTGTTTGTCCTTGACGGGGTTACGCCGCGCTTATAGCTTTATTGCATCAACAGGCGCTTTTCGCGCCGCGTCAGCGTCAAAGGAAAAGAAAATGAGTGAAGCACGGATTATCGCTAAAGCGATGAAGGACGGGAAACCGGTGCAGGATCTGGCGATCCTGCCGGCATTGGCGAACCGCCATGGCCTGATCACCGGGGCGACCGGTACCGGTAAGACAGTGACGCTGCAGAAAATGGCCGAACAATTCTCGCGCATCGGCGTGCCGGTGTTTTTGTCGGACGTGAAGGGCGACCTGTCCGGCATCGGCGCCGAGGGCGTGCCTTCCGAGAAGCTGCAGGCGCGGCTGGCGGCGATCGGCGTTACCGACTGGCAGCCGCAGGCCTGCACCATCATCCCGTGGGATATCTACGGTGAGAAGGGCCACCCGATCCGCGCCACCGTGTCGGACCTCGGCCCGCTGCTGCTGGGCCGCCTGCTGGATCTGAACGAAGTGCAAAGCGGCGTGCTGCAGCTGGTGTTCAAAATCGCCGACGACAACGCGCTGCTGCTGCTGGACATGAAAGATCTGCGCGCCATGGTGCAGTACGTCGGCGACAACGCCAAACAGTTCCAGACCCAGTACGGCAACATCTCTTCGGCCTCGGTCGGCGCTATCCAGCGCGGGCTGCTGACGCTGGAAGAGCAGGGCGCCAACCAGTTCTTCGGCGAGCCGATGCTGGACATCAACGACCTGATGAAAACCGACGCCAACGGCCACGGCATCATCAACCTGCTGGCGGCGGACAAGCTGATTAACCAACCGAAGCTGTATTCGGTGTTCCTGCTGTGGCTGCTGGCCGAACTGTTCGAACATCTGCCGGAAGTGGGCGATCCGGAGCAACCGAAGCTGGTGTTCTTCTTCGATGAGGCCCACCTGCTGTTCAACGACGCGCCGCCGGCGCTGCTGACCAAAATCGAGCAGGTGGTGCGCCTGATCCGCTCCAAGGGCGTGGGCATCTACTTTGTCACCCAGAACCCGCTGGATATCCCGGACAGCGTGCTGGGCCAGCTGGGCAACCGTGTGCAGCACGCGCTGCGCGCCTTTACCCCGCGTGACCAGAAGGCGGTGAAGGCGGCGGCGCAGACCATGCGCGCCAACCCGGCTTTCGACGCCGAAACGGCGATCACCGAGTTGGGGGTTGGCGAGGCGCTGGTCTCCTTCCTGGATGAAAAGGGCCGGCCGAACGTGGTGGAGCGGGCGATGGTGATCGCGCCGGAGTCCAAGATGGGCATGCTGGGCGCCGACGGCCTGAACAGCGCGATCAACAGGTCGCCGCTGTATGGCCGCTATGAGGATATGGTCGACCGCGAATCGGCCTACGAGAAGCTGTCGTCGGAAGGCTTCGCCACCGTCGGCGCGCCGCAGCCGGGCCAGCCGGCTCAGCAACCGCAACCGCAGGCGCAGCAGCAGGCGGGCGGCGGCCTGATGGGCGGCCTGAACGAAATCCTGTTCGGCTCTACCGGCCCGCGCGGCGGCAAGCGCGACGGGATCGTCCAGACCGCCGCCAAGAGCATGGCGCGCGATCTGGGCCGCCAGATCCTGCGCGGCGTGCTGGGTTCCATTATGGGTGGCCGGAAAAAGTAAGCGGAAATTATCGTCGGCAGCAGCAGGCTAAACCAGTAAACTGTCGCAGCGCTTTTTTCTGCTGGACTTAACATGCTGCTGTTGATCGATAACTACGACTCCTTTACCTATAACCTTTACCAATACTTCTGCGAATTGGGCGCCGAGGTGTTGGTAAAGCGCAACGATGAGCTGCAGCTGGCCGATATCGAACGGCTGGCGCCGCAGCGCTTAGTGATCTCCCCCGGTCCCTGCACCCCGAACGAAGCCGGCATCTCGCTGGACGCCATCCGGCATTTCGCCGGCAAATTACCTATTCTGGGGGTTTGTCTCGGCCATCAGGCGCTGGGCCAGGCGTTTGGCGCCGAGGTGGTGCGCGCCCGCGAGGTGATGCATGGCAAGACCTCGGCGATCCGCCATCTCGATCGCGGGGTGTTTCGCGGGCTGAACAATCCGCTGACCGTCACCCGCTACCATTCGCTGGTGCTGAAGGCCGATACGCTGCCGGACTGCTTCGAGGTGACCGCCTGGAGCGAACGCGACGGCAAGCGCGATGAGATCATGGGCATCCGCCATCGCCGGCTGGCGCTGGAGGGGGTGCAATTTCATCCGGAGAGCATCCTCAGCGAGCAGGGCCATCAGCTGCTGGATAATTTCCTTAAAAGTTAATCCATTAGCTTTTTTTTCGCCCTGCAGGCGATTTGCGTTTGCCCTTTATTGGTTTTTTATGCATATTTTGTGATTATATTTTCACTCAATCATCAAGATAACGCTGAAAGACCTTCAGGGTGGACCCGATAATGACCGAAAAATCCGCAGTAAGCCGCAGCACTTTTGATCAGGTTATCCTGCCTGTTTATGCACCTGCCCAGTTTGTGCCGGTACGTGGCAAGGGCAGCCGGGTGTGGGACCAGCAGGGCAAAGAGTACATCGATTTTTCCGGCGGCATCGCGGTGACGGCGCTCGGGCACTGCCACCCGGCGCTGGTGGAGGCGCTGAAACGGCAGGGCGAAACCCTGTGGCATACCAGCAACGTTTTCACCAACGAACCGGCGCTGCGCCTGGCGAGCAAATTGATCGCCGCCACCTTCGCCGACCGGGTCTTCTTCGCCAACTCCGGTGCGGAAGCCAACGAAGCGGCCTTCAAGCTGGCGCGCCACTACGCCATCACCCGCCACAGCCCGTATAAGACCAAAATCATCGCTTTCTATAACGCCTTCCATGGCCGCACGCTGTTCACCGTCTCGGTGGGCGGGCAGGCCAAGTATTCCGACGGCTTTGGGCCGAAACCGGCCGATATCGTGCATGTGCCGTTCAACGATCTGGCGGCGGTGAAGGCGGTGATGGACGACCATACCTGCGCGGTGGTGATGGAGCCGATTCAGGGCGAAGGCGGTATCACGCCGGTGAATGCCGAATTCCTGCAAGGGGTGCGCGAGCTGTGCGATCGGCACCAGGCGCTGCTGGTGTTTGACGAGGTGCAGAGCGGCATGGGCCGCAGCGGCAAGCTGTTCGCCTACATGCACTATGGCGTAACGCCGGATATTCTCACCACCGCCAAAGCGCTGGGCGGCGGTTTCCCGATCAGCGCCATGTTGACCACCGAAGACATCGCCTCGGTGATGCAGGTGGGAACCCACGGCACCACCTACGGCGGCAACCCGCTGGCCTGCGCGGTGGCGGAGGCGGCGCTGGACGTGATCAACACCCCGGAGGTGCTGAGCGGCATCGAGCAACGCCATGGTCTGTATGTCGACGCCTTACGGGCGATAGGCGACAAATACCGAATTTTCACCGCCATTCGCGGTATGGGGTTGCTGATCGGCGCAGAGTTGACGCCGCAGTATCACGGCCGGGCGCGGGATTTCCTTACCGCAGCCGCTGCGCGCGGGTTGATGATCCTCAACGCCGGGCCGAACGTGATCCGCTTTGCGCCGTCGCTGGTGGTGGAGCGGCAGGATATCGACGCCGGCATGGCGCTGTTTGAGCAGGCGGTGCAAGACGTAATAGGCGGCTGATGCGACGCCGGGGCGTAGCAGGCTGCGCCCTTATCGATCGCGCAGTTTGCGCTTCAGCCAGATGCCGTGGTGCGGGCGTTGGCTCCAGGCCAGCGACGAAATGGTATGCATTACGCTCAGGTGCGAGAGGATGCGCCGCAGGTGGCGCTCCATCTCGGTGATCGGCATATCCGGGTGCAGATCCGGTGGCTGCATGATGCCGCTGTTGCCGCTCGGCCCGTCATACTCCAGCCGCTGCTGGCAGCTTTGCAGCGCGATCTCGCAGGTTTGCAAATACGTCTCCGCCAGCTTCGGCGTCAGCATGTAGTGTTCGCGCGCCAAAATGGTCATGGCGTTAAGATGTTCGACGATAAACTGGCTGTGCGTCACCCACAGCCGCATATCCGCCAGATAGTCCGAGGCGAAGCCCGGCTCCTGCATCGCCTGATTGAGCGAGGTATACAGCGCGTTATGCGCCTGATTCACCTGCATGCGCGCATAGGCCAACCCGGCGGGGTCCGGTTCCTGTTCTTCCAGCATCAGCCGCAGCGCGTGTTGATCGTTCTCCAGCGCCTGATGGGCGTTCTTGCGCAGCAGGCCGCTTTGCCACTGCGGCCACAGCCAAATGGTGCCGCCAAACACCAGCACGCAGCCAATCAGCGTATCGACCAGGCGCGGCACCAGGAAATGGGTGCCGTTTAGCGCCAGCAGCTGCAGGGTGTACACCGCAGTGATGGTGAAGCCGATCACCGCCAGCCCGTAGTTTTTACGCGAAACCAGGTACGCCAGCAGGGTGATCACCAGCATGATGCCCAGGGTTTCCGCCTCCGGCAGCTGCAGCTGCAGCAGAGCGGCGGCGACCACCAGCCCGGCCAGGGTGCCGAGCGCACGGTGCTGAATGCGCACCCGGGTGGCGTTATAGCCGTTCTGGCTCACCAGCATGATGGTCAACAGGATCCAGTAAGGCTTGGGCAGGTTGAAGATCGTGCCCAGGCTGCTGCCGAGCGCCAGCATCACCCCCAGCCGCGCGGCGTTGCGCAGGGCGTTGGATTTGAACGACAGGTAACTGGTCAGCGCCGGCCAGAAAGGCAGGCGGGCCTGGCTGGCCATCAGATCGCGGCGGTACAGCGGATGCTGGGTGCGCAGCAGGCGGGCGATGCGGCTGAAGTGGTAATAGCAGAATTGACCGACCGGATTGTCGGCATGCTGCGCCGCCATCTTCTCCAGCGCCGCCAGTTCGTTGGCCATATTGAAGCGCTGCGAATGCTGGTGATAGAGGATGTCGCGCGCCATTACGCGCAGCCGCCCGGCAATCACCTGAGCGTTGCGGCGGATAATCGCTTCGGCCTGGCTTTGCTCCACCAGCTTTTGCACTTCTTCCGGCTGATGCAGGCTGACGGTGATATGTTCCTGCAGGTCGAGCGCCACCTGAAAGGCGCGCTGCAGGCGCTTCTGCTCAAGGTTGTCGGCGTGCGGCAGGAAGTTGAGTTGCTGATACAGCAGGCCGATCAGATCCATCACTTTCTGTTGGCGCGCCAGCAGCGGCGGCAGCGCGGTCTGCGGGTCGGTGTGCTGGGTCAGCAGCGAATACTTGGCCTCAAAGTAGTCCGCCAATTCCAGGTACAGCTGATTCAGCGATTCGCGCATCGGCTGTTCCTTCCACAGTGTGAACCAGAACCAGGTGAACAGGCCGTACCAGGCGGTGCCGATGGCGTACAGCAACGGCGCCTGCCAGATAGGCAGGGTGTCGGCCATGCTGAGGGAGAAGATAGCGGCGATCAGCGCCGCAGGCAGCAGCCGGGCGTGCAGCGGGCTGATTTCGCCACTGACGCCGAGCAACAGCGCCAGGCCGAGCATCAGCGCCGGCAGCGGCACCTGCCACAGCAGCGCCTGTTGCAGCAGCAGGCTGCTGAAGGCGAACAGCGAGCCGCCGACGATCAGCCGTTTAAAAAAGCGTTTGTGAGGCGTGTCCAGCCCGGCGATGTTGCAGCAGGCGGGAACCAGTGAAAACAGCAGGCCAAGCTGCAGCTGGCCGATCGCCAGACCAAACAGTACCGGCAGGCACAACACCAGCGTTTGCCGCAGTGCGTAATTGACTTCCGGGTGGTAGATCAGGCGGCGCCACATGGCAGGCAGCGGATAAAAAAACGGCGCATTGCTGCGCCGTTTTTTTAGTGATTAGCGGGTGCCGTAGACGACAATGGTTTTGCCGTGGGCGGAAATCAGGTTTTGATCTTCCAGCATTTTTAGAATACGGCCAACGGTTTCACGCGAGCAGCCGACGATCTGGCCGATTTCCTGGCGGGTGATCTTGATCTGCATGCCGTCCGGGTGGGTCATGGCATCAGGCTGTTTCGCCAGGTTCAGCAGGGTTTGCGCAATGCGGCCGGTAACGTCCAGGAAGGCGAGGTTGCCCACTTTCTCGGAGGTGACCTGCAGGCGGTTCGCCATCTGGGCGGACAGGCGCATCAGGATGTCCGGGTTGACCTGGATCAGCTGACGGAATTTCTTATAGGAAATTTCAGCCACTTCGCAGGCGGTTTTCGCCCGAACCCAGGCGCTGCGCTCCTGGCCTTCTTCAAACAATCCGAGCTCGCCGATGAAGTCCCCCTGGTTCAGGTAGGACAGGATCATCTCTTTACCTTCTTCATCCTTGATCAGCACCGCGACGGAGCCTTTCACGATGTAGTAAAGCGTTTCGGCCTTTTCACCTTGGTGAATCAGCGTACTCTTCGATGGATATTTGTGGATATGGCAATGAGACAGGAACCATTCGAGAGTAGGGTCTGTTTGCGGTTTGCCGAGAACCATTCGCTGTTATCCTCTGTTGTTATCGCTGCCTTGTGTCACAGGGGTCAGAGTTCCCTGTAAAACGTGCCTGTAGCCGCTGTTTGAGCGAGGGCTATCGGCAGGTTTTGAGGCGTGTCATAAATATACGCTGTCGCTCTAGCATATTAACTTGCCGGGAGAGCTGCAAGCTACATTCTGTTAACATACCGGTAAAGGAGCCTTTCCCTGGGCGTTTCCCTGAAATCAATGTCCCGGAAAGATTTATTGCGGCTCTGTTTGTAGCACAGAGTAAGGCGGGTGTCTTGTGTTGTCTCGCTTCAGCATGATTAGCATCAGGTTCCGTTGCCTGTTTCTATGCGAAAGCGTACTCTGATTTTAAGAAATCAACCGGAGTGAGCAGAATGCAGGCAAGAGTTAAATGGGTGGAAGGGTTAACGTTTCTGGGTGAATCAGCTTCCGGCCATCAGGTGCTGATGGATGGCAACGCCGGCGATAAGGCGCCGAGCCCGATGGAAATGGTGCTGATGTCGGTGGGCAGCTGCAGCGCTATCGACGTAGTGTCGATCCTGCAAAAAGGCCGCAACGACGTGCGCGATTGCGAGGTCAAACTCACCTCCGAACGCCGCGAAGAAGCGCCGCGCCTGTTCACCCATATCAACCTGCATTTCATCGTTACCGGCCAGGATCTGACCGACAAGATCGTTGAGCGAGCGGTTAACCTCTCCGCCGAGAAGTACTGCTCGGTAGCGCTGATGCTGAACAAGGCCGCCAGCGTGACCCACAGCTTCGAAATTCGCCAGCCGGCCTGAGTGCTGAAAGGGCGCGGCCCCAGGCCGCGCTCATGTCCGGCTATTCGATCTTCTTGCCTTCCAGCAGCCGTTGCACCAGCGGCGCCATAATCAGCTCCATCGCCAGCCCCATTTTGCCGCCCGGCACCACCAGCGTATTGATATGCGAGATGAAAGAGCCCTGCAGCATCGCCAGCAGGTAGGGGAAGTCAATCTGATCCAGCCCGCGGAAGTGGATCACCACGAAGCTTTCATCCAGCGAAGGAATGGCCTTGGCGGCGAACGGGTTGGAGGTATCGACCGTCGGCACGCGCTGGAAGTTGATATGCGTGCGTGAGAACTGCGGCGTGATGTAGTTGATGTAGTCCTCCATCGAGCGCACCACCGAGTCCATCACCGCCTCGCGCGAATGGCCGCGTTCGCCGGTATCGCGGATCAGCTTTTGGATCCACTCCAGGTTGACGATGGGCACCACGCCGACCAGCAGGTCGACGTGTTTGGCCACGTCGTTGTGTTCGGTGACTACCCCGCCGTGCAGGCCCTCGTAGAACAGCACGTCGGTCGGCGCCGGCAGCGGCTCCCAGGGCGTGAAGGTGCCGGGCACCTGATTGTAGGGCACCGCCTCGTCATAGGTGTGCAGGTATTTGCGCGAGCGGCCGGTGCCGTTCTGGCCGTAATCGATAAAGCTTTGCTGCAGCAGGCCGAAGTCGTTGGCCTCGGGGCCGAAATAGCTGATATGCCTGCCCAGATCGCGCGCCTTGCGGATCGCCGCGTCCATTTCCGGCCGGGTGTAGCGGTGGAAGCTGTCGCCTTCCAGCTCCGCTGCGCGGATGTTGAGCTGCTGGAATATTTTGCGGAACGCCACGCTGGTGGTGGTGGTGCCGGCGCCGCTGGAGCCGGTTACCGCGATAACGGGATGTTTGGCAGACATGGTGGTTTTCACTCCGTGTTAAATGCGCCGGCGTCAGAGAAGGGTTATACCCGTCATGCTTCAAGCCGCATCTTTGTTGGCTGCCTTCGTTCACCCCAGTCAGTTACTGGAGTAAGCGCCTGGGAACTCGCTCAGTTGCCGCCTCGATGCAACCCGAATTATTTTGGCTATGCAAATCTGTGTGACACCTTTTCGCCGGGGGCAAAATTTCGCGTGCGGGTTTGCAATAAGCCATTGTTACCTGATTTTTTCCGTCAGTAATAGAACCGGTAACCACTAAATTTCTTCCTGCCCGGCGCGGATCTGCCCGCGCGGCATGATATTGACGGTCTCATGCAGCTCCGACCATACCAGCACCACCTCGCCGTTTTGCAGCTGGCGGCGCACGTCATCCACCTTCTGCGCCAGCGAGCGCTCATGTTCGCCGTAGTCGGTGCCTTCGCGCAGCACAAAGGATTCGATCAGGCCGTTGAGGGTGTCGGTTTCAAGCTCTTTCCAGGGGATAATCACGTCTCGGTGTCCAGATAAGGGGATAGCCAGGATGGAATGCGGTATTCCAGCCACATTTGCGGTTTTTTCAGCGTGCCGCCGACGAAGCCGACGTGGCCGCCGAACTCGGTCAGCTGATATTGGATGTTGCGCGGCAGACTGGCGACTTCGGGGATCACTTCATCGGTCATGAAGGGATCGTCCTTCGCATGGATGATCAGCAGCGGCGTTTGGATCGCCGGCAGCAGCGGCAGCGCGCTGCAGCGCCGGTAATAATCGGTGGCGTCACTGAAGCCATGGATGCGTGAGGTGATGGCGTCGTCGAACTCGCGGATGCGCCGCAGGCGGTTGAGCTGCGGCAGCTTGAGCGGCAGGGTGTCCGGGTAGTGCAGCAGTTTGCGGGTGGCGTTCTGTTTTAGCTGCCCCAGCAGGTAGTATTGATAAACGCGGGAAAATCCCTGATCCATACGCAACGAGCAGGGCTCCAGCATCAGCGGCGCCGAAACTACCACCGCCGCCTGCAGCAGGCTGTCGGCGCCCTGCTGGGCCAGGTAGCAGGCCAGCATGTTGCCGCCGAGCGAAACGCCCACCGCCGCGGTCGGTGCCGTACCGTAAGTGGCGCGCAGCCACTGCAGGAAGAAGCGGGCGTCTTCGGTTTCACCGGAGTGGTAGATGCGTTGCTTGCGGTTGGGCACGCCGCTGCAGCCGCGAAAATGCATCACCACGCCGAGCCAGCCTTTTTCGCGCCAGGCGTTGAGCAGGCCGTGAGCGTAGGGGCTGTAGAAGTTGCCCTCCAGGCCGTGGAACAGCACCACGCGCGGCTTGTCGGCGGCCTGCGCGGGGTCTTCGCTCCAGGCGAGATCGACAAAATCGCCGTCGGGCAATTCCAGCCGCTGCCAGTGCGGTTTTAACAACACGCGGCGGCGTACCAGACGCGGCAACAACGTTTGCAGGTGCGGATTACTGGCCCCGGTCAGGGGGCGAAAAGATTCATGCATAACCTGAGTAAAAATCTTGTTGGCGGCTATTGTGAGATCAATAGCGCACTGTTAGCTTCAATGCCATGAATTAACAATAATACTGCAAAAATGCGCCCTGGGTGAGGAGCACCCGCTTCATGGAACTGAGTTTATTTCTCTCGATGTTAGGCTTCCTGTGGGTGGCCGCCATCACTCCCGGCCCCAATAATATGTTACTGACCACCTCCGGCGCCAACTTCGGCTTTATGCGATCGCTGTGGCTGATGATTGGCATCATGCTCGGCATGCAAAGCATCTTGCTGCTGGTGGCGTTTGGCGTCGGCAGCCTGATCCTGGTTTACCCGTCGCTGCACCTGATCCTGAAAATTCTCGGCAGCCTGTACTTGCTGTGGCTGGCGTGGAAGGTCGCCACCGCCGCCTATGAAAAGCTGGAGACCGACGTGGCGCCACCCAAACCGGTGCGTTTGTACCAGGGTTGGCTGTTGCAGTTCCTCAACCCCAAGGCCTGGCTGATGGCGCTGGGAGCGGTGGCGAGCTTTAGCCTGGCGGGGGATAAGTACAATCAATCCATTTGGGCCATCGCGCTGGGCATTTTCGTGGTGAATATTATCGCCGGTATTATCTGGCTGGGGTTCGGCACGGTGATCGGCCGCCTGCTGCGCAGTAAAAAGGCCTGGGTGATTTTTAACGTTTCCATGGGCTTGCTGACCGCGGCCTGCGTGTTGCTGATCTGGCACTGAGGACATGTTATGACGGAAAACTATTTCCACGTCGTCGCCTTTACCGGTGAAGGCCTGCGCGGCAACCCGGCCGGCGTCTGCCTGTTGCCGCAGCCGCTGCCGGCGGAGCGGATGCAGGCGATCGCCAACGAAATCGGCCTGCCGGAAACCAGTTTTGTCTGGGATGACGGCGACATGACGGCGATCCGCTGGTTCACCCCCGAGCGCGAAGTCGACCTGTGCGGGCACGGCACGCTGGCGGCCGCACACGTGATGTTCAGCCGGGTCAATCCGGCGCTGCAGGATATTCGTTTCCGCTCGGTCGGCGGCGAACTGTACGTTAAGCGTGACGCGCAAGATGGCGAGCGCCTGGTGCTTGATTTCCCGTCGCGGCCGCCGCAGAAGGTCGCGGAGCCCGCCGGGCTGGCGGCGCTGCTGGGCACCAGGCCGCAGGAAGTCTGGCAGGCCAACGCGCTGCTGGTACTGCTGGAGAATGAGGCGCAGCTGCGGGCGTTGCGCCCGGCGATCCCGGCATTGATCGCTTTGGCCGGCCGCGCGGTGATAGTCAGCGCGCCGGGCGAGGAAGTGGACTTCGTCTCGCGCTATTTCACCCTGGACGGCGGCGAAGACCCGGTAACCGGTTCTGCGCACTGCACGCTGATGCCCTATTGGACGGCGCGTCTTGGCCGCCACCGGCTGCACGCGCGGCAGATTTCGGCGCGCGGCGGTGAGCTGTTCTGCGAACAGAAGGGCGATCGCACGCTGCTCGGCGGCTACGCCCATGTCTTCTTGCGCGGTGAAATCAGCCTGTAATCAGGCGGAACCGCGTTCTACCAGCCGCCAGCCCAACACTTCATTGCTTGGCGGCTGCTGCGGATTTTTGATTTTATCCAGCAGCAACTGCACGCTGCGCACGCCAAACTGATGCATCGGCTGTTCGACGGTGGTCAGCGGCGGAGTGGTGACGGCGCCGAACGGCACGCCGTCGAAGCCCATTACCGCCACCTCTGCCGGGATCGCCACCCCCTGCTGATGCAGGGCGCTCATCGCGCCGCCGGCGATCACGTCGGAGATGGCGAACACCGCATCCGGGCGCGGTTGCTCGTCCAGCAGCCGGCTCATCGCCAGCGCCCCGGCGGCATATTCCAGCCCCTCGACGTATTCCACCCGGCAATAGTCCAGCCCCAGTTCGGCCAGCGCCTGCCGGTAACCCTGTTCCCGCTGCTGTGAATAGAGGTAACGCATATCGCTGTTGATCAGCGCAATGCGTTGCCGGCCCTGCGCCGCCAGATAGCGCACCCCGGCCAGCGCCGCCTGGTGGTTGTCGATGGTGACCGACGACGCGCGGAAATTGGGATCGCCTTCGCCGCACTGCACCCAGGGGAAGTCGCCAATCATGGCGGTCAGGCCGGGCAGGCAGCTGACGGCGTCCATGGTGATCACGCCGTCCACCACTTTGCCGCTCAGCAGGCTGAGATAGGCGGATTCGCGCGTCGGGTTGGATTCGGAGTTGCACAGCAGAATGTGGTAGCCATGGCGTTCGGCTTCTTCTTCGATACCGCGCACCACCAGCGAACAAAAGGGGTTGGTGATGCTGGAAACCAGCACCAGCAGCATGCGGCTGCGTGAGGTGCGCAGCTGGCGCGCCAGCAGGTTGGGCTGATAGTCGCATGCGCGGATCGCCGCCAGCACCCGGTCGCGGGTGGCCGGTTTGACGATCTGCTGGCCATTCAACACCCGTGAGACGGTTGCGGCGGAGACGCCGGCGAGTTTCGCCACCTTTTCTATCGACATGGTTTGCTGTTCCTTCTGCCCATTTGGCCCGCACAATATGCCGAAGTGCGGGCGCCTGTCCGCGCCCGGCCGCAGGATTGTGATGGCGGTTACAAATTCATCTTATCAATGCCACTCTCTACATTAATCAGGTTGCCGAAAAAAAGAAATCGATTACATTTTGCTCATGGTGAAAATGAAATCGATTACATTTTACGATTTCGCCGTATTTCGCCGGCTTCTAAACGCAAAAGAGGTGGCGGATGCAACTTTCATTAGCGGAACAGGGCGATGGTCAGGAGATTGCGCGGCTGATCCACCTATCGACCAACGCCTGGTATCGGCGTCACGGCATGGGGGCCATTTTTCCCGCCGGGCCGGACAGCTGCGGGCTGTTCGTCGACCTGTATCGCCAGTTGGATCCCGGCCGGCACTGGATAGTGCGCGATGAACAGGGGGTGCTGTGCGGCTCCTGCTTCTTCCACCCGCGGGATACGCACCTCGGGTTGGGCATCATGAATGTGCATCCCGATTACTTCGGCCGCGGCATCGCTGCCCGGCTGATGATCAAGGCCGACGAGCTGGCGGGCGATTTGCCGATACGGCTGCTGTCCAGCGCGCTGAACCTTGACTCCTATGCGCTGTATCACCGCGCCGGTTTCACCCCTTATGCACTGTATCAGGATATGGCGATCCCGGTGCCGGCCGCGGGATTTCCTCCCCTCCGGTTGACGCGCGGCCGGGTGCGCGCCGCCCGGCCGGACGATCTGGCCGGCATCCTGCAATTGGAACGAGAGCTGCTGGGCATCGAACGGCGGCGAGACATCGGCTACTTCCTCAATGACGCCAGCGGATTATGGCGCACTGCGGTGTGGGAGCTGGACGGCGGCATCGGCGGTTATCTGGCCTCGGTGGCGCATCCGGCTTCGCGCATGCTGGGGCCGGGTTGCAGCCACAGCGAAGAGATCGCGCTGGAGCTGATCGGCTGGATGCTGGACCGGCATCACCGCGGCGAGACGCCGGTGGTGCTGGTGCCGGCCCGGCGCTCTGCCCTCAGCCAGGTGCTGTTGCAATGGGGCGGGCGGATTTGCGAATTGCATGTGGCGCAGGTGAAAGGCCATGCGCAGCAACCCGGCGGTGTGGTTATGCCGTCCTTCCTGCCGGAAAGCGGTTAGACAACATGACAACAATACCGATGGGGGAATTATGCAAACTGACAGCGCGGCCCTGGGGGCCAAAAGCGTCGTATTCAAATGGGTAGTGCCGCGGTTGGCGCTGATGATGTTCCTGCAGTTCTTTGTCTGGGGCGCCTGGTACGTCACGCTCGGCGTGGTGATGGGCAAGTACGGGCTGGCGGCAATCATCGGCGACGCCTATTCCACCGGCCCGATCGCCTCGATTCTGTCGCCGTTCGTGTTGGGGATGGTAGTGGACCGCTTCTTTGCCTCGCAAAAGGTGCTGGGCGTTCTGCATCTGATTGGCGCCGGGCTGCTGTGGCTGATGCCGGGTTTCTTCAGCAGCGGGCAGAGCGGCCTGCTGTGGGTAATCTTCGGCTACATGCTGTGCTATATGCCGACCATCGCTCTGAGCAACAACGTGGCGTTTTACAGCCTGAGCGACAGCGAAAAAGCCTTCCCGGTGGTGCGGGCGTTCGGCACCTTCGGCTGGATTGTCGCCGGCCTGATCGTCGGCGCCAGCGGGCTGTCCGACAGCACCGGCATTTTCACGCTGGCGGCGGTGGCCTCGCTGGCGTTGGCCATTTACAGCTTTACCCTGCCGCATACCCCGGCGCCGGAGCGCGGCAAGCCGGTAAAAATGCGCGACCTGCTGTGCGCCGATGCGTTCGCCATGCTGAAACAGCGGCATTTTCTGGTGTTTATTATCTGCGCCACGCTGATTTCCATCCCGCTGGCGGCCTATTACGCCTATGCCGCGCCCTTCGTAGCGGCCACCGGCTTCAGCAACGTCGGCGGCGTGATGTCGCTGGGGCAGATGTCCGAGCTGTTCTTTATGCTGCTGATCCCCTTCCTGTTCGCCCGGCTGGGCATCAAGGCGATGCTGCTGGTCGGCATGCTGTCCTGGTTCCTGCGCTACGTGATGTTCGCGCTGGGCATCACCGAGGAGCTGCGCTGGATGATCTACCTCGGCATCATCCTGCACGGCATGTGCTACGACTTTTTCTTCGTGATCGGTTTTATCTACACCGACAAGGTGGCCGGCGATAAGGTCAAGGGACAGGCGCAGAGCCTGCTGGTGCTGTTCACCTACGGACTGGGCATGCTGATCGGCTCGCAGATCAGCGGCGCGTTGTTCAACCGCCTGGTAACGGCGGAAGGGGCGGCGGCGTTGCCGCAGTGGCAGAGCTTCTGGTGGTATCCGGCCATCGGCGCGCTGGTTATCGCCGCGCTGTTCTTCTTTACCTTCAACTACCGGGAAATCCCGCAGGAGGAGAAGCGAGATGGCTGATTTACGCGTGCTGGTGGTGGGCTGCGGCAATATGGGGGCTTCGCACGCCGAAGCCTATCACGGTATGACAGGCGTCGAGATTTGCGGGCTGGTGGCGCGCGGCGATTCCCGGCGCCGGCTCAATGCCCGGCTGGGCGGCGGCTACCCGGAGTTCAGCGACTTCGCGCAGGCGCTGGCGGTTACGCGCCCGGATGCGGTCTGTCTGACCACCTGGCCTGACACCCACGAGCCCTATGCGCTGGCGGCGCTGGCCGCCGGTTGTCACCTGTTTATTGAAAAGCCGCTCGCCACCACCGTGGCCGGGGCGGAGCGGGTGATTGCCGCCGCGCGCGCCGCCGGCCGGCAGGTGGTGGTCGGATATATTCTGCGGCATCACCCGTCGTGGCGGCAGTTTGTCGCGTTGGCGCGCGGCCTGGGCAAGCCGCTGGTGATGCGCATGAACCTCAATCAGCAGAGCCATGGCGCGATGTGGGACGTGCATCGCAACCTGATGCAGTCGCTGTCGCCGATCGTCGACTGCGGCGTGCATTACCTCGACGTCATGTGCCAGATGACCGAGTCGGAGCCGCTCAGCGTCAGCGCCATCGGCGCGCGGCTGAGCGATGCGCTGCCGCCGGAGATGTACAACTACGGCCAGCTGCAGGTGCGCTTCGCCGATGGTTCGGTCGGTTGGTACGAGGCCGGCTGGGGGCCGATGATCAGCGAAACCGCTTTTTTTGTGAAAGACGTCATCGGCCCGCTGGGCGCGGTCTCCATCGTGGCGCGACAGGCGGCGGCGGGAGAATCGGATAACGTCGATGCCCACACCCGCACCGAGTCGCTGCGCATCCATCACGCCGCGCTGGACGACGCCAACCAGTTTATCCGGCCGGACCGCTGGATAGACTGCCGGGATGAACCGGATCATCTGGCGCTGTGCCTGAGTGAGCAACGCTATTTTCTGCAGGCGATACGTGAAGGGCTGGATCTCGGCCGGCACTGGCTGGATGCGTTGAACAGCCTGCGTGTCGTGCTGGCGGCGGACGAGGCGGTGCGCAGCCAGAAAACGGTAATGATAGAGAGGTAAACAGATGAAAACCATTCAGGGGCCGGGGTTGTTTTTGGCGCAGTTTATCGGTGCGCAAGCGCCATTTGACACATTGGACGGCTTGGCCGGCTGGGCCGCGGGATTGGGCTTTAAAAGTTTGCAGATCCCGACCGGTTCCCCGCATATTTTCGATTTGGCGCGGGCGGCGCATTGCCAGGCGTATTGCGACGAGGTGCGTGAACGGCTGGCGCGGCATGGCGTGACGATTTCCGAGCTGTCCACCCATTTGCAGGGGCAACTGCTGGCGGTGCATCCGGCCTACGATCTGGCGTTCGATGGCTTCGCCCCGGCGCAGGTGCGCGGCAACCCGCAGACGCGGCAGGCGTGGGCGCACGAGCAGCTGTTGATGGCGGCGCAGGCGTCACAGCGGCTTGGCCTGACCGCGCACGTGACCTTTTCCGGCGCGCTGGCCTGGCCCTATTTTTATCCCTGGCCGCCCCACAACGCCCGGTTGTTCGAGGAGGCCTTCAGCCAACTGGCGCAGCGCTGGCGGCCGATCCTCGACGCCTTCGACGATGTCGGCGTCGATCTTTGCTATGAGCTGCACCCGGGAGAAGACCTGCACGACGGCGTGACCTTCGAGCGCTTCCTGCGCCAGGTCGACAACCACCCGCGTTGCCACATTCTGTACGATCCCAGCCATCTGCATTTGCAACAGATGGACTATCTCGGGTTTATCGATCTGTATCATTCGCGCATCCGGGCGTTTCACGTTAAAGACGCCGAGTACCGGCCCAGCGCCCGCAGCGGCGTTTATGGCGGCTATCAGCCCTGGCTGGAAAGGCCGGGACGTTTTCGTTCGCTCGGCGACGGGCAGATCGACTTCCCGGCGATTTTCAGCAAGCTGGCGCAATACGATTTCCCCGGCTGGGCCACGCTGGAATGGGAGTGCTGCCTGAAGTCACCGGAAGCCGGGGCGCGGGAAGGGGCCGAGTTTATCGCGCGCCATATCATCCCGGTTGCCGGCCGGGCGTTTGATGATTTCGCCGCCGGCGGCGGCGAGTCTATGCAGATCAAAAAGATGCTGGGCATTGGAGAGCAGCCATGAGATTACGCTTGGGTATGGTCGGGGGCGGTGAAGGCGCGTTTATTGGCGCGGTGCATCGGCTGGCGGCGAGGATGGACGATGAGTTCGCACTGGTGGCCGGGGCTTTCTCCTCCGACTGGGAAAACTGCCGCCGCACCGGTGAATTGCTGCATGTCGATCCGCAGCGCTGTTATCGCGACTTCGCCCAGATGGCGCTGGCGGAGGCAGCCAGGGAAGACGGCATCGATGCGGTGGCGATAGTGACGCCCAATTATCTGCACGCGCCGGTGGCGACGGCCTTCCTCGACGCCGGTATCGACGTCATTTGCGATAAGCCGCTGTGCAACAGCTATCCCGAAGCGCTGCAGCTGGCGGAGAAGGTGCGGCGCAGCGGGCGGCAGTTGATACTGACCCACAACTACAGCGCTTACCCGCTGGTGCGCGAGGCGCGCAGCCGGGTGCTGGCCGGTGAGCTGGGAGAAGTGCGGTTTATCGAGGTGGAGTATCTGCAGGAATGGCTGGCGCAGCCGCTGGAGCTGACCGACAACAAGCAGGCCGGTTGGCGCGCCGAGCCGGAAAAAGCCGGCGCGGGGTGCATCGGTGATGTGGGCACCCACGCCTGGCAGCTGGCGCAGTTTGTCTGCGGTATGCTGCCGCAGGCGATCAGCGCCGAACTCAGCACCTTTATTGCGGGCCGCCGGCTGGATGATGACGTGCGGGTGCAGATGCGTTACGCCAACGGCGCCAAAGGCCGGCTATGGGCCAGTCAGGTCGCCTGCGGGCATGAGAACGGGTTGCGGCTGCGGGTTTACGGCAGCGAAGGCAGCCTGGCGTTTAACCAGGAACAGCCGAATCAGTTATGGATACGCCCGCGGGATGCGCCGGCCTATTGCATTACGCGCGCCTCTTCATTCCAGCATGCGGAGAACCTCCGGCTGACGCGGGTGCCGGCGGGGCATCCTGAAGGATACCTGGAAGGGTTTGGCCAAATTTATCGCGAAGCGGCGCGCCGGCTGCGAGAGGGGCCCGAGGCAGCGCCATTGCTGCCGGGCATCGAGACCGGCGTGCAGGGCATGGCATTTATCGACGCCGCGCAGCGCAGCAGCGCCGCCGGCGGAGAATGGATCGACGTAGAAGAATTCATATTTCATTAAGTAATAAAGAATATTTTTTTATTCTTTTATCGCCTGCCATCGCTCGGATAAAACTGTCTGCAACTGAACAGACTTTTATCAACGGAGCGGAACATGGCGGGCAAATTCTTTTCCTTACGCGGCGTGGCGCTGCTGGTGTTATCGCTCAGTGCGGCCAGCGCCTACGCGGTGGACGTCACCGTGGCGTACCAGACTTCGGCGGAGCCCGCCAAGGTGGCGCAGGCGGAAAACAGCTTCGCCAAACGGTCCGGTGCCAGCGTCGACTGGCGTAAATTCGACAGCGGCTCCAGCGTGCTGCGCGCGCTGGCCTCCGGTGACGTGCAGATCGGCAATATCGGTTCCAGCCCGTTGGCGGTGGCCGCCAGCCAGAAGCTTCCTATCGAAGTGTTCCTCATCGCCTCACAGCTCGGCAGCTCCGAAGCCTTGGTGGTGAAGAACGACATCAAGAGCCCGAAAGATCTGATCGGCAAGCGTATCGCGGTGCCGTTCATTTCCACGACGCATTACAGCCTGCTGGCCTCGCTCAAGCACTGGGGCATCAAGCCCGAACAGGTGAAAATCCTTAACCTGCAGCCGCCGGCCATCGCCGCCGCCTGGCAGCGTGGCGACATCGACGGCGCCTATGTCTGGGCGCCGGTGGTCAACGAGCTGGCCAAGCAGGGCAAGGTGCTGACCGATTCCGAACAGGTGGGGCAGTGGGGGGCGCCGACGCTGGACGTCTGGGTGGTGCGCAAGGACTTCGCCGATAAGCACCCCGAGGTGGTGACCGCCTTCGCCGCCAGCGCGCTGCAGGCGCAAAAAGCTTATCTGGCCGAGCCGGAGAAGTGGCTGAAAGATAAAAACAATCTCAACATTCTGGCGCGCCTGAGCGGAGTGCCGGAAGCGCAGGTGCCTGAACTGGTGAAGGGTAACCGCTATCTGCCGGTGGCGGATCAAATAACCCAGCTTGGTCAGCCGGTGGACAAGGCTATCCGCGATACCGCCGAGTTCCTCAAGCAGCAGGGCAAGATCCCGCAGGTTGACGGCGATTACAGCGCCTACGTGACCGACCGTTTTGTAAAACAGGTGCAGGCTGCGCCGCAGTCGTAAGGAAGCCGGATGCTAAACGTTAACCATCTTTCAGCAGACTATCAGGGGCGCCCCGCACTGCGCGACGTCTCGTTCCAGATTGCCTCCGGGCAACTGGTGGTGGTGCTTGGCCCGTCGGGCTGCGGCAAAACCACGCTGCTGAATTTGATCGCCGGGTTTATTGAGCCTTCAGCTGGCAGCATCACGCTTGATGGAACGCCCGTTAACGGCCCGGGGGCCGAACGGGGCGTGGTGTTCCAGCATGAGGGTTTACTGCCGTGGCGCAACGTGGTGGATAACGTCGAGTTTGGCTTGCAGTTGGCGGGGGTGGGCAAACAGCAGCGCCGCCAGGTAGCGCAGCAGATGCTGCAACGCGTGGGCCTGGCCGGTTACGAACGGCACTTCATCTGGCAGCTCTCCGGCGGCATGCGCCAACGGGTGGGCATTGCGCGCGCGCTGGCGGCCGATCCTCGGTTGCTGTTGCTGGACGAACCCTTCGGCGCATTGGACGCCTTCACCCGCGAACAGATGCAGGAACTGTTGCTGACCATCTGGCGCGATACCGGCAAACAGGTGCTGCTGATTACCCACGATATCGAAGAGGCGGTGTTTCTCGCCAGCGAGCTGCTGTTGCTTTCGCCGGGGCCAGGGCAGGTGGTGGAACGGCTGTCGCTGAACTTCGGCCAGCGCTATGCCGCCGGCGAGGCCTGCCGGTCGATCAAGTCCGATCCCGAATTTATTGCGCAGCGCGAATACGTACTGGGCAAAGTCTTCCAACAGCGCGAGGCATTGTTATGAGCCTGCATTCCACTCTAAAGACGGCGGCGCAGCCGCAGGCCGGGACCGCGCGCCGTTTCAGCGTGCCGCGCAATGTCTGGCTGAGCGCCTCCACTCTGTTGGTGGCGGTAGTCATCTGGTGGGGCGTGACCGCGCTGAACCTGATCAGCCCGCTGTTTTTGCCTGCGCCGCAGCAGGTGCTGCATCAATTAATCACTATCGCCAGCCCGCAGGGCTTTATGGACGCCACGCTGTGGCAGCACCTGGCGGCCAGCCTGGGGCGCATTCTGGTGGCGCTGCTGGCGGCGGTGATCGTCGGCGTTCCGGTGGGGATCGCCATGGGGCTGAACGATACGGTGCGCGGCATTCTCGACCCGCTGATTGAAATTTACCGCCCGGTGCCGCCGCTGGCCTACCTGCCGTTGATGGTGATCTGGTTCGGCATCGGCGAAACCTCAAAAATTTTACTGATCTATCTGGCGATCTTCGCGCCGGTGACGCTTTCCGCCGTGGCCGGCGTGCGCAGCGTGGCCCAGGTGCGAGTGCGCGCGGCGCGCGCGCTGGGCGCCAATCGCTGGCAGCTGCTGCGTTTCGTGATATTGCCGAACGCGCTGCCGGAGATCCTGACCGGCATCCGAATTGGGCTGGGCGTCGGCTGGTCGACGCTGGTGGCCGCCGAATTGATCGCCGCCACGCGCGGCCTGGGATTTATGGTGCAATCCGCCGGCGAGTTTCTGGCCACCGACGTGGTGCTGGCCGGCATCGGCGTGATTGCGATTATTGCATTTGGGCTGGAGCTGGGGCTGCGCGCCCTGCAGCGCCGATTGACCCCCTGGCATGGAGTACAGCAATGAACGAACGTCTGAATATCACCCCGCTGGGGCCTTACATCGGTGCGCTGGTGGAAAATGTGGCGCTGGCGCGGCCGCTGGGCGACGGTCAGTTTGAGCAGCTTTATCATGCGCTGCTCAAGCACCAGGTGCTGTTCTTCCGCAATCAGCCGATTACGCCGCTGCAGCAGCGCGATCTGGCCGGCCGTTTCGGCGACTTGCACATCCATCCGGTATACCCGCACGCCACCGACGTGGAAGAAATCATCGTGCTGGACACCCACGACAACAACCCGCCGGATAACGATAACTGGCATACCGACGTGACCTTTATCGAGAATCCGCCGCAGGGGGCGATCCTGGCGGCCAAGACGCTGCCTTCCGCCGGGGGCGACACGCTGTGGGCCAGCGGCATCGCCGCCTACGAGGCGCTGTCTGCCCCCTTCAGAGCGCTATTGGCCGGGCTGCGGGCCGAGCATGACTTCACCAAATCGTTCCCGGAACACAAGCATCGCGGCAGTGAGGAAGAGCACCAGCGCTGGCAGCTGGCGGTGCAGAAAAACCCGCCGCTGCTGCACCCGGTGGTGCGCACCCATCCGGTCAGCGGGCGGCAGGCGCTGTTCGTCAACGAGGGCTTCACCACGCGAATTGTCGATTTGGCGCCAAAGGAGAGCGACGCGTTGTTGAATTTCCTGTTTGCCCACATCACCAAACCGGAGTTTCAGGTGCGTTGGCGCTGGCAGGAAAATGACGTGGCGATCTGGGATAACCGCGTGACGCAGCACTACGCCAACGCGGACTATCTGCCGCAGCGGCGCATCATGCACCGCGCGACTATCTTGGGGGACAAGCCTTTTTACAAGGCGTAACGCTTAGGACTCAAACGCCTGAGTTAACTGTTCCAGCTGCTCCTGCGCATCCAGCCAGGTCATCTCCGTCTCTTCCAACGCGGATTTGGCCTGGCTTTGTTTTTGCAGGCATTCGGTCAGCTCGGCTTTACGGCTGATGTCGTACAGCGCCGAATCCGCCAGCCTGTCTTCTACCGCCGCCAGTTCGGCGCCCAGTTTTTCCATCTGCTGTTCCAGTTTGGCGATCTGCTTGCGCAGCGGCTGAGTCTGGGTACGGAATTCGGCTTCGCGGCGTTTTTGATCCTTACGCGCCTGGGCGCTGTTGCCGTTGTTCTCTTTTTCCGGCGTATCCTGTTGGCTTTCCTGGCGCTGCAGGTCGATCAGCCATTGCTGGTAGTCGTCCAGATCGCCCTCGAAGGCTTCCACCTGGCCGTCGTGCACCAGGTACAGATCGTCGGTAGTGGAGCGCAACAGGTGGCGGTCGTGCGAAACCACCACCAGCGCGCCTTCGAAGTCGATCAACGCTTCGGTCAGCGCCTGGCGCATATCGAGATCCAGGTGGTTGGTCGGTTCGTCGAGCAGCAGCAGGTTGGGGCGCTGCCAGACGATCAGCGCCAGCACCAGTCGCGCCTTTTCACCGCCGGAGAAGCGTTCGGTTTGCTCGGTGACCTTATCGCCCTGGAAGCCGAAACCGCCGAGATAATCGCGCAGCTGCTGCTCCAGCACCCGCGGCGCGATGCGGCTCAGGTGCTGCAGCGGCGATTCGTCGGCGCGCAGGAACTCCAGCTGATGCTGGGCGAAGTAGCCCAGCTTGATGCCCTTCGCCAGGCCAATCTCGCCGCTCAGCGGTTCCAGCGTGCCGGCCAACAGTTTGATCAGCGTCGATTTACCGGCGCCGTTGCGGCCGAGCAGGCCGATGCGCGAGCCGGGCACCAGGTTCAGCTTGATCGATTTCAGGATCACCTTGTCGCCATAGCCGGCGCTGACCTTTTCCATGCGCAGCAGCGGATTCGGCAGGCTCTCCGGGGCGCGGAAGCTGAAGGTGAACGGGTTGTCGACGTGCGCCGGGGCGATAAGCTCCATGCGTTCCAGCATCTTGATGCGGCTTTGCGCCTGCTTGGCCTTGGTGGCCTGCGCGCGGAAGCGGTCGATGTAGCTTTGCAGATGCGCCACTTTCTCCTGCTGGTGCTGATACAGCGACTGCTGCTGCGCCAGCTTGGTCGCACGCTGGCGCTCGAACGAAGAGTAGTTGCCGGTGTATTCGTTCATGGTCTGCTGTTCGATATGCAGGATCTTGTCGACGATCGGATCGAGGAAGTCGCGGTCGTGCGAGATAAGCACCAGCGTGCCCGGGTAGTTTTTCAGCCAGCGCTCCAGCCAGATCACCGCATCGAGATCCAGGTGGTTGGTCGGTTCGTCGAGCAGCAGCAGATCTGAACGGCACACCAGCGCCTGCGCCAGGTTGAGACGCATGCGCCAGCCGCCCGAGAAGGCGCGCACCGGGCTTTGCAGCTGTTCGTTGGAGAAGCCGAGGCCGTGCAGCAGGCTGGCGGCGCGGGAACGAATGGTCCAGGCGTCGATGGCGTCCAGCTTGCCGTGCAGCGTGGCGATGGCGTGGCCGTCATTTTTTTCGTTCGCCAGCTGCAATTCGGATTCAAGCTGGCGAAATTCGCGGTCGCCATCGATAACATACTCAATCGCCGGCACGTCCAGCGCCGGCGTTTCCTGGTTGACCCAGGCCAGCGCCCAGTTGCCGGGAAAGGTATAGCTGCCGCCGTCCGCGGCGATTTCGCCCTTCAGCAGCGCCAGCAGCGTGGATTTGCCGCAGCCGTTCTTGCCCACCAGGCCGACCTTCTGACCTGGATTAACCGTCGCCGTGGCGTTGTCCAGCAGGACGCGGGTGCCGCGTCGGATTTGTAGCGAGGAGAATACAATCATAAAGCGCCGTATGTTCAGAGTATGTTAAATTGGGTTGATTCTAAGTTAACAGGACGCAGACTGTCCTATATTAGTCTTTGCGGAGCATGGTAACGGAAAACCGCTACCCTGACGACGCTTTGGAGGGGAATGATGTCGCAGCCGCCCAAGGTCTTGCTGCTGTATGCCCATCCGGAATCTCATGACTCGGTGGCGAATCGGGTTTTGCTTCGACCGGCGCAGCAGTTGGAACATGTCACCGTGCACGATTTATACGCGCACTACCCCGACTTTTTTATTGATATTCACCACGAACAACAGCTGCTGCGTGAACATCAGGTCATTGTTTTTCAACATCCTCTTTATACCTACAGCTGCCCGGCTCTGCTGAAAGAATGGTTGGATCGCGTGCTGGCGCGCGGCTTCGCCAGCGGCGTGGGCGGCAATGCGCTGGCGGGCAAGTACTGGCGTTCGGTGGTCACCACCGGCGAACCTGAGGGTGCCTATCGCACCGGCGGCTATAACCGTTATCCGATGGAAGACATCCTGCGGCCATTTGAGCTGACCGCCGCCATGTGCCATATGCACTGGCTGACGCCGATCCTGGTGTACTGGGCGCGCCGGCAGAAGCCGGAGGTATTGAGAAGCCACGCGGAAGCCTATGGCGACTGGTTGCGTAATCCGCTGGGAGGGCGTTAATTATGGAAGGATCGGCTTTATTGGCGGCCGTTCTGCTGTTTTTGTTCGCCGCGGTGGTGACGGTGCCCATCGCCCGCCGGTTGGGCATCGGCGCGGTGTTGGGGTATTTGATCGCCGGCATCGCCATCGGTCCCTGGGGGCTGGGGTTCATCCGCGACGTTGATGAGATCCTGCACTTCTCCGAGCTGGGCGTCGTGTTTCTGATGTTCATCATCGGGTTGGAGCTTAACCCCAGCAAGCTGTGGGAACTGCGGCGATCGATCTTCGGCGTGGGCGCAGGGCAGGTGTTGATCACCGCCGCGATACTGGGCGCGCTGCTGTATCTGACGCAGTTCGCCTGGCAGGCCGCGGTGATCGGCGGCATCGGTCTGGCGATGTCTTCCACCGCCATGGCGCTGCAGCTGATGCGCGAGAAGGGCATGAACCGCAATGAAGGCGGTCAGTTGGGTTTCTCGGTGCTGTTGTTCCAGGATATGGCGGTTATCCCGGCGCTGGCGCTGATCCCCATTTTGGCCGGCGCCGGCGGCACCAGCGACGACTGGGCGCAAATCGGGCTGAAGGTGGCGGCGTTCGGCGGCATGTTGATCGGTGGGCGTTTCCTGCTGCGGCCGCTGTTCCGTTATATCGCCGCCTCCGGCGTGCGCGAGATATTCACCGCCGCCGCGCTGCTGGTGGTGCTGGGTGCGGCGCTGTTTATGGATGCGCTTGGCCTGTCGATGGCGCTCGGCACCTTCATCGCCGGCGTGCTGCTGGCGGAGAGCGAATATCGCCACGAGCTGGAAATCTCCATTGAGCCGTTCAAGGGGCTACTGCTGGGGCTGTTCTTTATCTCGGTGGGTATGGCGCTGAATATCGGCGTACTTTACACCCATCTGGCCGAAGTGCTGATCGGCGTGCTGCTGCTGGTGGCCATCAAGTCCGGCGTGCTTTATTCGCTGTCGCGCATCTTCGGATTGCGCAGTTCGGTGCGGCTGCAGTTCGCCGGTGTGCTCAGCCAGGGCGGCGAGTTCGCTTTCGTGCTGTTCTCGGCGGCGGGCGCGCAGAAGGTGCTGCAACCCGATCAGCTTTCACTGCTGTTGGTGGTGGTTACGCTGTCGATGATGACCACGCCGTTGCTGATGCAGATTATCGACCGCATTCTGGTGCGCCGCTACAACGCCAAAGATGAGGACGAAGAAACGCCGTACGTTGAGGATGACGATCCGCAGGTGATCATCGTCGGCTTCGGGCGTTTTGGCCAGGTGATCGGCCGCTTGCTGATGGCCAACAAAATGCGCATTACCGTGCTGGAGCGTGACGTCAGCGCCGTCGGCGTGCTGCGGCGCTATGGCTATAAGGTGTATTACGGCGACGCCACCGAGCTGGAACTGCTGCGCGCGGCGGGGGCGGAAAAAGCCAAGTCGATCGTCATTACCTGCAACGAGCCGGAAGACACCATGGAGATCGTGCGGCTGTGCCAGCAGCATTTTCCTGCGCTGAGCATTCTGGCGCGCGCACGCGGCCGCGTCGAAGCGCATGAGCTGCTGCAGGCGGGGGTGAAGCAGTTTAGCCGCGAAACCTTTTCCAGCGCGCTGGAGCTGGGGCGCAAGGCGCTGATGGAGCTGGGTATGCATCCGCACCAGGCTTATCGCGCCCAGCAACACTTCCGCCGGCTGGATATGCGCATGCTGCGTGAACTGATGCCGCCGCATCAGGGCGACGTGACGCAAATTTCCCGCGTGAAAGAGGCGCGGCGCGAGTTGGAAGAACTTTTCCACCGCGAGATGCAAAAAGAGAGTCGCCAGTTTGACGGCTGGGATGAATATGAATAAGCGGGAGCTCTGAGATGTCTGTAACACGTAAAAGGTTTATCGCCGGGGCGGTCTGCCCTGGCTGTAACGCCATGGATACATTGGCTGTTTGGCGTGAAGATCAGGTGGAGGTGGTGGAATGCGTCAAGTGTGGCCACCATCAGCGGCAGACCGAAAAGCAGGTGGAAAAACACGTTCGGCCGCAGGAACAGGTGATCGGCATTTTCCACCCGGAGTAGCGTTACCCGGCGCGTTTTTTTATCCTGAAGGGTACAGCGGGGCAGATTTCCGATACAATCTGTCCGGAAAAGGCGCGGCTCTGTCTATACAGACTCGCGTCCCAGTATCCAACGGTAGGAGATATCATGAAAGTAGCAAAAGACTTGGTGGTCAGCCTGGCTTACCAAGTACGTACAGAAGACGGTGTTTTGGTTGATGAGTCTCCGGTGAGTGCACCGCTGGACTATCTGCACGGGCATGGTTCTCTGATCGCAGGTCTGGAAAAAGCGCTCGAAGGCCACGAAGCCGGCGACCGTTTTGACGTTAACGTCGGCGCTAACGATGCGTACGGCAACTACGATGAAAACCTGGTGCAGCGCGTGCCGAAAGACGTCTTTATGGGCGTTGACGAACTGCAGGTTGGCATGCGTTTCCTGGCTGATACCGATCAGGGCCCGGTTCCGGTTGAAATCACCGAAGTTGACGGCGACCACGTAGTGGTTGACGGCAACCACATGCTGGCAGGCCAGAACCTGAACTTCAACGTGGAAGTTGTCGCGATCCGCGAAGCGACCGCTGAAGAACTGGCGCACGGCCACGTACACGGCGAGCACGACCATCACCACGAACACGGTGACGGCTGCTGTGGCGGCCACGGCCATGATCACGATCATGACCACGCGCATGACCACGACCACGGCAAGAAAGGCGGTTGCGGTAACGGCGGTTGCGGCTGCCACTAATCGCGGCGCAGTAACGGCAAAAAAGGGCGGCCATCGGCTGCCCTTTTTTATTGGCCGTCAGTAGTGCGGCGGCGGCGTCTCTTCTGACTGCGAGGCGATCATCGAGCTTTGGGTGGAACGCAGCTTGTCGGTCAGCATGCGCAGGTGTTCGCGCATTTTCAGCATCTCCATTTGATGCTGCACTAGGGTCTGGTTGAGCTCTTCGATGGTGAGCTCCTGAAAGGCTTGGCGGCTTTCCAGCTCTTCCAGCCGCCGTAGCAGGCTTTGGGTGTCGGCGTTGTGCATGGGGACCTCTGACGCGGTTTAATCTTGATTTCGCGCTATGTTAACAGCTGGCGGCGGGTTTGCCTGCGCTATTTAACCGGGCAGGGCACAAGGCAAGGGGAAAACCCGTAACCTGCGGAAAAAACGCGCGGCCGGCGCGGCGGCTTTTGCCAGCGCGGCCGGATTAACTTCAAGAAAACTCTGATTTATCATCATGGTAGCACATTGAAGGAAACTTCTCCGTAAAGACGGAGTCACACTTTGACTCGATTGGTTACCTGTGCGACTGTTTTGTTTTCTTTCAGGCAGCTATAGTAGCCCGGTTATCTAACTTAATGATTGTTTGGGGCACCGCTTCAGACACTGGAGAAATGGATGAAATCTTTGTTTAAAGTCACGCTTCTGGCAACCACCATGGCTTTTGCTCTGAATGCGACCCAGGTCATGGCCGCCGATGCCGCTAAACCAGCCGACGCCGCCAAACCGGCAGATGCCGCAGCCGCGCCAAGCACCGGCAAATTTAAGAACGATGACGAGCAGGCCGCTTACGCGCTGGGCGCATCTCTGGGCCGCTATATGGACAACTCTCTGAAAGAGCAAGAGAAGTTGGGCATCAAGCTGGACAAGGATCAGCTGATTTCCGGCGTTCAGGACGCCTTTGCCAACAAGAGCAAGCTGAACGACGCCGACATCGAGAAAACCCTGCAGGGCTTCGAAGCGCGCGTGAAGGCTTCCGCTCAGGCGAAGATGGAACAGGACGCTAAAGACAACGAAACCAAAGGCGCCAAATACCGCGACACCTTCGCCAAAGAAAAAGGCGTGAAGAAAACCGAATCCGGCCTGCTGTATCAGGTAGAGAAACCGGGCGCCGGCGAAGCGCCGAAAGACAGCGATACCGTGGTGGTTAACTACAAAGGCACCCTGACCGACGGCACCGAGTTCGATAACTCCTATACCCGCGGCGAGCCGTTGTCGTTCCGTCTGGACGGCGTGATCCCTGGCTGGACCGAAGGCCTGAAGCACATCAAGAAAGGCGGCAAGATCAAGCTGGTTATTCCACCGGCGCTGGCCTACGGTAAAACCGGCGTTCCGGGCATCCCGGCTAACTCTACCCTGGTATTCGACGTTGAGCTGCTGGACGTGAAAGCGGCGCCGAAAGCGGACGCCAAGGCGGAGAAACCGGCTGACGCAGCGGCAGGCGCCAAAGCGAAATAAGCCAACGCCCGAGTTTGCCACCGCCGCGGATGCCCTCCGCGGCGGTTTTCATTTCCACCCTCCGCGCCTCCCCTCCATTGATCGCTTGACGCCTGCCGGGCATCGGGCTTAACGTCAATACCACGCGCAAACGCAAGGACTTTACTCTGGCAGTTTTGCTAGACTAATTATCCGGACTTATGAGTCATGCGCCTGCCCCTTAGGGCGTGTACCTAAAATTGTTCCCGGCCGTCTTGGCCCGCGGACGCTCGTCGTGCTGTTTCAAGCTGATATCCGCCGGGATGTCTGACGGCTTGCCGCCTGCGGAAGAGCGCCTTCACGAGCAGTTTTAGCTGCGCCCCCTGGCACAGGCGATCTATGAGGGTGGTATTTTCGATGTCTAATTCGCTTTTATCCAGCGAAGCCAGCGAACTTGATTTGCTGAATGAACGTCCGTTTAGCCAGACGGATCATGAAATCCTGAAGTCGTATGAAGCGGTGGTCGACGGCCTGGCGATGCTGATCGGCGGCCACTGCGAGATAGTGCTGCACGCGCTGGAAGACCTGAATTGCTCGGCGGTGCGCATCGCCAACGGCGAACATACCGGGCGCAAAATAGGCTCTCCGATCACCGACCTGGCGCTGCGCATGCTGCACGACATGGCCGGCGACGACAGCAGCGTGTCGAAGGCCTATTTTACCCGCGCCAAAAGCGGCGTGCTGATGAAGTCGGTGACTATCGCCATCCGCAACCGCGAGCAGCGGGTGATCGGCCTGCTGTGCATCAACATGAACCTCGACGTGCCGTTCTCCCAGATTATGCAGACCTTTATGCCGCCGGAAACCCAGGAAGTGCCTTCTTCGGTGAACTTCGCCTCTTCGGTCGACGACCTGGTGGCGCAAACGCTGGAGTTCACCATTGAGGAAGTGAATGCCGATCGCAGCGTCTCCAATAACGCCAAAAATCGGCAGGTGGTGCTCAATCTGTATGAGAAAGGCATTTTCGACATCAAGGATGCGATCAACCAGGTAGCGGATCGCCTGAACATCTCCAAACACACCGTTTATCTTTATATCCGCCAGTTCAAGAGTGGCGACCTGTCGGGAAGCGACCGTTGATGCTCGATTACTGTTTGCTGGTGACCGGCCCGGCCTACGGCACCCAGCAGGCCAGCAGCGCCTATCAGTTCGCCCAGGCTCTGCTGGCGAAAGGGCATCGCCTTTCCAGCGTGTTTTTCTACCGCGAAGGGGTGATGAACGCCAACCAATTGACCGCGCCTGCCAGCGATGAGTTCGATCTGGTTCGCGGTTGGGCGCAGCTGGCGCAACAACATGGGGTGGCGCTCAACGTCTGCGTGGCCGCCGCATTGCGCCGCGGCGTGGCCGATGAGCAGGAGGCCGCGCAGCAGGGGCTGGCCGGCGCCAACCTGCAGCCGGGTTTTACCCTGAGCGGCCTGGGTTCCCTGGCCGAGGCCTCGCTGCGCTGCGATCGCCTGGTGCAGTTCTGAGGACACCGATGAAACGAGTCGCTTTTGTTTTTACCCACGGGCCGCATGGCAGCGCAAGCGGCAGAGAAGGCCTGGACGCCTTGCTCGCCACCTCGGCGTTGAGCGAAGATCTGGGCGTGTTTTTTATCGGTGATGGCGTATTGCAGCTGTTGCCGGGCCAGCAGCCGGAAAAAATTCTGGCGCGCAATTACATCGCCACGTTCGGCGTATTGCCGCTGTACGACGTCGAACAATGTTATCTGTGCCAGGCCTCTTTGCAGGAACGCGGGCTGAGCCAGGTGACCGGCTGGGTATTGGACGCCGAAGTGCTGGCGCCGGATGAGCTGCGCAACATGCTGGCCAGTTATGATGCGGTGATGACCTTTTAGGAATTTTTGATGCTGTATACCCTGAGCCATTCTCCCACTCAATGCGATTTACCTGCGCTGCTGCGCCTGACGGCGGCGGGCGATGACCTGCTGTTGTTGCAGGACGGCGTGCTGGCCGGGCTGGCCGGCAGCGCGCATCTTGAATTGCTGCTCGGCGCCCCCATATCCCTGTATGCGCTGCAGGACGACCTGGAAGCCAGAGGGTTTGCTGGTCATTTTTCGCACAGAATCACCGTCATCGGCTATAATCACTTCGTTGAATTAACCGAAAAACACCGCAGCCAAATGGCCTGGTGATGAGAGTGATGTTGTATATTTCTTGACACCTCTACTGGTCAGCCATAAAATTCTGCGTCCTCGTACTTTGCCAGTAGTGCATACGAGGGGATTTATCACATGTTTACGAAGCTAGTACGAAGCAAAAACCAGGAGCTTTTTTAATGGCAACAATTAATCAGCTGGTTCGCAAACCACGCTCTGTGAAGGCTGCTAAAAGCAACGTTCCAGCGCTGGAAGCTTGCCCGCAGAAACGTGGCGTATGTACCCGCGTATATACCACCACCCCGAAAAAACCAAACTCCGCACTGCGTAAAGTTTGCCGTGTGCGTTTGACCAACGGTTTCGAAGTGACTTCCTACATCGGTGGTGAAGGTCACAACCTGCAGGAACACTCCGTGATCCTGATCCGTGGCGGTCGTGTTAAAGACCTGCCAGGTGTGCGTTACCACACCGTTCGTGGCGCACTTGACTGCTCCGGTGTTAAAGACCGTAAGCAAGCTCGTTCCAAGTACGGCGTGAAGAAGCCAAAGGCTTAATGGTTCTCCGTTAAGTAAGGCCAAACATTTTCACTTTAATGTCAAAATAAACTCGTAGAGTTTTGGACAATCCTGAATTAACAACGGAGTATTTCCATGCCACGTCGTCGCGTAATCGGCCAACGTAAAATCCTGCCAGATCCTAAGTTCGGATCCGAGCTGTTGGCCAAATTTGTAAATATCCTGATGGTAGATGGTAAAAAATCTACTGCAGAAGCAATCGTCTATACCGCGCTGGAGACCCTGGCTCAGCGTTCTGGTAAAGAACATCTGGAAGCTTTCGAAGTCGCTCTCGACAACGTTCGCCCGACTGTAGAAGTTAAGTCGCGCCGCGTTGGTGGTTCTACTTATCAGGTACCAGTTGAAGTCCGCCCGGTCCGTCGTAATGCTCTGGCAATGCGTTGGATCGTTGATGCTGCACGTAAACGCGGTGATAAATCCATGGCTCTGCGCCTGGCGAACGAGCTGTCTGACGCAGCAGAGAACAAAGGTTCTGCTGTTAAGAAGCGTGAAGACGTTCACCGTATGGCCGAAGCCAACAAGGCGTTCGCCCACTACCGCTGGTAATTGCCACGCAGTAGTTATGCTAACCAAGCGGGCGCGTCAAGCCAACCCGCTTGGGTTAACCGAACTTGAACGCCCTAGGAATAGAGGAATCAAATGGCTCGTACAACACCCATTGAGCGCTATCGTAACATCGGTATCAGTGCTCACATCGACGCCGGTAAAACCACCACTACCGAACGTATTCTGTTCTACACCGGTGTAAACCACAAAATCGGTGAAGTTCATGACGGCGCTGCCACCATGGACTGGATGGAACAGGAGCAGGAGCGTGGTATTACCATCACTTCTGCAGCGACAACTGCTTTCTGGTCTGGTATGGCCAAGCAGTTTGAGCCGCACCGCGTAAACATCATCGACACCCCAGGGCACGTTGACTTCACCATCGAAGTAGAACGTTCCATGCGTGTTCTTGATGGTGCGGTAATGGTTTACTGTGCTGTTGGTGGTGTTCAGCCGCAGTCTGAAACCGTATGGCGTCAGGCTAACAAATACAAAGTTCCACGCATCGCGTTCGTTAACAAAATGGACCGTATGGGTGCTAACTTCCTGAAAGTTGTTGGTCAGATCAAATCTCGTCTGGGCGCGAATCCAGTGCCATTGCAGTTGGCTATCGGCGCAGAAGAGAAATTCACCGGCGTTATCGACCTGGTGAAAATGAAAGCCATCAACTGGAACGAAGACGATGCAGGCGTGACCTTCGAATACGAAGAGATCCCGGCTGACATGCAAGAGCTGGCCGCAGAATGGCACCAGAACCTGGTTGAATCTGCAGCTGAAGCTTCTGATGAGCTGATGGACAAGTACCTGGGCGGCGAAGAGCTGACCGAGGAAGAAATCAAGACCGCTCTGCGTCAGCGCGTGCTGAACAACGAAATCATCCTGGTTACCTGTGGTTCTGCCTTTAAAAACAAAGGCGTGCAGGCAATGCTGGATGCGGTAGTTGATTACCTGCCATCGCCAGTTGACGTACCTGCGATCAACGGCATCCTGGATGACGGTAAAGATACTCCGGCTGAGCGTCACGCTAGCGATGAAGAGCCATTTGCTGCACTGGCCTTCAAAATTGCTACCGACCCATTCGTGGGCAACCTGACCTTCTTCCGCGTGTACTCCGGTATCGTTAACTCCGGTGACACCGTACTGAACTCCGTGAAGGCTGCGCGTGAGCGTCTGGGCCGTATCGTTCAGATGCACGCTAACAAGCGTGAAGAGATCAAAGAAGTTCGCGCAGGCGACATCGCTGCGGCTATCGGTCTGAAAGACGTGACTACCGGTGACACTCTGTGTGATCCAAACCACGTGATCATTCTGGAGCGCATGGAGTTCCCTGAGCCGGTAATCTCCGTTGCAGTTGAACCGAAAACCAAAGCTGACCAAGAAAAAATGGGTCTGGCTCTGGGCCGTCTGGCGAAAGAAGACCCATCATTCCGCGTATGGACTGACGAAGAATCAGGTCAGACTATCATCGCAGGTATGGGTGAACTTCACCTGGACATCCTGGTTGACCGCATGAAGCGTGAATTCAACGTAGAAGCTAACGTGGGTAAACCTCAGGTTGCTTACCGTGAAGCGATTCGCGCCAAAGTTACCGATATCGAAGGTAAACACGCCAAGCAGTCTGGTGGTCGTGGTCAGTATGGTCATGTTGTTATCGACATGTACCCACTGGAGCCGGGCTCAAATGCGAAAGGCTACGAGTTCGTCAATGACATCAAAGGTGGTGTGATTCCAACCGAATACATCCCTGCCATTGATAAAGGCCTGCAGGAGCAGATGAAGTCTGGTCCACTGGCGGGTTACCCGGTAGTTGATCTCGGTGTGCGTCTGCATTTCGGTTCTTTCCACGATGTTGACTCCTCCGAATTGGCGTTTAAACTGGCCGCGTCTATCGCCTTTAAAGATGGCTTTAAGAAAGCGAAACCTGTTTTGCTTGAGCCGATCATGAAGGTTGAAGTTGAAACGCCGGAAGAGAACACTGGTGACGTCATCGGTGACCTTAGCCGTCGTCGTGGTCAACTGAAAGGTCAGGAATCCAACGCTACCGGCGTTCAGATTCACGCTGAAGTTCCGTTGTCCGAGATGTTCGGTTACGCAACTCAACTGCGTTCTCTGACCAAAGGCCGTGCTTCTTACTCCATGGAGTTCCTGAAGTACGATGATGCGCCGAACAACGTCGCTCAGGCCGTTATTGAAGCCCGTGGCAAATAAGCTTTCGGGTTTAACACATTGATCAGTGCTCTCTCCATGAGGGGGGAGCATAAGAGTAAGGAATATAGCCGTGTCTAAAGAAAAATTTGAACGTTCCAAACCGCACGTTAACGTTGGTACTATCGGCCACGTTGACCACGGTAAAACTACCCTGACTGCAGCGATCACCACCGTTCTGGCTAAAACCTACGGCGGTTCTGCACGCGCTTTCGACCAGATCGATAACGCGCCAGAAGAAAAAGCTCGTGGTATCACCATCAACACTTCTCACGTTGAGTATGACACCCCGACTCGCCACTACGCGCACGTTGACTGCCCAGGGCACGCCGACTACGTGAAAAACATGATCACCGGTGCTGCTCAGATGGACGGCGCTATCCTGGTTGTTGCTGCGACTGACGGCCCAATGCCTCAGACCCGTGAGCACATCCTGCTGGGTCGTCAGGTTGGCGTTCCTTTCATCATCGTATTCATGAACAAATGCGACATGGTTGATGATGAAGAGCTGCTGGAACTGGTAGAAATGGAAGTTCGCGAACTGCTGTCCGCTTACGACTTCCCTGGTGATGACCTGCCGGTAATCCGCGGTTCCGCGCTGAAAGCGCTGGAAGGCGAAGCCGAGTGGGAAGCTAAAATCATCGAGCTGGCCGAAGCGCTGGATTCCTACATCCCAGAACCAGAGCGCGCTATCGACAAGCCGTTCCTGCTGCCAATCGAAGACGTATTCTCCATCTCCGGTCGTGGTACCGTTGTTACCGGTCGTGTTGAGCGCGGTATCATCAAAGTTGGCGAAGAAGTTGAAATCGTTGGTATCAAAGACACCGTTAAGTCTACCTGTACCGGCGTTGAAATGTTCCGCAAACTGCTGGACGAAGGCCGTGCCGGTGAGAACGTGGGTGTTCTGCTGCGTGGTATCAAGCGTGAAGACATCGAACGTGGTCAGGTTCTGGCTAAACCAGGTTCCATCAAGCCACACACCAAATTCGACTCAGAAGTGTACATCCTGAGCAAAGAAGAAGGTGGTCGTCACACTCCATTCTTCAAAGGCTACCGTCCACAGTTCTACTTCCGTACAACTGACGTGACCGGTACCATCGAACTGCCAGAAGGCGTTGAGATGGTAATGCCAGGCGATAACGTGAACATGGTTGTTACCCTGATTCACCCAATCGCGATGGACGACGGTCTGCGTTTCGCAATCCGTGAAGGCGGCCGTACTGTAGGCGCTGGTGTTGTTGCTAAAGTTATCGCTTAATCGCGTATAATTTTTCGACACAAAAAAGAGGGCACTTCGGTGCCCTTTTTTTATGCAATTTGCGCAAATCTTAATTGAAATAAAAAGCATTCCTATTTAGACTCAGGGTATTGGTTAAGAAGTGAGTCTTTCTATGTATGTATGTCTGTGTAATGCGGTGACTGACAAAGCGATCCGTAAGGCCGTGCGTCAGCACAACCCCCATACCATGAAGCAGCTGCGTGAATTAGTGCCGATTGGTACCGACTGCGGGAAGTGTATTCGTCAGGCAAGGCAGATTATGGTGGAGGAACGCGGAACCATTATTCCGATGCACGAAGTCGCCTAACAAAAGGTAAGGTTGTTTTTTGACTCTTGGCCCACAGGTTCTACACTTTTAGAATCGGTCAGGAGGAGTTACCTATGAAAGGCGATAAAAAAATCATTGCTCATCTCAACAAGCTGCTTGGTAACGAGCTGGTTGCCATCAATCAATATTTCCTGCACGCACGCATGTTCAAAAACTGGGGCCTGATGCGCCTCAACGACAAGGAATACCACGAGTCGATCGATGAAATGAAGCATGCCGACCGCTACATCGAACGCATCCTGTTTTTGGAAGGCCTGCCTAATCTGCAGGATCTCGGCAAGTTGAACATCGGCGAGGACATCGAAGAGATGCTGCGTTCCGACCTGGCGTTGGAGCTGGCTGGCGCCAAGAACCTGCGCGAAGGCATCGCCTATGCTGATTCCATCCACGATTACGTCAGCCGCGACCTGATGATCGACATTTTGGCCGATGAAGAAGAGCATATTGATTGGCTGGAAACCGAGCTGGATCTGATTGCTCGCCTGGGCATTCAGAATTACGCCCAGGCGCAGGTGCTGGAACGCAAAGACTGAGTTTACCGCTGCTCCTCCGCCGGCAGCCGCCTCTGCGGTGGGGCAGGGGAGCCGTTTCCGAGCGGCATTTCCCTCCCGATTAAAACCCCCCGTTTGCAGCACATCGCCCCCCGGCGTTTAGCCATTCGTTAAAAGTGGCGATATCCTGCGCATATTTTCAACTGTGGCTTGCTTCCCCGCCCATTTTGCGTATAATGCGCGGGCTTACCTAATCTTGGTAAGCCTGATTTTAGCGAATCAGTCGATTGGCAGGTACGTTTTGCCCTTCGAACAATACTCCCGATATGGGGGTTATATGTTGACGATTACACTCCCCCATCAATCGAAATGGGTGTGAGGAGTAATTATTTACGTTTATAAATAATTGGAGCTCTGGTCTCATGCAGAACCAAAGAATCCGTATCCGCCTGAAAGCGTTTGATCATCGTCTTATCGATCAATCAACCGCGGAAATCGTCGAGACTGCTAAGCGCACTGGTGCGCAAGTCCGTGGTCCGATCCCGCTGCCAACTCGCAAAGAGCGCTTTACCGTTCTGATCTCCCCGCACGTCAACAAAGACGCGCGCGATCAGTACGAGATTCGCACTCACAAGCGTCTGGTTGACATCGTTGAGCCAACCGAGAAAACCGTTGATGCTCTGATGCGTCTGGATCTGGCTGCCGGTGTAGACGTGCAGATCAGCCTGGGTTAATCAGGTCATTGAGCGATTGAGAGGTTGAAACAATGATTGGTTTAGTCGGTAAAAAAGTGGGCATGACGCGTATCTTCACTGAAGATGGCGTTTCTATCCCAGTAACCGTGATTGAAATTGAAGCGAACCGCGTGACTCAGGTTAAAGACCTGGCTAACGACGGGTACCGTGCCATTCAGGTCACTACCGGTAGCAAAAAAGCTAACCGCGTGACCAAACCGGAAGCGGGCCATTTCGCTAAAGCTGGCGTTGAAGCTGGCCGTGGTCTGTGGGAATTCCGCCTTGAAGAAGGTCAAGAGTTCACTGCAGGTCAGGAAATTAGCGTAGAAATCTTCGCTGAAGTTAAAAAAGTCGATGTTACCGGTACTTCTAAAGGTAAAGGTTTTGCTGGCACTGTAAAGCGCTGGAACTTCCGTACCCAAGACGCTACCCACGGTAACTCCTTGTCTCACCGCGTTCCGGGTTCTATCGGTCAGAACCAGACTCCGGGCAAAGTGTTCAAAGGCAAGAAAATGGCTGGCCACCTGGGTGACGAGCGTGTAACCGTTCAAAGCCTGGACGTAGTACGTGTTGACGCTGAGCGCAACCTGCTGCTGGTTAAGGGTGCTGTACCGGGCGCAACCGGTGGCAACCTGATCGTTAAACCAGCTGTGAAGGCGTAAGGGGATAGCAATGGAATTAGTATTGAAAGACGCGCAAAGCGCGCTGACTGTTTCCGAAACTACCTTCGGTCGTGATTTCAACGAAGCGCTGGTACACCAGGTTGTTGTTGCTTATGCAGCAGGTGCCCGTCAAGGTACCCGTGCTCAGAAGACCCGTGCTGAAGTGACTGGTTCCGGCAAAAAGCCATGGCGTCAGAAAGGTACCGGCCGTGCGCGTTCAGGTTCTGTAAAGAGCCCGATCTGGCGTTCCGGTGGTGTGACCTTCGCTGCTAAGCCACAGGACCACAGTCAGAAAGTAAACAAAAAGATGTACCGCGGCGCGCTGAAAAGCATCCTGTCCGAACTGGTACGTCAAGATCGTCTGATCGTTGTCGAGAAGTTCTCTGTAGAAGCGCCTAAAACTAAGCTGCTGGCACAGAAACTGAAAGATATGGCGCTGGAAGACGTGCTGATCGTGACCGGTGAACTGGATGAGAATCTGTTCCTGGCAGCTCGCAACCTGTACAAGGTTGACGTGCGCGATGTAGCAGGTATCGATCCGGTTAGCCTGATCGCCTTCGACAAAGTGGTTATGACTGCTGATGCTGTGAAGCAAGTTGAGGAGATGCTGGCATGATCCGTGAAGAACGTTTGCTGAAAGTGCTGCGTGCACCGCACGTATCTGAAAAAGCATCCGCTGCGATGGAAAAAAGCAACACCATCGTTCTCAAAGTTGCCAAAGACGCGACCAAAGCAGAAATCAAAGCTGCAGTGCAGAAACTGTTTGAAGTCGAAGTCGAAGACGTGAACACCCTGGTAGTTAAAGGGAAAGTGAAACGTCACGGTCAGCGTGTTGGTCGTCGTAGCGACTGGAAAAAAGCTTACGTCACCCTGAAAGAAGGCCAGAATCTGGACTTCATCGGCGGCGCAGAGTAAGTCGGAGGAGTAAGAACAATGGCAATTGTTAAATGTAAACCTACATCTCCGGGTCGTCGCCACGTTGTTAAAGTGGTTAACCCTGAGCTGCACAAGGGTAAACCTTATGCCCCGCTGCTGGAAAAACTGAGCAAAAGCGGTGGTCGTAACAACAATGGCCGTATCACCACCCGTCATATCGGTGGTGGCCACAAGCAACATTATCGTCTGGTTGACTTCAAACGCAACAAAGACGGTATCCCTGCTGTGGTTGAGCGTCTGGAGTACGATCCGAACCGTTCCGCGAACATCGCGCTGGTTCTGTACAAAGACGGCGAACGCCGTTACATCCTGGCGCCGAAAGGCCTGAAAGCTGGTGACCAGATTCAATCTGGCGTTGATGCTGCAATCAAAGCGGGTAACACCCTGCCGATGCGCAACATCCCGGTTGGTTCAACGGTTCACAACGTAGAAATGAAACCAGGTAAAGGCGGCCAGATGGCTCGTTCAGCCGGTGCCTACGTTCAGATCGTTGCTCGTGATGGTTCCTACGTAACTCTGCGTCTGCGCTCTGGCGAAATGCGTAAAGTTCCAGTTGATTGCCGCGCCACCCTGGGTGAAGTCGGTAACGCTGAACATATGCTTCGCGTTCTGGGTAAAGCAGGTGCTGCACGTTGGCGTGGTGTTCGTCCTACCGTTCGCGGTACGGCGATGAACCCGGTAGATCACCCGCACGGTGGTGGTGAAGGTCGTAACTTTGGTAAGCACCCGGTAACCCCGTGGGGCGTTCAGACCAAAGGTAAGAAGACCCGTAGCAACAAGCGTACTGATAAGTTCATCGTACGTCGCCGTAGCAAAAAATAATTAGAGGATAAGCCATGCCACGTTCTCTCAAGAAAGGTCCTTTTATTGACCTGCACTTGCTGAAGAAGGTAGAGAAAGCGGTGGAAAGCGGTGACAAGAAGCC
>Ga0207655_1000108_pt1 | contig 172118 bp, 203 predicted proteins | sample KBSM44metaG_FD_184398 | JGI IMG/M metagenome (GOLD analysis project Ga0207655, IMG submission 184398) | Miscanthus rhizosphere microbial communities from Kellogg Biological Station, Michigan, USA - KBS M4-4 metaG (SPAdes) (version 2) | ecosystem: Host-associated > Plants > Roots > Rhizosphere...
TTGACCAGCCGGGATTTAGTTGCATCTTTTTCAACATTTTATACACTACGAAAACCATCGCGAAAGCGAGTTTTGATAGGAAATTTAAGAGTATGAGCACTATCGAAGAACGCGTTAAGAAAATCATTGTTGAGCAACTGGGTGTTAAACAGGAAGAAGTTTTAAATAACGCTTCTTTCGTTGAAGATCTGGGCGCTGATTCTCTTGACACCGTTGAGCTGGTAATGGCACTGGAAGAAGAATTCGACACCGAGATTCCAGACGAAGAAGCTGAGAAAATCACTACTGTTCAGGCAGCTATTGATTTCATCAACGCTAGCCAGCAGTAAGAGAACATATCTAGGCGGTCACTCGACCGCCTAAGTTTTTTCTATCCCTAGTGTCATATTTTTCCCTCCTTGGAGGACAAACGTGTCTAAGCGTCGAGTAGTTGTGACCGGACTGGGCATGTTGTCTCCTGTCGGCAATACGGTAGAGTCCACATGGAACGCTCTTCTTGCCGGTCAGAGTGGCATCAGCCTGATCGACCATTTCGATACCACTGCCTATGCGACCAAGTTTGCAGGCCTGGTAAAGAACTTTAATTCAGAGGATTTCATCTCCCGCAAAGATGCGCGCAAGATGGACGCCTTTATCCAGTACGGTATCGCTGCCGGCATGCAAGCCATGCAGGATGCGGGGCTGGACATCACCGAGGCTAACGCCAGCCGCATTGGCGCCGCTATCGGCTCCGGCATTGGCGGCCTGGGTTTGATTGAAGAAAACCACAGTTCACTGGTTAACGGTGGCCCACGGAAAATCAGTCCGTTCTTCGTGCCATCCACCATAGTGAACATGATTGCAGGCCACCTGACAATCATGTACGGCATGCGTGGCCCAAGCATCTCCATCGCCACCGCCTGTACCTCAGGTGTGCATAACATCGGCCACGCGGCGCGTATCATTGCTTACAATGACGCAGACGTGATGCTGGCCGGCGGGGCAGAGAAAGCCAGCACCCCATTGGGCGTCGGCGGCTTCGGCGCAGCGCGCGCGCTGTCCACCCGCAACGAAAACCCGCAGGCGGCCAGCCGCCCTTGGGACAAAGACCGTGACGGTTTCGTGCTGGGCGACGGCGCCGGCATGATGGTGCTGGAAGAGTACGAGCACGCCAAGAAACGCGGCGCGAAGATCTACGCCGAAGTGGTCGGTTTTGGTATGAGCAGCGATGCCTACCACATGACCTCGCCACCGGAAAACGGCGCAGGCGCTGCGCTGGCGATGGAGAACGCCTTGCTTGACGCTGGCGTGACCACGTCACAAATCGGTTACATCAACGCGCACGGCACTTCTACGCCGGCCGGGGATCAGGCCGAAGCGCAGGCGGTGAAATCTGTCTTTGGCAGCGATGCGCAACGCGTGATGGTCAGCTCGACCAAATCGATGACCGGCCACCTGTTGGGCGCGGCGGGCGCGATTGAATCGATCTTCACCGTACTGGCGCTGCGCGATCAGGCGGTACCGCCAACCATCAACCTGGATAACCCGGATGAAGGTTGCGATCTGGACTTCGTGCCACATGAAGCGCGTCAGGTGAGCGACATGCAGTACACGCTGTGTAACTCCTTTGGCTTCGGCGGCACCAACGGTTCCCTGATTTTCCGCAGAGTGTAACTCGCGCTGTGGATAGCTGACGAAAAGCCCGGTTTTTTAACCGGGCTTTTTTACGCCCGCCGTTTGGCCGCCGGTGGGGCTGCGTATCGTCTCGCCGCCTGCTATCCTGCGAGCGTAATGAAATAAGCCGGCAACAGGAGGAAGCATGTACTGGATTAACGGACAACGCCACGACGCCCTGGCGCCGAGCGATCGCGGCCTGCAGTTTGGCGACGGCTGTTTCACCACTGCCCGGGTTATCGACGGTAAAATCGATCTGCTGCCCTGGCACATCGAACGTTTGCAGCAGGCGGCGCAGCGCCTCATGCTGCCTGCCATCGACTGGGCGGCCTGCGAACAAGAGATGGCGCATGCGGCAGAATCTATCCCGCTCGGCGTGGTCAAAGCGATACTGACGCGGGGCAGCGGCGGGCGCGGCTATGGCCCGGCCGGGTGTGAGAACCCCACGCGCATCGTTTCGCGCAGCGGCTATCCGGCGCATTATCTGCAATGGCGCGAGCAGGGCATCAGCCTGGCGCTCAGCCCGGTGCCGTTGGCGCGCAACTCGTTGCTGGCGGGCCTGAAGCACCTTAACCGGCTTGAGCAGGTGCTGATCCGCGCGCATCTTGACCAGACGACCGCCGACGAGGCGCTGGTGCTTGACACTGCCGGTATGCTGGTGGAATGCTGTGCGGCTAATTTGTTCTGGCGCAAGGGAAAAGCGGTATTTACGCCGGACCTTAGCCAGGCGGGCGTCGCCGGGCTGATGCGGCGGCGGGTGATCGCGTTGTTGGCGGGGACTGAATACCGTCTGCATTACGTCAGCGAACCGCCGGATACGCTGGCCGACGCCGACGAGGTGCTGGTCAGCAACGCGCTGATGCCGCTGCTGCCGGTCAACGCCGCGCATTTATGGCGCTACCGTTCGCGGCAACTGTATGATTTTTTACGTCCACATTGTTAACCATGGCTGATTGATGAAGAAAAGAAAGCTGAAGATCCTGTCCATTATCGTTGTCCTGGCATTGGCCCTGCTGTTCTGGGGTTACCAGAAGGTCGAACGCTTCGCCGATACGCCGTTGGCCATTCAGCAGGAAACGATATTCAAACTGCCGGCCGGCACCGGGCGCGTGGCGCTGGAAGGGTTGTTGGTGCGCGACAAGCTTATTCGCAACGGCATGTGGTTCCCGCTGTTGCTGCGGATAGAGCCGGAGCTGGCGGAATTCAAGGCCGGCACCTACCGTTTTACCCCGGGCATGACGGTACGCCAGATGCTGAAGCTGCTGGCCAGCGGCAAAGAAGCCCAGTTTAACGCGCGCTTTATCGAAGGCTCGCGCCTGCGCGACTGGCTGCAGGTGCTGCAGCAGTCCAAATATCTGAAACATACCCTGGCGGGCAAGAGCGAGGCGGAGATTGCCGCGGCGCTGGGCATGCCCGAAGGCGCCCACCCGGAAGGGCAGCTGTATCCGGATACCTATCTGTATACCGCCGGCATGAGCGATATCGCCTTGCTGAAGCGCGCGCACCTGCGGATGGAAAAAACGCTGCAGGCCGCCTGGGATGAGCGCGACACCAGCCTGCCGTATAAAACGCCGGAAGAGCTGCTGACCATGGCCTCGATCGTCGAGAAAGAAACCGCGGTGCCGGAAGAGCGCAGCAAGGTGGCCTCGGTGTTTGTCAACCGGCTGCGCATCGGCATGCGCCTGCAGACCGATCCGACGGTGATTTACGGCATGGGTGACAGCTATAATGGCAACATCACCCGCAAGGATCTGGAAACCGCCACGGCCTACAATACCTATGTGATCGCCGGCCTGCCGCCAACGCCGATCGCCATGCCGGGAGAGGCCTCGTTGAAGGCCGCCGCCAATCCGGCCAAGACGCCTTATCTGTATTTTGTCGCCGACGGCAAGGGCGGGCACACCTTCACCACCAATCTGGCGAGCCATAACCAGGCGGTGCGCACCTACCGCCAGGTGCTAAAGGAAAAGAATGAAAAGTAAATTCGTGGTTATCGAAGGACTGGAAGGCGCGGGCAAAACCACCGCGCGCGACACCGTGGTCAACGTGCTGCGCGAACATGGCGTCGAGGATATCGTCTTCACCCGCGAGCCGGGCGGCACGCCATTGGCGGAGAAGCTGCGCGATTTGTTCAAGCGGGGCATCGACGGCGAGCTGCCGACCATCAAGGCGGAAGTGCTGATGCTATACGCCGCCCGGGTGCAGTTGGTGGAAACCGTCATCAAGCCGGCGTTGGCGCGCGGCGCCTGGGTGGTCGGCGATCGTCACGATCTGTCGTCACAGGCTTATCAGGGCGGTGGGCGCGGCGTGGATCCGCAGCTGATGACTTCGCTGCGCGATACCGTGCTGGGAAGTTTCCGCCCGGATTTGACGCTTTATCTGGATCTGCCGCCGAGAGTCGGTCTGCAGCGCGCGCGCGCGCGCGGCGAGCTGGACCGCATCGAGCAAGAGGCGCTGCCGTTCTTCGAGCGCACGCGCGAGCGCTATTTGGCGCTGGCGGCGCAGGACGACGCTATCGTTACCCTTGACGCTTCGCAACCGCTGGAGCAGGTAACGGCCGCCATTCGCGCCAGCGTGCGCCAGTGGCTGCAACAGCAGGAAGGCGCGTAATGAACTGGTACCCGTGGTTGAACGGCCCTTATCGCCAATTGGTTGGGCAGTACGCCACCGGCCGCGGCCACCATGCGCTGCTGCTGCATGCCGCCGCCGGCAATGGCGACGATGCGCTGGCCTACGGCCTGAGCCGTTGGCTAATCTGCCAGCGGCGCAACGGTGAAAAGAGCTGCGGCGAATGCCACAGCTGCCGGCTGATGCTGGCGGGCAATCATCCTGATTACCACGTACTGGCGCCGGAAAAGGGTAAAAGCAGCCTGGGGATCGAGCCGATTCGTCAGGTGATTGAAACGCTTTATTCCCATGCCCAACAGGGCGGCGCCAAGGTGATTTGGTTGGCGCAGGCGGAGCTGCTGACCGAAGCGGCGGCCAATGCGCTGCTAAAAACGCTGGAAGAACCGCCGGAGAAAACCTATTTCCTGCTCGGTTGCCGCGAACCGTCACGCCTGTTGGCGACGTTGCGCAGCCGTTGCCTGTACTGGCATCTGGCCAGCCCGGACGAGCAGCTTGGTCTGCAGTGGTTGAACCGCCAAACGCCGGGCGATCCGGTCGACCATCTTACCGCGTTGCGCCTGCACGACGGCGCGCCGATCGCCGCCGAGCGCTTGTTGCAGCCGGAGCGCTGGCAGCAGCGAAGTGCCCTGTGCGCGGCGCTGAGCGCCGCACTGCCGCAGCATGACATGCTGTCGTTGTTGCCGGTGCTGAACCATGAAGACGTCGCTGAACGCCTGCACTGGCTGTGCGCATTGCTGGTGGACGCCATGAAATGGCAGCAGGGCGCACAGGGCTACGCGCTCAATCAGGATCAACAGCCGTTGGTGCATCAGCTGGCCAGCCGGCTGAGCAGCAGCTCGCTGCAGCAAATCGTGCAGCAATGGCTGACCTGTCGCCATCAGCTGCTCAGCGTGGTTGGCGTCAACCGCGAGCTGCTGCTGACCGAACAATTACTGGGCTGGGAGCAGATGTTGGGCGCTGCCGGCTATTCACATCCTCATTCGCTGTAACGTCAAAGAGTTAAAAAATTATGTTGTTAGTCGATTCTCATTGCCACCTTGACGGTCTGGATTATCAGGACCTGCACCAAAACGTCGACGATGCGCTGGCCAAGGCCAAGGCGCGCGATGTCGGTTACGTGCTGGCGGTCGCCACTACGCTGCCGGGCTACCAGGCCATGACCCAGCTGATTGGCGCGCGCGAAGACGTCGCCTTCTCCTGCGGCGTGCATCCGCTGAACATCGAGGAGGGCTACGACTACGCCGAACTGCGCCGCCTGGCGGCGGATGAGTGGGTAGTGGCGCTGGGGGAAACCGGTCTGGATTACTTCTATCAGAAGGACAACCTCGAGCTGCAGCAGGCGTCGTTCCGCGAACATATCCGCATTGGCCGCGATCTGAATAAACCGGTGATCGTGCACACTCGCGATGCGCGTGAAGATACGCTGGCGATCCTCCGCGAGGAGAATGCGCAGGACTGCGGCGGCGTGTTGCACTGTTTTACCGAAGACCGCGCTACCGCGGAGGCGCTGCTGGATCTGGGGTTCTACATTTCTTTCTCCGGCATCCTGACCTTCCGCAATGCCGAACAGCTGCGCGAGGTGGCGCGCTATGTGCCGCTGGATCGCATCCTGGTGGAAACCGACTCGCCTTATCTGGCGCCGGTGCCGCACCGCGGCAAAGAAAACCAACCCGCCTACGTGCGCGATGTGGCTGAATACATGGCGGTATTGAAGGGCGTCAGCCTGGAAAGCCTGGCCGAAGCCACCACCGCCAATTTTTCACGCTTATTTCACATCGAACTCTGATCTTTGGCCTAGGCTTAGCGGGAGTCACCGCTGGCTGAATTTTTTTTAAGCTCGTAATTAATCGATGAAACGCGTAATGTTCCCCGCCGTTTCAGGGAATGTGGCGAACGTTTTTTCGCCTGTTTTGACAAAAAACAGGCGATTTAAGAAAATTTGCCGCCTTCGTTCATTGAAACGTGATTGCCATCAAACATTGTGCAGGGTATTTATTTTACTCTGCGTAATAAATTCAAGGGGTGCTCAGACACCCTGAATTGCAGGGGTTTTTCTCCCCCCCTTGCAACGCGAACAATCGCGAGAAGTAGCAAAGCATTATTACTCAGGAGCACACTCAACTATGTTCAAGAACGCATTTGCAAACCTGCAAAAAGTAGGTAAATCGCTAATGCTGCCGGTGTCCGTACTGCCTATCGCAGGTATCCTGCTGGGCGTCGGTTCCGCCAACTTTAGCTGGCTACCTGCGGTAGTCTCCCACGTGATGGCGGAAGCGGGCGGGTCTGTTTTCGCCAACATGCCGTTAATCTTCGCGATCGGCGTTGCCCTCGGCTTCACGAATAACGACGGCGTTTCCGCGCTGGCGGCGGTGGTGGCTTACGGCATCATGGTGAAAACCATGGCGGTGGTAGCACCGCTGGTGCTGCATCTGCCTGCCGAAGAGATCGCGGCCAAACACCTGGCGGATACCGGCGTGCTCGGGGGGATTATCTCCGGCGCCATCGCCGCCTACATGTTTAACCGCTTCTTCCGCATTCAGTTGCCGGAATACCTGGGCTTCTTTGCCGGTAAGCGTTTCGTGCCGATCATCTCCGGTCTGGCGGCAATCGTTCTGGGCGTAGTGTTGTCCTTCATCTGGCCGCCAATCGGGACGGCTATCCAGACCTTCTCGCAGTGGGCGGCTTATCAGAACCCGGTAGTGGCCTTCGGCATCTACGGCGTGGTTGAGCGTGCGCTGGTGCCGTTCGGTCTGCACCACATCTGGAACGTCCCTTTCCAGATGCAGATTGGCGAGTTCACCAACGCGGCGGGCCAGGTGTTCCACGGCGACATCCCACGCTACATGGCGGGTGACCCGACCGCGGGCAAACTGTCCGGCGGCTTCCTGTTCAAAATGTACGGTCTGCCTGCTGCCGCTATCGCCATCTGGCATTCGGCCAAGCCGGAAAACCGCGCTAAAGTCGGCGGTATCATGATCTCCGCGGCGTTGACCTCGTTCCTGACCGGGATCACCGAACCGATTGAATTCTCCTTCATGTTCGTTGCGCCGATCCTGTATGCGATCCACGCCATCCTGGCCGGCCTGGCATTCCCAATCTGTATCCTGTTGGGCATGCGTGACGGCACCAGCTTCTCGCATGGTTTGATCGACTTTATCGTACTGAGCGGCAACAGCAGCAAAATCTGGCTGTTCCCTATCGTCGGCATCATCTACGGTCTGGTGTACTACACCATCTTCCGTGTGCTGATCGCCAAGCTGGATCTGAAAACGCCAGGCCGTGAAGACACCGCTTCCGAGCAGGTGGCGCAGGGCGGTTCCGAAATGTCTGCAGCTTTGGTTCAGGCCTTCGGCGGTAAAGAAAACATCACCAACCTGGATGCTTGCATCACCCGTCTGCGCGTCAGCGTGGCCGACGTATCCAAGGTTGACCAGGCTGGCCTGAAGAAACTGGGCGCAGCCGGCGTTGTGGTTGCAGGCTCTGGCGTGCAGGCCATCTTCGGCACCAAATCTGACAACCTGAAAACCGATATGGACGAATACATCCGTAATCATTGATTCAGGCAGGGGAGTTTCAAGGGAGGCGAAAGCCTCCCTTTTTTGTTGTTTATTTTATTGAAAAATATAAGTTTTATATTTTTAGTGACCACATTTTTGCCCATCTAATTTGCTCTGTGGCTGGCATCTCTATGAAAACAGATGATAAAAACCCCGCTCAAAGGCGGGGCCGGTTTACAGTGACAGGTTGAGCTGATCGCGCCCATAGTGGGAGGTGGGGAAGGCGTCTTGCGGGATAAAGTCAGGCGGTAACTCTTCGCGCGGGCCGCGTTTCGTTACCAACTTTTCAACGCTGTTCAGCGTCGTAAACGTGATGCTGCATTCGAAATTCTGACACTGGTGATACTGCCGAATCGTCATTTCACTGAGGCGGCGACTGGTGCGTGTACGGGCCACGGCACCACAGATCGGGCAAACAAACATGATGGCCTCCCATGGCGGGAGTTGAACTCCCTGTCATTATGGCCGTCACTGTTCACTTTCTGCAATCCATTCGGGTATTTTGGCCTCAAATTCCAACCGGGTGGTAAAGCCGTTCCCGTCAATAGAATGGCTGGCCCGGGCTATAATCCAGTCCTGATTATCGATATCCGTTTTAAATCCCGTTACCGTGCCGTGCATTTCTGGGTATAAGTCGGCGCAGCCGTAAGCCAGGGTAAGGGTAAATTCAGCAGCGCCGCGTTTCAGCTGCTGCCATTTAGCGGCGGCGGCCCGCTTTGCGGCTGTTTCGCTATTGTAGGTTTTACGCAACACATAAACGTTGCCGTCTTCCCCCTCGATATAATCGCCTTCGCGGTTGCTGCTGCGGGCCGGTTTCTTTTTCGCCGGCTTGCGGGTTTTCACCGTGACCTTTTTCTTCTTTCCAAACTCCAGATCCAGCCAGTAGGCGCGCACACCGGTATAGGCGTCACGGTCAGCAATGCGGAACGAATGTCTGTCACCGCTGCTGCGGGTGATGGCGAAGGAGGGTAGCGCCTTGCCGTTAGCGCTGACGCCACCGCCTGGCAGGATAAACAGCAGGCTGCCATTCTTCACCGTGGCGATGGCGCCCAGCATTTCGGCCATGCGCGTCAGGAATGACATATCGCTTTCTTGAGTTTGGTCGGCGTGGTCGATCTCCAGTTCCATGAGCTGCTGCGAGATGATGGCTTTCAGGTTGTATCGCCTGGCGATCGCTGATACCACCCGTTCTACGGTGACGTCATGCCAGGACACTTCGCGCTTGACGTTGAACTCGTCACGAAAATCGGCGCTGCGTGCGGTGATCGTCAGCGTATCAGGCGGCCCGGAATGCGCCACTTCATCCACGATGAAAACACCTTTGTACACCAGTGCTTCACCGTGCCAGCCCATCGATGCGGACACTTCGGCGCCGCGCGGCGGCAGCTGCAGCTGGCCGTCCGTATCGTCCACGGTGATCGTCAGCTCGTCGGCTTCAAAGCCGCGGTTATCGGTCATTTCCAGTGACAAGACGCGTTCATCCAGTGCGGTCAGCTCTTTGCCGCCGAGCAGGACGCTGAACGCCGGTACGCGCGACAGCTCCGCCTGGTAACCGTTGAACGTGCCGGCTCTGTTATCCAGCAGTGTTCTGGCCTTGTCGATTGCGTCAGTAGTCAGTGCCATGGCTCCCCCTTTGGCGCTGATGGTTTCATGCGCGCGCGACGGGGAAAACAGCGCATTGTTGTCGCCGGTGGATGACAACCGGCACCGCGTGTCGGGTATGCATTTTTCAGCGAATATCACCACGAACTCACAAGCATGATGGCGGTACAGTATGACCGACAATTTTTTCCACGGTGCACGCGTCAAGGAGAACACCGACCTGCAGACCGCGATCAATGACGTTGATTCAACGGTCATTGGTCTGGTCGCGGTGGCGGATGATGCTGACGCAACCACCTTCCCGTTAGACACTCCAGTGCTGGTTACGCGGGTTATCAGCGTGCTCGGCAAGGCCGGTAAAACCGGTTCGCTCTATAAATCCCTGAAGGCTATTTCCGACCAGGTCAGCACCCGCGTGATCGTGGTACGTGTAGCGGCAGCCGGCACGGAAGACGGCGCAAAAACGCAGTCGCAGCTGATTATCGGCGGCTCCCAGGCGGACGGCAGTTACACCGGCATGTTCGCGCTGCTGACTGCCGAGCAGAAAGTCGGCTACCGGCCGCGTATTCTCGGTGTGCCGATGTACGACACGCAGGAAGTGACCGCACAACTGCGAGTGATCGCCAAGCAGTTGCGGGCATTCACCTACAACTATTGCGATGGCTGCGAGACGATCGCCGAGGTGAAAACCTATCGCCAGCAGTTCGCCGAACGTGAGGGCATGCTGATCTGGCCGAACTTTATCGCCTATAACCCGGTGAGCGGTGAGAACGAAGAGTTCCCGGCGGTGGCCTATGCGTTGGGGCTCCGGGCGAAAATCGATAACGAGCAGGGCTGGCATAAGTCGCTGTCTAACGTGGCGGTGAGTAACGTGCTCGGTATCACCAAAGACGTCTTCTGGGCGCTGCAGGCGGAGGATTCCGACGCCAACGAACTGAACGCCAACGAAGTCACCACGCTGATCAAGCGTGAGGGATTCCGTTTCTGGGGCAACCGCACCACGGACAAAGATAAATATATCTTCGAGGTGTACACCCGCACCGCGCAGATCCTGGCGGACACCATCGCGGAGGCGCAATTCACCACGGTGGACAGCCCGCTGACTCCGGCCAATGCCAAAGATGTCGTCAGCGGAATCAATGCCAAACTGCAGGGGAAAGTCACTGACGGCCAACTGATCGGCGCCGCGTGTTGGTTCGATGTCGTGGATAACCCGACAACCGGCCTGCGCCAGGGTAAGGCAGTGGTGCGCTACGACTACAGCCCGGTGCCGCCGCTCGAAGATTTGACCATGATCCAGACCTTCACCGATCAATACTACGAAGCGGCCTTCGCGTCGCTGGGAGGGGCATAAGTGGCTATCCCTAAAAAGCTTCGGTTATTCACGCTGTACGTAGACGGCACCAACCACATTGGCAAGATCCCCAGCGTCACCTTGCCAAAGGTCACCCGCAAGACGGAAGACTATCAGGGCGGCGGTATGCTGGGTGCCGTGGGCGCTGATATGGGCCTTGACGGCGGCGCGCTGGATGCGTCTATGGTAGTCGGCGGCGTCGTTGAAGAGCTGATCCTCAAGTACGGCGGCGATATCGACGGAATGCGCCTGCGCTTCGTCGGTGAAATCTACAGCGGCGGTACCAGCTCACTTATGGAAGTGGAGATGCGCGGCCGCCTCACCGAAATCGATCAGGGTGAGGCCAAGCAGGGCGATGACACTATCCACACCTACGCCATCAAGAACACCTACTACAAGCTGTCGGTGGATGACAAGGCGCTGCTGGAGATCGACCTGCTGAACTTCATCTACAAGCGCGACGGGAAGAACCTGTACCCCGATCGCATTGTTTCAGCTCTGGGCCTTGGCGGCTGATTTTTAACCTTTAAACCCATTTTGAAGGCGGCCCATGCGGCCGCCTGGAGAACTCGCACATGCCAGTAACGCTCACTACACCGATCAAACGCGGTGACAAAGAGATCACCACCGTCATCATCACCGACACCATCAAGCAGGCCGGCTCACTGCGTGGCCTGCGCCTGGTCGACGTGCTCAACTTCGACTATGACGCAGTTTCAACGCTGCTCACCCGCGTCACCGCGCCAGCGCTGACCGCCGCCGATATCGCCATGTTGGATACCGGCGACTTTGTCGCGTTCATTGAAGAAATGACGCCTTTTTTGACCAAAGCGGCGCCGTCCGTACCGAACGGGGCGGAGACGGGGAACAAGTAAGGGAACCGCTGTTTGTCAGCGTTGACGATCTCATCGCTGACATTGCTGTAGTTTTTCACTGGCCGCCCTCCGAGATGTACGGCATGGAGCTGCGCGAGCTGATGGCATGGCGCCAGCGCGCCGCCATCCGTAGCGGCAACCATGACGATGACGACGAGGACGACCATGGATCTTAGTATTCGCGTCGCGTTCAACGCGATCGATAAGCTCACTCGCCCGGTTAAAGCCGCTAGCAAAGCTGTTAGCGGTCTTTCTGACTCCCTCAAAAAAACACAGAGCGCCGTTAAAGATCTGGATAAGCAGGCTGCCAGCTTTGACCGCCTGCGCGCACAGGCCAACGACACGGCACAGAAGATTAACCGTGCGAAGCGCGAATTTAACGGACTGAATCAGACCGTTCGCGAGGGCGGGCAACTGACAGATGCCCAGGCCGCGCACCTGGAGAACCTGCGCGGCAAGCTCTCTCGGCTGACGCAAACCTATAGCCTGCAAACGGCCAAGCTGCGGGAGGCGGCTCAGGCGGTGCGGCAGCATGGCGTCAACCTGTCCGCCGGCAGCGGCGCGATACAAAGCGCCATCCGGCGAACGGCACAATACAACCAGCAGCTCGAGCGGGAACGGCGCCAGCTGGCTGCCGTTACCCAAGCTCAAGCCGGCTACACCCGTGCCAAAGACACCGCCGGCAAGCTGCGCGGTTCCGGCATGGGAATGGCTGTCGGTGCTGCGGCGGCTGGGTACGCCGGCGGCCGTTTCCTGGCGCCGGCCGTAGGGTTCGATGCCGAAATGTCACGCGTGCAGGCGCTGACGCGACTGGATAAAAGCTCGTCGCAGTTGGCCGACCTGCGCGCCCAGGCGAAAAAACTCGGCGCCGAAACTGCGTTTACCACTCGTGATGCGGCCAGCGGCCAGGCATTTCTGGCAATGGCTGGCTTTACGCCGCAGTCAATTCAGGCCGCGTTGCCTGGCGTGCTCAACATGGCGCTGGCTGGCGGGATGGATCTCGGCGAGTCCGCGGACATCAGTTCGAACATCCTCTCTCAATTCCGCCTCGATCCGAAGGAAATGGATCGCGTCAGTGACGTGCTGACGGGGGCATTCACCCGCACCAACACCGACCTGCAGAACATCGGCGAAGCAATGAAGTATGCCGGTACGGGGTTATCTAACCTCGGCGTCAGCGTAGAGCAAACGACGGCGATGATTGGCGTGATGGCGAACGTGGGCCTGCGCGGCAGTATTGCCGGTACTGGGTTGCAAACCACGTTCTCACGCCTGGCCGCGCCAACGAAAAAGGCCAACGACGCGCTGAAAGAGTTAGGCGTCACCGTGGCCGACTCCACCGGCAAGATGCGTCCGGCCGAGGACGTTCTCACTGACCTTTACAAATCGATCAAGAAATACGGCGCCACCGATCAACTCTCGTTCTTCAAGGATATTGCGGGCGAGGAAGCCGCGAAGTCATTCCAGGCGCTGGTTTTATCAGCCGGCAGTGGTGAGTTGCAGAAGTTGCTGGCCGACCTGAAGAAATCGCAGGGTGAGGCGCTGAAGGCCGCCAAGGTGATGGCGGATAACCTCGGCGGCGACCTGAAGGAGCTGGACTCCGCCTGGGAAGGCTTCCGCATCCAGGTTGAAGAAACTGCCGACGGCCCGCTGCGCAAACTGACGCAGGGGCTGAGTGAGGTAATCAACGCCGCTAGCCAGTGGGTGAAAGAAAACCCGCGGCTGGCGCAGTCCATTCTGTTGACCGCCGGCGCCGTCACCGCCCTGGTGGCCGCGCTGGGGATCGCCAGCCTGGCGACCGGCCTGCTGATTGGGCCGCTGGCTAAGCTGCGTTTGGGCTTCACATTGCTGACGGGTGGGCGCGGTCTGATGGGAACCGTTAGCGCGCTGCGGAGCTTCGTTGGCGCCGGCGGCAACGCCATGGCGAGGATTAGCGGCTGGTCGCGTGTGCTGACTTCGCTCTCTGGTGGTTTCCGTGGGCTGCAGGGCTCGCTGGCGACGCTGCGCAGCATGCTGATGGGCGTATTTATGGCGCCGTCGGCAGCGCTGGGTTCATTGGTGCGTGGCGTGATGGGGTTGGCGCTACGGCTGACGGGCCTGTCTACGTTATGGGGCATTCTTACCGGCGCGCTTTCGGCTCTGGGTGCTGCGCTGTCATTCCTGCTGAGTCCGATTGGGTTGATTGGCGCCGCATTTGTCGCGGCCGGCGTGCTTATCTGGCGCTATTGGGAACCGATCTCGGCGTTCTTTGTTGGTTTCGGCACCAGCGTTATGCAGGCGCTGGCGCCGTTGCGTGATGCCTTTGCCCGCATTGCCCCGATTTTCAGCGTGATTGGCGACGCCCTTGGGCGCGTGTGGGACTGGTTCGCCAAGCTGCTGACGCCAATGCAGACCAGCAAAGAGACGCTGGAGAAATGCGCCAGCGCCGGCGAGACGTTTGGTCGGGTGTTTGGCGCTGCGCTGCAGGTGCTGCTGTACCCACTGTCAAAACTGATGGATGGTGTGGGTTGGCTGCTGGAGAAAATGGGCCTGATCCCGGATGGCATCGAGCAGGCACGGCGCAAGGCTGAAGAATTACGAAACCAGCCGGCTATGTGGGAGTGGGATCCTCAGCAGAAAAAGATGGTTAAGAAAGGGTGGAGCTGGGCCGGCCCCGGTCTGCCTACGGGGGCAGCTACCGTCGATCCTAAGCTGGGCGGAACGCCTCCGCCGGTGCTGACGGGGGATACCGGCACGCAGCGACGCCTGAACGAGATCGCCGGCAATACTAAGGCCACTGCCGACAACACCAAGGCCGCCAAACGCATTGGCCCGGGGGATATCGTCTTTAAAAACCTGCCGCGTGCACTGGCGTTGCGCGGGGCGTACCAGGAAGCACGCGTGATGCCGCAACCGGTACCGCGTGTGGCGGCCGCTGCCGGCGGCGGGGTGCTCTCAGTGCCGTCGGCGTCACAGCCGGCCGTCATGGCACCAGTGTCTGCCCCTGGTGGCGGCGGGCCCGTTTTCCAGTTGGTCTTTAACGATGTGGGTAAGCGCTCGGATCAGGAGCTGGAGCGGATGGTGCGCAGCGCGGTGCGCGATGCGATGGCCAGCACAGTCAGAGGTAACCGCGGGTCATTCCGCGATCGAGATTAACGGAGGTAATAATCATGATGATGGTATTCGGGATGTTTGTTTTTACGCTGCGCACGACGCCCTATCAGCAACTGCGCCATTCTCAGGACTGGCGCCACGTCAAGAACGATCGCGTCAACCAGTCCGCCGGTTGGCAGTATATCGGGGCAGGGGATGACAGCATCACGCTTGACGGTGTGCTCTATCCTGAGATCACCGGCGGCGGCGTGTCGCTGTATACGCTGGAGACTATCGGGTATACCGGCCGGCCCTGGCCGTTGATTGAGGGGGACGGCCGAATTTACGGCATGTACGTGATGACGCGCCTGGAGCGTGGAAAATCCGAGTTTGACCGCTACGGTAACGCGAAGAAGATAGAGTTCACTATCAGCCTGAGCCGTGTCGACATCGACTTCCGCGAGAAGCTGCAAACGACGTCGGCAAGTGATGTGCTGGGCGAGCTGCGCGCGAGCGCCAACAAAGCGGTCAATTCGGTGGCGAACTCGGTAAATGGGTTATTCGGTTGACGCATAGCACTGAATGACTGTGCTCGATACCGGCAGATATAGACGTCACTGGCTGTACTGCAGGAGAAGAAAAAGCCCGCGAGGGGCTTTCTTGTTTTCTGTCGGCGGATTAGGCCACGCGATGCCACAACATCTGAAGCTTGTGCCGTTCGACAATGTTTAGCGCCTGGCCCTGGCCCAGCCTATCTGTTTCGCCGCCAGCGAGGACGTGGTTATGTGTTGGGATGGTGAAGGTATGATCGTGCTCTCCGGCCTCATTGGTTTCACCCTGCTGGTACGGGTCGAAAAATACGGTGTTATTACCGCCTAATTCATATTTGCTATTGCGCATTGGAACACCGCCGTGCGTGTGTTTCCCGGATACTTGGGTGCGTAGCACGCCAAAATCAACTTCATCAGTGAACCCCTTCACCCCCAGACTTTCTTCCGGCAGATTGGCGCGCGTGATGTTTACCGTGTCACTGCCGCCGATACTTCCGACGTCTGAGCCGTCCGCGTTTGCTGTCCTGATGGTCAGGTGCCCCCCGGCATACTCCCATGTTGACCACGGCCAGCGCTCGTTAGGGTTCACGTTCTGGTTGAACATGCGTGACGAGCCGATGGGGTTGTCCTGTTCCCAGGCGTCGCGAATCGCAGTCTCAACGGCGTTAGCGATGGCATTTTTTATGCTTGCGTCCAATTCGCTGATCGCTTCGTCCGTGTAGTCTTTTGCCTCGTTTTTGGCATCGTTAACGTCCTGCTCGGTGGCAATGACGACGGCCGGGTCGATAATCAGCGCCACATGCTCTGTGCTGCTAACAGCCAGTTGCACACGCACGATCTGAGTGCGGCTTGAGCCATCGGTTGTTAAAGGCTTATAGCTTTCCGGCATGTTGCCGATAGCAATACATACGCCGTCCGAGGCAAACAGGGCGACCTCGCGTAACCACCACCCGCCAGCCTGCGCGGGGATTACCATTTCCGCTTCAACGACATTCGCCGCCGCGACAGCTAATTTATTCAGCGGTGCGCGGTACACCTCACCGATCAGAGTCGCCTGATTCGGGTCGGGGGTAGGGAGAGTACCGCCGCCATCGCCGACGGCCATTTCTGCGACATCCAGTTGACTCCCAGATGCTATGGCGTCGGCCAGTCTTTCAGAACCAATAGTTGTTATTACTGAGTAATATTTTTTCATTGCTTGCCCTCTGGGGTTACTCCAGTCCAGCCGCATATTTTTGATATAAATACTGAATCAAACGCAATCTATCGCCTGTTGTAAAAATCCCATCGATAATAAACAGGCATGAAACATCCACATCACTAGTAATAGTTGAATTTTGGTTTGAACCTACTAATAGCGTCTTTGTCGATGGAGTGTGAGGCTCCAGCATTGAATCGATAAACTGATTTTCCAGAACTGGATCATACCCCCCGAAATTAAACCCAATTTCTTTCCAATTCACAAAGTAGCTGTTAAATTCCAATCCGAATTTATTCGTCGGCAGATTCAGGAATTTAGTTTTCAATCCTGTACCTGATGCCATATAACCCGCAACATCCGCAGCACGAATTTTCATTGCATCACCATTTGACCCTGACGCAACAGGTCCATAGTTCGAAATAAAAAAACCATTTGTTTTACTTTCGTCGGCCAGCCGTGCCAATGCTATGACGGTGGTTTCTGCTCCCGGTGCGATTTGCGTATCAAAATACCCGAAGTTGTTAACCCGCACGTACCCATTAAAATACCGTGGACTGCCGCGCTGCAATAGCGGCAGCTCTGGATTGGCAAAATTGTAGAGAGGGTCAACTCTGTTTGAGCCAAAAAAGTATGCCCCCCTTAGAAGCTGACTCACTTCAACAGGAAAATCTGAGGGTAAATTTCGGCTGAAACTGTCGAAATCCTTAGAGCCTCTGATTTTATTTTGTGTTTTTCCTAAAAGCACAGCCATATTATTAACCTCGCAGAATTTTATTAACAATATCTTGAGCTATCATGTCAGCACCAACAATATTGACATGAAACTGATCATCCCACACGCCTAATGGGTTACTGATTCCGTGCGGCGGTATGTAATCGTACGCACTATAAAACTCATATCCATTTTCACAGGCAACATCACTAATGATGTCCCGCACCACCGACATTCTGGCTGGTAAATCTGAGAACCCATGTTGCGCCGGAGCAACGGCTATAATAGATACATTTGGGAATGCATTTTTTAATGTTGACAGATACGCGGCGTAGTAGTTTTTGAACTCCGCCATGTTAACACTGAGTCTGTCATCATTCGTTCCAAGAAAAACAATTGCCACATCTAGTGCCAGTATGTCCGAGTAATTTTTAATGTTATCCATATAATTGACGGTTTGAAATGCAGCCATGCCTCCGTTGCCGCATTTGTGAACCAATAGCCCGCTAGCCCCCTCTATAACTGCGTGAAACATTGTTATACAAATCACGCCATTATTGCCCGTCGTATCAACAGAAATCAGGTGTTTTTCACGTGAAAGCCCAGACACTTTGCTTTCAAGAATTTTCCCCGTCCCGGTTCCAACAACAGTGATGTAGTCGCCGTTATCAATTTTATATTTAAATGTTCCATTTAAATCATAATAAAAAACCGAGAACGTTGTGCCAACAACATTGGTTATTGATATTTTAGCATCGTTGCGTGATGTGTATGCCGCGGCGCCATCAGGCCCACAGCTGTAAGGGGGCGGTGCGGTTGCTGCCGATGCATCCCACTTTGTCCAGCCAGATGACGTCATAACAACATCACCCCACGGGTACCACTCGGCAACTGGAGCACTAATAAACCCGGTTCCGCATTCGCCAAGTTCAGAGTAAGCCGCTTTCAGCCGTAAGGGGATAGCGTCGCGATGTGACCAGGAATCACCGAAACACGCGATTCTTGTCACGCCCATTCCCATGACCGCTTTGGCGCGATTTGCCTTGTGTTTATATGCCGTCCGTCCATCAGTTGACAGCTGGAACCTACGCAGGCCCTCTGAAACCGATTTTCCAACCCGACTAATATTAAACCCGTCTGTGCCATCCCACACCGGCACGTCTGCCGGAAAATCATCAATCTCACTAACAAATAGCGGGGTGACATCTGGGATTTTTTCTTTAATATTTCTCATCCCCGTCATGTTATCGGCTGCACCCGGGCCATCCAATAAACCATCTGCATTTATAAAATAGACTGCCTCACCGGCTTCTGTTTTAAATAATGGTGTCATATTGTTTATTGTTTCAATGCTTGGCAGGGATTTTTCCCAAGATTCATAATTGGGTAATTCGTTTCCTGTTGGTGTTGCGACTCCATTTTTATTTTGATATTCCTCAAGCCATACTCCTGGTGCGTCTCCCCGAACACTGACACGGACATCTAACGCAATTTTGTTATCGTCAATGTCTTTCTGAAATTCGCCAGCGGACTGATAAGGGCGCTCACCGCTGGCAATCCCTTCCAGCATCTGCTTTAAATAACATGTGCGATTTGCCAGTTGCCTGGCTTGAATATTTGCGACACCATCACGACCACCCGAAACGCGTTCTTTGCGGTCTATCTGATGAATCTCGCCTTCCCAATTGGGATTTTCGTTTATTTTTGTCATTCTCACACCCCAGAATAATAAATGTTGCCTTTAAATGCGTAAGTGCCGTCGTAAATAATTGCATCGTCAATTGCTACGTCAGGCGGATAAATTGTGATGATGTCGCCATCTGTCACTGCTGCGCCGATGGTGATAGTGCCTGTTGATCGCGTTGCAATGGCGAGGCCGGCAAGATGCCGGCTTACCGGTTTGGCATCACCGACAAGCCGTTCCAGCTCATTCAACGTTTTAACGGTGATCCCCACGTCATTGACGTCAACTTCAAGCCTGAAGGTGCCCGGCAGATCGCCGGTGTCGAACCACTCGGTAAACGATGCCGAAAACCCCATATCTTCAATGACGCGACGCACTGCGGCGCGTGTGCCCTTACGGCGATGAAGCCAGTAGGATTGCTGGATCGCCGATATCTTTTTCTCTGCCGGCCAGTTCTTGTCCCAGTGGTCGACCGACAGCGCCCAGGCGAGATACGGCAACAAATCAACCGGGCAGGCGGTCGGCGTCCACAGCGTGCGCAGCGCGACAGTGATCGCCGACAGTCGCGCAGTGACCATTTCGGTGTGGCGCATCCAGGCGCCGGCGGACGGGGGGAGCAAGGTGTTATTCATCCGTCCCACCGTTCTCTAGTGCATAGCCAACGTTGCGTGCGGCTTGCGTATCGGAGATCTGCAGGTCAGCCGACGGCGAACGCAGCACCACACGCTGTACCCCCTGCACATGCAGCGAGGCGGAGATCGCCGACCTGGCGACGTCACGCCCGATCTTCTTGTCGTTATCGGCCAAAAAGCCACGCAGCGACGCCATGGCGGCGTTGATGATGGGCTCCGACTCCGGCCCCGGATACAAGAACAGCTCTGCATCAATCGAATAGTCGACAATATCCGCGCTGCGAACTGTCACGCGGTCGCCCAGCGGCCGCACTTCTTCATCGTTGACGGCAGCCGTCACGGCGGCCAGCAGCTCGGGCGAGGCGGTGCCGTCACCGTCGGTCGACAGAACGGCGATCACCACCTCCGCCGGCGCCGGGCTGGTTGCCCTGGCGTCGGCGACCTTGCCGCTGGCGCTGCGGGCAAAATATTCATACGCCGCCGACGGGCCGGCCACGCTCATGCCCTCGAATGCGGATTGCGCGCGCAGGCGCAGGGCTTCGTCACTTTCCATCACTGCGTCTGACGTGTCCGTTTCCGGGGTGATCGTCAGACGCTCGGTGTCGAGATTAGCGGCCAGGTTGTCCAGGTCGGTGCCTTCGGCGTGGCTCAGCATGCAGGCGGCGGCCCCCTCGTTGATTCGCCGGCGCAACAGCAATTCGCGGTAGGCCATCGCCTGGGCGATCACGTTGAGCGGCTCGGACTCCAGCGACAGGGCGGCGGCAACCGACGTCTGCTGGCCAGCAGGAAAGGCGGCGATCATCACTGCCTTGACGTCAACGAGGATCGTCTCGAAGTCGAGCGGCTCGATGATCTGCGGCGATGGCAGTTGCGACAGGTCAATCGTTGACATCGTTATGGCTCCTTAACTCAATCGTCCCGGCGCTTTTCTCCATACTTTCCGTCAGCATGCCGGCCATCTCGGCGGTGACGGCGCCGGTAGGCGAATAGCTGATGTTGATGGTGTCCAGCGCAAGGCGAGGCTCCCATGCCGCCAGCGCGATCACGGTCGCGCTCATGAGCTGCAGGCGGGTGACGTCGTTTTGCGGGCTGTCGAGCAGATCTGGCACCAGCGAACCGTAGTTACGACGCATGACGCGCGAACCGATGGGCGTCAGCAGGATGTCATTGGCTGACTGCCAGACGTGATCCGCATCGGTCAGCGTGCCGGTGCCGCTGTTATTCATGCCGCGGTACTTCTCGCTCATCGGGTGCCCTCCGTCCAGTCGCTACCGCGCTGCACGCCGCCGTGGCCGTGATTGTCGACCTTCACGCCGTTCGACACGAAGGCGCCGCCGGTGTGATTGAAATCACCGTGCATCTCGCCGCCTTCGCTGACGTCGAATTGCCGGGTCTTCAGCAGGTTGGTGCATTCGACGACGGGCGAATCCAGGATCACTTTGACCTCTGCCGTTAATTTGGCGGTCTTGGTGCCACTGACTTCCAGCGCGCCAGCGTCGGCGTCATAACGGAATCTGGCGCCGTCCGGGGCGGTGATCACCATCTCGTTACGCGAGCCGCCGGGGGCGGGGTGATCGTTGCTGTACAGGCTGCCGCCAATAATGGCCGTCTCCGGATTGCCGCCGATGCACAGCAGCCAGACCTGCTCGCCGAGCGACGGCGGCATCCAGATGTTGAATGCGCCGGCGCGCTGCGCATTCCAGCGCAGCCAGGTAGTATCTAACCCGCCGGTGGCGACGCGCACGCGCTTATTGTCTTCGTCGATCGTCGTGACCACGCCAACGCGGATCAGGTTCTCCAGCAGGCGAATAAGTTCGGCCGCGTCCACTATTTCACCCCCAACGAGTCAATGACCGAACGGGCGATCGCCATGCGGTCGGCTTTGGTGATCCCCAGCACCTCGCGGCGTGGGTAGGACGCCATCGCGCCAGACTTGTTTACCCTGTCGCGCAGGCCGTACTGGTGCGTGCGCGCAATACGGCCCGCAACGCCGGTAAAACCGACGGTGGCGCCGCCGGCATCGGCGCGCGCCTTCAGGAAGCGCGCGGTGCGCAACCGGCGAAACATCGGATCGGCCTTGGTGGTGTCATTGCGCGTCTGGCTGAAGTTGATATCGAGGTAACGCTCGATATCCTCGCGATAGAAGGAACGGACGGCGCCGCGGCCTTCATCGAAACCGGTCAGCATGCGGCCGCGGCTGCCCTTGGTGGCCCGCCAGTTTTTCAGGCGGCGGGTTTCGCCGTTCCAGATAAAACCAATCCCGGCCTGTGAGCGCAGCACCTTGCGGCGGCGCTTCTCGAATTTTGAGCCGTCCGGGTTTTCCTGGCGTGCAATGCGCCGCGACTGGCTCTGGCGCAGCATGCGGCCGACCTCGCGCGCAGTGCGTATACGCCCGGCGGGTGACATGCCGCCGATAATATCGGCGAACACCTGATCCAGTTCATGAAACAGCGCGGCATCGGTCATGGCACCAGCTCCCCGTTATTCTCAGGATCGAACACGATTTGCCAGTCGCCGCCGTTTATGCGGGGCTTGTCTTCCGCCAGGTGCTGTGTAAGAAGCTTTCCATTTTGGCGTGTTACCATGACACGCTCCCAAATTGGCACCTTCAGCAACAGATCGGCAGTGTCGTCGTTTGCAATATCGGCTTCGAACTCAATGCTTTTGTTTTTATCCGGGTTCAATAGCAGGTCTGGCTGGTATTCCCATATCCATCCCAACAGTGGCAGCATCAGGTCATCTAGATCACCTGGATAGTTCATCACGAATACCTGGAGCGGATAAACGTACATAAACGAAGGCTCGCCGGTCGCCTGGATTTCGATATGCCCCTTTTCAACAAAAACGGTGAACAGCTCAGGATTGGCCTTGCACCAGGTGTTGGCCGCGATCAGCGCGTCGCGCAGCAGTTCGGCTTTTTTCACTTTATCCCCCTGGCGATACGCCGTAGTTCGAGTTCTCGTATGGCCGCCTTGTCGGCGTTGCAGGTGTCCAGCGCATCCAGCAACCGATCCGCCCAGGGTGCCAGGCTGCCGTAAGTCATCGGTGACGGTGCTGCAGGTGCATCAGTGTTTGCCGTCAGGCTGGCTGGCAAAGGCTCCTGAATAATCTGCGGCGCGGACTTCCGCGGCGCGTTTTTGCAGGCTGTCAGCGACAGCAGCAGGCACAGGAGTAACGGCGCACGTTTCGCTGGCCAGCGCAGTCTTGATGGTTTCACGTCGTTGCTCTCCATTGGTGCCGCGCTTCTCGCTCAGCTTCTTCATCTCGGCTTCAATCTCGCCGACGTCGGCGCGCAGGGCGCGCACTTCGGCCAGTACATCCCCGGTTTGCTCGACGGCGTGCTCGGCAATATCGCGGCGTTGTTCGGCCAGTTCCCGCTGATGCTTCTGCCATCCCATCCCGGCCAGCGCCGCCAGAAACAGCAGGATCAATACCGCGGCCGCTTTCATTTGGCGGCCGTCAGTGCCGGGTCAGACAGACACCAGGCTTTGAACTCTTCCCGACGGTTAACCAGCCCTTGCAGGCGCTTGCCGCCGGAGTTCACAAAGTCGGTCAGGCGCTGGCACACGCCGGGCCAGTTGCCCGTCTGCGCGTATTTCCACAGCGTGGTGCGCTGTTTTTTGCCCTGGCGATCGGTGAACCAACTGATCCCGGCGCACCCCACGTTGAAACTGACGTCGGTCAGCGCTTCAAACACGAATTGCGGGGCGGCAGCGCCGTTAAAGTTGCTGTTAATGCACTTTTCCGCGCGTACCAGGTCGTTTACCCAGCGTTCGGCGATCTCTGTTTCCTGGTACTCGCGATTTTCGACGTGTGTCGTTGAGCCCATGCCGATGGTCAGCACCCCGGCGGGGCAGTAATACGGCGTCTTGCGGCAGTCTTCGTACTTCGCCATTTTTAACTGTGCCGCCTGGCTGGTGCGCACCTTCTCGGGCCACAGGGCACCGGCCAACGCCACAATGGCGGCCACGCTGCAGGCGATAACGCTTTTTCTTCTCACCGGTGGCCTCCTTTCAGCTCGCTGATAAGCGCTTTCACATCCTGCCGGTTCTCGGCATCGCTGCGCACCGCGTCAACCAACTGCGCCAGCAGGGCATTGGTGGTTGCCTGGCTGCGTGCAACCCGGCGGCGGTGGATTTCACCCAGCGCCGCGGCGATAAGACCGATCACCAGCCCGCCGGTCGCCAGCCATTCGCGCTGCGTCATCATGCCGATGCCCATCAGCACGGTGGAGTAGGAGTAGATCACCCAGCTCCAGAGGCGGTCGATTACGTCCATAGCTGCACCGTCTCCTGTTGGGTTGAACGTTCGATCTCCGGCAGCTCGACCACCTGGCCGGCGGTCAAAAATATCTGTTCGGCGATCCCCGGATTGGCGGCCAACACGATTTCGGTCACACCTTGCGTGGTGCCGTAGTGTCGCTGGCACAGCAGATCCAGCGTGTCGCCCTGCATTGCTTGCACCTTCACTAAAATGCCTCCGCAAAATTGCGCACTTCGTCGCGAATATCGGCGATAGCCCAGCGGGCATCCCGCCACAGATCTGCCGCCTGCAGCGTCAACCCGGCGGCGCGTTTCTCGCCGGCGTCGCCGGTGGTGTCGACGTCGCGATAGTTTTCGATCAGCAGCGCGCGGGTGATGCTGAATACCGCGCGGCGGTAGCGGTGGATCTTCATGCTCACGTCATTGATTTGACGGGCTGGCACGGTCTCCAGCGACGCGAAGCCGGCTTTCAGCTGTTTTTCTTGCCATCCCGTCAACTGGTCGATCACATGGCCTGTCGCTTCAATCGCGGCCTGCTTTAAGCGGGTGGTGGTCACCGCACCGGTGATGCGCATCTCAAGGCGCACGTCTTTGAGCGCAATCGCGGGCCAGAAGGGACCGGCGGTGATGGTCTCGCCGCCATCGTCGGTATCTGGCACATCGTCAGCGGCGGGGGTGACAGTACGCCCGGCAACAAGGCTCATGGCCCAATCTCCTCAAAAGGTGGCGGTGAGCGGACGGGGAAAAGCACACGCGAAGCGCTGCAGATCTCCGCCCGCGCCGCCAGCGCACGGGGCGCAAGTCGTTTTATTCGGTGGCGTCCTGCCTGGTTTTCTTACCGGCGGCTTTGCCGGCAGTTTTTTTAGCGGCTGATGGCTTACGCGCGGTGCTGCTGCGCTGCCGGCGCTGGGTGGCCGGTACAGTCGTTTTTGATGCTGCTGCAGCGTCGGTTGTGGCGGCGCCGGCGGTGTCGGCATCGTTATCACCTGTGCCGCCGGTAGTCTGGCCGGCTTTCTTGACCTGGCGTGCCAGGCTCTCGATCGCTTTCTTCACGCCGGCGTTGGCGTCCAGTTTCAGCGCCTGGCGCAGCAGCTCCAGCGCCTTCGCCTGGGCGGCATCATCGCCACCGCGTAATGCAAAGCCGCGCGCCTTGAACAGCTTGGCGAGCACGACGTCAGGCATATCTTTGCCATCGACGATTTGCGCGAGCTCGTCCAGCACCTGCAGGTGTGTGGTCAAATCGGTGCTCTCGTCGGCCTTGACCTGCACAAGAATGGGATCGCAAAGCTCTTCCACGAGGGCCGTCGCCGCCGTGCGGCGGAACTGGTCAGGCATCGTGAGGTTGTGCTCGATGACATAGCGGCCGATACGCACCGCCAGCGGGTAATCGCCGGCGTCAATCGCCCAGATCATCAGGGTGACGATGACCTCGTCCTGCCGGCCGCTGTTGCCGTCGAGCGTGCCGTCGATCCAGCCGTCGTACTGCGGCAACAGCTGCTTTTTCATCTCCGCTTTCACCTGGTCGGACTGCACGCGTCGGAGTGCACTCTGATCCATGCGCAAGCGGTGAAGGATTTGTTCATGCGCGGTGCGGGCGGCTTCTGTGAACTCCTCGGTCTTACCGTGGCGTTCCGCCATCACGCGCTGAAAATGTCGTTGTGCCGGTGTCAGCATTATCCTGTCCCCGAAAGGGGGCGGGCAGGCGCCCGCCCGGGTGATTAACCGCCGTTCTCAGGCTGCGCGAAGGTGATGCCGTCGATAAAGGCGACGTTGCCGTAGTCCTCGATCACGAAGTCATCGTTCGACGACTGGTAGGTCGCGACGCGGTTGTACTCCGGCTCTTCCTTGATGCTGCGGCGCAGGCTTCCGCGCTGGTAGTACACCGACAGGTTTTTAAACGGCGTGATCAGGATGCCGTTCACCGGGAAGTACGGCGCGATGAAGGTCGGCATGTTCCCGACGCGTTCCTGCGCAACAATGAGCTGACCGGCCAACATTTCGGTGTTCGGGTTGGTCTGGCTCATTGCGTTGATCGCCGGGAAATTGCTACTGGTCAGCAGGTCACCGGCCAGGATCACCACGTTATCCGGGTTACGCTTGTGCCACTCGTCCATCAGGCTGTTTTTGGCGTCATAAACTGCTGACGTCAGGTTGCCGTAGGTGCCTTTGGCGATGATCTTGTTGTCGTCATCACGGGCCGTCACGGTCACACCGGAAATCATGCGGTGTGGGGCTTCTGTGCGGATTTTTTCCAGCCAGCCGATGCCGCAGTCCTGCAACAGCGGGTTAGCGGCGCGGTTGGATGGATCGGCATAGTTTGTGCCGTTGAAGCCGATCATGATGCGGTCAAGCGACATCTGGCGCGCCATTGCTTTGCTGATCAGCTGCTGGAACTCTGGCATATGCGCCCAGGTGTCCAACTGCTCGTAACCCAGGCCGTAGTCGTAGTTGACTTTGCGACAGGTGTAGTTGAACGGCTCCATTTTGCTGTTATCGGCCGGGTTGCGTCGCGTGGTGGTGCTGTTGTTCACGCCGGCCAGCGGGCCTTTGCTGCCAATCAGCACTTTCTGGCCGATCTGTTGGTTCACGCCGAAGACGTTAATTTTGCTCAGGAAGGAGTCACTTTGTTGCGCTTCAACCTCCATCTTCTGCTGCCGCGACGGTTCGACAGCGAATTTTGCCGCGACCGCTGCTGGTGACACGCCACTCATTTCGGCTTGGCGTGCAACGTACTGATCAAACAGTTTGCGGGTATTGTTATCCATGCTCTTTTTCTCTCGTAGTCAATATCGGTCGCGGGCTTAGTAGTCAGCCTGCTGCACGTTGCCGCCGCCGGCCGGCGGGCGACGACTGAAGTTACCGTCCGTGGTTTCAACCTTCTGCTGCATCGCAGCCAGGTCAGCGGTCAACTTCGCGATGGCCTGCTTGTTGCTTGCGCTTTCCTGCGCGGTGGCGCTGAACTGGTCGGTCAAATCGGCCTGCGCCGTCGCCACGGCCTCTACCGCCTGATGCACCTGGTTGAAACGTTCATCGTCGGTTTTCTTGCCCTTGCCGAGGATGCCCATAACGCGGGAGAACCATTCGTTGCCGGTGGTTGAGCGCGACTGGTCTGCCTGCATCAACTCAGCTTCGAAAGCGGTGGTGAACATCGTCGGTTCGGCATCTGCGGAGCTGAAGCGCATGACTTCCCCACGCTTCTCGGCGGCGAATTTCAGCTTGTCAGTGCCCAGGCTGGCCGGGGTGTCGGTCATCGCCAGGCCGACCAGGTACGGGCCGTTGGTCAATGAAAACTTTGGATGGATCTCGACGCTGGAATAAATCTTCTTCCCGTCGTCGGTCATGGTCTTCATGCGTGCCGTGGGCTCGATCTCTGCGTACAACGCCGCTTCGCCTGTCAGCGGGCCGTCAGAAATGTCCTCGGCGGACAGGGCCATCACGTCGCCCATGGCGCAGAAGGTACTGTCCGGGAACGGGGAAAGGTAATGCTCGATATTGACGCGGGCGCCATACACCGCCGGGTTATACGACGCCGCCATCGCATGGATCTGATCGCGGGTGACTTGGCGGCCGTCGATAGTGACGCCGGAGGTCATAACGCGGAATTTCTTACGGGTGCTCGTTGTGCTTGCCATGTCTGCTTGCTCACGATTCTGTTGAGTTCCCGGTGATGATGGCAGGGCGTCCGGCCCCCTCTCAACGCGTTGTTGTTGTCGGAGAACGGCGACAGCCGGCACCGCAAGAAAGCCCGCGCGCGCGCGGGTTAACCTCCCCGGCAGGACATGGGGGAGACAATGACGGTTCAGGAAACATTCACTAGGCACCGCGCACGACAGCTTTACTGGCAGGGCTACCCGCCGGCGGAAATCGCGCGCCTGATGGGTATCAACCAGAACACGGTTTACGCCTGGAAGAAGCGCGACGAATGGGACGAAACGCCACCGATTCAGCGCGTCACCACCTCGATCGATGCGCGTCTGGTGCAGCTGACCGGCAAGGACAAGAAGAGCGGCGGCGACTTCAAGGAAATCGACCTGCTGACGCGCCAGCTGAAGAAGCTGGACAACGGCACGCCGGCCACCCAGCCCAAAAAGAAGGTGCGCAAGAAGCAAAACTTCTTCTCTGAATCGCAGATCGCGCAGCTGCGGCAGAACATCCTTGGATCGCTGCACTGGCACCAGCAAGGTTGGTATGACAATCACCACCACCGCAACCGAATGATCCTGAAGAGTCGCCAGGTGGGGGCGACCTGGTATTTTGCGCGCGAGGCGCTGATCCGCGCGTTATCTGATGATGTGAAGTACAAGCACCAGCTCAACCAGATCTTTCTGTCGGCCAGCCGCCGGCAGGCGTACCAGTTCCGCAGCTTCATTCGTTCCGCCGCGGCTGAGGTTGACGTCGAGCTGAAAGGCGGCGACATGATCCAGCTGTTCAACGGCGCCGAGCTGCATTTTCTCGGCACGTCGGCAGCGACGGCGCAGTCCTACACCGGCAACCTGTTCTTTGACGAGTTTTTCTGGGTGGGCCAGTTCGCCAACCTGAAAAAAGTCGCCGGCGCCATGGCGACGCTGAAAGGTCTGACGCGTACCTACTTCTCCACGCCTTCGGCGGAAAGCCATGAAGCCTACCCGTTTTGGACAGGGGAGGCGTTCAACAAGGGACGCGCCAGCAGTAGTCGCGTGGAGTTCGACACGTCCTGGAAGACGCTGAACAGCGGGCTGATGTGCCCGGACAAGATCTGGCGCCAGATCGTCACCTTGCAGGACGCCATCGATCACGGCTGGGATTTGACCGATATCGATGAAATCCGTGACGAGAACAGCCCGGAGGAATACGACAACCTCTACGGCTGCCAGTTTATACGCAACGGTGAGTCGGCCTTTGACTACAACATGCTGCTGACCTGCGGCGCTGATGGTTATGACGACTGGCTCGACTGGAAACCTTACGCCATGCGGCCGCTGGCCGATCGTCCGGTCTGGATTGGCTACGATCCCAATGGCGCCAGCGGAAAGGGTGACAGCGGGGGCATCTCCGTTAACGCCGTGCCGCTGGTCGCCGGTGGCAAGTTCCGCACCATCGAGACGCAGCGCATTCGCGGCATGGAGTTCGAGGCGCAGGCCAATCTGATCATTGGCATGCTGGATCGCTATAACGTGCAGCATATCGGCATTGACGGGCAGGGGATTGGTGAGGCGGTCTGGCAGTTGGTGAAAAAGAAGTTCCCGGCGGCGGTCTGCTACCAGTTCAACCCGGCCAGCAAGCGCATGCTGGTATTGAAGATGCAGCAGATCGTTCGCGGTGGCCGTTGGGAGTTCGACAGGGGGGAGCGCGACCTGATCACAGCATTCAGCGCGGTGCGCAAAGTGGTGACGCCTGGCGGGGTTATCACGTATGACACCGATCGCAGCCGCGGCGTCAGCCATGGCGACCTTGCCTGGGCGACGATGCTGGCCATTATCAACGAGCCGCTGGGACAAGATGGCGGCAGCACAATGACGGTTATGGAGTATTAACGTGAGCAAACGAAAATCACCGCGGCCGCGCCAGCAGCCCGCCGCAGACACGCAGCTTGATCTGGCGACCGAGCTGCAAAAACTCCCTGGCCTGACCACCTTCTCATTCGACGGCCCCTGGCCGGTCAGCTCGTCCTACGATCTGCTCGACTCGATGTACTGCGCCGACAACGGCCGCTACTACGACACGCCGATCAGCTGGTACGGTCTGGCGCGCCAGTTCGGCCACGCCAGCTGGCACCAGTCGGCGCTGATATTCAAGCGTAACGTGTTGGCCGGCTGTTTCATTCCACACAAACTGCTGTCGCGCCAGGCGTTCTCGGCCTTCGCCATGGATTGGGTGGTGTTCGGCAATGCCTATCTTGAGCTGCGCCGTAATGTGCTTGGTGGGCCGCTGGCACTGCATCACACGCTGGCGAAGTACACGCGCCGCGGTTCTGACCTGGACACCTACTGGTTTATCCAGGCGGGGCTTGATGATTATCAGTTTCCAACTGGCGCCGTCTGTCATGTGATCAACCCGGACATTCACCAGGAGATCTACGGTATGCCGGAATATGTCGCCGGCCTGCTGTCCGCGAACCTGTCCCACTCGGCCGACACGTTCCGCAAGCTGTACTACGACAACGGCAGCCATGCCGGCTGCATCGTCTACGTCAACAGCGCCATTGCCGATCAGGAAAGCCTCGACAAGCTTAAGAAGACGCTGACCGATACGCGCCGCGGCGGGGCATTCAAAAACATCCTGCTGCACGCACCGAACGGCGGCAAGGACTCGGTGCAGATCCTGCCGTTTAGCCAGATCTCAGCCAAGGATGAATTCCTGGGCGTCAAGTCCGCCACGCGTGACGATATTCTCGCTGCGCACCGCGTGCCGCCGCAGCTGATGGGCGCCATGCCGGAAGGTAACGGCACCTTCGGCGACGTGGAGAAGGCGGCGAGGGTGTTCGCTATCAACGAGCTGACGCCCATCATGGAAGCCATGAAGCACGTCAACGACTGGATGGGGGAGGAGGTGATCCGCTTCAACCCGTATGCATTGCTGGACGTAGACTAACCCCGGCGCTGCAGCACGGCCGCCGCTGTCTATGGCGGCCATCCCCCGACCAGTAGCCTCACACGCACCACACCCATCACTTCGAACTGTTCCCCACCGCCAGCCGCGCTATGCGGGCCGCTGGCGCGTTAACACCTGTTCATCATCTCAATAGCACCACGACGGCGAGAACCTCATAGCGGCCCGTTCAGGCAGCATATGACCCCCTTCCCATGCCCCGAAGCGCGCGCTTACTCCCCCGCCTCGCCTGCGCGCCTCACACCCTCTTTTTTGTGCAAGATCCAAAGTAGATCGAACCCGCGCCAGCACTGGCGCAGGTTCGCAATGGGGGAGATCGAATTATTGTGCAAAATTGTGCGCGTTTTTGCATTGCAGATGACGCACTTTTGAGGCTCAACGGTTGAGCCTCGCGTCAGATGAAAAATCAGGCGTGTTTCATGCGCTCGTTGAGGGTTTCAACGATGAAAGCATTGACCGAAACCTCATGTTCTGCCGCTGCCTGGTTCAGCCGTTCGCCGAACGATTCCGGGTAGCGCAGGGTGAACGTCTTGATTTTCTCCTGGCGTGCGTATGGCTCGATGCCGGCGGCGCTGCAATCGTCCAGATATTCGCGCAAAGAGATCTCGCCCTCTTTTTTCAGCCCCTGGATGCTGTCGGAAACGAAATCACAGTAACCGGACAGGCCGAGAAATTTACCGCGAAATGCGCCCAGCTCAGGAACAAAGCTGATTACCGCCGGTTGCCCGGCGATCTCCATGGTGTTTGGTGTTGCTGCTGCTGTCTTCGTCATGGCTTAACTCCTATGCTTTCCAGCCATTCGCGGAGGTTGACCACCGCGCCTTTGTCCGTGTCCGGCGATGGGTGGGGGCGGTGAAAGTTGGCGATGCTGCCATTAAGCAGGAACTTGCAACGTGAACCGCGGCCCTCTTTGACTTCGCCACCCAGCGCCTTTATCAGTGATTCCACATCTGACCATTTGATCCCGGAGAGAACAGGTGTTTTAAATATCTGTTCTAACGTGTTTTTTTGCCGCTTCCTTAACGCTGAAACTTGTTCTTTCATGTCGCAGTCCGTGAAGTCACTTTATGAAGTCATTTTGATGGTTTGATAATATGAAGTCAAGTTGTGAAGTCATTTTACTATCCTGTGCTGATGCCGCTCATGATATCTTCGCAAAGATCGATACATTCGCAGCAGATCCATACCTGCGGGCCAGCTACCATTTTTTTTACTTTACGGTGGCTCTTCCCACAAAAGCTGCAAAAGTACTCTTTGATTTCACCGGTTTCTGATGGTGCGGGGGATTGGCGTTGCTCTTTTTCTCCCATTCCTTCAAATAGTTCGTGATTTTTCCTCACGATGCGGGCACACCCAACTAATTCATCTGCGGTGATGTTCGCGGTCAGCATGACGTTTTGTAGGCGGCTGGTGATACCGGCCATCTTTTTGGCGTGGTCGCTGTGATGATCTGGTTCTGGAATGTGGTGACGATGTATTTCATGTGGCATAAATCCCCCTTATTACGGTTCTTGATGCGTTTCTAATAATGCGGCCATGATCGCTGCGCGCTCGGCAGCAGGCATGGCGCTGTAGTTTCTGGCCCAGCGTTCCGCCTTACGCTTGATTCGTTGGCGATCGATGTAGTTCGCGCCGGCAAAGGCGTGGCTGTAGGCGTTCCCTTCGGCAAAGTTCATCCATAGCTGCTCGGTGCGCGGGCCGCCGCGAGTCATTACCTGAAACTGGATGCTGCGCCAGTCGCCGATCAACTCGTCATAGAGCGCGGACGGATAACCGGAGATCATGACGTTGGCGGGCACGGTGCGCAGTACGTCGATCAGGCTGCGGTGATCGTCGACGGTATACTCGTGACGATACCGCGCGCGGCTGGTGCGGGTTTCTTGAAGATAGGGCGGGTCGACGTATATCAGCGTGCGGCCGTATTTTTCAAAAGGAACGGCGCGCAGCAGCTTAACCGCGTCGCCGATCTCAATCATAAGGCGATCGGCCTGTTCATCCAGATAGTTCGGGTTTCCCTGGCAAAATGCTTCAACGGTTTCCGGATCGATATCCCACCCGATCGTGCGGGCCGCCGGCGGTTTACGCAGCATAACTGCGCCGCCGCCGAGGTGCGTTTCGATGTAGGTTTCGTGTGGCGGCATCTGGCTAATGATCGCTTGATAAGCGCCGCTTGCCGCCTTGCTCCCCAAATATCCCATTTGTCGGTACCTCATAGTTGTTAATGACGGTGCTGCAGCGCAGCTGTTTTTGTTTATGCCGCGTTATGGCCAGAACAGACAAATTCGTCTGTGCGTTCCGGCCAACATCGCCGGCTATGCCTATGAAATGCGGCGCAGCCGCTCGACGCGCGCCAGCAATTCCAACGATTTGTGAAGATGATCCGGCTGGACGGCCGACAAACTGCCGTCGTGATTTGCGTGATAACGCTGTCCGGCCACGTTTAACGTGGCGCCTTCAGCCAGGCTTATCGCCTCGCGCGTGGTTAACTCGATGCCAATACTGGATGCGGATTCGGCTATCAGTGCCGCGCGTGGTGCCAGCTGCTCTCGCCGCTTCTGCCGCTGCTCTTTTTGGCGGTGTAAATCATCCGCTGCGCGCTGTTCTTCAACTGATAACGGCGCTTTCTCCGGCGGTGGGGCACCGTCCGCATCGTTTTTCAGTCGCCGCAGCAGTGCCCGCCGTTCTTTGCGGTCGAGGCTTTCAAAATTTATTGGTGCGTCAGCTGGCACAGCCGGCGTTGGCTGTACTCGATGCATTTCACTCGTGGATAAACTACCGCCGTTTCTGCTCGGTTCTTGCTCAGGCGGACAGTTATTGCCACGAGTCCAAGGGGCGGCGGCTGCGCCGCCACCCTCAACGTCAACCCCCTGGCGCGCGGCTTCGCCACTCGCCGGTTTACGTTTGCGCTTCAGTGTCCAGGTGTCGGGGTGGGTGCAAATACGCGACGCTTCACCGAGCATTGGTGACCAGACGCCGAAGATCTGAATGCCGAGTTCGCCGTAGTCGTTGGGTTTTTCTGCCTGAAGGTAGGCGGTGTGGACGATGTGAACGTTACGCGGCGTCAAGACGCCGCCTTGTTTCAAGATATACGTTGCGATGCAACCGGCATCGGCGGCATTCATCACGTCATCCATGGCTTTATCGCTCAGCCGCTGGGTTTTCTTGGCGTCGATACCCTGCCGATCAAACTGGGTCGCCAGCCGGCGTAACTCGCGGTAAACCTGGCGCGATGGGATGCCGAAAAACTGGAATTGGTGCACGCGGTGCAGGCTGGCCCAGCCGAGCGCATGCTCGACCGTGTCGGCCATGCTTTTGCCGCTTTCGTGGTCGACTGGCGGCTCACCGGTATCTTTGTTCGCCTTGCGCAATGGCTCGGCGTCCAGATTCTTACCGATATAGGTCGCGATGTAGCTGATTGGCGATCCCTTTTCTGCAGTGATCAGTTCGGTCTTGAAGCGCGGTGTTATGTCGTCGCCCAGCTCGGCGCGATCGTCGCGAATGGCGAACTCCTGCAGGATGCTGACAATGCCGTCGCGGTCATCTGGACGGCAAAAAACCATCATGTGCCAGTGGACGGTGCCGTCGTGATGCGGCTCGGCGACGCGAATACCGTACCAGCGCAGCCCCTGACGGTTCAGCTTTTTGCGCACGCTGGCAAAGAATCGGTTAACCAAATAGTCGTTACTGTCGCGAACGGTTTTCGTTGCCCATTTGGGGTTTAACCGTCCGTCAATCATGGTGGCGTGAAAACGTGACGGTGTGGTAATCGTGCACCAGACCGCGCAATCGCCGCGCATCTCGGCAATGTCCTGCATGCCTTTGACTGTGGTCATCATCTCTATGCGGCGGTGGCGTGGGTTGCTGGGGCCAGCGTAATAGGCATCTTCAAGATCGATGGAAAAGCCGTCTTCGTTGGTCAGCTCGAAGGCTTTCAGAAATTCACGGGTGCGCCGGCGTTGCTCGCGGAAGTGTGTCAGCGCGTCGGCGCTGATGTAGGCGGAATCCTGCTTACGTACCAGGCCGGCGGCGCGTAACAGCTCTTCGCGCCAGCGGGAACGTAGCGCCCACAAATTGGTAAACCACCAGTTCGCGCAGCACATTCTGGCTATGGCGCCTGGTATTTTGTCGTAAGGCGGTTCGCCGCGGCGGCGCAGATAAGGGTTTAGCGCATGCCAGCATGGCGGCGTCACGTTGAAGCGTTCGGCCTCAGTACCCAAAGACACGTAAACGCGCAGGATTTGGTCAAGCGTAGTATCGCCGGAAAGATGGCGCGTGCTCTGCTGCTCGATCAGGGTTTCAAAGTGGGCGGCCGTGAAGGTTGCCAGCAATTTTACCGCGCGCTTGTCCAGCTCAGGCAGACGCAACAGATCGTCGAGTCGTTCACGACGGGCAACCAGCTGCAGGCCAAAGGTAAGCTGTTTGTCCTGCATTTTTTCGACGCGAGCCAGTATTGTCTTGACCGTCCGCAATATGTAATTGCGGGAGAGTTTCTCACCGTTGCCTTTCTTGCTCTTACGAATGGCACTGATACGCGCCAGCAGCGGAGAACGAATAAAATCAGGTTGCGCCATAAGGGCGCCAAGTACCAACTGAACCTTGCCTTCACCGCGGCGCTGTTCCGCCAGAATGGAAAGCTGCGAATCGCGATCACGTTCCTGATCCGCGGTGACCTCAAGCCAACGCTGCCGGCGCCGTTGTGCGTCAGTGAGTTTCAGCTCTTTTTCAGCGTCTTCGGTGTACGGGTTGATCCCCTGCTTCGGTGCGTTCCAGGGATAGGGCCAGTCAAAAGCAACTGCGCCGCGTCCCGGATAGGGGCGCGGCGGTGATGGCTGGTATCTTCCACGGGCTGGTTTACTCACGCCCACGGCCACTCGTCAAAGTAAAACCACGGCGAGTTACGCCACTTACGCGGGCCGTTTTCGGCCGACAGCAGCGTTAAAGCGCCAGTATCTGGATCGCGCCAAAATACGCACTCAACTGACTGGTCTGCGCCGCTGGCAGGGTCATAACTGACCATCAATTCCGTAAGAGGCTGCTTTCTTCTGACGTGAAGAAGTCGCAGTGTCGCGCCTGCGGAAAGTTGGATCGCGTCGGTAATTAGTCCTTGTTGCCGTGCAGCATAGGTTTTCCCATAGCGGCGACCTCCGCAGGTGAAAACAGGCTGCACATGATAATTTTGGATGTGATTGTGGCGGCCCAAAATAGCAGCAATAACAAGAGCGGCATTAGTTTTGCGCATCATTCACATACCCCCGCATAAACGCTACTGCAAGCGGTGTGATCGTTCATGGCGGCAATCAAATCGAACTGCTGCCCACCCCTGGTGGTTAGGGCCCAATCGCGATAGGTTTCAATGCCATGTGATTCAACCGTGATGCATTCAATACGGCTTTCCGCCTTTTTCGGATCTTGAGTAGCGGGAAAAAAGGTGCTGTTCTGGCGGCGAGAGCACGCGGCGACCAGCTTTTCCCATCGAGCAACGCGGGCTATCTCCTCCGGCCAGCGGGTAAAGATCTCGGCCAGTTCGGATTTGCGTGCGTGAATACATGGCATGCAGCCGACGCGGCTACATCCTTGTGTGTACAACGGATTCGGCTTGATGCCGTGATGTTTGGCAATCGCGAAGACGTCGGCATGTTTCCAATCGAGAATTGGCCGATAAATATTTAGGCCCAGTGTTTTATCGGCATCAGCTTCCCACGCGGGCAGCCCCGCGCGTTGCGGTGATTCCTCCGCCCGTACCCCTTGCCAACTGATCACCTCGTCGTGCTCGTCCAGCAAAGGCACAACCAGTTGATCACGGATCGGAATGTGCTTTAACTCGAATGTACAGAAGCGGGCCATTGTTGACGGAAAACGGCCCTTCCACATACAGAGGTCAAGGAATGGCACGCCGGTTGGGTGAAGGGTTTCGAGCGCTAAGGCGACGGTTTCTACCGCCTGCTGCTCGGTTAATCCGCATTCCTTTACCAGCGACACAGGCCAGTTCTCGGCAATAAATCGGCGCTTACCTTCAATGCGCGCGGTAAAGTCGGCTTTAACGCGGCGAATCGGCCCTAACTTGGATTCCAGATAATCCAGGTATTCCATTGTTAACGGGTGTTCATGGCCGGTGTCAGCAAATGCGGGAATAATCTTGACGCCAGCAGCAAGCGCAAGCAGCCACTGCGCCAGGCTGTCTTTTCCGCCGGAAATGCTGATCACGTTGATGGCATCGCTAGTAAATACGCGATCGTCGATCAGCGCCGTTCCGGCGGGATATGAGATAGCGTTCGAAGGCATCACCAGTCACCTCCACCGATCTCTGGGCGTGCTGCTGCAATCGCGCTACCGAAGTTTTGGGCTCTTCCATTTCTGTCATGGGTTTCAGTTAGCATCAGATTTAGCGTGCCGTTTGCGCTGTAATAGTTGGCGTCAGGAAATTCCTTCCTGACATCCTCAAGGAGCGCATTTAACCCCTGAGCAAGCCGATTAAATCTACGGTTGGCCTGAGGAAGTTTTTCGTTCAGAACTTCAAATGCGCTTTCACCGCTTTCATCGATATGCCGCTTCAGTTCTTCGGTGTTCATGCTGATGCCCTCAAGGTTGCGATGATCTCGCCTGCTGCTGCGCGGCTGGCAGCTTTGGCGCTGACAGAGCGGCGGGCGGTGATCGAGGTGATAGCGAAATCGGCGTACAGCGCTTTGGCTGCGTCCGTCTCGCTGTTCGAGGCTACGACGTGGCGACCGCGTTTTGCCGCTATGCGCAGCATGCGCGCCAGCTTTCTCTGCTGTTCGCTGGTAAAGCCGTCGGTGTGGTAGCTGGTAAAGCTGGCGGTGGCGCTGGCCGGGATGTACGGCGGATCGCAATAAATCACATCGCCGGCCTGGGCCATCCTGATGGCCTCCGGGAATGAGCAGCACAGGAAAATCGCTTTCTTGGCCTGCGCCTTTTCTGCGAAGGCTCTGATCTCGTCTTCTGGGAAGTAGGGCGCCTTTCGATGACCGAACGGCGAATTAAACTCGCCGCTCAGGTTGTAGCGGCAAACGCCGTTATAGGTGTGACGGTTCAGGTAAAGGAACTGCGCGGCACGATAGATAAAATTGCTGTCACAGCGCAGATTGAAATCGGCCCGCACGGCGTAATATCCGACCTCGCTGGCGTGTTCTTTGAACAGATTACGGGTTTCGCGGATTAGCACTTCTGGCTGGTTTTTTGCGACGTTGTGGAAGTTGATCAGATCGCTGTTGATATCGCACAGCAGATAACTGTCATAGTCGGTATTGAGGAAAACCGCGCCAGAGCCGACGAACGGCTCAACCAGGCGCTTACCTTCCGGCAGGTGCTGGCGCAGTGTGTCGATGATGCGGGCTTTGCTGCCGAGCCACTTCAGCGCCGTACGGTTCATGCGTCACCGCCTGTAACAGCGACATCAGCTACAGCGAACCCCTTCAGCTCATTCCCATCATAAATTGCTGCTATCACTTCGGGAGCGATCAGAGCATTGATGATGCCTATCATGCCGATGATGTAGGCGCTGTCGTTAACACCAACTGTTGCAGCTGTTTCATGGGCGAATTTTTCCGAACATTCAACGCGATGATCCACCAATGCAGTGATCGCATCAGGATCAGCAACAAACAGCTGCTGAAGGGTGTCGGCGGCCGCTTGTGCGCTCAGCCCCTGCGGTGCGTAACGAGAGCCACCGGCGGCCATGGCCTTGATTAATCCGAGAGTGGTCAGACAGTCAGAAAGGGCGCGATGCGGCGTTCCTTCGATAATGACGCCTTGCTGCTCTGCGGCGGCGGTCAGCTTTTGCCACTTGTACCCGCCGCGCTCATTACGCTGCCCGTAAAACTCGGCGTACTCTTCCATGGCGCACACCATTTGCGGCATGGTATCGGTATCAGTGCTGAACTCGGGCTGAACATCCCAAATCGCATCCGTCTGCATAAGCAAACGCAAATCGTATTCGGCGTTGTAGGTAACGGTGAGTTTGCCAGCAATCAGGGCATGCACCTGGGCGCTGATCTCCGGCCAGGTAGGCGCATCACTAACCATTTCATTCGTAATACCATGGATTGCGGTGGCGTCGGCGGGGATGGGTTTTGATGGTCTAACCAGCGTGTTCAGCAGTACCTTTCCACCGGCGTCAATGACGGCTATCTCGATGATCTCGGCTAAACCGCTAAGGCCCGTGGTTTCCGTATCCAAAACCAGACAATTTCTATACAAACATTGCTGCGCTTGCTGTTGTGGTGTCATGTCTTACCCCTTGATATGCCGTGCTTTGGCTTCGTGGATTTCCTGGCAGGTAACGCAGCGCGTTACGCCATGGACGAGGGCGCGGCGCGCTTCAGGTATCGGCGCGTCACAGGTTTCACAGGTGAAAGCAGATGGCCCGCATTGCTGCGGGCGGGCGTTGGCGATTTGGGCAGCGAGGGTCAGTTCAACCTGTTCCTGCGCCATATCGATCTGATCAGCCATTACCTTGCAACCCCGTTAGCTTTCGTTGCTGGCTCTCCTGGGCGCTTTGCGTAGGGCAGGTTGATCAACACACGGATTGCCATGGCGCCGACCTGGGCGGCCTCGCGGCGCACCTTTTCCAGTGAGCCGTTGTGATAGTGGTAATCGATCGCCGCCTGGGTCAGTTCGCCGGCTTCTTCGTTGAGAATGGCGGTTGCGTGAACGGTATCCGTCGGCCAGGTGGGGTGCTTGTTCTCGGCTGCGCTCAATTCTTCTCGGATCTGAGTAATAGCAACGCTTCTCAGCACATCGCGGAAATACATGCCCCCTTCATAACGGGAGAATTTCGGAAAGGTATGACTTACGTTAAATAGAAGATCTTCCTTGACCTGCTGACTGACGTTTTCACTAACGGTTGCAGCAAAGTCGATACCGATATAGGTGGTTAAGTCGTCTTGTTCGGCAGCTGACTTTTTTAATGCCTGATTCTGTTCAGCAATAAAAGCGCATGCTTTTTGCCATTCGCTCTCACCGTGATATTTCTCCAACCATAGCGGATCAATTGAATTGATGGTGTTGGTAAGGCTCAACCAAGCAGCTTTATATTCTTCATGCTGTGCAGTCTCATTAATAAAATTCGCCGCTGTGGTTAATTCATGTATTGAATCATTGCATGGCTCAATAGCACGAACAAAACCGATTGCACGATTTACAGCGTTTATTGCGTCTTGTTTGTTAGTCATCATTTTCACCTTTACGTGATTAATCGTAATTATGTTGTTCAGGTTGCAAACACTGCCGATTGAAGGCGCGGTAGAATTTGCAATAACGGTAGGCAACCCAGCCAACCAACCCAAACGCGACAACCGCCCAAACGGCGGCGAGAGTGAAGAAGAAAGCCATCATTGAGGTTTCTCCACTTTTGGTGCGTCGGTAGACCGGCGGATGTTTATCCAGTCCTTCAACGTGCTTAATACCTGGTCGCGGGTGAAGTTATCCGCAGCCAGTCGGTCAAGTTTGCTTTCCAACAACTCAAGCAGTTGTAGCCGCTCAGAGCGGCGGGCATTCATAAACGCTTTGTGCAATTCGTCGTCTTGCATAACCCCCTCCTGATTCAGGGTGTAAGAAACCCGCCACCATGAAGGCGGCATTATTTTTAATAACGCTGTTTAATTAATCGCAGTCAGCAATATTTATTAGCGACGGGATATCACGATTTAGCTTTTGCAGAAGTTTTATCCCTCGAAATACGGCCCGCCTTTCTGCGTAACTCATTTCCTCGAACTTCATTTCTATGTGTCTAGCCGTTAATTTTGTGCGGCTGTCAATATTGCCTAATGTGCAAATGGCTTTTTTTTCACTCGCCATCAGCTTGTTATAAAAACAGGCTGTGTGATTTTTGTTTTTAGCGCGCGCCAGCAATGACTTGGCATTATTGACGAAACACTCAACGGATTTTATTTGCTCAACTGTCATGCTCATAAAAACCTCCACACTGTTGCCTATTTGGGAGCGCACCACGTGACGCCAATCACCCACCGTTAAAGGTTAAGGTACGCTCCCAGATAGGGCCGGGCGTACCCGGCTAAGCTGAAATTTCAGGTTGCGGAATATCGCCATTGTTGCAGCGCATGATCAAACGATCGATAACGGCGGCGGCCGGGCCATCTCCTGCAGCCTCTGCTGTACTCAGCAGGCCGGTCAGGCCGATGCACAGGCGGAAGGCGTAATCGTTCATCGATACCTGGCGAACCTCTGGCGCCACAGCGGAAGCTCTGTGCAGATTGGTCGCTTTGGTGTGGTACTGCAGCAGCAGCATGTCAATCAGGATGCGGTAAGGCTGTTTCATGCTGGTGTGTCCTCTGAAAATGGCGCCGGCTTTTTGCCGTAGCACTGCCAATACTTCGCGGCGTTCTCGATAACGATGCTGGCGGCGGGCTGGCCCGCATAGCGCGCGGTGTCTGCGATACGTCCGAGATTGATCACTGCATTCGCCGATTCGCCGACAGCGCGCTCTGGTTTCATGTACTGCATGCGCTTATCGTATTGAGCGATCACGGCGTTTGCTGCAGCGTAGAATGGGTTGCCGCTCATGCTGGCTTCTTCCTGTTGATCATCTTGTCCACTGTGCGCATGGCTTCAGCCAGCGCGAAATCACGACCGAAGTAATCTCCGTTGCTCATCAGCTGATAGGCCGTGCGGCTCGTTTCGCTATGGCGCGGGCACTTCTGAATAGTGAACCCGCGATAGACGAAGGTGTGCTTTGAAAGTTGGATTAGGGCGCGCGGCTTGATCTCTTTCATCGGCAATCTCCTTACGCCCCCATGTGCGCGACAAACTTCTCTGCGTGGCGCTTTGCGTTCAGATAGATGGCGTAAAGATTTACCCGGCGCTTGGCACCTGGACGAGCTTGCAAAATCGGTAGGGCGCCGGTGTCTGCCTGAGTACGGATGGTCTGCGGGTTTTTACCGATGCGGCGTGCATAGTCGGAGATTGACTCCTCCAACAGATCACCAAATGGATAATCAGCAGGAAGCTGATTTTCCCTCACCCCAATCACCTTTTTTTGTCGGTTTTTGTTCATAGTGATAACCTCTAGGATCACGCAGATTTAAGTTATTAAGGGTTCATATTTATGAACCAAGGTGACTTTAGTTCATAGGAATGAACCATGTCAAGTACTCTAGGCGACAAAGTGAAGGCGATCCGTAAGAGCGAAGGGGTCAGTCAGAGCGAATTTTGCGAAATAACAGGCATTTCAATCAGCACAGTGAAGAAGTATGAAACCGGTTTAATAGAGCCCGGCGGCACGACGCTAATGAAGATCACAAGCAGTGTGCGTTTCAAAAAATACACAATGTGGCTAATGACAGGGGATGTTGCGCCGGAAATTGGGCAGATTTCACCTGCTCTCTCCCCTGATGGGCACGACAGCACATCCAACCGCCAAAAAGGCCTGAAGACTGGCTAATTATCTGGCGCATATGGAAATCTTGGGGTAAAGGCGGGATCTGTTCAGAAAGGAGCCTTTGGGGATGAGTATTAAATCTCTTGGCGCAGAAGGTTACATGGTGGATGTGCGCCCGCAGGGTCGAACGGGTAAGCGTGTCCGCAAAAAATTTAAAACCAAATCGGAAGCCCAGCAATTTGAGCGCTGGATCATCGCGACGCAGAACAATAAAGACTGGGTCGATAAACCAGCCGATCAACGCCCGCTAACCGACCTTATCGATCTCTGGTGGAACCACCACGGCCAGCATTTGAAAGACGGGGTGAAGAGGGCGCAAAAGTTGCGTGTCATGGCCGAAAAAATGGGGCATCCCAAAGCCAGCCAGATCACCAGAACCTTTTTTTCCGACTACAGGGCACTGCGGTTTGCAGAAGGCAGAAAGGCTAAGACGGTAAACCTTGATCAGGAAATGCTGGGCGGCGTGTTCTCCGTTCTCATCGATCTGGGGCATTACCACAGTGAACACCCGCTCAAGGCCATGAAGAAAATGAAGTTGCCGGCGCAGGAAATGGGCTTTCTCACCCAGGCAGAGATCGCGGCGCTGCAAGAACGTCTCGACGGCGATCACCTGAAGGCTGTTCGCCTTTGCCTGGCTACGGGGGCGCGTTGGGGTGAAGTGGCGAAACTGCGAAAGGAAGAGGTGATCGGCAACAAGGTCACCTATCTGAACACCAAGAACAATAAGAACCGAACGGTGCCGATCTCGCCTGAACTCTGTAAAGAGATCACCAGCAGCGTGAAGTCGGGGCCGTTGTTCACGGATCTGAATTATCCCTATGTCCGGCTGTGCGTGAAGGAAGTCGCTCCCGGTCTGCCTGCGGGGCAAGCGGTGCATGTGCTGCGGCATACTTTCGCCAGTCATTTTATGATGAATGGCGGCAACATTCTGGCACTGCAGCGAATTTTAGGACACTCAAGCATTTTACAAACAATGGTTTATGCGCACTTTGCGCCGGACTACCTGGAAGATGCTGTCAGGTTTAATCCTTTAGCCAGCGTGGTTTAGACATGTCGTCTTCGGTCAACCAAACGCGGCCACGAAGTTGGGATATTTCCTCGCGTGTCGCGGGAATGAATGTTACGCGCCATGCACCGCCACGAAGTACACAAAAAGCGCCAGTAATCATACGGTAAGCAATTTTTAATCTCACATAAAAAGGAGTTTTCATGCCGGAAATAAATAATCTCATACAAGTCCCGTTTCGCGTTGATGGCTGGAATTCAACCCCATTGCTGAAAGAGCTTAACGAGGCGGGTTTTGAAACGCAATTAACTCTGCGTCAATTCCATGTAGGCGGTGCTGATTTCTTTGACCTCGCCCTAGCAGTTACTCCGCATGCAATTACTGCATTAGCAAATATTTTTATTGCATTCGTAAAAAGAGGGAAGAAAGTCAGGATCAATTTTGAAGATGGTCAACTGACCAACCTTGAGGCTGATAACTATAGCGTTGGCGATGTCATCAAGTTACTAGACGCAGCGAGGTCAATAAAGCGCGTGGACATCTCAAACGACTGATCCACAAATTGCCCAAAACGGCCACGCTATACCAATTTTTAGCACGCAGTTACAGGTATCTAAATCACTGATAATCCTGTAACTGATTGTTTTTCCTAACCTCGAAATGGCGGCGAAAGCCTCCCTTTTTTGTTGTTTGAAAACGGGTGAGATAACGGTGGTTATCATCGGCGATTTTTTGAATAAACGAACTTCGGTATATTATTCATTTTGCAATGATTGGTTAATTCTTAAAATGCAGCGGTCAGGGCAAGCTGCACTAACTATTTGGCGGCTTGTGCTAGGCTTGGAGTTCGGTACTGCATCTGAAATGAACCTATCACTATAAGGTAAATAGTTATGGCATCGTTGAAATATCAAAAAGAAGCCGCTGCACTGTTATATGCCGTTCTTGGTGTAAAAGCCGATATGATAACGTTCGACACCATCGGGAACAGCTTTGAGAAAGGGTTCCTCACGAAAGTGGATTACGTCACGTCTCTTTTAAATTCTGACGCCGGGCAAAGTATTTATGCGGGAAAAAGTGATGCCGACATCGTACGGGTGATCTCGAATAAGATTTATGGGCCGGAATGGGATGACGATTTAACCTGGCAACTGGAAAGTAAGGGTCTGGCTGGGACCCTGGTGAGTGCTGTCGATACCCTGGTTAACTATCGTGGCGATGATGATTCTTATCCAGTAATGGTTGCGTCACAGAAAGCTTTTGAAGTGCAATTAAACAACATTATGTACCCCTCTTACGCGGCGGCAGGCAGCGTGGACGGCGTTTCTAACGTTCTGTCGCTCTACTACCTGGCCGGCATCGATCCTGTGACGTCGACGGTGAATAAACTGGGTGCCTATATCGACACCGATCAGCGCGCCTTTGTCGAGGTGGCTTCACAATTCGTGAAAGACAGGTCCAAGCTGCAAACGCTCTCCAACGGCGATTTTGCCAAGTTGCTGTTCAAGCAGGGCTATGAGCGAGAGCCTACCGATACGGAGCTGAATGCGGCTGTTGCATTCCTCAACGATGGCGGAGATCGAGGACAGCTGATGGTGAACGTCATCACGGGTTTGCGCGGCACGGTTGGGGCGGATGATACGGCGGCGCAGCAATATTTCTTGCATGACACCGCGCCGCACGCTCCGGGGATGAAGGCTGAACTTGCCCTCCAGGAGCAGGTCGCTTCACTGTTCCTGGCGATACCGCAGCGCAATATCGATGCGCTGGGGCTGGATGACTGGAGCAGCTATTTGGGGAAACACGGCAAATCGTTGGATACCCTGACGGCCAAACTGATGGCGTCCGTTGAGTTTCAAAAGAAGGGCGCCCAGCTAAGCGGCAATGATTTTATCCAGCATGTTTATGCTGCGGTGCATGGCGTAAAGGCGACTGACGAGCAGTTAGCTTTGTATGGTAGCCTGAACGGCGATAAAGCTCTGATTACCACGACAATCATCAACGAGCTGCGCGGCTCTGCCCTAACGAGCGGTCAGGAATTCGAACAGCATCGAGCGTTTGAACAGGCTATCGGTGTCAGCCTGGGGTATAAACCCGTGGCCATGCTATCAACCGATAAAAACAATAATATTATCGGTCAAGAGAATACCGGCAGCAGCCATATATTGAGCAGGGCGGAAATTGCCGTATTGGAAAGTATCACAATAAATGTTTTAACAGCAGTGGTTGATCTAAGCTATGCCGGGCACCTGAATAATATAACAATTACTGGTGACTCGACTGATAGCACAATAACACTTTCAAGCAGTAACGATCATCGCGGGATAGATGTTTATCTCAATGCACGGGATATAACGTTAAATACGGGGGCCGGCGACGATACTTTGAAATTGGGATACGGTGCAGATGTCGGATATCCTGAGCTGGGTTTTTTCGCCACTGATTCGCATTTTAACCTGGGGGCCGGCAACGATGTATTGTATTGGGCTGCGTTGTCTGGAAATAGCCTGAAACTTTCCCCCTATGTAACCGCAGACGGCGGAGAGGGCATCGATACCATCTCCGCGAACTATTTTACTAAATATTTATCCTCACGAAATTATAATGGAACCCTGGAAACGAAAATTATCACTAGCACCGACTCGTTCAAAAGCTTTGAAAAGATTGAAGTCGGGGGTTTTATCGGCGGCGCTGTGACAATTCTAAATAACGTAGAGGTTAAGGTCAGCGATGGTTATGAGTTCGACTACGGTTTACTGACCGGTAAGGCAACTGCGAACGGAATTGGCGATCCGGGTACGGTGATTAACGTGTCTCCAACCTCTTTAGGTCAGTTGGGATTCGTTTTATCGATGAGGGCTCGTGACGTGAGCGTGATTAACGTTGAGGGAGGGGATGTCGCACAGCTCCAGGTGAAAGGGAATGCCGGGGCGGAAAGTGCATTAAGTTTCACCTTCCTGAAAGATGCCACCAATAAGTTTGATATCAACTTCGATTATGCGCTGACGGGCGAAAGTTTGAAGTATACGGGGGTGAACGCCGGCACAGTCAAAGTCATCAGCAGCAGCTCTGCTGGGGGGACGGCGCTGACGGATATCAACATTCTCTCTAATGGCCGCAATGACGATCACCACGATTATCTCAACACTCTCAACCTCGGAGGCGTCAACACCGACGTGACCACGCTGAGCATTTCGGGGAAAAATCAGCTGAAGCTGAATCTGGAGGCCGGTTATTCGCACGTGAGAACTATCGACGCCGCCGCCAACACACGCGGTGTTGATATCACCGCCAACGTCAGCGGCAGCGGCGACGGCGTGGTGTTGAATTTCCTCAAGCTGTTCCCGGCCAGCGGCAACAGCGGCCAGGCGATAATCGACCTGTTTGGTTTCAAGGGCGATGATGTGAATATCGTGGGCACCGAGCAGGCCGATAAGCTCAGCGTCTCGGGCAATTCACAGGTGACGGGCGGCGCGGGCGCGGATGTTTTCACCTTGCTGAGCAGCACGCCGAGCGCCGGGGTGACCGTCAGGGATTTCAGCCTGCACCAGGACAAGCTGGTCGACGTTAAATCCGGGCTGGCGTTATCCGATAACGCCGGCGGCACCCGGGTGGCGGACTATGGCGACAGGTCTGACGCGGCTATCCAGGGGGCGCTGGACGGGTTCATCAGCGGTGGTTCGCTTACCTCGACGGTCAACTTCCTTAAAACCCTGCTCGGCATTCAGGACAAGGCGCTGGCGCAGGTTGGCGTAGTGGGCACCAGCGCGGGCAGCTATCTGATTATCGATCAGAATAAAGACGGCGCGCTGGATAACCGCGATACGCTGGCCTTCCTGGCGGGGGTGAACCACGATGACGCAGCGCAAATCTACTATGCGGCCAACGCCGGCATAACGACCAATGGCGTGCAGAGTGAAGCCCTGTTTGCCTGATAATCAGTGATGGGCATCAGGCGAGGGAATTGCCTGATGCTTTCACGTTTTGCCAGCGCAGGTGATGAAGAGTATTGCGCCGCAGAACAGGGTTTATTTTTCGCTATGCTTTTGCAAGAACTGCTCGAACACCGCCAGGGTGTCGTCAGAGATATGGTGCTCAATCCCCTCGCTGTCCAGTTCTGCCGTTTCCGTCGGCACGCCCAGGCAAATCAGCAGATCGACCACAATCCGGTGACGGCGGCGCACCTTCTGCGCCAGCATTTCGCCTTCTTCGGTCAGAAACACCCCGCGGTAGGGGCGTGACTCCACCAGGCCGGCGCTTTTCAGCCGCGCGATGTTTTTAATTGCCGTCGGGTGGGAAACGCCAAAGCGACGAGCGATATCGGTGGTTCTGGCTTCGCGGGTGGTTTGCAGCAGGTCGGCAATCAGCTCGACGTAATCTTCGATCAACGCATTGGACTGCGCTTCACGGGCGCGGGTAAAACGCAGCGCGTGCTCTGCTTCGTCCGGCATGTCGGCGAAGGTGGGGCGTTCGGCGTTATCTGGCGCGCTTGTTACCATGGTGAGGCGTCCTTTAAGCATAAAATCTGTCGGCTCTCGCTTGCGAGAGGTTTGCCCTAAGTTAGTCCAAAGAGCACACATTATCAATTCGATACCCCGCAATCTGGTATTCAGAAATATCTATACACAAAGCCACTTTATTTTGCTTGTTGCATAAAGTGTAGCCGATGCTACATTGCCTGTAGAGCAGGTGGAAAAATAACCAGTAAAAGATTGAGGGTAAATCATGCGAGATGCGGCGACCACCACATCGTTAACCGAACGAACCAACCTGGCTATCGGCGCAGCCCTTGCCGGGCGCAAGCGCGGCGCCTTTACGCCGCTGCTGTTCGCCGGGCCGGCGGTGATTGCTTCTATCGCCTACATGGATCCCGGCAACTTCGCCACCAATATTCAGGCCGGCGCCAAGTACGGCTACAGCCTGCTGTGGGTGGTGGTGATGGCTAACCTGATCGCCATGCTGTTTCAGGCGCTGTCGGCCAAGCTCGGCATCGTCACCAACCGCAATCTGGCCGAGATGTGCCGTGACCAGTTTTCGCGCCCGGTGGTGATCGGCATGTGGCTGCTCAGTGAAGTGGCGGCGATGGCTACCGATCTGGCGGAGTTCCTCGGCGGGGCCATCGCGTTGGCGTTGCTGTTCCATATGCCGCTGCTGGCGGGCATGGGCGTGACGGCGGTGATCACCTATGCGCTGCTGATGGTGGAGAAAAAGGGTTTCCGCCCGGTAGAGCTGATGATCGGCGGGCTGGTGGGCGTTATCGCGCTGTGCTACCTGGTTGAAATGTTCATCGTGCCGGTGGATTGGAAAGCGGCGGGTATCGGCATGGTAACGCCGCAGCTGCCGGATGCGCAGGCGCTGACCATTGCGGTCGGCATTATCGGCGCCACCGTGATGCCGCACGCGATTTTTCTGCACTCGGGCCTGACCCAGCACCGCAGCCCGGCAAGCGACAGCGGTGAGCGGCGCAAGCTGCTGCGTTTTTCCAATATCGAAGTGATTATCGCGTTGGCTGTCGCCGGGCTGGTCAACATCGCCATGGTGATCATGGCCTCAAGCGCCTTCCACGCCGGCAACAGCGACGTTGCCGAGATAGGCACCGCCTACCATACCCTGACGCCGCTGTTCGGCGTAGCCGCCGCCGGGATCTTCCTGGCCTCCCTGATCGCCTCCGGCATTTCCAGCTCGGTGGTGGGCACCATGGCGGGGCAGATGATCATGCAGGGCTTTGTCGGTTTCCGCATTCCGGTCTGGGTGCGCCGGCTGGTGACCATGGTGCCGGCGTTTATCGTGGTGGCGATGGGGGTCAACGCTACCGACGCCCTGGTCTACAGCCAGGTGGTGCTGAGCCTGGCGCTGCCGGCGCCGATGATTGCGCTGGTGATGTTCACCCGCCGCCGCGACATCATGGGCGAGTTCGCCAACGGCCGATGGACCAGCCTGGCGGCCATCGTCGGCACAGTGGTCATCGTGCTGCTCAACATGGTGCTGCTGCTGCAAACCTTCGGCGTGGCGATCCCGGGTTTGGGGTGATCCTTCGGAGGCCGCGCAGGGCGCTCTCCTCGCGTTATAAATTCCCCACGCCGCCGTCCATCTGCAGTTCGGCGCCGACCATAAAGGCGGATTCGTCCGAAGCTAAAAACACCGCCGCCTTGGCCAGCTCCAGTGCGGTGCCCATGCGGCCGATCGGCACCAGCGCGTGGATCTGATCGCGCAGCGCCTGTTCATCGCTGTCCGCCAGGCCCAGCTTGCCGAGCGCCGGGGTTTCGGTCGGGCCTGGGCTCAGGCCGTTGACCCGAATGCCGCGCGGATGCAGCTCGCCGGAAAGCGTTCTGGCCAGCGACAGCAGCCCGGCTTTGCTGGCGGCATAGGCGCTGCTTTGCGGCAGGCCGATATGGACGCTGACGGACCCGCACAAAATGATCGAAGCCGGGTTGGCCAACAGCGGCAGCAGCGCCTGGATCAGGAAAAAAGGTCCTTTAAGGTTGATGTCCATCAGCCGCTGATAGCTCTGCTCGTCCCACTCCTGCAGCGAGCGGTGCGTTACGTCGCCGGCGTTGACGTAGAGCGCATCCAGCCGCGGCCACAGGGCGCCGAGCCGCTGCGCCAGGCTGCGCTGTTGCGCAATCTCGCCGGCGTCGCTGTGCAGCAACAACGCCGCTGGCCCCAGTGCCTTGCCGGCGGCGGCCAGCCCGTTCCGGCTACGGCCGGTGATCGCTACCGTCGCACCTTCGGCGATAAACTGGCGCGCGGTTTCCAGGCCGATGCCGCTGGTGCCGCCGGTGATCAATGCGTATTTGCCTTTCAGTCGTGACATAACCCGTTCCTCAATGCTGTTGGAAACGCCATTATTTGCGCTATAGTTTCCTTTGCATAGTAGGCACCTTTTGGATACTAAAGACCGAGGCGGGATGAAATGACGATGCAAGCGCCGTTGCCGGCGAAAAATATTTTAGCGCGGCTGCCCAGCGCTGGCGGGCCTTGCCCGATGGTGGATTTTGTCAACCTGATATCGGGTAAGTGGGCGATACCTATCCTCTATAGGATGATACTGATCGACAACCCGGTGCGTTTCAGCGAGCTGCAGCGCGCGGTGGCGCCGATCGCGCAAAAAGAACTGACGCGGCAGCTGCGCCAATTTGAGCAGCGCGGGTTGGTCACGCGCCAGGTGTTCCCCGAAGTGCCGCCGCGGGTGGAGTATCAGATTACGCCGTTGGGTAAAACGCTGCGGCCGACGCTGGATTCTCTGGCCGAATGGATGCGCCTGAACGCGCCGCAGCTGATTGGCGATTAGTCGCCGATGCCCGGCGGATTGATGGTCGAGCTTTCGACCTTTTCATCCTGTTCGCCCCAGCGATCCAGCACCCTGGCGTATTCGCCGCTGACTATCACGCCGTTAATGGCGGCGTTGATGGCCTTCACCAAGCCATTGTCCTTTTTGGTGGTCACCGCTACGTAGGCGACGCTTGGGCCGATGCCGACCATTTTGGTCTTGCCGGTCAACGCCGCTTTGTATGCGCCGGTGGAGTGGGGGCCAAAGAAGGCGTCGGTGCGGCCGGACTGGATGCTCAGGTTGGCGGCGGCGTCGTCGGTGACGTAGATAGGTTGAACAGGGGGCAGGCCGTTCGCGCGGTTCTGCCGATCCCAGCCGAGCAGGATGTTCTCCTGATTGGTGCCGGAGCCGACGATGATGCGCAGCCCGGCGACGTCTTGCGGCCGGTTGATCGCGGTGATTTTGCTGGTGGATTTTACGTAGAAGCCCAGCGTGTCTACCCGATAGGTGGCGAAATCGAATTTGGTTTTACGCAGCTTGGTGACGGCAATATTAAAAATAGCCGCATCATATTTGCCGGAGGTGATGCCCAGGGGCCAATCCTCCCAGGAGGTCGGCACCAGGTTCAGCTCCAGCCCCAGGCTGTCGGCCACCAGCCGCGCGATATCCGGATCGCTGCCGATCAGCGTCTTGTTGTCCTCGGCGAACAGCGCCAGCGGCGGGGAGTTCTCGGAAGCTACCGCCACGGTGAATTTGCCGGGCACGGCAAAATGATATCCCGCCGGGATCAGCGCGGCGGCGGCGGGGTTTTTCGCCGCACGTACCGGCTGCTGGTTGGCCTGCAGGTCGATGGTGGCCTGTGGGGTCGCCAGAGCGCCGCCGCCGTACAGCAGCGCGCCCAGCGCCAGGGTTCTGAGTTGCATGATGCCCTCTATCCTTTGTTAATCATGGGGTTACTATTGGCGGCGGCCGGGCGCAAGTAAAGCAACAATAGTGGATAACCAAAGTGAAAAAAATCAGATGATTGGCATTGGCGGCGGGTAAGGCTGAGCGATTCTGCATCATTCGACGCGGAAAGTGCGCAATCAGGTTGAAAGCAGTAGAATTTGTCACTCATACTGCGTACAGCAAATTGTGTCGAACAAGGAACGCCAGATGGCCGAAGAAACGATTTTCAGTAAAATTATCCGCCGCGAAATCCCTGCTGATGTGGTTTACCAGGACGAACTGGTCACCGCTTTCCGCGATATCTCACCTCAGGCTCCAACCCACATTTTAATCGTGCCGAACGTGCTGATCCCTACCGTCAATGACGTGAGCGTCGAGCATGAGGCGGCGCTGGGCCGCATGATCACCGCCGCCGCGAAGATTGCCGAACAGGAAGGCGTGGCCGAAGACGGCTACCGCTTGATCATTAACTGCAATCGCCATGCCGGCCAGGAGGTCTATCATATTCATATGCATCTGGTCGGCGGCCGTTCACTGGGCCCGCTGCTGTCACGTTAACCGAGGAAAACCATGCGCTATAGCAAAACCCTGCGTTGTCTGATGGCGCTGGCCTTGCCCGCCGTGTTACTGGTGGGCTGCAGTTCGCCGCCCGGCATTGCGGTGAACGAAGGGCAAACGGTAGTGATGGATTCGTCGGTGCTCACCGCGGGCATTTTGGCTGATACCCCCTCGCTCTCCACCGCCTCGGGGCAGATGATGGCCGCCTCGGTGCTCAGCAACAGCCAAACGACGCCGGTGACCGTGCATTACCGCTTCTATTGGTACAACGCGCAGGGGCTGGATATCCGCCCCTTCGAAGAACCGCGAGAGGTTGTCGTCGCCCCGGGGGCGGAGGTCAAGATTTACTCGCTCAACGGCAACCTGGATGCTAAGCGCGCGCGTCTGTATCTGTTCTTGTAAGCTCTTGCCTGGTTTGGAGAGGAAAAATGAAAAAGTATATGTGGGTGGCGCTGGCCGCTTTAACCTTAAGCGGATGCTTGTCGCGCCCGTCTGAGCCGGAACAGCCGCAGCCGCCGGTTACCGTCGAGCCTGTTACGCCGCCGCCGACGGTGGAGCAACCGCAACCGCCGACCAGCGAGCCGGTGCCGCAGCCGCCAAAAATCCAGCAGCTTGACTGGCTGGGCAGCGTACAGCCGCTGGTGAGTCAGATGTTGAAGGCCGACGGCGTGACCGCCGGCAGCGTGCTGCTGCTGGACAGCGTAAAGAACAACACCAACGGTTCGCTGCAGACGGCGAAGGCGACTTCCGCGCTGCATAAGGCGCTGGCGTCCAATACCACCTTCAGCGTGGTGCCGGAAGCGCAGCTGGCGAGCGCCAGGCAGACGCTGGGCCTGTCTTCGGATGACAGCTTCGGCTCGCGCAGCAAGGCCATTGGCCTGGCGCGTATCGTGAGCGCGCAGTACGTGCTGTACAGCGACGTCAGCGGCGACGTGAAATCGCCAACGTTGGATATGCAACTGATGCTGGTGCAAACCGGTGAAATCGTCTGGTCAGGCAATGGCGCCGTTAAACGCTGAGGCCGGGCTGCGACAATTGATGGAACACAGGCTGCCGGCGGTGAATACCGCCGGTTGTCGTTTCAGCCCGGTGCAGGGGCTGACCGGCGAAAGCTGGCGCATCGACGGTGAGGGCGTTCGGCTGCTGGCGCGCCAGCAAAGCGCCGAAAAATACGCCCTGGGCGTCAGCCGCAAGCGTGAGGCGCGGCTGTTGCGCCGCTGTGGAAAAGGGCTGGGGCCACAGGTTTTAGCGCAAAATAATCAATGGATTATCCTCGAATGGCTTGTAGGTGACGTCGTCACAATTGGCGCATTCGAGACCCTGAATCAACGGGGTGAACTGGCGGCGATGGTAGCGGCGTTGCACCAGCGGCCGCTCAGCGGCTACCGGTTGAACCTGCAGCGCCAGTTCGCCGATTACTGGCAACGGTTGGACAGACGCCGCCTGACTCCGGCCTGGCTGCGTTGGCAGCGGCATTTTATGCGGGCGGAGCCGCCCGCGCCGCTGCAGCTGGCGCCGCTGCATATGGATATTCACCCGGGCAATCTGATCGCCGGCCCCGCCGGGCTGCGGCTGATCGACTGGGAATATGCCGCAGATGGCGACGTGGCGTTGGATATCGCCGCGCTGTTTCGCAGCAATGGCTGGGCAGGGGCGCAGCAGCGGCGTTTTCTGCAGGGCTATGCGCAGCGCGGTTACCCTGACGTGGGCCGCCTGCACGCTCAGGTGCAACGCTGGCTGCCGTGGGTGGACTACCTGATGTTGATGTGGTTCGAGGTACGTTGGCGGCAAAGCGGCAACGCCGAATTTTTACGCTGGGGCGCGGCGCTGCGCCGGCGTTTTTGTTTATCATCCCCATGTTCTGAATGAATATAATGAAGTGAGGTGGCCGTGGGCCCAGTAATGCTAGATGTCGCCAGCTATGAGCTGGATGCCGAAGAACGTGAGATTTTACAGCACCCGCTGGTCGGCGGGCTGATCCTGTTTACCCGTAACTTCCACGACGCGGAACAGCTGCGCGAACTGGTGCGCCAGATCCGCGCGGCATCGCACGATCGGCTGGTCGTGGCGGTGGATCAAGAGGGCGGGCGCGTGCAGCGTTTCCGCGAAGGCTTTACCCGCCTGCCGGCGGCGCAGTCGTTCGCCGCGCTGAACGACGCGCAGGAAGGCGGCCGCCTGGCGCAGGAGGCCGGCTGGCTGATGGCGGCGGAAATGATCGCGCAGGACATCGATATCAGCTTCGCACCGGTGCTGGATATCGGCCACGGCAGCGCCGCGATTGGCGAACGCGCGTTTCACAGCGATCCGCAGCAGGCGCTGGCGATGGCCGAGCGGTTTATCCAGGGCATGCACAGCGCCGGGATGAAAACCACCGGTAAACATTTCCCGGGGCATGGCGCGGTCAGCGCCGACTCGCACAAGGAAACCCCGCGCGATCCGCGGCCGCTGGCGCAGATCCGCGAGCACGACATGGCGATTTTCCGTGAGTTGATCAACCGCCAGTTGCTGGACGCGGTGATGCCGGCGCACGTCATCTATACTGAAGCGGACCCGCGCCCGGCCAGCGGCTCACCCTACTGGCTGAAGCAGATTCTGCGGCAAGAACTGGGCTTTGACGGCGTGATTTTCTCCGACGATCTGTCGATGGAAGGGGCGGCGATCATGGGCAGCTATGCCGAACGCGGCCAGGCGGCGCTGGACGCCGGCTGCGATATGATCCTGGTGTGCAACAATCGCGCCGGTGCGGTGAGCGTGTTGGATAACCTGTCCCCGGTCAAAGCGGAGAAGGTTAAGCGGTTATATCATCGCGGTCAGTTCACCCGTCAGGAGCTGCGCGATTCCGAGCGGTGGCAGCAGGCGCACCGGGCGCTGAGCGCACTGAGCGAACGCTGGGAGGAGCACAAGCAGCGTTTCCAGGGGTGAATCCACAGCGCCGCGACGCGGCGCAGAGCCGAAATGATGAGGGTTTGCGTGCGCAACCCTCAGCTTATTGCGAGGATCCACATGATTATCTATTTGCACGGCTTCGATTCCACCAGCCCCGGCAATCATGAAAAGGTGTTACAGCTGCAGTTCATCGATCCGGACGTGCGTTTTATCAGCTACAGCACCCTGCATCCGCGCCACGACATGCAGCATCTGTTGAAAGAGGTGGACAAGGCGGTGCAGCAGGAGGGGGATAGCCATCCGCTGATCTGCGGGGTGGGGCTCGGTGGCTTCTGGGCCGAGCGTATCGGCTTTTTGTGCGGCATTCGCCAGGCTATCTTCAACCCTAACCTGTACCCCGAAGAGCATATGCACGGCAAGATAGACCGGCCGGAGGAGTATCGCGATATCGCCACCAAGTGCGTCGAGGACTTCCGCGAGAAAAACCGCGATCGTTGCCTGGTGGTGCTGTCGCGCCATGATGAAGTGTTGGACAGCCGGCGCAGCGCTGCGCTGCTGCATCATTATTATGAAATCGTCTGGGATGAGCAGCAGACCCACAAGTTCAAAAACATCTTGCCGCATCTGCAGCGCATCAAGGCGTTCAAGAGCCTGGGTTAACAGTTTTATAACGCCGGCGTGGGCCGCAATTATTGCTTTTATCGGCAATAAACTGCGGCTTTTGTTCGCCACGCGGCAGAATTATGGTGGGCAATCGGCAGAATGCGAAACTGTGACTCAGCGCTAACTATTTGAATCACAATCCCCAAAAATACCCCCAGTCCAGCCTTTAACCAAAAAAATTTGATGTACGTCAATTTTGGTATGACCAAATAACCTCACATGCTATTCTGGCTGCAGACAGCAGGTTTATTTTACGCGAACCCTATGTATTCTAAGGATATTGTTTCTTTACCCTTGGGTAACAATTGGTTCACATTTAGGGGGTTATTTTGACAACGCCAAAGAAAAAAATCGTCATTGTCGGCGGCGGCGCCGGCGGCCTGGAGCTGGCGACCAGCCTGGGGCGCAAGCTCGGCCGCAAGAACAAAGCGGAAATCACCTTGGTGGACCGCAACCACAGCCACCTGTGGAAACCGCTGCTGCACGAAGTCGCCACCGGTTCCCTCGACGACGGTGTGGACGCGCTAAGCTATCTGGCGCATGCGCGCAACCATCATTTCAGCTTCCAGCTGGGTTCGCTGACCAACATCAATCGCGAGACGCAAACGCTGCAGCTGGCGCAAATCTGCGACGAGCAGGGCGGCGAACTGGTGCCGGCGCGCGAACTGCCTTACGACATCCTGGTGATGGCGCTGGGCAGCACGTCGAACGACTTTGGTACGCCGGGCGTGAAGGAAAACTGCATCTTCCTGGACAACCCGCATCAGGCGCGCCGTTTCCACAACGAAATGCTTAACCTGTTCCTGAAGTTCTCGGCGCAGCCGGGGCAGAAAGAACGGGTGAACATCGCCATCGTCGGCGGCGGTGCTACCGGCGTTGAGCTGTCGGCAGAGTTGCATAACGCGGTGAAACAGCTGCACAGCTACGGTTTTGAAGGCCTGGACAACAGCGCGCTGAACGTGACGCTGGTCGAAGCCGGTGAACGCATTCTGCCGGCGCTGCCGCCGCGCATTTCCGCCGCGGCACACCAGGAGCTGAACAAGCTCGGCGTGCGGGTGCTGACCAACACCATGGTCACCAGCGCCGACGCCAAGGGCCTGAACACCAAGGGCGGCGAGTTTATCGACGCCGATCTGATGGTATGGGCGGCCGGCATCAAAGCGCCGGACTTTATGAAGGACATCGGCGGGTTGGAAACCAACCGCATCAACCAACTGGTGGTTGAACCGACCTTGCAGAGCACGCGGGATCCGAACATTTTCGCTATCGGCGACTGCGCCTCCTGCCCGAAAGAGGGCGGCGGTTTTGTGCCGCCGCGCGCTCAGTCGGCGCACCAGATGGCCTCACGCTGCTTCACCAACATTCTGGCGCTGATGAACGGCCAGACGCTGAAGCCTTACGTGTACAAAGACCACGGTTCGCTGGTGTCGCTTTCCCGCTTCAGCACCGTCGGCAGCCTGATGGGCAACCTGATGCGCGGTTCGATGATGGTCGAAGGGCGCATTGCGCGCTTCGTCTACATCTCGCTGTACCGCATGCACCAGGTGGCGCTGCACGGCTATATCAAAACCGGCCTGATGATGCTGGTGGGCGGCATTAACCGGGTGATCCGCCCGCGCCTGAAAATGCACTAAAACGCACTGCGCCACACCAACCCACGCCGGTTCGCCCGCGTGGGTTTTTTATTTCCCGCCTCTGCGAGAATGGCGGCGGTAGCGGCTTTGGCCGGCAGCAAAGGTGGGCCGTATGGGTAAAATTCTTAAGATTCCTCCTAAACAACGGCAGACTGCCCGGTTTCCAGCATTTTTGGTCCCCTTGTCTTATTGCGGGGTTTCAGAACATTGTGCAGACTTTACCTCGTTTACAGACGGCGCGTCGCGCACGCCGTAAACCGGGATGCCACATGCCGCCGATACGCAAAATAATAAGCGTGGTGCAATGTTGGTAGCGTTCCCCGGGATAAAATGCGTGGTAACACTTTCAGGAGGTTTCCTGTGAACAAGTCAATGTTAGCCGGTGTTGGGATTGGTATCGCTGCCGCTCTGGGGATCGCCGCGGTAGCTAGCCTGGACGTCTTTTCTTCCGGCCCGCAGTTCGCGCAGGTTCTGGCCGCAACGCCGATTAAAGAAACCATCAAGACGCCGCGTCAGGAGTGTCGCAACGTCACCGTGACGCACCGTGCGCCGGTGCAGGATGAAAACCGTATCGCCGGTTCGGTGCTGGGTGCGGTAGCCGGCGGCGTGATTGGCCACCAGTTCGGTGGCGGCCGCGGCCGCGATGTCGCCACCGTGGTTGGCGCGTTGGGCGGCGGCTATGCCGGCAACCAGGTGCAGGGCGCGATGCAAAACAACGACGTGCGCACCAGCACGCAGCAGCGTTGCAGAACGGTCTACGACAAATCGCAGAAAATGCTGGGTTATGACGTGACTTACAAAATCGGCAATCAGCAGGGCAAAATCCGTATGGATCACGATCCCGGCACTCAGATCCCGCTGGATAAAAGCGGCCAACTGGTGCTGAATAAAGCCTGATTGCAGAGCTGAGAATTAAACCCGCGGATAGTGTTAGTTCTGATCGTTTAACCCGGTTAAGCGAGCGGCGTTAACATTAACGCGGGTTTCTGCTTTTTTGTTCCCGGCAAAGCGCGCGCAGCCTAATGTATGCGTGCGATTTCACCGGCCGTAACTTCAAAAATGCCGCCATGTTTGTTATATTATTGTGCAATATGAGCGCGATGTTATGGCGCTGAGCCACATCGGCAAACCCGAGATTTTCGTCTCTTAGAGATAACGACATGTTAGATTTTCGCTTTCCGACAGCGTTGCAAATGGTCCTTAGCGTCGCCGTAGCTGAGAAGCAGGGCGTGCGCTCAACCAGCGCCATCCTCGCAGCCGGTCTGGAAGCCAACCCCAGCTTTATCCGCAAACTGATGGTGCCGTTGACCAAAGACGGCATTATCGTCTCCACCCTGGGCCGTAACGGTTCGATTCACCTCGGCCGCCCGGCGGATCAGATCACCCTGCGCGACATCTATCTGGCGGTGATCGACGACAAACGCATCTGGGCTGCGCGCCCTGAAGTGCCGGCCCGTTGCCTAGTGAGCGCTAACGCCTGCTGGTATTTCAAGTCAGTGGTGAACGAAGCGGAGCAGGCATCGCTCGAGGTGCTGGCGCGCCATACCGTGGCCGATTCGCTGGCCGAACTGGAGCGGGGCGACAAGCGCGCCTGTGCGGAATACGCCGCGGCTCAAGAGGCGGAAGCCGCCGCCAAATAATCTGCGGGCATCGCGCAAAGAAAAAGGTCGGGTATTAACCCGACCTTTTTGCATTTCAGCGGGCGATTACGCCGGCCGTTGCTGTGCTTTGCGCGCAACCATGCGCCGCAACGTGACGTAGAACACCGGCGTCAGGAACAGCCCGAACAGCGTCACGCCCAACATGCCGGAGAACACCGTAATGCCGGTAACGCCGCGCACTTCCGCGCCGGCGCCATGCCCCAGGATCAGCGGTATGGTACCGGCGATAAAGGCGATGGAGGTCATCACTATCGGGCGTAAACGCAGGCGGCAGGCTTCCAGCGCTGCTTCGACGATACCTTTGCCCTGCATTTCCAGCTCGCGGGCGAACTCGACGATCAGGATGGCGTTCTTACAGGCCAGCCCCATCAGCACCACCAGCCCAACCTGCACAAACACGTTGTTGTCGCCGCCGGTCAGCCACACGCCGAACAGCGCCGAAAGCATGGTCATCGGCACGATCAGGATCACCGCCAACGGCAGCGTCCAGCTTTCATACAGCGCCGCCAGTGCCAGAAACGCCAGCAGCACCGCCACCGGGAACACCACCAACGCCGCGTTGCCCTGGGTCGACTGCTGGTAGCTCAGATCGGTCCACTGAATGTTCATGCCGTTTGGCAGCAGTTTGCCGGCCATTTGGGTCAGCGCGCTCATCGCCTGTGAAGAGGACAGCACGCGCGGATCGGCATCGCCAATCAGGTCCGCCGCCGGGAAGCCGTTATAGCGGATCACCGGATCGGGGCCGTAGGTGGTGCCGATGCTGACCATGCTGCCGATCGGCACCATTTCGCCTTTATCATTACGGGTGCGCAGGTTGGCGATGTCCTCGACGCTGTCGCGGAACTGGCCGTCGGCCTGCGCCATCACCTTCCAGGTGCGGCCGTAGCGGTTGAAGTCGTTGATGTAGGACGAACCCAGGTAAGTCTGCAGGGTGCTGAACAGCGCGTTGAGCGGCACCCCCTGCGCCTTGGCCTTGTCGCGATCGATCTTTGCATCCAGCTGCGGCACGTTGGCCTGATAAGACGAGATCGGGAACCCCATGCCCGGCGTCTGCATGATGGCACCAGACAGAGTATTGACTGCCGTTTGCAGCGCACCGTAGCCCAGGCCGGCGCGGTCCTGCACGTACAGCGAGTAACCGGAGCCCTGGCCGATGCCGAGGATCGGCGGCGGCATGATCGAGAAGGCGAAGCCCTCCTGGATCTGCGAAATGCGCGCGTTGATCTCGGCGTTGATTTGCGCCGCGCTGCGGGTACGGGTGCTCAGCGACTCCAACGCGAAAAATACCGTGCCGGTATTCGGCGTGTTGGTGAACTGCAGCGCGTTCAGGCCCGGGAAGGCCACCGCATCCGTAACGCCCTCGACGCTCAGGCCGATGGCGCTCATTTTGCGGATCACCGCATCGGTGCGCTCCAGCGACGCGCCTTCCGGCATCTTGACGCCGCCGATCAGGTACAGCTTATCCTGGGTGGGGATAAAGCCGCCCGGCACGGTTTTGAACATCACGCCGGCGGCGCACAGCAGCAGCAGATACACTGCGAATACCGCGCCGCGGCGGCCCAGCACGCGGGAAACTCCGCGCTGGTAGCGCTGCGAGCTGCTGGCGAAGAAGCGGTTGAACGGGCGGAACAACCAGCCGAACAGCCGATCGATCAGGCGCGTCGGCACATCTTTCGGCGCGCCGTGCGGCTTCAGCAGCAGGGCGGCCAGCGCCGGCGAGAGGGTCAGCGAGTTGATGGCGGAGATCACCGTCGAAATGGCGATGGTGACGGCGAACTGCTTGTAGAATTGGCCGGTGACGCCGGACAGGAACGCCATCGGCACGAACACCGCGCACAGCACCACGGCGATGGCGATAATCGGCCCGGAGACCTCGCGCATCGCCTGATGCGCCGCCGCCAGCGGCGATAGCCCTTCTTCGATATTGCGTTCGACGTTTTCCACCACCACGATGGCGTCGTCCACCACGATACCGATCGCCAACACCAGTCCGAACAGGCTCAGCGTATTGAGCGAGAACCCGAGCAGGTACAGCGCGGCGAAGGTGCCGACGATGGAAATAGGCACCGCCAGCAGTGGGATGATCGAGGCGCGCCAGGTTTGCAGGAACAGAATCACCACCAGCACCACCAGGATCACCGCTTCGAGCAGGGTATCCACCACTGCGCGGATCGAATCGCGCACGAATACCGTGGGATCATAAGGGGATTTCCAGCTCATGCCGTCCGGGAAACGGGTGGCCAGTTCTGCCATCTTGCCGCGCACCGCGTCCGACAGCGCGATGGCGTTGGCGCCCGGCGCCTGGAAAATACCGATGCCTACCGCATCCTTGTTGTTGAGCTGGGCGCGCAGCGCGTAACTGCCGGAGCCCATTTCGATGCGCGCCACGTCGCGCAGCCGCACTATCTCGCCGTTGTCGCCGCTCTTGAGGATGATATCGCCGAACTCCTCCTCGGTCTGCAGGCGGCCCCGCGCGTTGATCGACAGCAAATAATCACTGCGGGTCGGCATAGGTTCGGCGCCCAGCTGGCCGGCGGAAACCTGTACGTTCTGTTCCTGCATGGCGCTGACCACGTCGGAAGCGGTCAGCCCGCGCGCCGCGACTTTGTTCGGATCCAGCCAAATGCGCATCGCATACTCGCCGGCGCCGAAGATCTGCACCTGGCCGACGCCCGGCAGGCGAGCCAGCTCATCCTTGACCTTCAGGGTGGCGTAGTTGCGCAGATACAGCGAATCATACTTGCCGGAAGGCGACACCAGGTGCACCACCAGCGTCAGCGCCGGCGATTGCTTTTGGGTGGTGATGCCCTGGCGGCGCACGTCTTCCGGCAGGCGCGCCTCGGCCTGCGCCACGCGGTTTTGCACCTGCACCTGTGCCTGATCGGGATCGGTGCCCGGGCGGAAGGTCACGGTGGTCACCAGTACGCCGTCGGAACCGGCCACCGACTTCATGTACATCATGTTTTCGACGCCGTTGATCGCTTCTTCCAGCGGCGTGGCCACCGTTTCAGCGATCTCCTTCGGGTTGGCGCCCGGGTATTCGGCGCGCACCTGCACGCTGGGCGGTACCACGTCCGGGTACTCGCTGATGGGCAGCAGCGGGATGGCGATCACCCCACCGACAAAAATCAGGATCGACAGGACCGCGGCGAAAATCGGCCGGTCGATGAAAAAACGGGAAAAGTCCATGGGTCAGGGTTCTCTGCTGGAGGCTTAGTTGAGTGCGGCGGTATTGGCGGCCATGGCGACGGTTTTCGCATCGACCGGCATGCCCGGCATAAATACCTTCTGCATGCCGTCGACGATCACCCGATCGCCCGCAGACAGCCCTTTTTGTACGATGCGCAGCCCTTCGGCCACGCGGCCCACCTGGATATCGCGGCGCTGCGCTTTGCCGTCTTTATCGACGATGTACACGAACTTGCGGTCCTGGTCGGTCATCACCGATTTGTCGTCAATCAACATGGCGTTGAACGCGGCGCTGCCGGGCATCTGCACCCGAGCGAACAAGCCCGGCGTGAAGCGGCGCTCGGGATTGTCGAGCAGGGCGCGCATGCGGATGGTGCCGGTACCGGCGTTCAGCTGGTTGTCGGTAAAGTCCACCAGGCCCTGATGCGGATAACCGTCTTCACCCACCAGCCCAACCTTTACCGGCAGCCGGGCAGTGCGTTGGCCCTGTTGCTGGTAGCGCAGGAAGGTGGCTTCGTCCACGTCGAAGTAAACGTAGACCTTGTCGAGCGACACCAGCGTGGTGAGCACGCTGGCGCTGTCGCCGGCGGTCACCAGGTTGCCGGCGGTGATCATCGCGCGGCTGGCGCGGCCATCGATGGGGGCGATTACCCGGGTAAAGTCCAGATTCAACTGCGCCATATCGAGCTGCGCCTGGGCGGCCATGACATTGCTCTGCGCCTGCGCGGCGGAGGAGCGGCGCTGTTCCCATACCTCTCTGGAGATGGCCTGAGAACCTATCAGCTTCTCGGTGCGCGAGGATTCGCTGCGCGCCAATGCGGCCTGATTGCGCGCCAGCACCAGCTGCGCCTGCGCTTGTTCACGGGCGGCGCGGTAGGTGCGATCGTCGATGGTGAACAGCACCTGGCCTTTTTTCACCTCGTCGCCTTCGGTGTAATTGACCCGGTCGATATAGCCGGAAACCCGCGGCCGCAGCTGCACGCTCTGCACCGCTTCGATTCGGCCGTTGAAAGCGTCCCATTGGCTGATCGGTTTGATCACCACATTTGCGGCGCTGACCGCCGGCGGCGGCGGGGCGGCGTTATGGGCCACGCTGTTGTCGCACCCGGCGAGCAGCGCGACCAGCAGCGCCACCCCTGAAAGGCGCTGGCCCAGAACGGCGGCGCGCACGCGGCCGCTGGCGTTGAACAATGAGTTTGGCTGGCTTGGCATTATTTTTATTTCCGATAAGTAAGCGAAGGCAGGCCATACACCCGGCCCTGTTATCCGGGTAACGTCCCTGGCCTGCGTTCGGCGGCAGAGCGGCTGCATCGGTCTTCGTCGCAGCGTTTAGGTTTTGAAACATATTGCTGTCACATTAATGTATCAATATCGGTTACATTAATTGGATGAATTATAGAAGCGGCCATTCGTTAAATGCAATAATAAAAATTGCATTTAATGTGAAACTGCTGCAACGTATGTGCATTGGGCAGCGGGCATACCTGCCGGCAAGATGGGAGCGTCACCATGAACACTACGGGTTTTATTACTGATTTGATCGAGTGGATTGACAACAATCTGGAAGAGAAGCTGGATATCAACAGGGTGGCGGACCGCGCAGGCTACTCCAAATGGCACCTGCAGCGCATGTTCAAACGCCAGACCGGCTATGCGTTAGGGGAGTACATCCGCATGCAGAAGCTGAAGGTATCTGCTGAGCGGTTGGCCAACAGCGGCGAGCCGATTGTCAGCGTGGCGATCTCGCTGGGTTTCGATTCGCAACAGTCGTTTAACCGCAGCTTCAAACGCCAGTTCGGCCAAACGCCGGGCGACTGGCGCCGCGCATTGGCGCGGCCGCAGGCGGTGATGGGGCGAACCCATCACTGAGCGGTGGATTGCGGACAACAAAAAAGCCTGAACTTTCGCTCAGGCTTTCTCTTTAAAATATGGCGGTGAGGGAGGGGTTGATTCGCTGCGCTCACCCTGCGGGCCGCCTTTGGCGGTCCAAAACGCAATGCGTTTTGTCGAACCCTGTCGAGGTTTCTCACCCCTCCCGGTCAGTGCATTATGCAAATGAAAAAGCCTGAACTTTCGCTCAGGCTTTCTCTTTAAAATATGGCGGTGAGGGAGGGGTTGATTCGCTGCGCTCACCCTGCGGGCCGCCTTTGGCGGTCCAAAACGCAATGCGTTTTGTCGAACCCTGTCGAGGTTTCTCACCCCTCCCGGTCAGTGCATTATGCAAATGAAAAAGCCTGAACTTTCGCTCAGGCTTTCTCTTTAAAATATGGCGGTGAGGGAGGGGTTGATTCGCTGCGCTCACCCTGCGGGCCGCCTTTGGCGGTCCAAAACGCAATGCGTTTTGTCGAACCCTGTCGAGGCTTCTCACCCCTCCCGGTCAGTGCATTATGCAAATGAAAAAGCCTGAACTTTCGCTCAGGCTTTCTCTTTAGAATATGGCGGTGAGGGAGGGGTTCGAACCCTCGATACACTTTCGCGTATACACACTTTCCAGGCGTGCTCCTTCAGCCACTCAGACACCTCACCGTATTTTTCCGTTGCGAACTCATCGCTGCAACGGGGCGCTACTATAGGGAGTGAGGGCGATCCGGTCAAGCATAATTTCTGCGTTTCGCTGCGTCCGCTCAAGCCGTGTTCAGATTGTAGAAAACTGCGGCGTACCGCGCGGTGGCGGCAGAAGAAAGCGATAAAAAACCGGGGGTTCCGCGTGCCGCAAACGACAAAAAAAAGCCTGGACGCGAATCCAGGCTTTCTCTTTAGAATATGGCGGTGAGAGAGGGCTTGATTCGCTGCGCTCACCCTGCGGGCCGCCGTTGGCGGTCCAAAACGCAGTGCGTTTTGTCGAACCCTGTCGAGGCTTCTCACCCCTCTCTTTCGGAGCGTCATGCAAAAAAAAAGCCTGGACGTGAATCCAGGCTTTCTCTTTAGAATATGGCGGTGAGAGAGGGGTTGATTCGCTGCGCTCACCCTGCGGGCCGCCGTTGGCGGTCCAAAACGCAGTGCGTTTTGTCGAACCCTGTCGAGGCTTCTCACCCCTCTCTTTCGGAGCATCATGCAAAAAAAAAGCCTGGACGCGAATCCAGGCTTTCTCTTTAGAATATGGCGGTGAGAGAGGGGTTCGAACCCTCGATACACTTTCGCGTATACACACTTTCCAGGCGTGCTCCTTCAGCCACTCAGACACCTCACCGTTTTGTCGTCGATAACGCTTTGCGCTGTCGACGGGCGCTAATGTAGGAGAATCTGATCCCAGCGTCAACCCCCTTATGACATTCACATGACCGTTTAGCCAAACTTGCAGCAATTTGCTGATTTACCGAACGATAACTCACCGTTTATCGCCGGCGGATGAGGGCGTCACGCCGCGCAATCTCATTTCAGGTTAATATTTGAGCGTGAATGCATTGAGTAGCTCAATATATCGCCAGTAAGGTTTTCCCCGCTGGGGTTATATGCATTAATACTGGATTATTAGTCAGATGTGTCGCTAAATGAAAAGGTGTCGGCGCGGCGACTTTGGCAAGGAATATCACATCGCCGCGCAGATTGCCGGGCCATGCGCCGGCGATAACTCAGACAGGGACTGACCTATTAAATAATAATGCCGTAGAGGTTTATTTTGACTCCTTCAGACTCCATGCCGGCGCCCAAGCCGCGCCATGCCATCCCCCCGGGCGCCGGGGCGTTGTTCTTCATCCAGATTTTCGCCACCCTCGGTTTCGCCGTGCTGTATTCCACCCTGGTGCTCTACGCCACCAAGCGGCTGGGGTTCAGCGAGAGCAACGCCAACGCCATGATGGGCGTGTTCGGCGCCTTCAACTATGGTCTGCATATGTTTGGCGGTTACCTCGGCGGCCGCTTCCTGAGCAACCGTAACCTGTTTGTGCTGGGCATGGTGCTGCAGGTGATCGGCTGCGCGCTGATCGCCGTAGCGGGCGTCTGGGGTCTGTACTGGGGACTGGCGATGTTCCTCACCGGCAGCGGCCTGAACGTCACCTGCATTAATATGATGCTCACCCAGCGTTTCAAACCGGATGACGATCGGCGCGAGTCCGCTTTCCTGTGGAACTACGCCGGCATGAACCTCGGCTTCTTCGTCGGCTTCACCGTGGCCGGCTATTTCCAGTTGAGCGAAAACTACCGCGCGCTGTTCCTGTTTGCCACTTTGGGCAACGCAGCGGCGATTATCGTCGCCGTCAGCCGTTGGCGCATTCTGGTGGACCTCAATACGCCGTTGCACGACGCCAGCCGCGCGCAATACCGTTGGCGCATGCTGGTCGGCCTGGCGGTGCTGGTGGCGCTGGTGCCGATTATTCGTGTGATGCTTACCCACGCCGAATTCAGCGGTCATTTCGTGATTGGCCTCGGTGCGCTGATCTTCCTGATGCTGTGCGCGGTGACGCTGCGCCATCATCCGCGCGGCGAACGCCGCAGAATGACCGCCTACCTGATCCTGGCGCTGGGCGCGTTGGTGTTCTGGACGCTGTATCAGTTAGCGCCGATGGGCCTGATGCTGTTCTCAGAACACAATATCGACCTTAACGTTTACGGCATGCGGGTGGCGCCGCAGTGGCTGCAGAATATCAACACGCTGGTGATCGTGGTGGGCGGCCCGCTGCTGGCCTGGTGGTTCAACCGCCTGCGCGCCCGCGGCTGCAATATCGACATTCCAATGCAGTTTTCCGGTTCGCTGTTCTGCATCGGGCTGGGCATGCTGGTGCTGCCGTTGGGCATCAGCCTGGCCGGCGGCGACGGGCTGGTGGCGTTTAAATGGATCGTTATCAGTTACGTGCTGCAAAGCATCGGCGAGCTGATGCTCTCCCCAATCGGTTACGCGATGATCGGCAAGCTGGCGCCGCCGCGTTATCAGGGCGTGATGATGGGCTGCTGGATGATGGTAACCGGCGTGGCGTCGGTATTGGCGGGCTACGTCTCCGGCCTGATGCCGGAAAACAGCGGCAGCACTCCGCTGCAAACCAACCCGGGCTACAGCGAGGTATTCAGCGCGTTGGGTTGGGGAGCGGCGGGCGTCGGCGTAGTGATGCTGATTTTGATCCCGCTGCTGCGGCGGCTGATCCGGCGCGACGAGCCGGTCGGCGCCTGAATATAGCGCCCTGAACAACAGCCCCACTGGTCGGGGCTGTTTTCATTTTGGGCTTTATCACTTGCATCTGCCACCGAATCGCGGAAGTCTTGAGGAAAACAGATAAAAAAACAGACGGGAGCAAGCGGTATGAACATCATTTACTACCATCCATTATTCAACGCCCAGGAATGGCTGTCCGGCATCAGGCAGCGCCTGCCGCAGGCCAATATCCGCGAGTGGCAGCCCGGCGACGACGGGGAAGCGGACTACGCGCTGGTGTGGCGCCCGCCACACCAGATGTTGGCCAACCGCCGCCAGCTGAAAGGGGTATTCGCTCTCGGCGCCGGCGTCGACGCCATTCTCGAGCAGGAGCGCCGGCACCCCGGCACGCTGCCGGCCGGCGTGCCGCTGCTGCGCTTGGAAGATACCGGCATGTCGCAGCAAATGCAGGAATATGCCATGAGCTATGCTTTGCGCTATTTCCGCCGCTTCGATGAATACCAACTGTTACAGCAGCAGCAGGAGTGGCGGCCGCTCGATCCTCATTCACTGGACGAGTTCACCATCGGCATTCTCGGCGCCGGCGTGCTGGGCCAGAGCGTGGCGCGCAAGCTGACGGCATTCGGCTTTCGGGTGCGCTGTTGGAGCCGCAGCGCCAAGCAGATCGACGGCGTGCAGAGCTTTGCCGGCGAGGCGCAGCGCGGGGCCTTCCTAAACGGCGTTAAATTGCTGATCAACCTGTTGCCGAATACGCCGGAAACCGCCGGTATCCTCAATGGCCGCTTGTTCGCGCAGCTGGCGCCGGGCGCTTATCTGATCAACATCGCCCGCGGCGCGCACCTGGTGGAAGACGATCTGCTGCAGGCGCTGGCGCAGGGGCAGCTCAGTGCCGCCACGCTGGACGTGTTCGCCCATGAGCCGCTGCCGCAGGACCATGCGTTCTGGCGTCATCCGCGTGTCACCATTACCCCGCATATTGCTGCCATCACCTTGCCGCAGCAGGCAATGGATCAGATTGCCGCCAACATTCGCGCGCTGGAGGCAGGGCAGCCGCCGGCGGGCGTCGTCGACCGGCAACTTGGTTACTGATCCTTCAGCCTGCGCGAGGTTACTGCTAAGCTGAAACTATCACCGCGCCCGTTCCGCACTTGCCCGGGCGGGCCGTCAGGAAGGAGAAAGAATGTACCCCGTTGATTTGCACATGCACACCGTCGCCAGCACCCATGCCTACAGCACGCTGCACGATTACATCACCGAAGCCCATCAGAAGGGTATCAAGCTGTTCGCCATCACCGATCATGGGCCGGACATGGCCGATGCGCCGCACTACTGGCACTTTATGAACATGCACGTATGGCCGCGCCTGGTGGACGGCGTGGGGATCCTGCGCGGCATCGAGGCCAACATCAAAAACCTGCAGGGCGACATCGACTGCACCGGCCCGATGCTGAACGCCATCGACGTGATCATCGCCGGTTTCCACGAGCCGGTGTTTGCACCGCAGGATAAGGCCGCCCATACCGAAGCGATGATCGCCGCGATGGCGCAGGGCGATGTGCACATCATCAGCCACCCGGGCAACCCGCGCTATCCGATCGATATCGCCGCCGTGGCCGCCGCAGCCGCTAAATACGAGGTGGCGCTGGAGCTGAACAACTCGTCGTTCACTCACTCGCGCAAGGGCAGCGAAGCCAACTGCCGGGCGATTGCCGCCGCGGTGCGCGATGCCGGCGGCTGGTTGGCGCTGGGGTCGGATTCACACATCGCCTTTTCGCTGGGCGGTTTTGAACACTGCGAGCGCATCATCAAAGAGGTTGAATTCCCGCAGGAACGCATTCTCAACGTCAGCCCGCGGCGTCTGTTGGACTTTCTCGAGCGCCGCGGCAAGCCGGCGATTGCGGAATTGGCCGATTTGTGACATCGTCCCGGCAAATTTTTCCGGATTGTATAAGGCATTATCATGAATGAATTTTCCGTCGTTTGCCGCGTGCTGGGTACGCTGTTCTACCGCCAGCCGCAGGATCCGCTGCTGGTGCCGCTGTTCACCCTGATCCAGGAGGGCAAGCTGAAGCAGCACTGGCCGCTGGAGCAGGACGACCTGCTGACCCGTTTGCAGCAGGGCTGCGACGTCAACCAGCTGTCCGGCGACTTCAACGCGATGTTTGTCGGCAGCGAGTGCAGCGTGTCGCCGTTCCGCTCCGACTATGTCGAAGGGGCGAGCGAAGCGGAAGTGCGCACCTTCCTGCAGCAGCGCGGCATGCCGTTGGGCGAGGCGCCGGCCGATCACTTCGGTTCGCTGCTGCTGGCCGCTTCCTGGCTGGAAGACCAGTCGCAGGAAGACGAAGCGCAGGCGCAGACTGCCCTGTTTGACGAGTATCTGCTGCCGTGGTGCGGCCGCTTCCTCGGCAAGGTGGAAGCGCATTCAACCACCGGTTTTTACCGCACGTTGGCGCTGTTGGCTCGCGAAGCCATTCAGGCGATGCGTGACGAACTGGCTGAATACGAACAGGATGAGGGCGAAGAGCCGGGCGAAGAAGCCTGATCCCTTCCTCAATGACGGGCCGTGGCGGCCCGTCATTGCATTCTCCCCGCGCTAAACACAGGTTTGCATCCCCCATACGTAAACTGACAAAAAATCCCCTAATCTGACGCATTATCGGCGATCTGGCTGTGCCTGCGCGCCTCGTTTTCTCACGCAAGGGGTAGATGATGAAAAATAACTGGATGCAGCAGATTCAATCGATGATTGGGCAAAAGGCCGGTTCCGAAGGCATCGGCAAGCTGCTGGCCCCGACCGCGCTCGGTGGCTTGGTTGGCGTGCTGCTGGCGAACAAGTCTTCGCGCAAGCTGGTGGGCAAGTTCGGCAAGAATGCGCTGATCGTCGGCGGCAGCGCGGCGGTTGGGGCGGTGTTGTGGAACAAATACAAGCAGCGCGTCAAGGAAACCCATCAGGACGAGCCGCAGTTCGGCCTGCAAACCACCCCGGTGGATCTGCGCGCCCGGCGGCTGGTGCAGGCGCTGGTGTTCGCCGCCAAGAGCGACGGCCATATCGATGCGGACGAAAAGCGCGCCATCGATCACAGCCTGGAGCAACTGCAGGTGGGCGCAGAGGCGCAGGCCTGGGTGCAAGAGGCTATCGACCAGCCGCTGAACCCGGATTTGATCGCCCAGAGCATAAAAAATGAGGACGAAGCGCTCGAGGTTTATTACCTCAGCTGTATGGTGATCGACGTCGATCACTTTATGGAACGCGGCTATCTCGACGGGCTGGCGCAGTCGCTGAAGATCCCGGCAGACGTCAAGCAGGGTATTGAAAACGACGTCAACGAGAAAAAACGCGAGCTGGCATAGCGCCGCTTGGCAAGCCGGGGGGAATCGTGTCACTCTTGCCTTATCAATGTAAGCGGATGATTTGGCAATGATGACACCCCCTAAGGCGGAAAAACGCCCTTACCCCATCACCATTCACGGCGACACGCGCGTGGACGATTATTACTGGCTGCGCGACGACGAACGCGCAGACCGGCAGGTGCTGGACTACCTGCAGGCGGAAAACGCCTTTACCGATGCAACGCTGAAGCCGCAGCAGGCGCTGCGTGAAACCCTGTATGAAGAAATGGTGGCGCGCATTCCCCAGCAGGAGCATTCGGTTCCTTACGTCAGGCATGGCTTCCGCTATCAGACCCGCTATGAGCCGGGCAACGAATACGCGCTTTATGTGCGCCAGCCGGAGACCGAGAGCGAGCGGTGGGAGACACTGCTCGACGGCAACCAGCGCGCTGAAAAAAGCGAGTTCTATACCCTTGGCGGTTTGGACGTCAGCCCCGATAACCAAAAGCTGGCGGTGGCGGAAGATTTTTTGTCGCGCCGCCAGTACGACATCCGCTTCAAGGATCTGAGCGACGACAGCTGGGCCGATGAAGTGCTGGAAAACACCTCCGGCAGTTTCGAATGGGCCAACGATTCCGCCACGGTGTATTACGTGCGCAAGCACGCCAAAACGCTGTTGCCTTATCAGGTCTATCGCCACCGGGTGGGCACCGATCCGCAACAGGACGAACTGATCTACGAAGAGCAGGACGACACCTTCTACGTCGGGTTGGAAAAGACCACCTCGGAACGTTTTATCCTGATCCACCTCAGCAGCACCACCACCTCGGAAATCCTGCTGCTGGACGCCGACTGCGCCGACAGCCGCCCGCAGATGTTCGCGCCGCGCCGCAAGGATCATGAATACGCTATCGATCATTACCACCGGCATTTCTATATCCGCTCCAACAAAGACGGCAAAAACTTTGGTCTGTACCAGAGCGAACAGGCGGACGAGGCGCAGTGGCAAAAGCTGATCGCTCCGCGCGCAGAGGTGATGCTCGAGGGCTTCAGCCTGTTCCGCGACTGGCTGGTGGTGGAGGAGCGCAGCGAAGGCCTGACCCTGCTGCGCCAGATCCACTGGCAGAGCGGTGAAGAGAAACGCATCGCCTTCGACGACCCGACGTATACCACCTGGCTGGCGTACAACCCGGAGCCGGAAACCGCGCTGCTGCGCTATGGCTATTCGTCGATGACCACCCCGAGCACGCTGTATGAACTCAATTTGGACAGCGGCGAACGGGTGATGCTCAAACAGCAGGAAGTGAAGAATTTCACCCCGGAAAACTACCGCAGCGAGCGGGTGTGGGTGAAAGCGCGCGACGGCGTCGAGGTGCCGGTTTCGCTGGTTTATCGCCAGGACAGTTTCCGGCATGGCGGCAACCCGCTGATGGTCTATGGCTACGGCTCTTACGGCAGCAGCATGGATCCGGCATTCAGCGCCAGCCGCCTGAGCCTGCTGGATCGCGGCTTCGTGTTTGCCCTGGCGCACATTCGTGGCGGCGGTGAGCTGGGCCAGCTGTGGTACGAAGACGGCAAGCTGTTCAACAAGCAAAACACCTTCAACGATTTTATCGACGTGACCGAAACGCTGATTGCGCAGGGCTACGGCGACGCGAAACGGGTATTCGCCATGGGCGGCAGCGCCGGCGGCCTGCTGATGGGGGCGGTGATCAACCAAGCGCCGCAGCTGTACCACGGCGTGGTAGCGCAGGTGCCTTTCGTCGACGTGGTGACCACCATGCTGGACGAGTCGATCCCGCTGACCACCGGCGAGTACGACGAGTGGGGCAACCCGAACGAGCAGGCGTATTACGATTACATCAAGCAGTACAGCCCTTACGATCAAGTGAAGGCGCAAGACTACCCGCATATGCTGGTGACCACCGGGCTGCACGACTCGCAGGTGCAGTATTGGGAACCGGCCAAATGGGTGGCGAAGCTGCGCGAGTTGAAAACCGACGATCGTCAGCTGCTGCTGTATACCGATATGGATTCCGGCCACGGCGGCAAGTCCGGGCGCTTCAAGGCCTATGAGGATATTGCGCTGGAGTACGCCTTCATCCTGGCGCTGGCGGAGTAATGCGGAGCGGGCGGCCGCTGCCGCCCGCTGTTTTAACCGATCAGGTAGTATTTCAGCGTGTGTTTCATGTCTGGGCTGAGATCCTCGATGGATTTCAGCATCCAGCGCAGATAGCCGGGATCTTCCTGTGCAATGCGATCGATTTCCTGCCCGCGATATTTACCGAATTTGAACTTCTTCAGCAGCACCGGTTGTTCGGTGATCTGCACCATTTGCGCCGGCGTCCAGCCCGAATCTTTCATGATGCGCTGCAGCAGCGCGGCGGTGACGTAACAGTCATACAGCGCGCGGTGTGGGTACAGGGTGGCGTCATCCGGTAACTGCACGTCCAGATCCAGCGCATAGCGCAGATACTGGTTGCCGTATTTGATGTCCGGGTACAGGGTGCGCGCCAGCTTGAGGGTGCAAATCCAGGCGCCGTTCATTTCCGGCAGCACGCCGCGATCGAAGGCCGCGTTGTGCGCAACATAGTAGGGGCTGCCATGGTAGCGGCCGATCGCCACCGCGATGCGCGGCTTGCCTTCCACCATTTTCTCGGTGATGTGATGGATAGCCATCGCCTCGATGCCAATGGGCCGGTCCGGGCTGACCAGATCGCTCATCGGGTTGGCGATGTGCCCGTCGATCAGATCGACGGACGCCACTTCCACCACGCCGCCGTCCAGCCCGCAGGTTTCGGTATCTATTACGCGTAAAGTCATGGTTTCCTCGGAGTTGCCGCAGGCATTCAGCTTAACCGGCGGCAGCGGCCGTGCCAACCCTTGGCGCGCAGAAGGCGATTTCAGGCAATAAAAAACCCGCCTCGGCGGGTTTAACTACGGATGGAAGGACGTTTACTCACCAGAGGGATGCGCTTTTTTGGCGCGTTTATCTGCACGTTTCTCAGCTGGGGTTTTCAACGGCTTCTTCTTCGCATTTTTTTTGCTATCCATTCCCTTACTCATGATGGCCTCTCAGTTACCTATGGTTGGGTGGGTTGCTCATCCATTAACCACCTTAGGCGGCCGGGATGCAAGCAACAAAGCATGAGTTTTGGTTAACGGATTGTTTGCTTGGATAATTTTGTTTTGTTGTGAACGGGTGTCAAAAACCAATATTATGTTATAATATAACAATTAATCGGCCGGAGAGCGCAATGACAGTCATGACGTTACTAAACCCGCAACAGCTGCTGGCGATGCCGGAGTCGGACTATATGAACCTGGAACAGCGGGCATTTTTCCGCCAAATATTGCTGGGCGAGCGGCAAAATCTGCTGCTGCATATCGATGCGCTGCGGCAGGATATCGACGGCGGCGAGGCCTCCGGCGACGAAGCGGACAAGGCGGCGCGCGAAGAGGAACTGCGCCTGCTGTTTCGCCAGTTGGATCGGGAAAGCCGCCTGCTGCCGAAGATCGATAGGGCGCTGGCGCGTTTGCAAAATGGCGAATACGGCTACTGCCGGGAAACCGGCGAACCTATTGGCCTGGCGCGGCTGCTGCTGCGGCCGACCGCCGAGCTGAGCATCGAGGCGAAAACCGCGCAGGAAATGCGTGAACCGCATATGCGTAAAGGCGGGTAAGGCATTACGAGCCTGAGGCCGCCAAGAGGCGCGTTCGCGTACCTTAACCGGAGATTTTACGGGCAAGTCGTATTCATTTTGAGCAAACGCGCGCAGAGTTATTGGAGAGCGCTTGAGTTTTCGGGTTTTACCGTTGACCTGGTGGGCCGCTTCGGCTTTGATGAAAGCACGATCCACAGAGAGACGGAAGCGCCATGGAACAATTACGAGGTTTGTACCCGCCGTTAGCAGCATATGACAGCGGTTGGCTGGACACTGGGGATGGCCACCGGATCTACTGGGAGCTGAGCGGCAATCCGAATGGGAAACCGGCGGTATTCATTCATGGAGGGCCGGGCGGTGGCATTTCCCCTTACCATCGTCAACTGTTCGATCCGGAGCGCTACAAGGTGCTGCTGTTCGACCAGCGCGGCTGCGGCCGTTCCAAACCGCACGCTAGCCTGGACAACAACACGACCTGGCATCTGGTGCAGGATATCGAACGCCTGCGCGAAATGGCCGGTGTGGATCAATGGCTGGTGTTCGGCGGCTCTTGGGGGTCCACGCTGGCGCTGGCCTATGCGCAAACCCACCCGCAGCGCGTGAGCGAAATGGTATTGCGCGGCATCTTCACCCTGCGCAAACAGGAACTGCACTGGTACTATCAGGATGGCGCTTCGCGCTTCTTCCCAGAGAAATGGGAGCGGGTGCTGTCGATTCTGTCCGAAGACGAACGAAAGGACGTGATCGCCGCCTATCGCCGGCGGCTGACCGCGGAAGATCTGCAGGTGCAGCTGGAAGCGGCGAAGCTATGGAGCGTGTGGGAAGGGGAAACCGTGACCCTGTTGCCGAGCACTGAATCCGCCTCGTTTGGCGAGGATGACTTCGCGCTGGCGTTCGCCCGCATCGAGAATCACTACTTCACCCACCTCGGTTTCCTGGACAGCGACGATCAGCTGCTGCGCGATGTGCCACTGATCCGCCATATACCGGCGGTGATTATCCATGGCCGTTACGACATGGCCTGCCAGGTGCAAAACGCCTGGGATCTGGCCAAGGCCTGGCCGGAAGCGGAACTGCGTATCGTGGAAGGGGCGGGCCACTCGTTCGACGAGCCCGGCATTCTGCACCAACTGATGCTCGCCACCGACCGGTTCGCCGGCAAGTGATGCCAAAGCCCGCCGCACCGGCGGGCTTTTTATTTGCTGGGTAATTCAAACATCGCCTTCCCGTTTTAGCCGCGCGCGAGTAATAAAATTTCGCACGATAATGTTGGTCTCGGCGCGCCGGGTGGCGAGGGCGATGCGCGTGGTTGGCGCATCTCCCGCGATCTTGCGGTAGACAACCCCAGCGATGGCTACCTGCGACATCGATCCCGGAACCAACGTCACCCCTAAAGCCGCTGCGACAAGATTCAAGGTTGAGGCTATTTGAGGGGCCGTTTGTCCCATAAGCGGCTCAATATTTACGGCGCGGAAAGCATTCATGATCGTGTCGAACAGCGTCGGCCCAAGCTGGCGGGGGAACAGCAGTAAAGGATCGTTTGCCAGCTCCGTCAGTGCCACGGCGTCTGAACCGGCATGGGGATGCGATATCGGCAGGGCCACCATCATTGACTCTTCGGAAAGCGGGCTGAGTTGCAGATCATCGAATCCCACCGCACCGGGCCTGATGAACACGACGTCAAGCGTCCCCGCATGCAGGCTTTCTATAAGGCGAGTCGTATTGGCTTCTTCAAGGCGGAGCACCACCTCGGGATATTTCTGACGAAAAGAGCGTATGGCGTTCGGTACCACCGGGTTAAATGCCGATGATGCGGTAAAACCAATATTCAGTCCGCCGGTTTCGCCGCGCGCAGCCCGCCGTGCGGCCAGGATCCCGCCTTCTGCAAGTGATGGAATAATTTTCACTGCTTCAAGAAACGCCAGGCCGGCGGCGGTCAGCTCTGCGCCATGAGGCACGCGATAAAACAGCATGGCGCCGACTTCTCGCTCAAGCCCTTTAATTTGCTGGCTCAGTGGGGATTGGCCAATGCCGACCTTCACGGCAGCGCGCGTAAAATTTTTTTCCTCTGCAACCGCGAGGAAATAGCGGATATGTCGGAGTTCCATCTCCAGATCTTAAACCACTGAAGAACGCTCGTCCAATGTGTTGGATGTCTGATAAGGCGCGAGCCATAGTGAGGTATCGGAACAACAAGGAGAGGCGACATGGCGATTCAGATGCAACCCACAGCTTCATGGCTGTTCACGCCGGCAACGCGGCCTGACCGCTTTGCGAAAGCGGCGGAGGCGGGGGCGGATGTGCTGGTTATCGATCTGGAGGATGCTGTCGCTGCTGCGGATAAGGGAAGAGCGCGGCTGGCCGCCTTCGATTATCTGGCCGAAAACAGCGATCCCGGCATAATTCGCGCTTTGCGGATCAATGCTCTCGATACTCAACACGGCGTTTCGGATATGGCGCTTTTGTTATCCGGTACGAACGCCCCTGATTTTTTGGTTCTGCCTAAAGCCGAAAGCGCAGCGCACATTCAGATAGTGGAAAAACTGTTGGCCGAAGCGAAGGTGTCATCCCGGCTGGTCGCGCTGATTGAAAGCGCACGCGGGCTCGCCGCCGTCGAGCAGATTGCTGCGGCCTCCCCACGCCTGTATGGATTGCTGTTTGGCGCAGCCGATATGGCCGCCGATCTCGGCACTGCCATGCAGTGGGAGCCATTGGCCCATGCTCGCGGGAAGTTGATAGCGGCCTGTGCCATGGCGGGTATTGCCGCGATTGATAGCCCCTGGTTTGATATTCAGGATGTTGCAGGTTTGCAGGCTGAGACCGCACGCGCTGTAGCCTTTGGTTTTGTTGCCAAGGCGGCGATCCATCCTTCGCAGATTAAGGTAATCAATACGGCGTTGACGCCTTCCGAAGAAGAGCTTGGCAGGGCGTTGGCCATTCTTGCCGAAAGTAAAAAAGGCGTCGGCGTCCTCGATGGGCTGATGGTTGACGAAGCCATGGCCAGAAAGGCCAAGCGAGTTATTGCGGCCAGGCGCTTTTAACCGATAGCGCAGTGCAGTTCCTCTTAATGACGGGAGATATTCATATGGAAACAAGACTTTTGGCTTATAAGAACCTCGGCGAGCGCCGATTTCGTGAAACATCGGGCCTTTACTGGGAAGACTTCACGCCAGGTGACGTTTACGAGCATCGGCCAGGTCGCACCATCCTGGATACCGACAACGTTTGGTTCACCTTGCTGTCCATGAACGTGCAACAGGTGCATTTCGATCGGGAGTATGCCGAGAAAACCGAATGGAAACAGCTGCTGGTGGACTCAACCTTTACGCTTGCCTTGTTAACCGGGATGAGTGTGCGGACAGTATCAGCCAAAGTGGTCGCTAATCTCGGCTGGGATAAGGTGAAGGCGATGCACCCGGTGTTTGCCGGCGATACGCTTTATGCCGAAAGCACCATCCTGAGTAAGCGGGAAAGCAAAAGCCGGCCTACTCAAGGCATTGTCACCGTATTGACGCGCGGCATAAACCAAAAGGGGGAGGAAGTGATGAGCTTTGAGCGCACGATGTTGGTCTATCGGCGGGGGCACTCGCCCGAAGCGGCGGCGAACTATTAAATCTTGGGCCCGTGCCTTGCAGTTTACAGGGCCTTGCCATCCAGTATCAAACCCGCTTCCCGGAGAGTCATTGCAGATGAACCTTATTCAATCTCACCTATCTCGCGCCAAACCTTTGGAAGGGATGTTAATCGTTTCAATCGAGCAAGCTTTGGCGGCACCGCTGTGCACCAGCCGTTTGGTTGAGATGGGCGCTCGCGTCATTAAAATTGAGCGGTACGAAGGGGATTTCGCGCGCGGCTACGATCAGGCCGTTCACGGCGAGTCGTCCTATTTTCTTTGGACTAACCATGGCAAAGAATCCATGGTGCTCGATTTCAAGCAGGCAGATGACGCTGCTTTGCTTGAGGCGATGCTGGCCAAGGCCGATGTTTTCGTTCAGAACCTGGCGCCAGGAGCGCTCGCTCGTGCGGGTTTTGACAGTGAATCATTGCGCCGGCGATACGCGCATTTAATCACTTGCGACATCACGGGATACGGCGAGAATGGCGCAGTCAGCGCCTTGAAGGCATATGACCTGTTGGTGCAATGCGAAAGCGGCCTCGCCGGCATCAGCGGCGCTCCCGAAGGGGCTGGAAGAATTGGCGTGTCTATCTGCGACATTGGTGCAGGAATGAACGCGGCCATCGGCGTGCTGTCCGCCATTGTGCTGCGTGAACGAACGGGGCAGGGATCCGGTATTTCCGTGTCGTTGTTCGACGGCGCCGCCGACTGGATGACGGTTCCTTATTTGCATGAGGTTTACGGGCAGGGAGCGCCAACGCGGCAGGGGTTAAAACATCCATCCATTGCGCCTTACGGTGCATATACCACCAGCGATGGCAAAGACATCGTGATCAGCATCCAGAATCAACGCGAATGGCAGCAATTTTGCGAAACGTTTTTGGAGCAAACGCGCATTGCGGCGGATACGCGGTTCATCTCCAACAGCGAACGCGTTCGTCATCGAGCGGCGCTCGATGAGATCATCAGCCAGACCTTTGCTTCTTTGCCTATGGAGTGCGCCATTCAAAGGCTTGCCCAGGCGAATATCGCTTTCGGACAGGTTCGCTCGGTCGCGGAGATGGCGCATCATCCCGCGCTGCGGAAATGGCCGATGGCGGTAGGTGCGGAGGATATTGAAATGGTTGCCCCGCCTGTAAGGGCTCCCTGGGATGAGGAGCGTTTTAAACGGGCGCCAACGTTGGGTGAGCATACCCTCGGGTTGCGTCAGGAGTTTCTAGCGGCATCGGTGAAGATTCAAAAGGAGAAATAAGCGCAAGTGAAAATCGTTATTTATTCGGTTATCGCTAAAACAGTACCTCCTTTGGCTGAGTGAATTTCATACCTGAAGAAAATACGGGCTAATATATGCCTTTTTAAGCTATTTGCTGTGGAGCTGATGTTAATCATCTTTATGATATTAACGCTATCCCTGCGGTTGCAGATACGTCGTGCTTGATAAGGATGTAATGAATAAGTGGAGAGGATGAGTTATGTTAAGCATAAACGTCATTGTTTTGATATTCATACTCGCATCAATCGCGTTAGGATACATTTTTAAGATAAACATAGGCGTTATTTCCATTGTATTTTCCTATCTGGCTTGCAACGCAGCAGGGATTTCAGGCAAAGGGGTGGTGTCCCTTTGGCCGCTGGATTTGTTTTTCATTTTACTGTCAGTGACTTTCTTTTATGGCTTTCCTCTTGCTAACGGGACTTTGTCATTGATTGCGGAAAAAATAGTTTATAAAACCCAGAGCAGGCCTTGGGCAATTCCTATTGTATTATACTTTTGCGTGGTCATATTTTCTGGAGTTGGGCCGGGGCACTACGCAGCATTTGCATTTATATCACCATTGGTCATGATAATTTCATCGCAGATAAAAATGCATAAAATGCTAGCGGCTATTATTGTATACAGTGGCGCCTGTGCGGGCGGTTTCAATCCCTTTACGCTGGGTGGCCGCGTAACTCACGCTTTGATTGCGAATGCCGGCTATACGCCAGAAATGGCCATGCGGTACACTATGGCGGTATCGCGCAATACTTTTATTGCCCACACCGTCGTGTTTTTTTTGGCTTACTTCATATTTAAAGGGTACAAAATCAGGCCGTCAGAAAACATGCTCCCGCCAGAGCGCCTGGCGAAAAAACAAAAGATGACACTGCTATTGGTTTGCATCGTATTCATCCTGGTCATAGTTCCGGCGGTTCTGTTGGCCATCGATCCTGCCAATAGCTATATTAAAATGTCAGTTAAATTTCTCGATCCCGCGTTTCTGTCTTTTGTCGGCATCGTTCTTTGTTTGTTATTCAAAGCTGGGAATGAAAGGGATGCGATGAAGAATATCCCATGGGACATCATAATGATGATATGCGGGCTGGGAATGTTGATAGAGTTGGCGATAAAGCTGGGGACGATGGATATTTTATCCGGTTGGATTAACACGCTAAATGCAGATAAAGATAGCCATTTTATTGTGTACGTTGTGGGTATTATTTCATCCATCATGGCGCTTTTCTCCTCTACGATGGGCGCCGTTATGCCTACGATATATCCTATTATTCCAAAAGTTAACAGCACACATACTGAGTTGTTATTTTCAGTCGTTACCGTATTTGCCACCTTTACGGGATATTCGCCTTTCTCAACCGGGGGAGCGTTGGTGTTGGCCGGGGTAAGCGAAGATAAAGAGAGGAAAAAATTATTCGTTCAATTGATGCTTCTTCCGATAACCACCATCATCCTGGCGATTATATTGGTCACGTGTGGAGTGATTTATTGAAATCAGGGAGTGCTTTCCGGCCAAGGGGGCCGTTTTTAGCGTACCCTATCGGCACTGGATCCCTAGGCGGTCAAATTATCAACCGCCATGCCTGATGGGGCTGCCCCTTGCGGAAGTTACTTGGATTTTGGCTCGTACGGCAGGCGTGAATACTTGTGCGATTCGACGCGATAGTGCGCCAGGCGTTCACGGAAATAGTCGCGCAGGTGGGCCGGCTGCTCGCGTTCCACCACTTCCGGGATCACCGGCATGTTATAGCGCTCTTTGAACGCCACGCCAGAGGCGGCGAGATCCACGTTCACCTTGTCCATCTCTTCTTTGGAAAGTTCTGCCAGATTGTAACCCACCTTATGCTCCTTACCGTTGCCGCATTGAATCTGCGCAGAAGGTAATGCACCGGGCGGCGCTTGGCAAGCCCGATGCGCCGATGCAATAGTGACTCTGCTGCTTTAACGGTTATTTAACGTCGCCATGGCAATGTGATTTATTTGTTTTCTTAAATAAGAATGATTCGCTTTTTGATTAAATATAAAGATGAAAATAGTTATCATAATAATTTGAATGAATAATATAATTTATATTTAACTTATTGATATTTATGTTGTTTTAAATGGGTTTGAATTTAATTTCAATAAGGTGTTTTTATTTTTAATTCATCAAGGCATAATGCGGAAAAATTAAATTCACGACCTGCAAAATAAAAGGAATCATTATGCTGACGCAAGAAATGACCAAGAAGCTGAATGAGCAACTGAACCTGGAGTTCTATTCGGCCAACATGTACCTGCAAATGAGCGCATGGTGCAGCGACAAAGGCTTTGAAGGCGCCGCGGTATTCCTTAAAGAACATTCTCAGGAAGAGATGCAACACATGCAGCGTCTGTTCGACTACCTGAGCGACACTGGCGCTCTGCCCCTGCTGGGCTCCATCGCCGCGCCGCCGGTTGAGTTCGAATCCCTGGCGGACGTGTTCCAGCAGACTTACGAGCACGAGCAGCTGATCACGCGCCAGATCAACGAACTGGCGCACGCCGCCATGACCGCGCATGACTACTCCACTTTCAACTTCCTGCAGTGGTATGTTGCCGAACAGCATGAAGAAGAGAAGTTGTTTAAATCCGTGCTGGACAAGCTGGCGCTGGTGGGCACCAGCGGCAAAGGCCTGTTCTTCATCGACAAAGATCTGAAGAAAATGGGCGCCGCCGGCGAAAACGGCAACGGCCAGGGCTAATCGATTTTTTGAAACCGCGCGTTGGGCTTATTGCCTGGCGCGCGGTTTTTTTATGCCTTGCGTTTATCGCGGTTATACAGCGATACGTGCTGCCCGATCGCAAAATGCCAGTGATGTGCTCGACTTGCCAGGGGACGGTCGTTATCATTTGACCCGATACGCTACAGGGAAGGTAGAAAGTCAAAGCAGCGAGTTAGCTGATTAACTCCGTTCTTCTGTTTACCCGTGGCGCAATCATTTGCGATGGGTTGGGGCCGCTGATACATCGCTTTGGCTGTTGGCCTTAATCCTTATTACCCTCGATCTTTGCTTTTAAGGGATACCACTGTGATCGGTAAAATTCGTTCCTCATATCGCCTGCTTTCCACCGTTTTCGTGCTGTTTGTCGGCCTTTCTTCACAGCAGGCGCTGGCGCACGCGCACCTGAAGGTGGAGACACCCGCGGCCGATGCCACCGTCAGCCCGGCGCCAAAAGCGCTGACGCTCAGCTTCTCTGAGGGCATCGAGCCTAACTTCAGCGGCATCAAGATCACCGGCCCGGATAACGCCCCGGTGAAAACCGGCAAACTGAAGCTCGATCCAAACAACAACACCCAGGTTAATCTGCCGATCGAAGCCGAGCTGCGCGCGGGCAAATATAGCGTCAGCTGGCACGTCGTGTCGGTCGACGGCCATAAAACCAAAGGCCAGTACAGCTTCACCGTCAACTAATCGATGAGTCTGGCGACCCTGTTCGTTCTGTGTCGCTTGGTGCACTTTGCGGCGGTGATGTTGATGTTTGGCGTCAGCCTGTTCACCGCCTTATTGTCGCCGCAGCGCCTTTCCCCGTATCTCACCCGTGACATGCGTCCTTTGCTGGTCTCCTGCACCTGGCTCGCCGGGCTTTCCGCCGTGGCGCTGTTGGCCGTTCAGGCCGGGCAAATGGGCGAGGGCTGGGAGGATACCTGGCGGCTGGATGTCTGGTGGGCGGTGCTCGGCACCACCTTCGGCGAAGTGTGGCGCTGGCATCTGGCCTTATCACTGTTGGCGCTGCTGAGCTTGCTGTTGCCGGAACCGCGGCGCGTGCAATCGCTGGTGCTGTGCTCCATGCTGTTGCTGGTGAGCATGGCGTTTATCGGCCATGCGGCGATGCATGAGGGGGCGCTTGGCATACTGCATCGGGCCAACCATGCGCTACATCTGCTGGCCGCCGGTTATTGGTTCGGCAGCCTGCCGCCGCTGCTGGTTTGCCTGCGTTATCTGCAACAACCCCAGTGGCGCCATGACGCCATCACCACCCTGATTCATTTTTCGCGCTGGGGCCACCTGGCGGTGGCGGTGGTGATCGTTACCGGTGTGGTCAATAGCCTGATCATTCTCGGCAGTTGGCCGTTCGACATGGCTTCGCCTTACCAGCGCTTGCTGCTGATCAAAACCGCGCTGGTGGCGCTGATGGTGATGGTGGCGCTGGCCAACCGTTATGCCATCGTTCCGGCGATGAGCGCTGTACCCAAACTGGCGCAGCGGGGATTGGTGCTGGCCTGCTGGATTGAAGTGGGGCTGGGCGGGGCGGTGCTGTTGTTGGTCAGTTTATTCGCAACCTATGCGCCGGTGTGAGATTACGGCTTGCCGGATGGCGGTAAACTGCGGGAAAATCGAGTCAAATAGCAACCTTAAGGCCATCCTATGAAATCGGCATTACTTGGCATTACGCTGCTGGCAACCGCGACCGGCGCGCTGGCGGCAGACAAACTGGTTAACATCACCAAGCTGGAATACGGCAAACAGTGGGCGTTTACCAAAGAAGAAGTGACGCTGCAGTGCCGCAGCGGCGGCGCGCTGTTTGTGCTCAACAACAGCACCCTGATGCAGTACCCGCTCAACCAGGCCGCTGAGGCGCAGGTGAAAGCCGGGCAGCAGCGCGCTCAGCCGCTGGAGGTGATCCTGCTGGATGACGCCGCCAACCCCGGCCATAAAATGAGCCTGACGCCGTTCCGCGAACGCGCCGAGAAGCTGTGCGCCGAGTAACCGCTTATCTGCCAAGAGCTTGCCGGAAAATATGCTTTATCGGGTAGCGATTCCGTCATGACATCATCGCCTAACCGGCCGGCGGCTGGCAAAAATAGCGCGGTAGGCTACTCTTAAAGTGCACGGCTGAACAAGCCCTGCATTAAATGCCAACTTTTAGCGCACGGCTCTCTCCCAAGAGCCATTTCCCTAGACCGAATATAGGAATCGTATTCGGTCTTTTTTTAACTAATTGTTTTTAAAGTGATTTTTTCGAGGTTATCGAAATTTCTCGAAATTCTCTCGAATTTTGATATTCGGTCTTTTACAGCATTATGAATTCTTTCCCCCTCGTATTGAGGTATTTCAACGTCATCATTTCCGACGTGTGCCCCAGTAATTTCTGCGCAAAATCCCTTCCTCTTTCCTTCTCATACAGACGCCCAGCCAGGCTACGGATCTCGTGAAACGTAGGCGGGTTCTCTTCAAATTTCAATCCTGAAGCTTTTCGCGCTGCAACAAATTTCTTCGTCAGTCCGTCCGGGTGCAGGGATCCGTCAGGGCTGTTTTTCCTGACACCGGCACTCAGCATGAATTCTGTTGTGCTGGCCAGCCGGCAGCGATCGATCACATCACCGAGATGCAGACCAACGCACTTCAGTTCCAAGCTGAGGGGGAGCGAAATTAGGGCGCCAGTCTTACGCTGCTCCACCTGCAGGCGGCCGTCGACGACATGGTCAAATCGCATCTGAGCCAAATCATCGCGCCGTTGACCCGTGACCAGTGCGAGATCCATCGCCAGGCCAAACCACGTCGGCATCGGCTCTGCCGCAACTCGAATAGGTCCATATTGCGCCAATTCCAAACGCTCACGCTTAACCACCACTTTTGCGGCCCGCGTTGGACTGACAGGGTTGTTTTCGATATGCCCTTCGACAATCGCCTCACGGAATATATCGGATAATACAGATCTCATTGTTGCAGCCATCGTTTTTTTATCCTGTGCAATCCAAAACTCAAGGAATTCCGCAACGTGGCGAGTTGTTACTTTAGATAGAACTAAATCGCCCAATCGTTCGCGAATAATAGCTATCTGCCCGGTGCGCACCTTATAGGTGTTTTCAGCCAGGCCACGACGTTTAAATATCACTTCGTAACGTTCCAACCATGAATTCAACGTGTATTCTTGAGTGCCTTTTATTTTTTCCAGCAGCAACACTGGCGAAAAATTTTGCTCAATATAGTGATTAGCTTCGATGGCCTGCGAAATAGCATCCCTCCGAGAAATTTGGCCGAGTGATATTTCTTTTTTTGTTATTGGATTTCGCCAGTAAAATGATCGGCAATTACGGCGATAGGTTAGATTTCGAGGCAGCTTCATATCATATCCTCCCTTTCTCCGTGTCATTAATTACCTTCTCCAGAAATGCTGCTCGAGCAGGCTCAGCACTCTGGGCATCTCTTATTTTTTTGCCCAGTTGCAGATCACTCGGATCTATGTAAATGGTTCCTGGCGCTAATCGGTATTCGCGGCCATGTTTCTCAGCCGCAGGATAAAAGTTGCCATTCCTCGCCCAACGCTGGAGCGTTTGCAATGTTGGTTTTTTTCCGGGGTAGGCTTCAGCGCACCATTCCAATAACGTCAGATTGTTCATTGGTCATACCTCAACGATAAGACCGACCAGCAGGATAACTTGCCGGTCGGTATTTTTTTGATTTTTGAAAATCAGTTAACGAACTTGCAAAGAGCGTGGGCCTGTTTCGATGTGGGCACCTTTAATTTCTGTACCAGCAAGGATCGCTTTTTTCAGCTCGTCTTTTTTCACTCTGTTAACGACTTCGGTAAATGATTCAACGTAGTCATCTGGCAATAACTCTTCGTCATCGATCACCAGAGACGGCGAGCCTTTCCGTGCAGTAAATGTGTTGAGATCCGTTTTAATAGTGTCGGATCCGGATGTTAGCAGGCATTCAAGAATGTATTTCCGCAGGAGTCCTGCTTGGTTGTCCCAGCTTTTCTTGCGGGCTGCCAGGCGTTTTGATTCAGCATCACAGACGCTGGCTTGCCCTTCAAAACCCCGTACAACAGCCATGGTTGCATCGAGTTTATCGCCGACCATTCCCTCTAACCCCTCAAGGGTGTCTTTGATCATCTCAGGGGTAAGCTCGCCATCTTCGGCTAACGCCTGTAGTTTTTTCATTTCGATTGCTAAATCGATAGTTCTGGTACTCATTGTTTTTTCTCCTCTTCAAATTTAGCCAGGCATTCAACCTTAATTTCCTCCAACCGAGTCAGGCGGCTTTCGAGGTATTTAACATGCTCCATATCTGCAACAGCCTTGGCGCTTTTAATATGCGAACCAATAACACGGGTAAGAGACGAGCAGATTTTAACGACTTCATTGCTTGTGACCGCATTACGCATTGTTTCGGTGTTGGCTTTGAACCGTTCATCCAATTCTTTTCTCAGGCGCACTGAGTCTTCAGCCTTGTCGCTGGCATTTTTAATACTGTGCTCATATTCGTTTTCTTGTGTATATTCGTTATCTTCGAACATGCCCAAATAAACATCGGCACTAAATCCGAGCGATGAAAGGGCTTTGGTGGTGGCGTCTGTGAGGCTTTTCTTGCTTGGTTCTTCCTCAACACTCAGGCCAAATTTACTGGCGTACAGATATTTGGTGTGGCCGTATGCGATAATTTCGCCTCGGGCACCATCATGGTTGTACCAGAGCATTATTTTCATCGTGTGATTGAGCGATGTCATGATTTTACCATCCCCATCACGCATGACTTTCTTGCCCGTTTCACGGCCGGCACTATCAATAATGCCTTCCATTAAAGGGATGCCGGGATCGAATCGTTCTTCAAGTACATCAACGCCCCAGCCAATACCGAATGGGCCGAATATTTCAGTGGCTCGCATATATTGGTATGTAGGCCGAATACTCGTTACCGTGCGGATAACCCTACCGCTATTATCCTTCGTTTCCTTCTTTTTGGTTCGGGTGGGATCTGTCCTTTGGACGCGTTTCCAAATATCGAGGTTCTTCGCTGCGATGCCATCTTTCGAACCCAACTCTTTTTCCAGCACAGATGCGCGAGTTTGAAAATCGTCCGTGATAATTGCATCGTCAGCGGCTGGTGCTTTATTTTCTGGTTGCACATCAGCCTTAACCGCGATTGCTGCAGGGGTAGGGTCGGCTTCTGGTTCGTTGGTTGGTTCACTTGGTTTTTCGGAATTGCCGATCAACCCGTCAATGCTAAATTTGCCATCACCTAAGCTCTGCACTTTGAGCTGTTCGTCTTGAGTGGTCGGCGCTTTTTCCTGGCCGTCGGTAGCCTGGCTTGCTGAATTTTGGGCTGGCTTTTCTTCTGTATCAAAGACCATCCCGCAACGCTCCGAGAGGCATTTATGAATGAATTTGCGCCTGATGTCTGAGTCTGTGGAAAATTCAGGGTATGAAAGGCCGACGGTGATCATTTCAAAAATGATCTCGCGGTCGATATCGAGGATACCGACGATAACCCGTAACGACATGCTCCATGCCCGCCAGGTTTGATCTCGCTTTTTGATCAGCTCTTTTGCCGCAGTAACGTCGGACGCCTTTGCGTGCAGTGGATTAACGCCCATGATGGCCAACGCAATTTCGTTGTCGAGCGCATCATATGAGCGAGTTATAACTGTATTGTTCTCGGGTGCTGGCGCACGTTTATCATCGGTTGTGTGAACCCAGGAGTCCGCAAATTTTTTGACTTCTGGCCACGATTTCATGGCCGGCGACTTAGCCTGAATCGCCTCGATCAGTTTTTCCACGGATGTAATCAGCATCGACTTGACCTGTGGGACGCGGGGCAGAGCATCAACAATCGCGCGCAGGCGCGGTTCAGCTTCATCATCGTTGATCAGGTCATATGCGTTAGAGAGATGCTCTAAATCGACCGTATCAGGCTCTGTGCCGTACATCAGGATATATGCGACACGAACGCCGACAGGCAACTCAAAGATCGTTTTGGGTGCGGTAAAGGCTGCTTCGTCGTCGTCTTCCTCTTCCTCCTCTTCTGCTTGTGCTGGCAGGGGGGTTGGCTCGAATTCTTTGGTGTCATCGTTCCACTGATTTTTTGTCATCCATTCAGCGTCGAATTGATCAATCGGTGGACGTGGTAACCCCTCGCGGTCAGCACAGATTTTAGGTTTGAAAAAGTTGCTGGTTGAGTTTGGAAAAGCTTCTTCCAGCAACATTGTTGCTTTCATTTCTGCCAGTTTGGCATTCTTGGCTTCAACGGCAATTGCTAATGCAACAGTGCCGTTTGCAGCAGCTGATTTTTTGGGAGGGAACCCACAAGTAAATAAAGGCATTGGTCATTCCTCGCTTATATTTCTTTGGAAATAGATTTATGAGTTGTGATTAACTCGTTGAGTACTGCGTTGGGTAAAACGTGGCGTAATGAAATCGCATCACAATTCCTGACTTGTTCAACGGTCAGGGAAAGCAAATCCTCGACGGTAATAAATCCAACTGAGATTAAATCTCTCACCGTTGAAATAACCGCCTCATTGGACGTTGTGATTACGGCTTGCATCGGCAGTTTGCTTTCTGAACTAACTATGTTCACAGAGCAGGCTAATACGCTAAATGTTGTCTTTCTCATCCGAATCTCGCTATAATCGCGGCGTCCAGTGGTGGAAGCCATTGGTCATACCTCGCTGGAGTCGGTTTGGTCGCTGACTCCGCCGTCGCTGGGACGTTAAGCCGGACTGGCCCGCCTTGTGCGGGCCTTTTACTTTTCAGTCGTCATAACTGCGGTTGCAGTGAGGGCAGTAGACCACCAGCGTGGTTGTGGCCTCTTCGAGGCTGATTCCCGTGGTGTGCCCTGGTATTCCGCTTTCCTGATAAATATCCTTCTTGCAGCGAAAACAAATCCCGTCACGTGGGGCAAAATGCGGTGCATTATGTTTTTGGCAATATTCAGCTTGTGCCTTTCTTGCAGCGATTGGCGAAAATGTGCGGGGCGTCATAATGCATCACCTATGCTGACCGAATATCCCTGTTCGGATAGCCATTCAGCTACCTTTGACTCACCAATAGCTCTTAAAAGTTGATTATTTGAATATTCCGAGACAATGGCTTTTGCGTTAACGGACTCGGTTAATTCAATGGATGACAAAGATACTTTTAAGCATTGGTAGTAATCATTCCCTCCAATTTCCACGAAGTTAACCCGCTTCGCATCAACTATAATATCTATAGCCATATATCCTCCTATGGATGTGTGGTTCATTGAAATGTGCCCCTACGCCTTGACGCCCCCGAACCAGTTAGGGAAGCGCAGGGCACATTTCAATGAATTCAAAAAGCCCCGCCAGCGACGGCGGGGAAACTACACACGGCAATTAGTGAGTGTTTTGAGTTTTTGATTGTTCGAGCAATGAAATAAGCAATGCTGCTAACAACATTTTCCGTGGGTCTTTACTGGCGATCATACGACCATGTGTAATGTTATGGGCTTTGCTGTAAATGGCTTTAATTGCACAGTCAGGGCAATCAAAATCACCAAGATCCACACCAGTAGGAGAAACGGCTCCAACGGGGAGTTCGTCATTTTTAGACTTAGCTAAATAACCGATGATTTGGTTATTTTCAGATACTGTGTGAACTTCGTCATGAAGTTCATCAACAACTAAAGTGGCATTAGTTACTTTCATGGTCATACCTCATTATTTTTGATGGATTATGGCTTCCACTTCATAGCAGTTGCCGTTAAAAATTCGGTTTTCGAATATGGCGTCATCACATGCCTGCTTTGACTCGTAAACTTCATAAACCACGTCTTTGCATATCTCATGCGCAGGGCATACCGACACAACTAATGCGAATAATAGTTGTTGCATATACTTCCTTCAGATGTGTTATTTAACGAGTGCCTGCTGGTTCAAATTCTGACGGAATACTACGGGCGTCAAAACCTGATTTAATTGCCCGTAAATTACCAGTCGGTTCAAAATGATAAACCTTGGCATGAATATCATAATGAGCAACCCATGCAGAGCCAGTGCGTTTATTTCTGAACTGCGTTGCTTTTCCGCTATGGGGAACGGTTGCGCTGATCATTGGTTACGCTCCTTCAGTGCCGGCCATTTCGAGAATCTTTTGGGCAAACTTGACCGCTGCATCCCGGTCCAATTGAAAACTGCCATCTTCGCTATAGGAGCTGAAATGGAGCACAGCACCGTTTTCGCTCGACTCTATGGAACATTCATCCCCGTCGAGGCTTAAAAAATCGGCGATAAGTTGGCTTTCATCGACTTTACCGAGGTAAGTTCGATTTCTCATGGTGAACATTTTTTGCCCTCTATTCGTGAAGTTGGTCATTGGTCATACCTCGTGCCGTTTTCGCCCGGCTGGCGGAACGTTTTGCTACCTGAACAGCTTGCTGTGCCGTGTTACTTGCGACTCATCCCGGTATTCATGCGCACCGGGCAGCTACTACGTGGGCTGTCCTTGCCTTGTCGCTGGGTTGCGTGCTGTCGATGGTTGAACTTTACTATTTGCTAAAGTGAAAGTAAACCATTTGCTTTAAATTTTTGGCAGGGAAATTTGGACGAAAAAAAACCGGCTCAAGGCCGGTTTTTATTGAATTGATGTTTAATTATCTGATTTTATTGACGTTCGCCGTTTCGAAGCTTTAACAGTTCGTCAAATAACTTGTTGAATTCTTTAACCTTTGACTCAAAGAGAGCAACCATATGCTCTTTTTCAGAGTCAGGGAGTTCACGAAAGAGCTTGATGAGCTTCTCTTCTTGCTTGTTAGAAACAGCTATAGGAGGGCTGTCGTCATCATCATTGAAGGGCTGGCTTAAATAGCCTGGCGGCATCCCATAGTCACTCTCAAGCCTCGTTGCAGCTTTCTCACCAAATGATGATTTCCCATTGATTAGCTGAGAAATATAGCTCATCTCCCTCTTTGGCAAAGGCTTGTCTGAAAACCATTCTTTGAGGCGTTGACGCCTGATTTCGCGTATGTCCATAGCGCAATTTTGATTAGTAAACCGTAAACAAGCAAATGGTTGAGTTTTAATTTAGTGTTTGATAAAGTCAGCTCGATTGTGAAACGGAGATAATCATGAAGCTCAAGCAATACATTTCGACCCTGAAGCGGGGTGGCGCCAAGAAGCTGGCAGAAAAAATTGGTGCGTCACCTTCGTATTTATCCCAAATGGCTTCAGGGGTTTCGCCTGTACCTCCGGCACTTTGCCCTGCGATTGAAGAGGCAACATCAGGTGTTGTGACTCGCGCAGATCTAAGACCAAAAGATTGGTCACGCATTTGGCCTGAATATGTACCAACTGGTGATCAGGTTACCCCTCAGAACGAATAGGAACTGATTTATGGAAATCAAACATGAGCAGGTACGCAACACTCTGCGCGCGTGGGCGGCAGAAATAGGGCAACGGCGAGTTGCCGAGCTGGTAACGGCAGCATACCACCGGCGGAACATGTCAACGCCGCGGCTTGGCGTTATCGAACGTGCCGACGGCACTATCGATTTTGATGCGTGGCACAACAACAAACAGCAGCTTTTCCGCTGGCTTGATGGCGATTCAGCCAGGGTGCGGGGATATATCGCTGATCTGCTGCCAGCAATTTTGGATGCTATGCCAGCTCCGTTGCGTGCCCAGACGGTCGCAGGGAACAGCATCGAGTATCTCGCCACGCGGGCACTGAAAGAACACCAAGACGCGATCGCTGCTGCGTTGCTGCATGCGCCACTTGCCGTATTTGATCGTGAGTGTGACGAGGCAGAGCGTGAATTTGCACGTTTCCGGCAGGTGGCCAGAACACATTTGCATTAATCGAGGTATGACCAATGGCAGTTTTTACGAAAGAGCAGGTGGAAGCACAAATTCGCGATCAGTTGGTGCGTGATGGCTTTGCTGATGATGTGGCTCGTTCTGCCGCTATGCGTGGGGCAGATCACTACAGCAGCAGGCCTAATGCGACGATAGCCAGTAGCCTGGCTATTGCGAAGACATATGCAAAACCCCTGAAGCGAGTTAAAGGGAAACCGAATTGCAACGCATATTCACGCAAAAAGTAACGCTGTGTGCGTTACGAAATTAATACATCGAGGCGTTTATGGCATCCAGTTGGATAAAAATCGAGGTAATAACCCCGGATAAACCCGAGGTATTCCAGCTTGCCGAAATATTGGACATAGACCCTGATGCAGCGTTGGGAAAACTTGTGCGCCTTTGGACTTGGGCGGATCAACAAACCATAGACGGTAACGCAAGAAGTAACGCTGCGAGCGTTACAAAAAATGCAGTAGATCGGATCACGTTCATTCAAGGATTTGCTGATGCGCTTATTCGTGTGGGGTGGTTGGCGGAGGAAGGCGGGACGCTCATTTTTCCTAACTTCGAACGTCATAACGGAAATTCCTCAAAGAAACGTGCACTTACAAATGATCGTGTCGCAAAAATGCGTGATTTGAAACGCAGCAGTAACGCAAATGGTAACGCTAATGGCGTTACAGGTGGAGATCAAAATACGTTACCAGAGGAAGAGGAAGAGAAAGATATAAAAGATCCCCCCTTACCCCCCGAGGGGAAAGGGAACGCAAGGAAATTCGATCCTTTGAATGTTGAACTTCCGGAGTGGTTGGATGCTGAGTTGTGGGCTGAATGGGTTGAATTCAGGAAACAACTTAAAAAACCAATCAAGACGAAAAAAGGAATCACCGAGACGCTAAATAATCTTGCTGAATTCAGGGCTAACGGACACCTACCGGAAATTGTTATTCGGCAAAGCATCGCAAATGAATGGCAAGGGCTGTTTGAACCGAAGAAAAACGGCTCTCAGGTTTCATCGAATATCGATTTTGAAGGGGCATTTTATCGGCTTGTCCTGCAAGGAGGTGAGCCACAAAACGAAGCTGAAAGAAAAGCGCTAAAGCAAGCGCAAAACGCCGGGCTACGGCGTCGCAATGAAATCCAGGCTCATTCCGCATGGCGGGGTTATCTGAGCCAGGCGTACCGAGAAACAGGCGAGCAGCTGTACACAGGAGGTTAGATGGAAACGAGAAATATCAGCCGCGTAGTCGCATGTGATTACTGCGGAAAGCCGGCGAAGCTGGTACGCGGGTTTGCGATTTATCCGCACCGGAAGGATCTGGCCGACGGCTATTACTGGTCGTGCGACCCATGCGGGGCATATGTCGGCTGTCACCGTGACAGCGACGCTGTGCCGCTGGGGCGTTTGGCGAACATTCAGCTCCGCGCTGCGAAGCGTTTGGCACATGCAGCGTTTGATCCGCTCTGGAAAGAATTTGGGATGAAGCGGCCTGCTGCATACGAGTGGTTGGCTGAACAGTTAGGGATCCCGTGCTCCGAATGTCACATCGGAATGTTCGATGTTGATATGTGTCGCCGGGTGCAGCGAGTGGCAACGGATTACAGAAAAAAGCTGTAAAGCGAGGTATGACCAATGTCTTTAGAAATTAACAGATTAATCAATGAGCGTCGGATAGGGCTTGATGATGGTTGTGATTATGGCGCCTCAATCATCGACACGATGAACGCTGCAGCACGAGCAAGAACGAAATCGTGTTATCAGCTGCCGCCTAAGCCGCTGGCCGTCAGCAAACCGATGTGGGAAACCGGGCCAGTAGTGAAAATCGGCAATCGCAATGTTTATGGCCGCAAAGTTATCACCGGGGTTTATCAGCTGCATCTTTCCGGGCGCACACCGGTGCAGATCGCCAGATTATTAAAAATGCCGGTATTTAGGGTTGAACACCTTCTTAAACGTGGCACCAGCGTCCGCCGGGAGATATTTCGGTTGGTTTCAACACAGGCGTTGCCAACAGAGGCTGAAATTATGCGCTGCCTGGCGGCAGAGTCGAAGGCGTGAGGTGAGCATGAGCGAATTAATTTTAACTGAAGAGTTTTTTGCTCCGGCGTCCACCGATCTCGTTGATGGATTATTGGGACAGTACAAGCATCTCCGCGCTGATATTGAACAGATGGCGGGCGTGATTAGTACACACCATGCATCGGTTCATCATTTCTTGGAGGGTAATCAGAACAAAGACCGTCGCCATTATCTTGGGAGTGTCGAGCAACTTTTCAAACTCGAGGGGGCCATTGCGAGCCTGAACTCAACATTTTGGCAAAAAGCTCTGAATATGACTGATGTTTACGAATATATGCCAAACAATCGCCGCACAGAATGGAATGAACAGATCCGCGAAATGAAAACACCGGATTTTGAAGAAGAAACGGTGCGGCCAACAATAATGGAATTGCTGAACTCGCGGCAGCAATTTTTCGCTGAACGTGTTGACGGAATTTTCCGTGCTCTTTCCGGCGATCATGTTACTAACAGACCGGAGGGCTTCGGTAAACGCATGATCATCGCACGCGTGTTCGACGAGTATGGATGGACCAATCACGATATGAGCGGTTTTATCCAGGATCTTCGACAGGTCATTGCTAAGTTCATGGGCCGTGATGAACCCCGTTGGCGTGTAACCGACGATGCGCTACAGGAGGCACGTTGCCGCCACGGTGAATGGCTGGTGATGGATGGTGGCGCGTTGCGTGTCCGGGCTTATATGAAGGGCACCGCTCACCTCGAAGTGCATCCCGAAATGGCCTGGCGGCTAAATTGCATTCTGGCGCACCTGTATCCGATGGCAATTCCGCCTCAGTTCCGCCAGAAACCGAAAAAGAAACTCAAAGATTTCACTTTGATGGGCAAGCCGTTACCGTTCGCAGTTCTGGAAGTACTTTCGGGATTGAAGGCTGAGAAGCACACTCCGATACGGCGCAACAAATGGGATGATCCTACGCCACCGCTCACAACCAATCCGTTTAATCGTCGATTCGATTGGCGTGATGAAGACAAGGCAATCCGTGGACAAGCAGGCAAAGTGTTGGAAATTATCGGCGGTGTACTTATCAAAGCCGGCCCCCAGAAAAATATCAACATTTGGGAGTTCGATTACGACCCATCCCGAGCGTTGGGCGAGATCGTTGCATCTGGCTGTATTCCAGACTATCAGTCACACCAGTTCTACCCAACCCCGGAATCGCTGGCCGAAAGGGTTGTATGTGAGGCCGAAATACAACCGGGCGAGAAATGCCTAGAGCCGAGTGCTGGCACCGGGAACATCGCTCTATTGATGCCGACAGATCAAACCATCTGCGTGGAAATATCGGCCCTACATTGTCGAGTGCTGGAAGCCAAAGGGCTAACCGTCGAGCAGGCTGATTTTATCAAATGGGCTGAAATCACCAATCAGCGTTTCGATAAGGTGGTAATGAATCCGCCATTCAGCGAAGGGCGAGCCAAAGCACATGTGGAAAGCGCTGCCTCATTGGTAAATCGGGGAGGGCGTTTGGTGGCGATATTGCCTCTGGGTATGAAAGGGAAAGAAATATTACCCGGCTGGAAGGTGAGATGGTCAGAAGAGATCAGCAACGAATTCGCGGGAACAAGCATTTCAGTAGTTATTTTGACAGCAGAAAGAGAGGTATGACCAAATGGCAAACTCATTTAACAAAATGATTGACGAGAAAGTAATTAAGCGTGGAAAAACAAGCATGCTTATCCGTCTTGATGATATTCACATCAAAGAGGATTTTAATCGTCGTGTTGATAATGAGCGTTATCGTGAAGCCAATGAGAGGCTTTATCTATATATGCTTACGGGTGGGAAAATCCCTAACCTTGAGGTTATTCCTCGTGATGAAGGTGGTGTGTGGGTTGTTGAGGGACACCGCAGGACATTAACTTTCCATCGCCTACGTGATGAAGCAGGTAAGCCTGTTGAATGGATAAAAATAGAGCCGTTCGAAGGTAACGATGTAGACCGTATCGCACGCATTAGAACCAGTAATGAGCAATTGCCGCTTACTGATTACGAAGAAGCACTATTGGTCAGGGATTTGCAAAATCTCAATCTTACCGCTGATAAAATTGCCGAGGTTTTACATATTCCTCGCTATAAAGTCGATAACGCCCTGGTGCTGCTCTCTGCTAATTATGACGTACATCAATTAGTAGAGGAGGGGGCTGTTGATATTCCATTGGCTGTTGAACGTGTGAAAAAACACGGAGAAAAAGCCGGGGAACTTCTAAAGGATGATGTCGCTAAAGCTCAGAAAAAGGGAAAGCCAAAAGCCACGAAATCGACAGCGATCCCTCAATTCAGCGCCACGAAATCACGAAATGTATTGAAGGTTTTGGCACAAGCTGAAGTCCGCGAAATTGACGGGCAGACGGCCTATGTTCTGCCGGCAGGAACGCAGCTCGATATTCTTGCGATCCTCGACGAATACCGCGCAGCAAATACCCAGGAGGATGCATGAAGACTAATGCTGATAAATTGAGTGGGATCGCAGGGTATTTCATCCGCCAACGTCCGAAATGGGATGATCGTGCGCCTTGGACGGCGTGGAAAGAAGTCGATGAAGCGTCACATGCTGACATCGTCAAGATAATTGCGACAGGCGAGGCATACTGCGGCTGGTTCTACGAGGCTCGCATTCTATATACGGAAAATCCCTCCAATGCGCTGGTTGTGGAGGGTGTAGCGCTTCGCCACATTGTCGAACGTATTGTTAATAACCTGTATGCAGCCGGATATGAACCGGAGGAAAACTCACTTCACCCGTGGAAAAGCCTAATTTTCGATGCTGAAAAAGCGCTGAATACGCCAGCCACATCCGCCGCACTTGCAGCTATCGAAGTGCGAGGAGTGGAGAAGCTCATCAAGCTGAAGATGGAACAGCTTGCCAGCATGCATCCAGACACCCACGCATTTGGCGCTACAGCCGAGTCTCTGAGCACTCAGATTAACGAGCTGCAAGCATTCGCAGCCCAGCTGCGGGAGGGAAAATGAAAGAGCGCCCAGTGATGCCAGCACTCAACGGCAAAAGCATTTTGGATATGTGCTGCGGCCCGCGCATGTTCTGGTTCGACAAACAGGACGAGCGCGCTGTATTCAGCGACAAGCGCAGCGAGAGCCACACTCTGTGCGACGGTAGAAAGCTGATTATCTCTCCTGACCTGATCGCCGACTTCACCGCGCTGCCTTTCGCCGATTGCACCTTCCCGGTTGTCGTGTTCGATCCGCCGCACCTGGAGCGCGTCGGCCCCAACGGCTGGCAGGGCAAAAAGTACGGGAAGCTCGACCGCGAAACATGGCGCGATGAACTGCGCGCCGGGTTTACTGAAGCTTTTCGCGTTTTGCGGCCACACGGCGTGCTGATTTTCAAATGGAACGAAACCCAGATACCGGTTAGCCAGATCATCGCCCTCACAGACGAGAAGCCGGCGATCTGGCAACGCACAGGTAAGGGGGACAAAACGCACTGGATTATCTTCGTGAAGGGGGTTGGCAATGGCGAATGAACTGAAGCCAGCACTGACACACAGCGAGCTTTGCCTGATTGCCGAGCGGTTCCTACGCAATAACGGTTTCTCGGTGGCGTTCCATGATCGCTTTGTTGCCGCTGTTTCAACCGGAGAACAGCCGGATGCAATCGGCTTCCGTAATCTGGCCTCCTGTCTGATCGAAGCCAAGTGCTCACGCGGTGACTTCCTCGCAGACCGGAAAAAGCGGTTCCGCATTCAACCTGAGCTCGGTATGGGGGATTGGCGCTTCTTCATCTGCGAGCCTGGGCTAATCCGCATAGATGAGCTGCCAGAGGGGTGGGGGCTGCTGAACGTAAAAGGCGGCCGAGTTTATAAGGTTCACGGCTGGCCCGGTAACGCGATGTGGTGCACCAACAAGAACAAGCCATTCCGCGCCAACAAGCAGGCTGAGTGCGATTACATGTACAGCGCACTGCGCCGCATGCAGATTCGCGGGCATCTGTCAGAGGTTTATGACGGATTACCTAAACAGGCCGGTGACAGCGCTAGGGAGGTGGCGTGTGGGTAATCGCAAACTGCGCCTGGTGCGCGGTATCGAATTAGTGACAGAACAGGATATGTGGAAGCCGAGCAAGCACTACCGCTGGCGCACAGGCATGTACTACGGTCGGGCTAGATATGTGGAGATATGAGCATGGCTAAGCGTAAGAGCAACAGAGCAGTGCGCCGGTTGTTATGCATGCCGGTATGGCTGAGCAATAGAAAGCAGATGTCAGGCTGGCCATCGACAATACGCACAGTCTATTTCGCCGACAAAGGAAAGCCATCTGCACGCCAGAACAGAAAGGCCAAAGAGATTGCTGCATATAGAGCAGAGCGGGCCGAGGCCCAGGAGCCAGAAACTGCAACCTGTCCGGGGTGTGGAAAGCATGGCGAGTCGAACCAAAAAGACGGCGGGTTCTACTGCTACGGCAGTGACCGTTGCTGTCCATAGACCCAGGAGAAAACACAATGAGCAAGATAAAAACGATGGGTGCCAGCCCGCTGAGTGGTTCAATTTTTTACGGCACTCTGGACACCGACAAAGGTCGCTGGTTTGGGCAGAAAACAGATGTAACAGACATGGCTCGCCGTGCTGTTGCTGAGCACCTTTACCACACCGGGGACACCCATACCTACGAGCTGAAAGATGGCCGCTTGTTGGTGCTGAGCGTTGAGATTCGGGAGGCTAAGTGATGGATAAATTCAACTATTTGAAAGAGCAGTTGGCGGCGGCACTGGCAACGTGGCAGCAAACCAACGGCGGTAAAACGACTGTGGGCTGGATGCACGCAGCCAATCCTGAGGTTGTCTCCGAATTGCTGGCAGAGCTGGAAGAGAAGGATAAGCGCATTATCGGGCTTGAGCGTCACGTAAAAGACATCGAAGCAACGCTGATAGCGGCGACAGACGAGGTTGCTGACCTAACGAAAGAGCGCGATGAAGCTCGCGCCAAGCTGGCTACGCCGGTGCGGTTGCCCGCTTTGCCTGGGTATCGCCATAACGATCGGCAGGAGGTTAGGGCCGAAAAGGATGGGTTTATCAGTGGCGTGGAGGAGAGTGCTTCAGCGTTGCGAAAGCAGGGCTTCACCGTAGAGGGGAATGTATGAAATTGATCACCGCCGGTGCAACTCGCTATGTGCTGATTGTTTGCGGCTACGCGCTGAAATTTCCTCGAGCCAGCAGCTGGCGCAGCTTCTTGACCGGCTTGCTGCATAACATGAATGAGCGGGCATTTAGCACGATGAATATTGATCTGCTCTGTCCTGTCGTTGCCAGTGCGCCTGGTGGCTTCCTCAATGTCATGCCAGCGTGCCAGGTATCCGCTGATTGCGAGTCGCTTCGCATTTGGCGTGCAGCTGCAGAGCAGCATGAACAATCTGATGTTTTACTGGGCATCGTCGAAATGAAACCGGACTCGGTGGGGGTGCTGCATGGGCGCCCCGTGGCCGTTGATTACGGCACCTATTAATCAGGGAGGATTTGCGAAAATGGCTCAATTACCAACCGGGGTTTCAACGATACCTGAAATCCTCAGGGGAAAAACCACAAACCAGACCCAGCTGGCGATCTGCCTCGGGATTAATCGAGGGACACTAAGGAAATATTTGCATGATGTGAAAGGGTGTCATCACGTTGTTGTTAACGGCGTTTTTTATAGCCGTCATGGATTTGGAGAGAACCCATGAGCATGTGGCCGACGGAAGTTCAACAGAGCGCATCATCAGTGATACCGGTGCATGCTCTGAGCAGTGATGAACAGCAAGAGGTTCTCACAAAAATTAATCAGATGTTCCTCAACCGTGTCAGCCCGCAGGAAATCCAGAAAACGGCCCATGCCTGGGCGCGCCGGAAACAGATCGTAGATTTCCGCCCTGATGTGGAAAACGGGCTGGTGGTCGTCGGATTCGCCGGCGGTGGCGGTAGCTGCGAGGGGATCAAGCAGGCGCTCGGCTTCGAGCCACATATTGCGATGAACCACAACCCCGTGGCGATGGCGATGCATGCCGTGAATCATCCGCGTACGCTGCACTATCCCGAGGATATTTTCAGCGTTGATCCGAAAATCTCCACCGGTGGCCTGCCGGTGCTGCTGGGCTGGTTCTCGCCGGACTGCCGCCACTTCTCGAAAGCGAAAGGTGGAACGCCGGTAAGGAAGGAGATTCGTGGGCTTGCCTGGGTGGTGCTGCGTTGGGCGCTGGCGGTACGCCCGCGTTACCTGATGCTGGAAAACGTAGAGGAATTCCGCTCGTGGGGGCCGCTGAAAGCCGATAAGAAAGGCAATCTGTTCCCTGATCCAGCTTATACAGGCGAAACATTCCGCGCGTTCATCGGCATGCTGAGCAGCGGCGTGGCGCCAGATTGCCCGGCGTTGGCTGAAGCCTGCGAATTCCTGCAGATCGATGTCGATAGCGACGACGCTCGCCGTTTGGTTGCTGGGCTGGGCTATAACGTCGATCACAAAGAGCTACGCGCGTGTGACTATGGTGCCCCAACAATCCGCAAGCGCCTGTTTGTCGTCAGCCGTTGTGACGGTGAAGCCGTCGTGTGGCCGGATCCTTCACATGGAGCGCCGGACAGTGCTGAAGTGCTGGCGGGGCAGCTGCAGCCGTACCGCACCGCCGCCGAGTGCATCGACTGGTCAATCCCGACACGTAGCATCATGGGGCGCAAAAAGCCGTTGGCCGATAACACGCTGCGTCGCATCGTGAAGGGGTTGAAACGCTACGTCATCGACTGCCCGGCCCCGTACATCGTGCAGATCGGGCAAACGGGTTTCGGAGGCGACGGCCGACAATATGCCACCGGAGCGCCGCTGACTACGGTCACCAGCAAAGCCGAACATCTTCTGATCGAGCCGTTCGCTGTTAAGTGTAACCACACCTCCAGCAAAACCAAATACGACTGTTTCCGGGGCCAGTCCGGCCGCCTGCCGCTGCAGACGGTCACGCAAACCCACGGCTTCGCTGTGGCAGCGCCGGTGGTTGTGCGCCAGTTTGGGAACAGCACCGGCCAACGTGCCGATACGCCGGTGGGCACGATTATGCCTGGCGGTGGTGGCAAAACGCAGTTGGCCAGCGCAGTGCTGGTGGGTGCCGGTGGCCCAACATATTCCGGCAAACCGCGTAGTCTTGGTACGCCGATGACGACTATCCCTACCGAATCGCATACTGCGCTGGCATCAGCATCTTTGATCCAGATGGGCTATGGCGAGCGGAAAGGGCAGGCGCCGCGGGTCTTGAATATTCGCGCGCCGCTGGGAACCGTCGTGGCTGGTGGCATCAAGCACGCTGTTGTCGCTGCAAACCTAATCAAGCACTACGGCGGGAACTACACCGGTGCCGGGCTGGGAATGGACGAGCCAATGCACACGGTGACGCAGGTCGATCACCACTCGCTTTGTACTTCACACCTGGTGCAGCTGCGCGGCACATGCAAAGACGGCCGGCCGACGAATGCGCCAGCGCCAACACTCACCGCCGGCGGCAATCACATCGGGCATGTAACGGCGTACCTGCAGAAATACTACGGCAATGAGAAAGACGGGATCGACGTCAATGCGCCTATGCACACCGTGCCGACGCATGACCGGTTCGGCCTGACTGAAGTGAAGTGCGAGCCGACGCTGCTCACTGACGACCAACGTTATAACGCCTGGTGCTGCGCGCGTTTGATGGACGAATTCAGCGACGAGCCGGACGACAGTCACCTGTTCCCAGCACCGCGCTCGTTGTTCATCCAGGTCGGCGAGTTCATGGTTGTCGATATCTGCATGCGCATGCTGGAGCCGCGTGAGCTGTATAACGCCAACGGCTTCCCATGCAGCTACATCATCGATCAGGACATCGACGGCACACGTTGGCCGAAATCGGAACAGGTTGCGCGTTGTGGAAATGCGGTGCCACCGCCGTTCGCCGAAGCGTTAGTACGGGCAAATATGCCAGAGCTATGCGTTTGGCGATTGGCTGCGTAATGCATTGATTTTGAACCCTGCTCAGGCAGGGTTTTTTTATGTGATATAAGTCTCACAAAATGCATGTATATCCATACAGTATTGGTGCTAAGTTCTCTATCGTACGCAGATTGGCCGAAATGGTGATGAATCACACATTGAAAACCATGTTTTTCCTTTTTATGTCAATAATTTAAATTGGCATCTATTGTTCTGATAGTGGCATGGAGGTCAGAGACGGACTGGGCCCGAAAAAGGGTAAATTTTCTTATAAGAGGTTGTTATGAAGAAAGAATTTACATACGTTTTACCAGCCGAACTCCCAGCTAATGGATGCACTATTGTGTATACAAAGAACCGCGTTGTGATCGCTGTCGAAGTGATGCGTCCGGGGCAGTTTGTCTGCACAATCCCCGGTTTTATCGAGTTGGCGGAATCAGTCGGATACAGAGTTACGCGACCTAAAATCAGTAAGAACCCGCGTGCCAACGTGTTATAATCACTTCGTCAGCTTGAACACCTGACTACCTGAACAGCAGTGCTGTGCCATCAATCCGAGGTGAGAGATGACACAGTTATCATTTATTAAAACCAGTCATGACACGCTGACTCCGGCCACGTCCGAAGTTAGGGACTTTCTGCACAACAAAGTTAAGATCGGCGCAGTGCTCACTGCCGATTTTAAGCGTGTCCGCAACCCCAGATTTCACCGTAAATATTTCTCCTTGCTCAACCTTGGCTTTGAGTATTGGACGCCTACCGGCGGCGCAATTTCCCCTGAAGAAAAGAGCCTCATTCGTGGCTACGTCCGTCACCTTGCCGAGTTTGCCGGGCATGGTGAAACGCTGAATAGCTTGGCGAAAGGCTACCTGCGAAAGGTCGCTGCGCAGCGTGCGGATCGTGTGACGTTGCTCAAGTCGTTCGATGCATTTCGCCGGTGGGCGACGATTGAGGCGGGATATTACACCGAACAGGTGATGCCTAACGGGGTGATCGTTAGAGAACCCACGTCGATATCGTTCGCCAGCATGGACGATACGGAGTTTGCCGAGCTGTACAAGCAGACGCTCAATGTATTGTGGCAATTCATCCTGAACAAAACCTTCACGTCGCCGGCTGCTGCCGAAAATGCTGCGTCGCAGTTGATGGAGTATGCATCATGAGCAAACTCACGAAAGAAGCGCGCGGCCGCGACTGCCAGATCAGGATCCCCGGTATCTGCAATTTCAACCCAGAAACCACTGTTGCGGCGCATTACCGGCTACCCGGTACATGCGGCACTGCAATAAAGCCGAACGACTCGCAGGCAGCATGGGCATGTAGTGCGTGCCATGATGCCATCGATGGCAGGAAAAAGACGGAATACTCGCGTGACGAGCTGCGATTGATGCATGCAGAAGGGGTATTCAGAACGCAGGAAGCGTTGAGAAGGGAGGGCAAGCTATGAGGCTCAAATACGCTCTGACGATTGCCGATCCAAAGTCAGCTCAGATTGTTGCATATCAGGCACGATCAACGGGCACTAGCCATCTGACAAAAGTCGATGTGATGACAGCGCTGGGGATGACTCAGGCGCGCCACCGGGGAGGGCTTTGCCTGCTCTATGCGAAATACACGAAAGATGCAGACGCAGGCAGAACAGCACTGCGTGAGCTGACGAAATACGCACAAACTCAGGCTCGAAAGTATGTGGGAAAAATTCCCGGCAGGCGCGGCGCAGTCGCTGTAAGAACATTGGCTATGCTGGTGTTGGAAGAGTATTGCCGTACTGCTGACACGCCAGGCGCTAAGTGCCGGTGTGGTGGGAGCGGTGAAGTGTGTGATCGAAAAGCGACTGAGCGCAGCGGGAAATTGGTGATCATCGAGTGCAAAAAATGCCATGGGACTGGGTTGAAGCCTATCACGCAAACACGGGCACACCACGCCATTTTGGCGCTTGTGCCTGGCGTATCTAGGGCAACGTGGTATCGGGTATGGTCACGTTATTACGAAGCGCTGTTGGCGTGGTGTTATTCGCAAGAGTCGATCGCTGAAGCAGAATATCAGCGCATCACCGGCATGTCGGAATTAAACAAAGAAACGGTTGCAAAGTGAGAAAATTTGCCCTAAATTGACACCCATAGTGGGAGATTAATACTCTCGACACTGAAGAATATCGAAACCCGCAATTATCGCGGGTTTTTTATTGCCTAAAATTAATGCGAAGCGCCATTCAATATTAACCAGGTACTAAACACAACGGGGGTTGTATTCGGTGCCGGAGGATGGCGCTTCGCCTTACCCATCCATAAAGCTGCCTTCGGGCGGCTTTTTTTATTTCTGACTCCCAGCGGGGTAAGGACAAATGAAAATGCCGCATAAAAGCCCCGAATGGTGGGCCGCTTTCACAGACTGGATCTCGTCAGTCAAAGAGCAGGGGATCGCCGCAGTTCTCGCCGGTGTCATGGCGTATTTGCGCAGTAAATACGAAGGTGACGGCGGCTGGAAATCATTATTTGATGCGCTAATTTGCTCGATTTTTGGCTGGTTCGTTAAAGACGGCTTGACAGTAATTGGCGTTGGTACGGATTGGGCATATCTCGCCAGTGTTTTCGTTGGATTCCTCGGGACTAAATATTTCAGCAATCGGATAAAGGAAATTGCCGATAAGAGAATGGGAGGCAAAAATTGACTAATTTTTCTTTCAGCGAACGCAGCAAAAAAAATCTGCAAGGCGTCAATCCTGCTCTGATTGCCGTCGCCCGCCGCGCTCTTGAATTATCACCCGTAGATTTCGGCATTACTGAGGGGCTTCGAACTATGGAGCGCCAACGTGAAATGTTACGGACCGGAAAAAGCCAAACACTGAAAAGCCGCCACTTGACTGGGCACGCGGTGGATGTGGTTGCATATTTGGGTGCCAACATCAGCTGGGAATGGAAGTATTACGAGCAGATCGCCGCGGCGTTTAAGCAGGCTGGCAAAGAGTTGGGCACGGTGATCGAGTGGGGCGGTGACTGGAAAACCCTGAAAGACGGCCCGCACTTCCAGCTTTCAGTGAAGGATTTTCCGGCATGACTGGCTGGCTGCAAAAATTGACGCAGGGCAGTTTAGTGCTCTTGCTGCTGGTGGCTATTAGCCTGGGTGGCTACAGCTCATTGCTATCACATCGATTGGATCTGGCACGGAAGCAGTCGGCGGAGCAGCAGAAGACGCTGGCGCAGCAGGCGGGGTTGATCACATCATTGCGCGCGGATGACGCCCGCAGTCGCGCAATGATGGCAGAACAACAACGGAGAGAGCAGCAGCTGCGCCAGCAGGGCGAAATTTATCAAAGGAAATACCTCGATGCCATCAAAAATGACGAGTGTGCCCGCCGCGCTGCTCCTGGTGCTGTTCTTGGCCTCCTGCGCGGAACGGACACCACCGCCGCCAGCGCCGATCGTGCTGTTACCCCCTGAGTCGGTATTCACTCCCTGCGAAAAACCAACGCTGCAGGGTGAAACTTGGGGTGATATTGGCAGTTATGCACTGGCACTGAAAACGGCTTTATCAATCTGCGCTGGTCAGGTGTCAATGCTGAATCATTGGAGGGAGGAAATCATTAAGCAGTAATTTGGCAGGCTCCTGTTAGCGCCTGCCATTCAGTTGTGGGTTTAACGATGTGATGGGTGCAATTGAGCATTAAGCACCTTGCACAGGGCCTCGTAAGATATGCCTTCGTTATGAACAAAATCTTTTCTGATTGGGAGGAATTCTTCGAGCATGCGGCGATAAAGTTCCACTCTTGGGGAATGAGAATTTTTCTCGATATTTTGAGTGTTAAACCGTTCTAGCAGTTTGAACATTCTGGTTACAGAAACATACTTACCTTCGTTGTTCCAGTCGAACCCCCCGAACACGATATCGTGTTTTGGATTAAAGTGTTGAACGTCTTTCGCCAACTGTTCTTGTTTCTCTTTTGTTAAGCGCTCATAAGTGTATTGCAGGATTGAGTACATATCGAGGACATCAGTGACGAATGTCACCTCTTTGGGGTTGCTTTCCCCTGTATCTAAATCTTGATAAGCCCAGCCAATAGCCCAGTAGTTATCAGTGTCCAATGCTGCGCGGATTAATTGAGGGTTATAATCACCATCAATGCCAAGTTTTTCGTAGATATCGCACAACATGAGGGTTTGTAATTTTTCAGCTTGTGTGTAGCTCATAATTTGTTCCTTGAGGTAAAAAATGCGTATGTAGCGGTACATACATTTGGGCGAAAATGTGGAATGCAATATATGCATTGAATTTTCTTGCTCATCACAGAGCTGCTGTCCTAAGCGGCTGCGTAATGCGCAAGCAAAATCACCGGTAGATCCTGCCTGGTCACCCTGACCATTATCTTGCTGGTGGTTTTTTTATTTTATTCTGGTTTTCTGTGAATATTTTGAGAAAAACCAGAATAAACGATCTGTTTTCTCGATTGCTGGTGACGGGATTTCCCGAGCTGGTATCCGGGGAGGTAGCATAAAATTCTAAGGAAGGTGGGCGACCATCAGCAGCGGTAACTGCCGATGGCCATTCATACCCACGGTACAGGTCATGAGTACGAACCAAGGCCCACTTGCTTGTACAAGCCGGGTCATTCTAGTTGGAACATGCGAAATGACCATAGTAAAAAATCAGGAAAAACTTGAGATCGTTTATAAACCGCTCAACATGATGATCGTTTACGCAAAAAACGCGCGAACGCACTCACCTGAGCAGGTAGAAAAAATCGTTGCGAGCATCGAGCGGTATGGTTGGACCAATCCGATCCTGCTCGATGATGCTGGGGAAGTGATCGCTGGCCACGGCAGAATTTTGGCGGCGGAAAAAATCGGTTATGACCCGGTGCCAACGATCACCCTGTCTGGTTTATCGGATGCAGAGAAAAAAGCCTATCGCATCGCTGACAACAAATTGCCGCTTGGTGCGGGTTGGGATCTGGAGCTGTTGGCGACGGAGCTGAACGACCTGCTGGCCGACGAATTCGATCTTTCGCTGACGGGCTTCGATAGTGACGAGATCGATCAAATGTTGAATGTCGATTTTGCGCCTGGTAGCGAAGACGATCAGGGCAAATTGGACGAGCTGGAAGAAAAGTTGTGCCCGCACTGTGGGGGTGTTCTATGACAACTCTCACCGTTGATTGGGCGACGCACAAAGCAGCGGCGCACGCCTGCCTAAACTGGCATTACGCCAAGGCGGTCCCGGTAGGGAAACTGGTCAAGGTCGGGGCGTGGGAAGATGGGCGATTTATTGGCGTGGTGATTTTCAGCCGCGGCGCCAATAACCACATCGGCCAGCCATACGGTCTGCAGCAGGATCAGGTTTGCGAGTTAACCCGGGTGGCGTTGCGGGATCATGTGTCGCCGGTCAGCCAGATATTGGCGAAGGCGATAAAATTTCTCGCCACAGTTTGCCCAGGCTTGCGCCTGATCGTGTCCTACGCGGACAAAGACCAGAATCACCACGGCGGGATATACCAGGCGACGAACTGGATATACGAAGGGCTGTTTGGTGTCGGCACGCTGGGCGCATTCATTGTGAAGGGTAAAAAAGTCCACCCGCGCAGCGTTGCGGCAAAGGGCGTGAAACAAAGCATTGAAGCCGTTCGCCAGCAGCTGGATCCCAACGCCCAGGAATTCAAGACATCAGGGAAACACAAATACCTGATGCCCCTCGACAAGAAGATGAAAAAAGCGCTGCTTCCGCGCCATAAACCCTATCCGAAAAGGACATAGCCATGGAAAAGCCGACGCTCGATAAAATCGAGGCATTGGCGGGGCGTGGATTGACGGAGCAGCAGATCGCCGACGCATTGGGGATCGACATTGAAAAACTGCGCGGTGATAAAACAGAGATCTCGGCCTACCGCCTGGCAATTCGCCGGGGGAAAGCAAAAGGGATTGCTGATTTATCGAATGCGCTTTTCAACAAGGCCAAGAAGGGCGACACGCGAGCCATGATTTTCTTGCTGGAGCATCTAAAACCGAAAGCGTGAAAAAACTATGAGTAAACCGGATTGGGCGGCAATCGCGCGAGAATACCGTGCCGGCCAGCTGTCGATCCGGGCGCTGGCTGAAAAGTATGGAATAAGTGACACAGCCATTCGCAAAAAGGCAAAAGCGGAGGATTGGCCAAAGCCTGAGAAGGTTCGCAAAGTTGGTTCGCAAACCGGGAATGCGAACCCGCGAACCGCACCCTTAAAAAAAGCGCCGGCGAAAATGGAAAACCAATTGCCGGAGGCATCGGGACAGGAAACTGAATTTCAGTTCGATCCGGCGGATTACGGGCTTTCTGAGCAGCAGGCGTTATTCGTTCATTGGTTCCTGCTCACGAAAAGCCGCGTCGACGCATACCGGAAAGCTGGGTACAAATGCCAGGGCAACAACATCTACCCGGCCGCCAGCCAGGTATATCGGAATATTAACGTTCAGCGGGCAATCCGGGACGGCCTGGAGTGCCAGCAAAAACGCTATGGCGCCGAGCTGGACGAAATCGTTCATCAGCTGGTTTCTATCGCCCGTGCGGATCCGAATGACCTCGTTCAATTTCGCCGGGTAAATTGCCGGTACTGCTGGGGCGAAAATCATCTCTACCAGTGGCGAGATATTGCCGAGTTCGACAAGGCGGCAGAAAAAGCGAATGACGAAGGGAAACCCGCGCCGGATTATGGCGGCCTCGGATTCGTGGAAAATCTCGATCCAAACCCTGAATGCCCGATCTGCGGGGGAGAGGGGGAAGGGCATACATTCATTTCTGATACGCGAAATCACCTTGGCAGTGATGCCCGCTGGCTGTACGCCGGTATAAAGCAAACTCAGCACGGAATTCAGGTAATGACTGCCGATCAAGACGCTGCGCGGCGCAATCTGATTCAGCTGATCACTGCACGAAGTTCAGGTAGCCCCACCAATGAGCGTCCGCCGGCCAATAGTTACACCCCTGACGATTATCGGGCTGCAGCTGCATCACTGGACGATGAATTTGAGGATCTGGATTAATGCGAATACTCGAGTGGGAGGATCTCGATTTTCCGGCGCGGGTAGCTCTGAAAGCGAAATGTGAAAAAAGCTTCTTAAATTTTACCCGCCTGCAATTTGAATTGCAGAGTGGCCAGCGAATGATGGTCAATTGGCATCATCGGCTGATGGCCTCGAAAATCGATGATTTGATAAAAGGCCGGCTGCAACCGCGTAACCTGATCGTCAATATTCCACCAGGTGGCACGAAGACAGAGTTTTTCTCAATTCACCTTCCTGCCTACGTGAATATGCTGGTTCAGACAGCGCAGCTACGTCGATTCCGCAACCTGAATATTTCGTTCGCCGACACGCTGGTAAAACGAAACTCCCGGCGCACGCGCGACATCATCAATAGCCGCGAATATCAGGAATTTTGGCCGTGTAGATTTGGCGTTAACCAGGCGGAAGAATGGGAAATTGTTGACGCTAAGGGGAGATCGATCGGGCAAACCGTATCGCGTTCAAGCGGCGGTCAGATCACCGGCGGCCGTGGTGGTTACGCTGGGCCTGATTTTTCAGGCTTCGTCTGCTTAGACGATTACAACAAACCCGACGACATGTTTTCTGCGTCTCGCCGGGATGCCGCCAATCGCCTTCTGGTAAACACCATTCGTTCACGGCGCGGGGACAAGTCGCAACACCACCCGACACCATTCGTCAGCATTCAGCAGCGCCTGCACATGAAAGACGCCACCGGCTTCATGCTTGCTGGTGGCATGGGTGTGGATTTTCATCACGTTGAAATTCCGGCATTGGTCAGCGAAGAGTTTATTTCGTCGCTGGCTGAGCCATGGCGTTCCATGTGCTGGAACCAGGTGAAAAATACCGAAAGCGTCGTGGTAAATGGCGTTCGGTATTGGTCATATTGGCCGCAAAACGAGTATATCGGTGACCTGCTGAAATTGTGGGAAAGCGACGAATACACGTTTTGGAGCCAATACATGCAGCGCCCGCGCGCGTTGACAGGCAACCTGATCGATACGGGTTGGTTCCAGCGTTATGAAACCCTGCCAATCCTGACGCATCGCGCCGTCTATGTTGATACCAACTCGGGGAAGGTCGAAGACTACAACGACTATACGGTGTTTTCGCTGGTGGGTGTTGACCGAGAAAAAAACCTGTATCTCATCGATAGCGTCCGTGGCCGCTGGGATCCAGAGGATTTGCTGAAAAAGGCCGTTGAGCTGTGGGATAAATGGCGCCCGTTTAACCCGCGTCAGCCCGCCCCTCTTCGCAATATGGCGATTGAGGATAAGCAAGCCGGCCAGGGGCTGATTACCACGCTGAAAAAGCGTAAGAGCATCCCTATTTTGGAAATTCCTCGTGGGGCTGGTCAGAACAAGTTGATCCGCTGCCTGAACGTCATTCCGCAAATAAAAACCGGCAAGGTTTTCATTCCGGCAATTATGAGGGATGACGGAGAGAAAATTTCGTATGTGAAATATCACGACGGCCGAATCGCAGCAACGACGGACTGGGTATTACCTGCACTGGCTGAATGTGCGGATTTCTCTGCTGATGACAGCCACGCGAACGACGACATGCTGGATACATACATGGATGCGATAGACATCGAGCTGATTTCCTCCCTGGGTATTTCCGAAAAAGATTGGGTATAAAAAATGAAAAAACGGTCACCACCTGACGTTGGCGGAAAGCCGCGCATTCGCCTGACCGCTGACGGGCTTGAAAACGTAATGACGGGCATGGGCACTGAGCGAGATCGTCGAACCTACAGCCGGTTTGCGATTGGCACCATGCAGGATTTTGCGGAGATGGAATCCGCGTATATAGAAAACTGGGTGGCGCGCGCCATCGTGGATTTCCCTGTAGAAGATGCCACGCGAGAATGGCGTGAATTTTCTTCTGACGATGCCACGTTATTACGGGAGGCCGAAACAAAATACGGCATTCAATCTATTACGCAGGAGGCGTTTAAATGGTCTGGTGTTTATGGCGGTGCTGGTGTCCTGATGATTACCGATCAGGACTTGGCAAAACCATTGAACATCCAGAAGATAAAAAAAGGCTCGTTGAAAAAATTGAGGGTTTTGGATCGCATGTTGATCAGCGGCCAAAACTACAACGTGACGAATATTTTGGCTGATAACTACATGCGGCCGAATATTTACCGGGTTAACGGCGGCCTGCAAGATATTCACCACAGTCATTTTATTACTGCGCCTGGCGCTTCATTGCCGTTGCGTCTGCAACTGCTTAATGGCGGGTGGGATGACAGCCAATTAAGGCGTTGCCTCGAAGACATCAAGGATTCTGTTTCAGCAAAGGGCGGTATCGCCTCATTAATCCTCGAAGCCAACGTCGACACGATCACTCGCCAGAACTTGAGCAATGATTTGTCATCCGGTGACATGGATGAAGCTATCGCCAAGCGATACCGTCTTTTCGGCATGATGAAATCGCTGTTCCGGCTGGCGCTGCTCGACTCGAATGAAGAGTTTGATCGCAAGCCGATAACGTTTGGTGGGTTGGGGGAAATCCTGTCGGTGTTGATGGAGTGGACATCCGGGGCGGCTGGCATCCCTATGACGCGGCTATTTGGCGTGCAGGCCAAGGGGCTGGGGGATTCAGGCCAGGGCGACATGAACAACTACAACAACAAGATCCGAGGGCTGCAAAAATCCAGTTATCGGCCATTCCTCAACAAGCTTGATGCCGTCTGGATCCGCTCAGCGCTCGGTGCGATGCCTGACGGGTATGATTTCGAATTCTCGCCGCTTGCTCAACCGAGTAATAGCGAATTGCACGATCAACGCCTGGCTGATGCCCAGACTGATGAAATTCGCTTGCAGCAGCGAGTCGTTCGCCCTTCTCAGGTTGCACGTAAATTAATGGATCAGGGGCTGTATGCTATCGATGAAAAAGACATTACCCGCATCGAAAAAGACGAGCTGGCCGAACAGGATGGAGACTATCAGTTCCGGTTGGGACAAACTGAAGGCCAGAATGGCGACGGTACCACCAAGCCGGCGACAACCGGTCCGGGCGGTGGAGCAGAATAGGGATTTGGAGAGATTCTATAACGGGCAATTACGCGCGTTAATTCGTTTAATGGCCAGTTCGGTAGAATCCTCGTTAATTCCCGTTTTACGTCGAAATTATACTGCCGACAGCTTTCTGACAGACCTGATAAAAACAGCACTTAATCAGGCGAGGGCATGGTTTTATTCTCAATCGCTCAATTCACAATTTCACCGATTGGCACAAACTGTTGTCAGCCGGGCTGAGTCAGAAAGCTCGGCCGCTTTTGTTGAGCAAATTAATCGCGCAGTAGGGATCGACATGGAATCCCTGATGTCACGGGAAAGCCTGGGCGATTATTTTGATGCCTCTGTCGAAAGTAACGTCGCACTGATTCGATCACTCACGGATGATTATTTCGATGATATTCAGCGTGAAGTGATGGATGGCATTATGCGCGGGGATAGCGTTACAACCTTAACGCGAAACCTTCAGCAGGTTACCGGGGCGACGTATCGGCGGGCTGAACTCATCGCCGTCGATCAGACAGTGAAAATCCGCAGCGATATTACTGGCCGTCGGCAACAGTCGGCCGGGATCACTCGATTCCGATGGTCTACTTCGCAGGATAGCCGGGTAAGCGGAAACCCTGTCGGAAAATATCCAGGTGCGAAAATAAAATGCTTCGTTATTGCACGCACTGATGTCGGGTACGGCCCCGGCGTTTATCTCTGGTCTCGTGGCGCCCATTTTAATGGCGAAACGGGGCTATTCCCCGGACGCGCGCACATTCGTTGCCGCTGCAACGCAATTCCCCAAATTCAGGGGCTTGATTACAAATAGGGCAATAAATGCGGATCACACTTCATGATCGGCAGTCCTTTCCTATTAACACCCAACGCATTATCACCGAAAACGGATATCTGCGAGTACCGGGGCGGGTTGCCCGTACCGGTGTACAGCAATATCTGGCGTCTGAGCTTGGGTTAACGGACAGGCCGCCAAATAGCATCGTTAACGTGTACCGGCCGCCGGAGGAAGTCTTTTCGCCGGCCAGTCTCGCCAGCTATGACAACACCGATGTAACGGTCGAGCATCCTGACGATCTTGTCGACTCCACCACTTTTAAACAGGTTTCTGTCGGGCATGCCATATCACAGGGGCGTCCTGATGAAGACGACGATAGCTATGTTGTCGTTGATTACCTGATTAAGGATCAGGAGGCCATTGACAGCATTAATCGGGGTAAGGCTGAGCTTTCTGCCGGTTACACCTCTGAGTACGTCCACCGCCCTGGCATCGCGCCTGATGGCACCCCGTATGAGTTCGTGCAAACGAACATCACCATCAACCACACCGCGCTTTGTGACCAGGCTCGCGCTGGCCGCCTCGCACGACTGTTTGACAAAAAAACCACGGAGAAAAACCCCATGCCAAAAGTAACTTTGGACAATGGCGTCAAAGTTGAAGTTGCCGATGAGGCAACGCAGACATTGATTCAGACCACGCTCGATAGCATGAAAAAGCGTGTGAAGGATGCGGAAGAGGCCGCACAAAAGGCCGAGGAAGAAAAAGAGGCTGCGGAGGCCAAAGCAGACGCCAAAGACGAGGAAATCGAGGAACTGAAGGAAAAAACCTCAGAAGACGCGATCTCCACCCGCCTGGCGGATGTCATTTCCGCGATGGATTCTGCTGTGAAAATCGCAGGTAAAGAATTCACGAGCGATTCCGTCAATCCGTTGACCATCAAACGCCAGGCGCTCGACGCTGCGGGTATCAAGTGCAAAAAATACGCCTCGTGGGATAAAGCGCCAGAGGCGTATGTGAATGCCTATTTTGACGCGGAGGAGGAGCGCAAAGAGGCGGAGGATGAAGACGAAGAGCTCGAGCGTCAAAAAGCAAATGACTCCGTGCGCCGTATGGGCGGAGAACTGGGTAAAAAAGTGAAGCTCGGCGATGCAGAAGCTCAGCGCAATGCTGTCCGCCAGGCGTTTTTGGACAAGCGTTATGGCCGTAAAGAGGGCGAAAAATAATGGCAATTGCACAAAACGAATTCAATTTGTTCCGTGGCCGCGGTTATGAGGGGCAGGTATCCACTATCGAAGTGGCAGATATCAAATCCCGCATCGTGACTGGCGAATTCATCCCTTATGGCCGTGCGGTGGTTCGTGGGCCTGAAAAACGATCCTGCGCGCCGGTATCGGCCAGCAGCAAACCTGAAGACATCATCGGTTTTACCGTCCGTTCCATGGCTGAAGCCAGCCCAACGCCACCGAGCGAAAACGCCGAATATGCCATTGGCTACCCGGTTGATCATGTTGCATCGGTAATGCATCGCGGGCCCATGTATGCCCTGTGTGTTGATGGCGCTAAGGGCGGCGATGTGGTTGTGGTCATCACCAAGGCGGGGGAAAACCTCGGGCGGCTCACTGCTGGCGGTGATGGCGTGAAACTCGATTTTGTGAAGTGGGTGGATGACGTGGCGGCCGGTGAGATTGGGGAATTCCAGGCTGACGGTATTTTTGCTGCGCCTGAAGCTGGCGGCGGTGCGGGCGGTTAATCCCTGACGCCTCACGGAAAAAATTTTAATCTTCTGTAATTTAAGGAATAAATATGCCAAGAACTACGTTCGACATGTCGCCTACCGCTGCACTATCTTTTTTGGTGCAGCAGGCCGCATACATTGAGGCCGAGGTCTACCGCCTCGAATATCCGCAATTCAACTACAGTGGTCTGGTGCCACTGGACGACAGCGCGCCAGACTGGACCAAACAGGTTGTTTTCCGCTCGGTAGATGCACGCGGTGAACTGAAATTGTTTGGCCCGAACTCTACCGACGTGCCAACCGTTGATATCGCCATGAGCCAGGGTTTCCACGAAATCAAAACCGCAGCGTTGGGTTATACCTACTCGCTGGAGGAAATTGGTTTTGCGGCGCTCAATGGCGTCAATCTGGACGTGGAAAAAGGCCAGGCAGTGCGTGACATCGTAGAACAGGGGCTGAACAAGATTTATCTTCTGGGTCATGACGATGTTGGCGAAGGCCTCTTCACCAGCCAAAACGTCTCGAAAGAAGCCGCGCCGGCGACGCTGAAGCAATTGGTGGCAGAGATTCCAACGAAGGGCACTCAACCGATCATCGATCTGTTCGGTGCTGCCTACAACCAGGTCTATCTGAGCAACACCAAAACTGTGCACCGCCCATCCGACTTTGTTCTGCCGCCGGAGCAGATGCAGTTGCTGATGCGTACCATGCTGAACTCGGCGAACGCCTCTAACTACACGCTGCTGCAGTTCCTGCGGGAAAACTTCAAAGACATGGAGTTTACCGACGACCTGCTGCTGACAAAGGCAGATGGCGGCCATGCACAAGATCGCCTGATGACCTATAAGCGCGATATGCGCGTGGTGAAAGGCCATGATGTTATGCCACTGCAATTCCTGGCACCGGCAACCGCCGATAACATCAACTTCAAAGTTCCTGCGTTGTGCCGTACCGGTGGTACCGAATGGCGCATTCCGAAAGCGGCTCACTATGTGGAGGGTGTGTAAATGGCCGAGCTGATGAACTGGACCAACGCGCCGATTGTGGTGACTGACGAGCATGGTGAGCGTCACACGATCCCATCAATGGGAGAGGCGACCATTGACGGTGATTTTTCAAACCATCCCTATGTGAAATCTGGGGATCTGTCTCTCGATGGCGCTGTCGTGGCGCCAACCGCTGAATCGGTACCGAAAGGTGATGAATTGCAGCAGCTGAGAACACGCTATCAGTCGATTTTCGGCAAGCCAGCTCCGTCGGCGGCAAAAGCGGAAACGTTGCGTAAACGCATTAAGGCTTGGCAAGACGAGCAAGATGACGACAACGACGACAACAAGGACGAGGATTAATTTCCTCTGACCTCAGCACGCAACCCGCCCCAGTGGCGGGTTTTTTTATTGGAGGGTGCATGGAAATCAGTGCACAGATTATCGCGGATTTTAGGACGTACTACCCCGAATTCAAAGACACCACGAAGTGGCCTGATGACGAGGTTAAATTGGCGCTGGAAGAAGGTGACTCGGAAACCGGCAAGCGTTGGTTAGGGTACTACGACCGCCCCGCATCGATAAAAAAGCGCGGCATGTTCGCGTTTGCAGCTCACCGCCTGATCATGAGGCAGAGGGCACAGGGTGACGATGGGGAAAATGGTGATGTCGGGGCAGCATACGCCATTTCCGGTAAATCAGTCGGTGACGAGTCCACATCATACGCCGTGCCGTCCACCAGCATGCAGGATCAGGAAGTTAATGGTGATCTTCCGCTGACCGTGTACGGGGTTGAATTCTTGCGCCTGCGTCGTCGTGCAGGGACGGGAGCCTTGATGGTATGAGACTGCGAACTGAGGTGCGTGGCGGGAATAAAATCGCGCAGAAGTTGCGGCAAATACAGGCCCGCGTGATGGCGAAACGCCGGGTGCTGGTGGGGATACCTGCCGGGGCCGGGGTGTATGAAGATGGTGCGCCGATTGCTGTTATTGGTGCAGTGCAAGAATTTGGCTCAGCTGACGGCCGGGTGCCGGAACGCTCATTTTTGCGTGTCCCGCTTCGACAAAATCAGGACAACATTAAAAAAGCGTTTTCCGCGCTGGCAGGGCAAGTGACACGCGGGGAAATATCTGCATTCCAAATGCTGGATCAGGTTGGGGCGCGCGCTGCCGGCTATTGTCAGGAAGCCATTGAAGCCGGTATAGCACCCGCCAACGCCCCATCGACGATTAAGCAGAAAGGCAGCTCAACGCCGCTTATCAACCAAGGCATTTTGAAGGGCGCCATCACTCACGTCGTGGAGGACTGATCATGTTTGGTAATGGGCTGGACATGCGCGGCCACGTTGATTCGACGTTTAATTCGAAAATAGCCGGGGGTGTTCGGATCATTCGCCCTACTGCTGGCGGGTTCAATGGTCCGGGCGGTGTATGGGAAGACGGTGAGGCGAGCAAAATCGAATTGTTGCGCGTTAACGTGCAGCCGGCACGCTGGAAAGACATGCAGTTTTTGATCGGCCAGGGCGGCACGGCAAATCCCCAGGATGCGCGTGTAGTGCATATCAATGACGGGGTGAACTATCTCTACCCGGACGATGCCGGGAAATTTTCCGACATGCTGGAGTTTTCCGACGGATTAGCTGTGCGGCTTTGGCGGGTAATGAGCTGCGACAACCGGCCTTGGCGCAATTTCTGCCGTGCGATCGTTGAACGTTATCGAGGGGCTGGCTGATGCGCGAAATTGACGATATGAGGGTACAGATTCAGGCGCTGGTGGCGATGGCAGCGGGGATGAGCACTGATGCCGTGATTCTCGCCGATCAGGGGCGCTCTGCTGATGCGTTCGGCCTGTCCCTGTACGCAACCTATAACCTGATACCGATACGGGCGTATGGCCAGGTGCGAATCCAACGCGAGGTGGTGGCGCCGATTGAAGAAGTGGATCCGTCACTGGGTGTTGATTGGACAGATTTCAATGAAACCGCATGCTCAGCGCTTGAATTAATGATCTCGGTGAATTTCTTTAATGCTGGGGCGGCGCAGGCAGCGATGATGTTGCAAAATGCCAATTTCCGCTTACCCGTCAGCCAATACCTCTTCCAAAACAAAATAGCCTGGCGCTATGCCAGCACCCCCAGAAATCTCAGTGCGCTGTACCAAGCCGGGATCCAGCAGCGCTACCAATCCGATATTCAGCTTTTTGTAGAGCACTCGGTTTCGTACAGCGTGTTGCGAGCCGCGGGCATCGAAATTATCACCCACGAATAACAGGAGATAGCGCAGATGGCCTATCCAGTTGACGAAATTATCCCGATCAATTTGATCCTCACATCGGCGGGCCTCGGCTACGCCAACTTTTCCAGCGCCTTTATTTTTGCTGACGCAGATGATCTTGCTGGCAGCGTTCCGCCTGGCACGCTTCTCACAGAGGAAAAAAAGCCGTTAAAAACGGAGGACGACAAATTTCTTGTTAAAGAAAATGCGGATCCTTTGGTGAGAAATGCTGATTTTGAGCCAGACACCTATCGCGATTATGCCGACATCGACGAGCTGCGCATCGATTTCAACGTCGACAGTGACGTTTACATCATCGCGAAGCGCTATTTCGCTCAAATTCCGAAGCCGCCGCAGGTTTCGGTCTGGATGAAAAATCCAAAGGACGAATCGCTTGAAGTGACGGCATCGAAAGCGAACGAAGCCGCCTGGCGGTATCACTACTTCTTTAAAAATAAAGATCTGACCGACGTTGCGGTGCTCACAGCTATGAGCGACTGGAGTGATGCGGCAGAACACCCAATTTGGTTCACGTCAGGGGATGACAAGGCGCTTGATCCACAGGCTGATGATGCATTGGCGATGTTGGCCAAAAAGGGTAATCGCCACATGTTCGGCGGTTACAAGGCAAAATCGTCAACTGACCCATCACAGGCGTATGCCATGGTTCAGCTGGCCGCAGCCTTCCATAAATTCCGCCCGGTAGGAACCAACACATCGATCACTGGTGAATATCAGGTGTTGCCAGGCATCACCGGCGACGATTTGAAAACCACGGGTTATACGGCGTTGAAAGCCAAAAAGGCCGTTTTCTTCACGCAAATTGAACTCGCCGGCCAGGTAGATAACAGCCGCGTAATCAACAGCAGATCGATGTCGTCTTACGATGAATTTATCGATGATGTGGTTAACCTCGATGTACTGAAAAATCATCTGCAGGTAGACGGTTATAACTACATTGCGAATGTTGGCACGAAACGTGGGCTGACGCCACGCGAGTTTGGCGGCCTGTTGGATGCTCTGGGTAAAACGTGCAAACGTTTTTACGACAACGGCGTATTGGGCACAGGTTCATACACCGACAGGGATGATGGGTTAGAAAAGGTGGCCCGGTTCGGCTTCATTATCCGTTCAAAGCCTGAGGACGTTTTAAAACTCACCTCAGCGCAGCGCAAAAAGCGTGTTTACCCACCAGCCGATATTCTGGTGATCTTGTCCCGCGCCGGCCATGTCGCCGAAATCAACATTACCGTGGAGTAATTTTTTATGACGATGCACAGATATGGTGCGGATGGCGCCAATTTGACAGTTTTCGGCATCCCGTTGGATGAGTTTGGCGACACAGATCCTCCGATCACGATTGAAGACCTGGAGCCGCGTGCCGCGCTGAAACGCGGTATCGGTGGCACATCCGTTCGACTCGACAACAAAACGCGCGCCAAGCGCCTTACAGTCAATCTGTTGCCGGGATCGGTACAGGTGCGCCAGCTGCTCGCTGCCGAAAAGTCCGGCATTGATGCGACGTTCACATTTTCCCAGAGCGGGACGGATGAATATTGGGCCGGTTTTGACGGCGTAATGGTGAACCGCGGGCAGGCTACCAGAGCGGGTAAAAGCAGCGTGTCCGATGAGCAGTTTGTCTTTGAATTTGCAGATGGCGAGGAAACCTGATGGGGCGCAATATTTCGGTAGAAATTAACGATGTTATTTACAGCGGTGCCACTGCGCCGGCGAAAGATCAAGTTGAGATGTTGCAGCTTGCTTCGCGATGTGGCCTGCTACCGGCGATTTCAGACACTGTGACAAACATGGGGTTGGCGGCCAGCTTGTCGGCGGTGGACGCTGTCAGCTTTAATCGGCTGAAAGTGCTGTGCCTGACGAACGGCAAGATCGTTCGAGAGGTAGACAATATCCCGGTCGCTGAAAATTTGTTCCAGGATGAAATCCATTATTTCATGGTGCTGGTAGGGAGGGTGTTAAAGGAGAATATTGGCCCTTTCTGGCGACTCAGCATCGACGAAAAGGGGGAAGGAGGCGACAACAAGATAGCGGCGGAAGTTCAAGGGTAAACTGGTTTCTGTGGCGTCCGTGTGCCGGTGTCGGGCAGTTATGCCCGCCACTGGCGAAATGGTCTGATATGCTTGATGGAACGTATAGCCTAGAGGATGTACAGGCCATGCATGACGTACTTGACGAAGTGATTGATGCTGCTGAGCGAGCGAGGAATAACAAATAGTGAGGGTTGGCAAAAGGTGACGCATAAGGCCGGAGATGGTAGCATTTGATTGTTAATTGCTCAATTACATGGATGTGCTATATGAAAACTGGCGTTAAGGTGTTGATTGTTTTTGCTGCATTATTCTTTTTCTTTAAAGTTATGGGGTTCGGCACCCAAGAAAGAGAATCAACGGCAATCAGCAATTCCAAAGTAAAAGACATACCGTGCACCACTGATAAATTTACGGCAAAACTATCTAATGCGTATTATGACAAAGGATATTCTAGCCCAAGTTTTAGAGGGGAGGCTGTAGTCGTAAATAACTGCGACTCACCCATGACAATTAATTTGGAATTGTCGGCCTACACTCAGGATGGCACTGTTGTTTATAAAAACTCAAGAGTCATTACATATAACTTAACTCCAGGAATAGAGTATCCAATCAACCTTGACCATTGGGTTGAATACAATCCAGTGGTAAGTTATTTTTCAGTTAAACCAATCAAGGTGACTAAGTGGAATCTTTGATTTTCAAATAAACTCGATAATACCGCCTGAGTGGCGGTTTTTTTATACCTAAAAACTGAGGTTGTAAATGGCAGAGACAATTGATTCCCTGTTGGTTTCACTCGGCCTTGAAACTGATGCGAAAAGCTTCCAAAAAGCGAACAATGCAATAAAGGGGGTTAAGGACGGCGTTCTTCAATTGGCAGCGGCTGCTGGTGTAGGATTCGGATTTAAAGCACTGACAGCTGATCTCGCTAAATCAACATTAGAGATGGATCGACTCAGTAGAATCACTGGTTTTACCTTAAAGCAGATTGATGGTCTAAGGTATGCTATGCGGAGAGTAGGACTAAATCCTGAGTCTGCTAATGTTCTAGCACAAAAGATACCTGCGTGGAAGCAGGCGGCAGCGCAGGGAGAACTCGGCACTAAGGCATATTGGAATGGGAACTTTAACCCGACAGAAATGATCGGGAAGTCCAATCAGGAAGCACTCGAATACATTGCTGAAAGTTATGAGAAAATGAATAACGATCAGCGTAGAACGCTCAGAGCGGGGTTGGGACTGGGTGATAATGACGATATCATCCGATTATTCGAGGGAGGGCTGAAAGGACTTAGGGCGGCAGCGACTGAGTTTGATAAATTATACCAGCCATTGGACCCTTCACTTATCGATTCAGCAAATAAATTCAACAATGAAATGGCTATATTAGCAACTAACTTTGATAATTTGCAAAGGCAAATAGGTGGTCCATTACTAAAAAATATAAATGAGCTGATTGGAAAAATAAATGAATTTGCTGGGGAGAATAAGGAAGGTATTTCGACAGTCGTTGATAGTGTAATGACTGGTAGTTGGTATGATGATCTTATGGATGATGCAGAAAGAAAAGGGATTGAATTCAGGAATAACCTTCGTAAAAATGATGCGATTATGCGCTCATTACTTGGCCCGACAGAAACGTTTAAGCCTAAAAGGGAGGTTCCGGAACAACATGCACAAAGTTCAAATAAAAATAATTCATTTAATTCTTTAATCGATAATCCAAATGCAAGGCGATATTTGGATGTAATTGCAAAATCCGAAGGGACGGCGGGTTATATGAATAATGGATATAACACGATGTTTGGCGGGGACCAATTCGCAGAAATGAGCGATCACCCTAGGATTTTAAAAGAATTCACTCAAACGGACGGGAAGAAAAATAAAACATCTGCGGCAGGACGTTATCAATTTACGCAATCGTCATGGGATGAAGCCGCCGCTGCGCTTGGTCTAACGGACTTCTCTCCAAGAAGCCAAGATATGGCTGCATTATATTTGATCCAGCGTGCTGGCCAGTTAGATAACGTGGTGAATGGCAATTTTGAAGGTGCCACAGCTGGACTTGGTGGGGTATGGGCATCTTTACCTTCGTCAACATATGCTCAGCCCAAACATAGTTATGATGCGATGCAAGGATTTTACGATATGCAGAATACACCGCCGACCATAGCCGGTCGTAGTGGTGGTTCTGGGCCGGTAACCGTGCATCAAGAAAATAACGTCACAATTCACGCCCCTGGGGCTGACGCTAGCGAGATCGATAATCGATTGGCCAGTGCATTTACCGATTATTCCAGGCAGGCTCGTGACATGATGGATACGGAGCATTACTGATGGCTATTACTGGGCTTTTTACACGAAATCGGCCAAAAATAGGAAATCTATATTTTGATGCCACGTTGCGAGAAACCACTGAGCTGCGAACCGAAGTTAGCGAATTTCCATTGGAGACTGCGGAAGCAGCACATGATAACGCAGTCACCCGACCTCTGGCGCTAACCATGACGATCGGTGTGTCTGATAACTGGTTTCGTGAGCTGATGGCTCAACAGCAGGACAGTTTGGCGGGCATGCTGGGGGTTGGTGCAAATATCACAACCGGTATGGCGGCCTCTATGCTGGGCGGCCGGGGTTCTGCATTGGCTGGGATTGGTGCCAGTGTGGCCACCAGCTTTTATTCTGGTGGCTTATCCACATCTTCACGCTCTCAAAATTTGCTCGAACAACTCAGGGAGTTGCAACGATCACACACACCATTTGAACTGGTGGCTAGCAGGGGGGCAACTTATAAAAATTGCCTGATCACAAATACCCGGACTGAAAACAGCAAAGAAACTGAGGGCGGAATGGAGATCGTTGTTGATTTATTGCAACTGACGATTATTCACGACACTGTGGCGGAAACTAATGCGAATCTTCCATACGGTGACACTGCTGCTACTCAGGGGCAGCGGGAATTCTCATATGGCGAGGTATTAGTGCAGGAGGTAAATAGTGAATCTTTCCCACTCCCGGCCTATCCAAAATTATAAGGCTATCCCTCTTAATAACGGATATGCATTTCAACGATTTCGCGTTCAACTTGGCAATCATCTCTTGATTTTTCGTCTGCGTTGGCTGACCCGTTATGGTTACTTTTGCGTTGATATTTTTGATGGCGATATTCCTGTTACTTTGGGTCGAGCACTCCATCCAGGCGTTAATTTATTGTCTGGGTTAAATACCGATTTAGGTCGTCTGGTGCTCGAGGGGGAAAGCCCGAGAGTTGATACTCTCGGTTTGAATAACCGACTTATCTGGTATCCAAACGATGAGTAAATATTTTGACCGTGACTATGAGCTTACTGTTACCGCAATAAATGGTGAGGTATTAACATACCGGCCGCCGATGGAAATACGCTTCGCAATTGACAACTCCCCGCAAAATGCTAATGCAACCGCAAGGATCTCCATATATGGAATTTCAGCATCTGCGCGTGATTTAATTCAACGCTATGACGAGCAACAAAAACGCTATGGCAATGTGATTTTGAAAGCTGGATACAAAGGGAACGTAGGGACGATATTTAGCGGCAGGATAAATAATATCGAGGTAATGAAGGACGGCGTAAATACTTGCCTGAGGCTTTACTGTTGGACAGTTGGGCTTGAGTGGAATCAGTCGATATTCAAAACATGGGGGGCGAATACTCCAGCTATTGATGTTTTAAGGGATACTGCTGCGGCATTTGGCGCAGGAGTGGAAGTGATTGGCGATTTTTCTGATCTGCCGAGAAATCCACGGCCATACCCATCCGGCGGCCGGCTGTGCCGAGATATTTTAAACGAAATGATGCAGCCATGGCGTTACCGTTGGCGATTAACCCCATCGCGCACCGTACTCGTCAGAGATGGTGCATCTCGCGATTGGGCTACACACGACATCACCTACAAAAACGGCATGGAAGGGGTGCCGCGCTGGTACCTCAGTACGATGGAACTGGATGTGAAATTGAATCACCAGATACAGCCTGATGACGTGATCAATGTGACATCAAGTTTCTGGACCATAAATTTTAGCGGGATGTATCAAACAGACCTACAAGGGCTTTCTGAGATACAACGCAAACAGCGCACAGGGCGTTTTAACGTGCTCAGCACCTATCATGAGGGGGCTTTCTGGGGAGATACCTGGAAAACCACGCTGATCAGCTTGTGGCGCTCATCATGAGGTAATCATGATCGAATCAAATCCACTATATAGCGCCATGATGGCGATGAAGCCGTTTCTCATGCGCGACATGATGATCGGCATGCCGGGGCAGGTTCTTAGCTATGACCCAGACACTCAACGCGCAGTAATTGAATGTGGTGTGCAACGCCACACAGGTAGCGGAAATTATCGAACAATAGACCCAATCGAAGGGGTGCCTGTTCAATTTTCCGGAACGGCAGAATGGTTGTTGTTTCACGAGATGCCAAAGGGGACCGAAGGTTTCATTCACTTCAGTCAGCGTGCCGTAGATCACTGGCTGAACTCCGGCGGCCCGGCAGAGCCTTTTAGTGCGCGGATGTTCAACGCCAGCGACGCATTTTTTGCCCCCGGCTACCGTTCAATGAAAACGGTTATCCCCGGACTACCTACCAAAGGCATAGGAATGAGCAACGCCAGCGGGGATGTGCGGCTTCATCTCAATGATGGTGGTATAGAGCTGAAGGTCGGGGGAGAAAGGCTGTCGTTGTCTTCTGAAGGGCTACGACACAACGGCGTGAATATTGGTGCCACCCACACACATGGTGGCGTAGAAACCGGGGGCGGAAATACCGACGTTCCTGAATAAAAACGGAGGGTGCTGTGATCCGCAATTTTGTGAATGGAGACATAGTGACGAGTGGCACACATTTTGCCAAAGGGAAAGAGGCTACGCGGCAAGCTGTGATCTGCCATCTGCGTCTTTTCTTGGGGGAATACTTTTTGGATGCGACTCGCGGGACACCATGGTTTCAGAGCATCTTGGGAAAAACATCTCGTGATATAGCCGAAACCAACATCAAGCAACGAATTGTTTCAACACCTGGTGTTGTTGGGATGACCAGATTTGAAATGAATCACGATGCAAAAAAACGAAAAATTACGGTATTTGCGTCGCTTATCGACATCAATAACGAGCAGTTCGACTTTCTGTTCAATGAGGAATTGCCCTGATGGCTGAAATAACAAAAGATGGCGCCACGGGAACGACGCTAAGTGAATATCTGGACGTTATGCGCCAGAAGTATTTGGACATCGATGATGGCTGGGATATTGACCCGGAATCTCCCGACGGGCTTGCTATTGCTGCATGGTGTGAAACATTGGCAAATCTGGATGAGGGGGTTATTGGCGCCTATCATGCAGCGGATCCGAATGCTGCCATTGGGCGTGCACTCGAAAATATTGCCGAGTTTGCAGGCATAAAACGACGAGCAGCATCGTTTTCAACCACTGTTGCGCAGTTTGGCGGGGATGGTTTGATCGAAGTGCCGGCCGGCACGCTCATTCGGCATCGAATTAACGATACGTTATGGGCAACGGATAACGCCGTAATCACGAGCTCTGCTGGCGTGGTTTCTGTTGGTGTGACCTGTACCATTCCAGGGGCACAAGGGGCTAACATAGGCACTTTAACCCGCATTGCTACTCCGATTCCTGGCATCAGAACCGTCACCAATCACGATGTCGCGTCTTTGGGGCTGGATGAGGAAAAAGACAACGCTTTTCGCGTTCGGCGGACTGAGTCTGTCGCATTGCCCGGCAATAACCAGGTCGACAATATTTATGCGGCATTGGTGAATGTGGCAGGCGTAAAGCAGGTAAAAATTTTCGAGAATGTGGAATCAGAGCCAGACGAACATGGAATTTACGGCCACTCCATGGCGTTATTTATTGATGGTGGTTTACCCGAAAACATAGCCAGTACCATCGCAACCCACAAAAACCCCGGATGCGGGCTTAACCGGTATAATACGATCCCCAATAAGGTGACGTTGAACACCTTAACCCCGAAGGGACAGCCGTTTACCGCAACGTTTTTTCGGCCTGATTACATTTCAATCTTTGTTCGAGTGGAAATATCAACCGGCACCCTGACAGAGGACGACAAGCCGAAAATTAAGACAGCTATCGTGGATTACACCCTACAGGGGTTCGATGAAACGGCGGGCTTTGCAAAGCGAGGTTTTCGAATCGGTGAACGCCTGGCAGCCGGCCGGCTTTACACCCCAGTTAACTATTTTGTTGCCGGACATGATTATGTCGCAGATATCACAATTGGTACTGAGGCTGGGAAGGTGGACAAAAGCGTTATTGCGGTGGCGTTTAATCAGCTTGGGGTTTTCGATGTGGGCAACATCGAGGTGATCTATGTTTGATCATAAGGCGAAACAATTATCGCGTGTCTATTGGCAGTATAAAAATTCTCCCAAATTAATTCAGTGGTTATTGATCTTGCCTGACATCGCTCAATCAAAAATTGAAGCGCAGTTGGAAAAAATCCACAACATGCTGAATATCGATACTGCTGAGGGGGAGCAGCTCAACATTTGTGGCCGCATTGCCGGATTTCGTAAACGACCGGTTGGCCGGTTTTATCCGTCATGTGAAGTAGCAGAAGTCGATGATGTGCTATTCCGCAAGATGATTAAGGCCAAGATTTGCAAGAATAACGGCATTGCGACACTGGATGATGTGAAAGCCGCCGCAGACTACATTTTAGAGATCGATGCCACTGTGCTGGATGGTCAGGATATGACAATGCGGCTTGTGTGGCAGGATGATAGTGTTAGCGTCGCTGTGCAGCAGCTGGTGGCTGATTATGACCTGATACCAAGGCCACAGGGTGTTGGGATGCGGAAACACCGTATCGTTAAATACAGGCCGTTTGGATTCGGGCCATACAATGCTAATTTCAATCGCGCTCCATTCTGGTATGGGGATGGAATTCCGCCGATGAATTATTATGGTGAAATTTCTCTCAGATGGAGTGGTGTGACTCTTTCAGGTCAGGTTTCAGTTAATGACCTACCTGTAGACGATCTGGATGTAACGTTATCCATTACAGATACCTCTGGTGCGGTTATACAGCGATATGCTGTAACCGACGGAATGGGGAATTTTGTAGTCGAAGATATACGCAACCCATCGAAGATTGTCGCTAAAACAATTCTCGTGACACCGCTTTGCCAAACAATTGAGCTGGTCGGTACACTCATAATTTAATTTTTAAAATCACCTGGAGAAGACCATGACGAAAATCAAACTGTCGTCAGGCAGCACTACGCCTATTTCACGAGCTGCACAGCCGTTGGACGAGATAAAATCATTAAACGATAATAAATCATCCAGTGTTGAAATTAGCGCATTGCCAGATGCAACAGATTTACATGGTGAAAACCTAATTCCAGTTGTTCAAACGATAAACGGGGTGAAGGACACCAGAAAGGCAAGGCTTGACGAGCTTGTTAAATTTATGCCGATGGGGCTACCTCCATTAAACGCGCAGTTGAATGGTGGGAGAAAAACCACAGAGGAAATGAAGCAAGAATACGCTAAATTCTTGGATGATAGTTATGTCGAACCAGTATCATATTATTACTCCGTAGTGAGTAGCGATGATTCTGTTTCATACTCACAGCTGACAGCGTATCCAACTGATGGTGGGTTTTATGTATTCGCAAATGGGGTTGGCATTAATGGGAATGATAATGTTGTTTTGAAGATCGTTTTCAAAGGCGATAAAAACGGGTTCCCAATTTTTGTTCAGGACTTGGAACTTAGCCATGGGGATGGCGGTGGGATTGTTGACCTGCCTAATACGACAGATTTGAATTCGGTGGTTGAGCCTGGTAATTATTTTGTTAACGGCACAGATAAATGGTCAAGTTTGGGTTACCCATTCAGCGTTGCCGTTGGTAACAAGGTTGTTATGAGCGTTTCCACTGTGCGGAGCGGAAAGTTTGATACCGTATGTCAAACATTCTTTGCGACAAATTTAAGCTTTAAACCAGGTCCACATGCCCGAATTCTAACGGATGCTGGGTGGAGTATTTGGGACGGAATAGCGAACTTTAGCTATTTAGATGTTAACTTTTTAAAAACGCCAGTACTGGAACAACTTGATTTAAAAATCAGTGAAGCTATCGGCGATAGGCCAACAATATATAGCTATAAGAAACCAACGAATGATGGAACAGGCCCAAATGTTGAATTTACACCATCAGCCAATCCCGGAGTGGTAATCTCTTTACCGTGGGGTTTCAAAAGTCAAAACCAAGGAACGTTTGGAGGATTGGTTTTTGCTGGTGATTCAATCGGTAATTTCTACGTCAATGTTGATTTGCAAAAGCCAGATGCTCCTGCCTCCTGGAAGCGTTTTGCATTTGATGGCGAAGCCACTGTTAAATTAGACCCAAACAAAAATAACCTGCTGTCAAATAGCAGTGACGGATTGTTACTTGATAGGTATAAAGCACCAAACGTGGGAATAACGGGCACATATGTCAGTACAAATCATGGTCCTGATTTTACCGGAGATAACGCCTTTAGCACAACTGGTGGGGTTTGGAGGGTTAAAAATACACTCATGCTTAGCCGTGTTCCTGCTAAATATAGTGGGGCAGTAATTGTAGATATCTCCCTGGGTAAAATACCGTGTGATAGCTCGGGAATACCGATGCAATATACATTGAGCACGACAACAACAAGCAAGCAGGTTAGCGGTGTTTGGCGTCAACATTCTGTAATGATATTGGCTATTGTTGGTAGTCCTGAAAAATTGATGGATGTCGCTTCAGGGGCATTAGAAGATTACAAAGACGGTATTGCATGGAACGTCAGTGTTAAATATACATTCGGCGAAATGGCACCAAGCATTTGAATCAATAATATTTTTAGCCATGCTTGAGCATAGCTGATTTATTTGGAGTGAATTATGGAACAGAAGTTTTTTCGGATCCCATTTGCCAGTAATGGCGATAAGCAGCAGATACCGGATGACAAAAACCCAGAGGGGTTTGTAAGTTTCATCGAGGGTTGGGGGGAAGATTATCAAAAAGATCTCCTTACTGACGCGCATGCTAAACCTGTAGAACGCAAGGCAATGAACAGCATTTTAAATGCTATCACACTGGCGTTGCGTCAATATCAGACTGATGGCTTTCCTGAGTGGGTTACCGCAGCAAATAATGGCGGCACTGCATATCCCTATGCTACCGGGGTTGTTGTGCGCCACCGTCAGAGCGGCGGGGCATTTATATCTTATGTTTCATTGGCGGATAACAACACGACTGAACCGGGCACAAAAGATGCTAAATGGCAGGCATTTATTTATCGCCGTGCCACGCAAGATGAAGCAGATGCGGGTAAAGATGGTTCATTGATTATTACGCCCCCAACGCTTCAACAGTCGATCAAAAATGCTCTTGGCGACATAACTACTGAACTGGCGCCATTCTTGCTGCCGGTTGGCATCATTGCTGCGTGGGGTAGCTCTGTGCCTCCTGATGGATGGATTGAGGCAAACGGTCAGGCTTTTGACGTAGTGAAGAACCCTAAGCTTCATGCAGTATACCCCTCTGGACAAGTCCCTGACTTACGCGGTCGATTCATTCGTGGATGGGCGCACGGTTCGGGTGAAGACCCAGATCCGGGCCGTGGGGTTACGAGCTATCAAGATCAGAGCGACCTTACGCACTATCACCATGTTGGCCGATTCGGCAACAACTGGGGGCCAGATTCGGACGATGGCTATTTTCCGCAGCGTAAAGAGGAAAATGCGTGGGAGGGAGAATCATACCGGGGCCGTGCGATTTGTGGGGATAAGCAGTCGATTTTAGAAGCACAAATCCCTCAAGGGCTGACTGGTCCAGCATCGCGAACTTTCTCAACGAGTAATCAGCGATACCTTGCAACCGGGGAAGTATCGACGCAGCCCGACGTCCATCCGAAAAATATAGCGCTGATGTATATCGTCAAGACCGATCAGGCTGACAACATCGCGCCGGAACCGACACCGACAAACATTGTTGTTACGCCATCGACGCTTAGTATTGGCGTTGGGGAGACTCAAAAATTTACGGCGCAGGTGTTCCCGATAGATATCGCTGAAAAATTCCCAGTATCGTGGCTTAGTACAAACACCGCCGTGGCCACTATCGACAGCAACGGACTTCTAAAAGCTGTTGGGCCAGGGAATACCGACATAATTGCTAGTGTTAGCTCGGGACTTAGCGTGCGCGTATCCGTTCAAGTTAACATCCTGCTGACGAATATCACGATGGGAGCTATCCCTGATATGGTCGCCGGGGATACCTATCGGCTTGTGATCGCAAAAACACCATCGAATGCCACCGAGCCGTTGATCTATTCATCTACCGACGCCGCGGTGGCGAGCGCAAGCGGGGATGGTCAGTTGACAGCTGCCGGGGAAGGCACTGCTACGATAACCGTCGAAGGCGCTTTGTCAGGTAAAAGTGCAAGACGAGTTGTTAAAGTTACGGCAGCTCCAGTGGTTTCGGAGTTTTTGGCTATCAAAAACAACCTGTCAGAAATTGCTGACGCAGGGACAAAGGCGCAGGAGGAATCGCAGAAAAACTTGGGATTGGGGAAACTGGCGGCCAAAGATGCGATCACTGCGAAGGATGCCGGTGCGGTGCCTGTTGCTGATAAAACCCTACCAGCAGGCACAAATTTAAACGCTATAACCGAACCAGGCGAATACTTCCAGAACGTGACCAGCAACGCCACGCTGGCCCTAAACTACCCAGAGGCTGTGGCTGGCGCACTAAAGGTGTTTCGAACTGGGGTTGACGTTGGTGCGTGCCGCCAGGTGTATATGCCGTACAACTCGACGGTTGAACACCGCCGCTATGCATTCGGCGATCCGCTGGTGTTCTCTGCATGGAAGGCGTATTGATGAAGATGGCCGGCGAGTGCCGGCTTAGTACAACCATCGGCCTGCTTTGGCTGATTCAGTTAACATATCAATGGTCAGGGGAAGGGGCTTATGATGATCGGTTTTTAAATATTTAGGCAGGATGGCATTAGGCAAAAATGGTATTCCAGCACTGGGGAAATACTTTCTAAATTCGAAACCGTTCGGTTCTACATGGAGCTTATCAAAGTATTCCTGGAAGAAATCCATTGCATCCTCGGGATCGACAGGTTGGTCACCTGTGCTTAACGACGCGGTTCCTGGCATTTCCCAAAAATGCTTCTCAATTAATTCATTAACCTGCTGCTCTACACCCATCAGATTTTATCCTCTGGTTTTACTATTAGGTTATAGCGCCTGATGGCATTTGTTGTGATCATGGTGATGTCATAGGCCAAGATTGTAACGCCAAGGACTGGGATCCAACGCCCAACAAATGCCCCGAGGCTCTTTGTGTATGTCCATTTACCCCGGATCATGTTGTTCCAAGTGAGCGTTTTTTTCCTTTCTTTGAACCGATGTTTGATGAGTGCTCGCGATGCTTTAGAAATTGGGCTGGTGCCCGATGTGGCTTTTACTGCATCGATTTTACCCTTTACCGGAATGATGGGTAATCCGCCGATCATGGCTGCTAGGGCAAGAATATCTTTGACGCCCCCGAGCTGCTTATCAGCCTCATCAATGAAGATCCAGTAAAGTAGCTCGATTTTGTCGAGATTTATCATCCCATCAAAAAAATATGTTCCACCTAATTCTTCAACCGTATCCATAACCATTCCTTGTCAATTGGGATAGGTTTAACATAGCGGAGAGTGGAAGGGGTTTCAATGCTTAGCCAGCGTGGCCACCCGGGCGAAAATCACACTTCTGGATATGGCGGGGATGTCACAAAAAATAAAGTTGATCGGTCATCAATATTTTGGAGACAAAAACCAATCGAATTTTTCTCGAATGGAATCGAGATCATTGATAACTGTTTGAATGTAAAAGACGGTTAACGGCAGTGTTGGCGGTGGTTTTTAATGATGGGTTAAGTTCAACGCATTGATATTACTGGTTTTTAAGTTTATTTTTCGGCTAAAGGAATCGTATTCGGTCTTTTTTTAAGTTATTGATTTATAATGATTTATTTCGGCTTGTCCGAAAATGTCCGAAAATGTCCGAAAATGTCCGAAATTTGTCCGAATTTCTATATTCGGTCTTTTACAGCATCACGTATTCTTTCCCGCGCGTATCGAGGTATTTTTCCGTCATTATTTCGGATTTGTGCCCCAGTAATTTCTGTGTAAAATCCTTTCCTTTCTCCTTCTTATATAACCGCCCAGACAGGCTTCGGATCTCGTGAAACGTCGGCGGATTTTCTTCAAACTCCAACCCAGAAGCTTTTCGCGCGGCCACAAACTTTTTCGTTAAACCATCTGGGTGCAATGATCCGTCCGGGCTATTTTTCCTGATACCGGCGCTGAGCAAAAAATCTGTCGTGCTGGCCTGCCGGCAACGGTCGATCACTGCACCCAGCTGCAACCCCACGCATTTCAGTTCAAGATCGAGGGGCAGGGAGATCATGGCACCCGTCTTACCTTGTTCCACTTGCAGGCGCCCGGCAACAACATGGTCAAATCGCATCTGCGTCAGATCTTCGCGTCGCTGGCCTGAAACCAATGCCAGATCCATCGCCAAACCGCACCAGGCAGGCATAGACTCCGCAGCCTTTCGAATAGGACTGAACTGTACCAGTTCGAGGCGTTCACGCTTTACTACCACCTTTGCCGCGCGCGTTGGTGTAACTGGGGTATTTTCGATATGGCCTTCCACGATCGCCTCGCGAAAAATGTCAGAGAGAACGGATCGCATCGTTGTGGCCATCGTTTTTTTGTCCTGAACTACCCAAAATTCGAGGGATTGCCAGGAAATGTAAATGCTCAGATGGAACAATCAGGAAGGAAATGCAGACAGCTGAAGGGTTTATCGGAGGGTGCTTAGCTATGATTGATATGAAGTTAACTATAGAATTATAAGGGACTAAAAGCCCGACCAGTCGGGCCTTTAATTATTTCATTGGCCTTTTTGAGTTGGACTTGAATATTGTTTTGCTGATCTCTGCAATGAATATATCTTCATCTAAAAAAGTTAACAATGACTTTACTTCTCTTTTTGTGCTCGGGATGAGAATTTTCTCCACTCCATTATCAATATAGGTTTTTAATTCAAAATTAATCTTTTGAGCTGCTTCTTTTAATAAGTTAATTTCATTATTTAAAATTCCCGATTTATTAATTAGTGTTATTTTTGTTCGAATTACGGTGTCTGCAATTATGCTCATGTCGAATCCTTCTTCAGTTTTGAAGCTCGCATGAGCACAGAAATTTTCGATGTCCTTATCAGTTGCCTCAGAGAAGTACCTATCCATATCAAAAATGCTTCTAAGTTTTTGAAGGCTTTTAAATTTTATCTTGTTTCTTCTTATTGTAGCAACAAGCTTTTCATCCACATTAAAGCCAACAGACGTTGACATAGTAAATACATTATTGCTTAACCATAATGATTTGCTAACATCGAGTATTTGCCCTCTGTTGAACGTCTGTAAGGCTATTTTTGTATGATCTTGAGGGAAATCTACGCCTACAAACAGGGCTTTAATATTATCAATTGGTACTTTTTTAGGATCCCACACAGCAATAGCAGTATTTCTCTTTACTGCGTCGGTTAATTCATTTGCTTCAACAAAATTTTCCAAATAATGGCATTCATTATAGCTTGGGGTATAACCAGCACAGTATTCTATTGACTCTTCATGATGAGTTTCAAAATGTGAAAACTGATCTTGAAATATTTTAACTATTTTTTCATCAGTTTCCTTATCTGTTTCAATTCGCATTATACGATTGGCTGTGTTTTTGTCCATGACTGCAAAAAGTGGCATATTTTCACCTATTGTTATGTAGATAAGTATAATCAGTAAGTTTTACTACTTTAAAACTTTCACATCTAACATCAGTAATGATTTCTTTTGAAATTAGTACAAAGCCTACACCAGTATCATCCTCGGCTTCATAAAACTTATAACCAAGTAGGGACAGAAGAGGGTTGAAATTATAGTTTTCAGAAAAGCTAATATAGAACAGTAGTGAAACATAAAAGAAAATAGCATATTTCCAGTCCGAGGCAATAGAGTCAGTGCCTAGAAGGGGGAATAGATAGCTTAAAAAATAATTAGTAACCTCTTTGTTTGCTGGTGATATAGAGTCTATGTTTTTATTTAGTACGACTAAGTTTTCTTGTGCGAAGCGAATAAAAAACACGCACGATACAAAGCTTAGTAAGCAAATTATTGCAGATGAATAAATTAGCCAACCTGCATTTTTTACAAGCCCGATAAAAATTAATGTTATACAAACTGGTGCAATCGAACTTGCGGTAAGAAGTAATCTTGCAAACTTATTCATGATAAAATCCTCATAGAGTACTGTTCATCCATACAGTACACAAAAGGGGGGCGTATACCAAGGCAAAACTAAGCATGTTCTTCACTGTTACATGTTCTTTATTATACAAATATTAAAGCATAAAAAACGCTAACGCGTACGCAAAAACTGTTGTAACGTGTTAAGAGTGGTATCGCAGTCAAGTCGCTTACTCAATTAGAAACCTCGCTTAGGCGGGGTTTCTCACTTCTACGCTCTGATGGGCGCCCCGGGGAGTTGACGCTCCCCAGGGCAGCATGCCCGCGTCAAAAGGTCACGAGCACACCCCTCTATTGGAGTGCCGAGACATTGAAAAATCACGCTAATGCTGTTGTGTCACGCGCCAGCGGAAAGCCTGCGCCGATTGTCTACGCCGGCGAAACTGTCGTTATGGGTGTGACGATCTCCACGTCGCAACGCTCCCCGTTTGGCTGGCCCGCCTTGTCATAAGCTATTTTCACTACAGCAAGCGCGTAGTGAACAACTCCTATCTGCACCTAGGTATTTTCGACGGCCGCGAACTGGTGGGCGTCATGCAGTGGGGCTACGCAATGAACCCGAGCAGCGGGGCGCGCGTCGTGACCGGTACCAGCAACCGCGAATATATGGAACTGAATCGGCTTTGGGTGCATGACAGGATGCCACGTAACACCGAATCCCGCGCCATCAGCTACTCGCTGGCGCTGCAAACTGCATTACACATTTGTGCTAAACAAGTGGAGACACTTAACGTTTGGCGTTCTGGATTAAGAGAAATTTGACCCTTATGAGTAAAGTTATTATGTAGAATTCCTTTAATTTTTTAGATAAGGTATCCGCTTGTAATTAGTACTTTAAAAGGTCATAACGATTACATAAGGATACTATAAAAATGAAAATCATAGGCATTGATAAAGACAGATCTAGTCCAGCCGATGGAATGGGCGAGCGTTATCTGGAGCTTGATGGTTATCCCCCTGGTGAGTGGCCTCGGTTCTTCGATAATGTCCACGCTCATTATTTTTCAACCTCTAAGCGACGAACAAGAGTTGATGGGAGGTATCTTGTTGTAAATTGCCCTCTGGATGAAACTCAACACCAAATTAATGAGTTGAAAACTCAAGTCATCAATGCCAATAAGCAATACGAAGAATATCTAATTCAAAGACAAAGAGATCAAGAGGAGCATGAAGCAGCATTAAAAGAGCAAAAAAACAAAGCTCAAGATGTCTTTAAGAAACTAGACTTTTGAAAAAAAACCGCCTCCGGGCTGACGGTTCCCCATAAATAAAGACAGGCATAGAAGGTTGTGATCTACTTAGTGTTCCACCAAAAAGTAAGGTCACTCCTCTATGCCTGCTTCACAAGTTTGCCATAAATTTTTCAGCCAGTCCCTGAGCTCACTTCATCTGTACCGTAAAAATGCCCTGCTCGATATGACCGTGGCTTTAACTCGCGGCGCTTCACTTTCTCTTACCCGCATCGGCAGATACCTGCCAGGCCCTGCTCGCGTTAAGCACAAGATTAAGCGGGTTGACCGGCATCTCAACAGCGACCTGATGTTCAGCGATATTCCTGCTGTTTATCAGCAGCTTGTTTCCCGCCTTACGCGCAGCCTTTCATTATGTGTGATTGCCGTGGACTGGAGCGGCTATCCTTCATCAGAACTCTGCGTTCTACGGGCGAGCTTATTGTGTGATGGCAGGGCTATCCCGCTGATGAGTAAAGTCATTTCCTCCCGCTACCAGAACAACTCTTCCATACAAAATGCCTTTCTCGACCAGATGGCTGTCGCCATTGGCAAAGATAAGCAGGTCATTATCGTGACCGATGCCGGCTTTCGCAGCAGCTGGTTTCACCACATTCGCTCTCTGGGCTGGCATTTTGTCGGACGTGTCAGAGGCAGCCTCTATTTTCAGATAATGGGCGACGGAGAGTGGCAGATGGCGCGGGATATCACTTCAACAGCGAAGCCATGCTATCTGGGATTTGGACAACTGGCGCGCAACGCCAGCCGTGACTGTCAGGGGCATTTCTACACTGTACATAAGCGAGCAACGGGCAGGAAAAGCAGCCAGCGCTTCCCTAAAACAGACAGGATGTACCGTAAAAACGCGCGGGAGCCCTGGCTGCTTTTTACCAGTCTGATGGGATATAAACCGCGTGAGATAGTTAAAATTTACAGTCGACGTATGCAGATAGAGCAGAACTTCAGGGATGAAAAAAGTGAGCGCTATGGTCTGGGACTGCGGGCAAGTAAAAGCCGTGGAGAAAAGCGGATATCCGTGCTTTGCGTGATCGCGACGCTCTACAGCATCATTATGTGGCTGACGGGATATTACCTTGAAAGTAAGGGGATAAATCGATGGTTTCAGGCGAACAGTGAGAAATCGCGGAGGGTATTGTCGTATCTGACATTGAGTGCAAATGTCCTCCGCCAGTCACCGGGAATACTGTCGGGGATGAACCCCGACAGGGTATACGCAGATATGGCGAGGATCTATCGAAACATTATCATGGTGTACTGATGATGTTTCTGGGGATCCCTCAGGCCTCCGGGCGGTTTTTTATTGCCCATCACAGAGCATCTATCCAGGTGCTGCGTAATGCGCAAGCAAAGCCACAGGCGACACCCTCCGACCACTCTGGTCATGGTTGCCCGTGGCTTTTTTTATTCCAAGTTACAGAGGCAGACCATGAACATAGATATTCTCGTATCGGTGCCCGACGAAAAGGACATCCAAGCCGAAATTGACAAGGTCACCATGAATTTTGCTGGCTTCGAAGCATCCCCAGAACTGGTAGCGGTTACCCTAATATGCTGATCACTCGAGTAGTTGATCAGCTCCATGCTATCGATCGCCGGGCGTTTGGACTGCTACTGAGCCGCTACGTTCACGGCTCCTCTGATCGGTCAATCGCCAGCTATTACTATGCTGTCGCCAAGCCGCGGGCGATGGTTAGGCGCAACGGCCAACCAGGATTCCGGCGCCCGTCACACACGACATGCCGGAGAGAGGTTAGCGAGATACTGGCCGCAGCGGAATATTTACTGTACCAGCCCCTACAAGATGCGTTTATTTTACGCGAACAGGAGCGAAAGAATAAAAAATGACGCGAACGCGTTGACATTGGTGAGCCAATGGGACAGCATTTTCACATACGCTGCCATATGTGCGTTCGTGATAAGTTAATTACCCGCTGTGGGCGGGTTGTTTGGTAGGTGATAGAGAAGGCTTCAGATCCAATGGATTGCAATGCGGTGCTTATTTAGCTATCTCATGCCCTGCGACCAGCCTCTGTTGCAGGGCGACACTTGGGGTGATGTCGTCAGCTATACGCTGGGACTACAAACCGCTTTATCAATCTGCGCCGGCCAAGTGGCTACGCTGAACCAATGGCGTAAATTGAGTATGGAGTAACGGAGCGAACGAAGGCAGGTTTTCCCCGCCTCATTAGTTACTACCTGTTTTCTGGATGAGTTTTTGCGTTCAGCGTATCAATGAAACTCTGTTTAGAAATGCCGACATCAGGTTCGAAGTCAGCTCTCTCTGAGAGGAAAACCTCTAACATACGGCGATAAATATCTATCATTGGGCGATGAGAGTTTGCCGTGATTTCTATTTCAGAGAATCTACCCATTTTTCGGAGTAAGTAGGCGATATTACGGTAATGTCCTTCATTATTCCCATCAAATCCCGGGAATTTTAAGGAGTGTGCTGGGTCAAATCGCGTCACTGCAGCAGCTACCTCATCCCTATCTTCCTTGCTCATTTGCTTGTAGGTGTAGTCAAGAATGTCATACATATCGATGGCGTCTATAACAAGGGTAACTGAGTCAGGCAAAGGCTCTCCAGTATCAAGATCTGGATATTCCATACCGAGAGCCCAATAATTATCAGAAGAAATTGCGCTATCCACAACATCGGGGTTATAGCTATTTTTTATACCGAGCGTTCTGTAAATCTCGCACAGCATAGATATCTGTAGTTTTTCTGCCTGTGTGTATTTCATTTCTAGTCCTTGAGGTAAAAGCCGGATGCTCGGCTATAGGGATCTTTGGGCAGATATTTTTAATTCAATAGTAAATGCAAGATTTTCATTGTTCATTACAGAACACTATCCACGGAACTATTGTGTAATGCGCAAAGCAATGTCACCGAATCTATCCGGCTCGCTGTGGGGTAACGATCACCGCCCGTGGCGTGACCATTACATCGCCGGGATGGACCCCGGCTATTCATAAGGATATGGCAGGGGCAGAAAAGCGCTGGCGCAGCAGTCAGGACCGATCTCAACACTGCAAAACAAGACCGGAAGAACAGAGCCTTAGCAGCAGAACAACCACGAAGAGAGCAGCTGCTGCGCCAGCAGAGGGAAAGTAGCAGAGGAAATGCCATGAAGCACTTAAAAATGGAAAATGTGGTAATAATCTTATAGTTAACCCTTATCCTCGCCGCTGCTTTGATAGCTTCAGCAAGCCTATTCACCACGTTTAATCGTGGGTCGGTACGGCAACCACCGCGATGAAATCCTAATTAAGCCCGTCCCATTGGAAGAAAACAAGATTGAAAGTTGTTATGTTATATTGTAACATTTAGTTTTCTGGGATGCTAAAAAGGGTGACATTTTGACGGGTAATATCGGTAAACTTTCATTGGCGCTGGGTGCGCTGTTGGCCAGCGGTTACGCGCTGTCTCATGATCATCATTCGCATGGCAAGCCGATGACGGAAATGGAGCAGCAGGCGGCTGCCGGCGTTTTCGATGATAAGAACGTGAAGGACAGAAACCTGGCGGATTGGGATGGCGTATGGCAGTCGGTCTATCCTTACCTGCAAAATGGCGATCTCGATCCGGTGTTCAAAATGAAAGCGGAAAAAGAGCCGGGCAAAACCTTCGAACAGGTAAAAGAGTATTACCGCAAGGGTTACGCGAGCGACGTAGATACCATTGGCATTGAAAACGGCGTCATGGCGTTTCATCGCGGAGATATGGAAAGCGCCTGTCGTTACGAGTATGCCGGGCACAAGATCCTGACTTACGCCTCCGGCAAAAAAGGCGTTCGCTACCTGTTCGAATGCAAGGATGCCGGTAGCCAGGCGCCTAAATACGTCCAGTTCAGCGATCACCTCATCGCCCCGCGTAAGTCCGCGCATTTCCATATCTTTATAGGGAACACCTCGCAGGAGGCGTTGCTGGCGGAAATGGATAACTGGCCAACCTACTACCCGTTCCAGCTGACGACGGAACAGGTTGTCGACGATATGCTGCATCACTGAAAGTGACATAACTCGCAGAATTGTAGGCGGAAAATGACAAGAGCATTAACTGTTAACCATCTTTCGGAAAAATCCAATATGTTATTTACGTTGTGGTGAATTGCAGCCCTGAGAGGTAAGCCGAAGATAAGCACCGGCCGCCACACCCCCATCTATCAGCCCTGGCCATTATCTGCCGGGGCTTTTTTATGTGATACGGGTCCGCAAGGCTGGAGGCGAGGGGGCAACAGGCTATACGGCGATCGCCCGGCACCGCGCACCCTAAGCGCGGCGGACTCATGAAGATAGAGGGCTTTTTCAGCGGCTGGGGAGCCGTGCTGGATCAGCTAGCGGAATATGCCAACCCCCAGCGCCGCAGAACTCCGCCGAATAGCCGATTGGCCCAAAGACAGGCTCCATTGGGAGCCTTAATTATTTTTAAATCTTTCTTCGAAATAAAACTTAAGGAATAAGTGAATCATCCGAACAATGGAGCCAATAACGATCGTTGAGATTAAAAGAACCGAAAGATTTTTGGGGGCGGCGTAGGCCTGGGTAAACGCCACGCTGGCGCCGCTAAGCAATGAAGTTGCCGCCAGCAGGCCGGCTAAATAACAAAAAGCGCGAAAGAGTTGGAACATGCTTTTCACCGTTAAATGAAAGCATAAGTTGAAGGGGCGCAACTTATGCTTATGAGTTAATCTATTAAAAATAAGCTTGCGCAAGCAGTTTGTTTTATCAGGAAAGTGCGGGCGAGTAATTAGTTGTTGTCATAATAAATTGAAAATAATTTTTGTTATTTATTTGGTTAATGATTCCTGGTCGGAATATTGTTTTGCTGTGGAAGGTTAGGCGGGGTTATATTTTCGCTCGCCCGAACTGAGCGGCGCCGCATCGTTATGGTTTTGTTGTCGCTAATTTTGTTACTATGGCGCTATCTTGCAGAACATAGGTGCAGTAGATTGAAAATTAACGCGTTGTTATTGCTCGTATCGGTCGCTCTGGCCGGTTGCAGCCAGGAAGGAGCCGCGATGAAACAGACCGCAAACCAAGATGGCGGCCATACGGAAGTGTTGCTGATCAACAGCGCGCTGGTGGATTGCGTGGGCGTCGCGCCGATGAAATGCATGCAGGTGCGCCATTCCGCGCAGCAGCCGTGGGAACTGTTCTATACCGGTATCGAGGGCTTCACCTTTGAGCCGGGATATCGCTATCGCCTGAAGGTGCAGGTGACCGAGCTGAAAAACGTGCCGGCTGATGCCTCCTCACTGCGCTATACGCTGGTCGAACAGTTGGAAAAACGCAAAGCCTGATCCCGGCCTGGCCCCTTTGGCGGTTAATGCCGGGTTCTCACGCGCCGGCATTCGCCAGGGAAACTGGTCTGCTCACTATGCTTGTTTCGATTCTGCCGCGCGGCTAACTTAAGTATATTGAGAAAATCAGGTATATTAACCTTCGGTTTTTAGCTACCAAGAAAAAATTACTATGATTATCAAACCTAAAATTCGTGGTTTTATCTGCACCACCGCTCATCCGGCAGGCTGTGAAGCCAACGTGCGTGAGCAAATCGCCTACGTGAAATCACGCGGCGAACTGAAAAACGGCCCTAAGAAAGTGCTGGTTATTGGTGCATCCACCGGTTACGGGCTGGCCTCGCGCATCAACGCGGCGTTTGGCAGCGGCGCGGCCACCATCGGCGTATTTTTTGAAAAGCCTGGCAGCGAAGGCAAAACCGGCTCCGCCGGTTGGTACAACTCTGCCGGTTTCGACAAGGCAGCTAAAGAAGAAGGCCTGTACGCGAAAAGCATCAACGGCGACGCGTTCTCCAACGAATGCCGTCAGACCGTTATCGATCTGATCAAACAGGACCTGGGCCAGATCGATCTGGTGGTTTACTCGCTGGCTTCCCCGGTGCGTAAAATGCCGGAAACCGGCGAAGTGGTGCGTTCTGCGCTGAAGCCGATCGGCGAACCCTACAAATCCGTCGCGCTGGACACCAACAAAGACGTGTTGGTTGAAGCGGTTGTTGAGCCGGCCAACGAGCAAGAAATCGCCGATACCGTCAAGGTGATGGGCGGCCAGGATTGGCAGCTGTGGATGGACGCGCTGGATGAAGCCGGCGTGCTGGCCGACAACGTTCAGTCTGTCGCTTACTCCTACATCGGTACCGATCTGACCTGGCCAATCTACTGGCACGGCACCCTGGGCAAGGCGAAAGAAGATCTGGATCGTGCGGCGCAGGCCATCGACCAGAAGCTGAAGGCCAAGGGCGGCGCAGCCTATGTGGCGGTGCTGAAGTCGGTTGTTACCCAGGCTTCTTCGGCAATCCCTGTGATGCCTCTGTACATCTCCATCGTGTTCAAAATCATGAAGGAGCAGGGCATTCACGAAGGCTGCATCGAGCAAATCCAGCGTCTGTTCGCCACCAAGCTGTACAGCGGCAGCGCGCCGGGCACCGATGACAAACACCGTCTGCGTCTGGACGACTGGGAACTGCGCGACGACGTGCAGAACACCTGCCGCGAGATCTGGGCGCAGCTCAACGACGGCAACATCAACGAACTGACCGACTATCAGGGCTATAAGGCGGAATTCCTGCGCCTGTTCGGCTTTGGTCTGCAAGGCGTTGATTACGATGCCGATCTGAGCGGCGAGGCCAAGTTCGAAGTGATCGAGCTGGTCTAAGCGCGTCGAGCGAACAAACAGGGCCGGGTTATCCCGGCCTTTTTTATTGCCTGCTATTTATCTGCCTGCGAAGCGCAAATGTTTATTCCAGGTTAATTGGCGCTCATAGTTATTAACATCGTTGTCTTTTCCCTGCTGCCTGGATAAATAACGGTAATTATTAAACTAAAGAAAGTCATTTTTTATTTACCTATGCCACCGGCTACGGTTATTTTATTTCTTTTAAGGAGAACACTATGACATGGCGTTATTTGGCCCCGATATCGTTAATCTTGTTGAGCGGCTGCAGCGCGATCCAGCCGACGTCGTCTTCGCCCGGCTGGTCGCAGCCTCAGCCTGCAACGCGGGAGCAGCGGCAGCGCATCATGGCGGGCGAATCCGCTTCATCGGTACTCAACGAGGGCAACGCCGGTATTGGCGGCACCTTCGATTGGTCGAAAATATCAGATCGTTAAGCCGCTAAATATATTCTGCCAAATTAATATTCTCGCTGTGCCTATATTGTCGGAAGGTTTACCTTTGCTTCGCTATTCTGCTGTGGCCCGGCTATTTATGGCGTTAACAGACAATCCATTTTTCTTATAGGGAATTGCCGGTTTATCTCGGCGTAATCAAAGGAGTTGCCCATGGCGAAAGACGTGGCCGCGATTTTTCTCTTGCTATTGTTGCCGATGAGCCAAAGCGCCGGTGCGGCGCGCTACGATCGGCGGTGTGAGGGAGTGTCTCCGGTGCTGTTTCAAAAACGACTGAAGGCGCTGGTGCAGGATCTGCGGCAGGAAATGGGCGAAGAAGCGTCCCCGGAGCAGGGCGAAGCGGAAGAGCTGGCGCGGCTGGCGGAGTGCGGCGCCGAACCTGGAAAAGCGCCCGTCACCGGCGGGCAGCGTGCGCCGCGTCCGGAGGAAAAGCCGGCGGCATCGCCGAACGGCTGCTGAGCGAGCCTTTGCACGGATTGAAGTGTTGTATTAAGGAATCATGATGAAAAGGATATTGTTGGCCGGTATGACCCTGTGTTGCTCCTGTTTCGCGCAGGCGCGGGTTGATTTGGAGTATCACGCGCCGCCGCCGCAGGACAGTAACGTCCCCGAGGAGTACCGGAAAAAACGCGACGAGCTGCGCCACAAAGTGTGGAACGTCGATAATCTGACGCGGGTCAACGAGCAGGCGCTCGCACGGGAGCGGCAGCATGAAGCCGCCGAGGCGAACAAACGACACCAGCGTCATCTGGAGCAGCAACAAAAGCAGCAGCGTTGCCTGCGGGTGCATTCGAAGGATCCTCACCGCCAGGCGGCCTGTTTTACAGCAATCCCGCCGCCTTGAACGCGCGGGCGTAAATGTCGAGTATCACCTGCTGTTTGCGTTGGTTGTATTGCGCCACATTGTCGGCACCCAGCAACGCGCTTTGTTTCGCTTGCTGATACCGCGCCCGATCGGCGGGATGTTGCCGCAGCCAGTCGCGGAACAGCAGGTGGCGGATGTTTTCCGGGCAATCAGGGCCGAACACGTGCAGGTTAACGCGCGGCTGCATCAGCCGCAGGCAGCGGTGTTGGTGAAAGCTGGATTCGCGAATGATCAGGTCATATCCCAGCGCCATTAACGCCGGCACGTAGTCCTGTTCCTGAACGGGATCGGCAACGGTGAGATCGATGTCGATGACCGGTTTGGCCGCCAATTCCGGCACCGCCGTCGAACCGACGTGATCGAGCCGCAGCGCGCGATCGCCGAGCGCGCGCTGGATGTCCTGCGCCAACTGCTGATAGCGAACCGGCCAGCCGGCGTCGTATGCGACGATCGTCAGGGCTTCCGGCGGCGGTTTGCCGTGCACCCAGGGATTTTCGTTTGGATCTATGTCGTGGTGGCGGGTTATCGCTTCGGGAGTTGCCACGGCGCCCTCTCTATTTTACGGTGTGCGGCAAAACAGTATGCCGCAAACTGCGATCGTTTACCCGTTTCGCCCGTTTGCAACAGGGCCGGCAGCCGTTCCGGCAGGGTGTCGATCGCCCCCCGCGTTTTGGCCGCCGCCGTGCCGGGCGCAGGCGGGGCATCTGCCCAACGTTGATGCGGCGATGCTGCCGGATTTCTTTGATGTCTGAGCGGTCACGCCGGCCGGCAGTGCTCTTTCAGCATGGCGATGGCGTCCGGCTTCAGCTGATACAGATACACCGGCCGGCCGGTGGTGCCGTACAGAATGCGGGTGCCGAGGATGCCGCTCTCCGCCAGGTAGATCAGATATTTACGGCAGGAAACGCGTGAAATGCCGATGGCGTTGGCCAGGTTGTCGGTAGAGAACTCGTTGCTGTGCTGTTGTTCAATCCACTCGCACACCGTGCTCAGAGTGATGCTGGTCAGGCCCTTCGGCAGCTTCTTGCCTTCCTGGCTGTTGGGTTGGCGGCGCAGCAGGCTGTCGACGTCGGCCTGCGAGAACTCGCGCTGCGCCAAAATTTGCGACTGTTGCTGGTAGTTGCTCAGCGCTTCTTTAAAGCGGGTGAACTGGAAAGGTTTGATCAGGTAATCCACCACACCGTAATGCAGCGCTTTTTGCACCGTGTTCACGTCGCTGGCCGAAGAGATGATGATCACGTCGGTCTTCTCACCCAGTTCGCGCAGGCCGGGCAGCAGATCCAGGCCGTTTTCCTGCTGCATATAGATATCCAGCAGCACCAAATCGATGCTGACGGCGGCGTCGGCCAGCAGGGCGCGCGCCTGGCTCAGCGTGGCTACCGTCGCCTGGCAGTGAAAGCCGCTGACCTGGCTCAGGTAGTATTTGTTCAACTCCGCCACCATCGGGTCGTCATCGACAATCAGTACGTTAATCATGCGTTCAGCTCTTGGCCAGATAGGGAATGTGCACAAAGAACTGGGTCAATTCACCCGGTTCGGATTCGAAATCAATGCTGCCGCCCAGTTTCTCCAGGCGGCTGCGGATCAGCGCCAGGCCGATGCCGCGGCCCGGCCCCTTGGTGGAAAACCCCTGCTCGAAGATGCGTGGGCCGATCGCCGGATCGATGCCCGGGCCATCGTCACTGACGATACAGTGTAAATGATTATCATTGTGATGGAAGCTTAGGTTGATTTCATGGCCTTCGACGCCGTCGATGGCGTCAATGGCGTTTTCGATCAGATTGCCCAGCACGCTGATCAGCACGTGGGTGGTTTCCGCGTCGTCGGTTTCCGGCAGCAGGCTGGTTTCATCGACGGTCAGCTCAATGCCGGCTTCGTGGGCGCGGCTGATTTTGCCGATAAAGAAGCCGGCCACCTCCGGCGAGTGGATCTTGCGCAGCAGCGCGCCGATCTCTTCCTGGTAGTTGCTGGCGGTGTTGATGATGTAGTTTTCCAACTGCTGGTAGGCCTTCATATGCAGCATGCCCAAAATGACGTGCAGCTTGTTCATAAATTCGTGCGACTGCACGCGCAGGGCGTCGGCGTAGTGCGCCATGCCGCTCAGGCGCTGCAGCAGCCGGCTGACCTCGGTTTTATCGCGGAAGGTGGCGATGGCGCCGATCACCTGGCCGTTGACGATCACCGGCACGGTGTTGGTCAGCAACTCGCTGCCGTTGAAGCTTATCTGCCGGTCGCGCAGCGGCTTGCCGCTGGCCAGCACCTCCGCCAGATGCAGCTGGGCAGGCCAGTGCTTGCTGGCGGATTCCAGCATCAGGTTCTCCAGCGGGCCGCTCTGGCGCAGCAGGCGCTTGGCTTCGTCGTTGACGATGGTGATGCGGGATTGGTTATCGACCGCGATCACGCCTTCTTTAATCGACTGCAGCATGGCGTTGCGCTGCTCGAACAGGTTGGAGATTTCGTAGGGTTCAAAGCCGAGCATGATGCGCTTGAGCGCCTTGACCAGGAAAAACGTACCCAGGCTGCCGACCAGTGCGGCGAAGGCGATGGTCCAGTAGATGATCCAGCGGCTTTCACCCACCACCCGGTGCACGGTGTCCAGCGCGATGCCGAGCGCCACCACGCCGATCTGCCGCTGCTGCGCGTCGTAGACCGGCACGAACACCCGCAGCGCGGGCGCCAACGCGCCGCGATTGGTGGCGCTGTTAACCTGGCCCAGCAGCGCCGGCGCCAGATCGTCGCCGATAAAATGTTGGCCGATTAGCCAGGGCTTGGGGTGTGAATAGCGGATGCCCTGCATATCCACCACCACCACGAACAGCAATTCGTTCTTATGGCGCACCCGTTCGGCGAAGCGCTGGACGGCGCCGCCGCGATCCTGGCGTTCCAGCCCGTCGACCACGGTGGAGGAGAGCGCCAGGGTCTCGGCTATCGCTATGGCTTTGTTCCGCAGCTGATCTTGCCCTTCTCGGTTCATTTGCACGAAAAACAGCGCGTAAACCACCAGCAGCACCGAAGCGATGATGGCGGACACCATCAACGTAATGGACGTGCTGAGCTTCAACGGCGCGCGTTGCTTGGGCATGAAGGTTCTCCGAATAACGATTTCACGGCGTAGTGTAGCGGGGATTGGTCGGGGGCGCCGTAACCGGCAGCAGGTTATAACATGCCGCCGGTAAGCGAGGGGGTTATTTTAATTACAAAAGCCGCATTCAGGGTTGGTGATAGATGTCCAGCGCCTGTTGGCCGCTGGCGCCCTGGTGAATGATCGCCATCAGCGCGCTGACCACCCTCGACGGGTTGCCGTGCTGATAAACGTTGCGGCCGTAGACCATGCCCGAAGCGCCCTGGGCCATCAGGGCGGCGGACTTCGCCAGCACCGGGCCCAGTTCGCCTTTGCCGCCGCCGCGCACCAGCGTCGGGCAGCGCGCCGCTTCAACCACGCGGTGAAAATCTTCGACCCGATCGGTCGGGTCGGCCTTGATGATGTCGGCGCCCAGCTCGCGCGCCAACCGCACCAGCGGCACGATCCGTTCCACGTCGCCCAGCGAACCGTAGGCGGCGCCCTGGCCGGCCGGCGCCATCACCAGCGGTTCGATCATCAGCGGCATGGCGTATTTGTCGCAGGCGTGGCGCAGGCGGCCGATGTTTTCCACGCACTGGCGGAAAATGCCCGGCTCGTCGGGAATTTGGTACAAATTGACCACCACCGCGGCGGCGTCCATCTGCAGCGCCGCCAGGATAGGCGCGTCCGGGTTGTGCAGCACCGCCCACATTTCACGGTGGCGCGCGGCGTTGTAGGCGTTGCCGACGTCGGTGCGCATCACCAGCGCCGGTTTCTCGCGCTGCGGCGCGCGCTGCAGCAAATCCGCCTGGCCGTAGTTGACCTGAATGGCGTCGGGGCGTGCGGCGATCAGGTTGCCCATCACCCGTTCGATATCTTCCAGCCCGATTAAAAAATCCGGCTCGTTGGCGATGCCGTGATCGATCGCTACGTCCAGACATTTGCCGTTATTAAACAGCCGGTTCATTCGCACCTTACTGCTGAGCTGCATGCCAGTTCCTCCTGAAAAAAGGGATATCTCCAGTATTGCCGAGTAAGCATGGGCATGAAACGCGGAAACCGCAAACTGCGGGCCTGCTCGCAGTTTTATTTCATCGATTGCCGCCGGCTTGCACCGCGCAACGCACCAAAGGACAGGGGGCGCCGGCCCCGTTTGCGCCATTTGTTAGATCCGTGTCATGTTTTTGTTACTTGCCCATTCCAAAACGCATGTTTCGCTTGTTTGAGTTAAAAAGTTTCAATAGTCTAAATTATGAAATAAACATTTAATAATGACGGGGTGACCTAAGTTCTCCATAAAAATGCTTGTTTCAAGATATTGTTTTTAATCTATTTTGAGATATCGATCAAAATTTCACACACTGTCTGATTACGGCGAAAAAACGATAATTCCGCCGTATCAAAGGGATAACATCGAGCGAATTGTTGTTTGAATGTAAAAAATATTTTTCATTAGCTGTCAAATCAACAGACCTCTTCATTCTAACGATTAAAGGGTACAGAACATGAAGCTGAAGAAACTGATCGTCACCTCGGTATTGATGTGCATGCTGCCAGCCAGCGTCCTGGCGAAAGATATCAAGATCGGCGTTTCCATGGCCTATTTCGATGACAACTTCCTCACCATCCTGCGCCAGTCGATGCAAAACAAAATGAAGGCCGACGGCAACGTCAGCGGGCAGTTCGAGGATGCTAAGGGTGATATTGCCCAGCAGATCCAACAGATTGAAAACTTCGTCAGCCAGGGCGTTGACGCTATCATTCTGAACCCGGTGGATACCCAGGGCGTCAAGCCGATGATCAAGCTGGCCGAACAGGCCAAGATCCCGTTGGTGTTCGTCAATCGCAAACCTGAAGTGACGTTGCCGGCGGGCATGGCCTATGTGGGGTCCGACTCCAAGCTGGCCGGCAAGCTGCAGATGGAAGAGTTGGCGAAGCTGATGAACGGCAAGGGCAACGTGATGATCCTGATGGGCGAGCTGTCCAGCGAAGCCACCCGCGACCGCACGCGCGGTGTGGAAGAGGTGGCGGCCAAATATCCGGGCATCAAGATTATCGACAAACAGACCGCCAAGTTCTTCCGCAAAGAGGCGGTGGATGTCACCACCGACTGGATCCTGTCCGGGCAGCAGATCGACGCCATCGCCTCCAATAACGACGAAATGGCCATTGGCGCCATTCTGGCGCTCAAGCAGGCCAAAAAATCCGGCGTGCTGGTGGCCGGGGTCGACGGCACCCCCGACGCGCTGGAGTTCATCAAGAAGGGCGATCTGGCGCTGAGCGTGTTCCAGGACGCCAAAGGCCAGGGCGAAGGCGCGGTGCAGGCCGCCATTCAGCTGGTGCAAGGCCAGAAGGTGGAAAGCAACGTGCTGATCCCGTATCAGCTGATCACCAAGGCCAACTATCAGGAATTCGCCGACAAGAACAGAAAGTAAGCGTTAAGGCATGCCGCGTTTGCCGGCAGACAACGGCAGATGCGGCATGGAGCGTTGATGAGTGCGGAGGTTATCTGTATGTACCCTTATGTTCTTGAGGCCGAAGGCATCAGTAAGCAGTTTCCCGGCGTCAAAGCGCTGGATAAGGTCTCGATAAAAATCAAGCCAGGCAGCGTGCATGCGTTGATGGGGGAAAACGGCGCGGGCAAATCGACGCTGATGAAATGCCTCATCGGTATCTATCACCCGGATGAAGGCTCGATCAAAATAAAAGGCCAGCCGGTGACCTTCAGCGACACGCTGCAGGCGCTGCATTCGGGCATTTCGATGATCCATCAGGAGCTTAACCTGGTGCCCTACATGACGGTGGCGGAAAACATCTGGCTGGGGCGCGAGCCGGCCAGGCTCGGTTTCGTCAACCACGATGCGTTGAATCAGCAGACCCGCGAGCTGCTGGCGCGGTTGAACATCAAGCTGAAACCGGAAACCCTGGTCGGCGATTTGAGCATCGCCAATCAGCAAATGGTGGAGATCGCCAAGGCGGTGTCCTACAACGCCGACGTGCTGATCATGGATGAGCCGACCTCGGCGCTGACCGAGGGCGAGGTGGTGCATCTGTTCGCCATCATTCGTGAACTGCGTGAGCAGGGCAAAGGCATCATCTACATCAGTCACAAGATGGACGAGATCTTCGCCATCACCGATGAGGTGAGCATTTTCCGCGACGGCACCTTTATCGCCTGCGACAAAACCGAAAATCTGACCAAGCAGTCGCTGATCACCATGATGGTGGGGCGCGAACTGACGCAGATGTTCCCCAAATTCAACAATAACATCGGCGAAGAAGTGCTGCGGGTGGAGGGGTTGCGCCGCAGCGATTGGTTCCACGACGTTTCTTTCAGCGTCAAGCGCGGTGAAATTTTGGGCGTCGCCGGGCTGGTGGGCGCAGGGCGCAGCGAAGTGATGGAAAGCCTGTTCGGCATGCACCCGGCGGACGGCGGCGAGATCTTTATCGAAGGCAAAGCGGTGAAGGTAGATTCCCCAGCCAAGGCAATCGAAAACGGGCTGGCGTTCCTGACCGAAGACCGCAAGAAATCCGGGCTGTTCCTGGTGCTGTCGGTGGTCGAGAACATGAGCATCGTCAACCTGTCGGAATATATCGGCAAGAACGGCTTCGTCAGCCACGTGCAGATGGCCAAGGACTGCATGGAGCAAATCAAGAAGCTCAATATCAAAACCCCCACCATGGACCAGATCATCAACAACCTCAGCGGCGGCAACCAACAGAAGGTGCTGATTGCCCGCTGGCTGCTGGCGCAGCCGAAAATCCTGATCCTCGACGAACCGACGCGCGGCATCGACGTAGGGGCCAAGGCGGAGATTTATCGCCTGATCAGCGAACTGGCCAACCGCGGTGTGGCCATCATTTTGGTTTCGTCCGAACTGCCGGAAATTCTCGGCATGAGCGACCGGGTTATGGTGATGCACGGCGGCCGCATCACCGGCATTTTGGACAAAGATGACGCGGACCAGGAAAAGATCCTGGCGCTGGCCTCTGAATAACGAAAGGTGAACACCATGAGTAACGTAAAGATTGAAAAACCGCTCACCTCCGATTCGGCGGGCAAGGGAGCGCCGTTTTCCGGCCTGAGCGGCAAGATGCCGAAGGACACCGGCATTTTCATCGTGATGATCGGCATTGCGCTGATCTTCGAAATTCTCGGCTGGTACATTCGCGATCAGTCCTTCCTGATGAACCCGAACCGCCTGCTGCTGATCGTGCTGCAGGTGGCGATTATCGGCATCATCGCGGTGGGGGTGACCCAGGTCATCATCACCACCGGCATAGATCTGTCTTCCGGCTCGCTGATAGCCTTAACCGCGGTGGTGGCGGCCAGCCTGGCGCAGACCTCCGACAGCATTTCGCCGATGTACCCGGCGCTGCTGGATCTGCCGGCGGCAATCCCGATCGGTGCCGGCATCGGGGTGGGCATCGTCTGCGGCTTCGTGAACGGCTTCCTGATCACCCGCACCGGCATTCCGCCGTTTATCGCCACGCTGGGCATGATGGTGTCGGCGCGCGGCCTGGCGCAGTACTACACCAAAGGCAACCCGGTCAGCTTCCTGTCGGACGGTTTCACCTCGATCGGCCAGGGCGCGATGCCGGTGATCATTTTCCTGGTGATTGCGGTGATCTTTCATATCGCGCTGAAGCACACCCGCTATGGCAAATACATCTACGCCATCGGCGGCAACATGACCTCGGCCCGGGTGTCCGGCATCAACGTCAACAAGTACCTGGTGACGGTCTATACCATCGCCGGCGGTTTGGCGGGGCTGGCGGGGGTGGTGCTGGCGGCGCGCGTCAGCAGCGGCCAGTCGAGCATGGGGATGTCCTATGAGCTGGACGCCATCGCCGCGGCGGTGATCGGCGGCAGCAGCCTGATGGGCGGCGTCGGGCGCATTACCGGCACGCTGATCGGCGCGGTGATCCTCGGGCTTATCAAGAGCGGCTTTACCTTTATCGGCGTCGACTCTTACATTCAGGACATTATCAAAGGCGTGATTATCGTGGCCGCGGTGGCTATCGATATGCGGCGCAACCGCAAGAAACACTGATTGCCGTGAATTGCCGCCGGGGCTGCTTGCCCGGCGGTTTTTTTTTACCTCGGGGAAATCATCATGAAACACGTTAAAAAAATACTCCTGATCGCCGCGCTGAGCTGCTCCACTTCGGTATTGGCGGAAACCATCGGCGTGTCTATGGCCTATTTTGACCAGAATTTCCTGACCATCATCCGCCACTCGATCGACAAAGAGGCCCAGGCGCGCGGCATCAAGGTGCAGTTTGAAGATGCCCGCGGCGACGTTGGCCGGCAGACCGATCAGGTACAAAACTTTATCAGCGCCGGCGTGGATGCGATCATCGTCGATCCGGTTAACTCGGCCGGCACGCCCGCCATTACCAAGATGGTCAAAGACGCGGGCATTCCTTTGGTATACGTGAACCGCACGCCGGGGGACACCACGCTGCCGTCGGGCGTGGTGTTTGTCGGCTCCGACGAGAAGGAATCCGGCACTTTACAAATGGAGGAACTGGCGCGGCTGGCCAACTATCAGGGCAATGTGGCGGTGATGATCGGCAACCTGACAGACGCCGGCGCGCTGCAGCGCACCAAAGACGTTGAACAGGTGGTGGCCAAGTACCCGAAAATGAAGGTGGTGCAAAAGCAGAGCGCCAACTATTCGCGCAGCGAAGGCATGGATCTGATGATGAACTGGATCACCAACGGCGAAGCTATCGACATTGTCGCCGCCAATAACGACGAAATGGCGATAGGCGCGATTATGGCGCTGCAGCAGGCCGGCAAAAAAGACGGCAAGGTGCTGATCGGCGGCATCGACGCCACGCCGGACGGCCTGAAGGCGTTGGCCTCCGGCAGGATGCAGGTAACGGTATTCCAGGATGCCGTCGGCCAGGGCAAGGCTTCGGTCGACGTGGCGCAGCGGATGATCAAGGGCGAAAAGCCGGAGCCTTATTACTGGATCCCGTTCGAACTGGTAACGCCGGCCAATATGCAAAAGTATGCGGCGAAGCAGTGAGGGGGAAAGGGCGCTGCGTGGCAGCGCCCTGGCTGAAATGAATCACCAGCCTTTTACCGCGTCGCCCTTGTAGATTTCGGCGGCGCTGGCGGCCACCTCATCGGTTTGATAGGCCTTGACCAGGTTCTTCACCTTGTCGCTGTCCTGATTGTCGATGCGGCTGGCGAAGATGTTGACGTACGGCGAATTTTTATCCTCGACGAACAGCCCGTCCTTGGCCGGCGACAGGCCGATCTGGCTGGAATAGTTGGTGTTGATGATCGCCAGCGTTACCTGTTTGTCATCCAGCGCGCGCGGCAGCTGCGGCGCTTCAATCTCGACAATCTTCAGCTTCTTCGGGTTACTGACGATATCCAATGCGGTCGGCAGCAGCCCAACGCCGTCCTTCAGCGTAATCAGCCCCTGTTTTTGCAACAGCAGCAGTGAGCGGCCGAGGTTGGTCGGATCGTTGGGCACCGCCACCTGCGCGCCGTCCGGCAGCTGGCTGAGCGAACCGATTTTTTTCGAATAGCCGGCAATCGGGTAAACGAAGGTGTTGCCGACCGCCGCCAGCTTATAGCCGCGCTCTTGCATCTGTTTGTCCAGATAGGGCTTGTGCTGGAAAGCGTTGATATCGAGATCGCCGTTGTTCAGCGCTTCGTTGGGCAATACGTAGTCGTTGAAGGTCACCACCTCCACGTCCAGATCGTATTTCTGTTTGGCGACCTTTTGCACCACCGCCCACAGCGACTGATCGATGCCGGCGCTGATGCCGACCTTGATGTGATGTTCATCCTGCGCCGCAGGCCCGCAGGCGGCAAGCAGCAGGGCGCTGGCGGCGGTAAGGGCCACGGCGATTTTTTTTAGCGTAAACGTCATCTTCCCAGAGTCCTTGTCAACATTGCCTGCTGGATATGGCAGGCAGAATAGTGGCAGTGACTCTAGGTAATCGGCTGGATAAAATAAAATACTGATTCACTATGATTAATAGCGATTCGCTATGAGCGGGCGCACCGAAAGCCGCCGTTTGGGGCGCTTTGTGCCCTGGGCTGCAGTTTATTTTGACGGCGGATCGGCAGGCTTATTATGATAGCCGCAGGCCCACGAGGGCAGACCGGGTTATGAACGAGGGACAGATAATGCAATTGAACACTTGGAGCAAGGCACTGCTGCCGCTGGTGGTGTTAGCCTGCGTGACGGCGGCTCAGGCCAATGCGGCGGAAGGCGACGTCGGCCCGATCCCTAAAGATCTGCTGGGCAACTGGCGCGTCAGCAAAATAGTGCCGACGCAGACCGCAGGTTGTTGGGATCAGCAGCAGGCGCAAAGCCTGATCGGCGGCAAAATCAACTATAAGGCCGACGGCTTCAGCTGGAACGGCACCGCGCTGAAAAGCGAAGGCGCCACCGTCAGCACCGTAGAGGCGCAGGAGTTTGTCGAAGACAACTCCGGCAGCAGCTCATATATCGACTTCCCGACGCTGGGCATCAGCACGCCGTCGGTGCAGCGAGTGGCGATTCAACACCCTGACGCCACCATTCAAGGCATTACCGATCAGGGCACCGACGGCGTGCCCGGCGACAACGTGTTGGTGAAGGATCACAACACCCTGATCCTGTCGCTGTGCAACGTCTGGTTTGAAGTGCAGCGCGAGCGCTGATGCTGCAAGCGGCCCCGGCGACGGGGCCTCTCCTCGCCATAATCTCCCGCCTGGCCCCCCGTTTGTGAACTAAAATTAAGCATAAGGATATCGCCCTGAAAGGGTATCTGAGCCTCGGCTCATTACCGAGTCCACGACAGGAGGCGCTATGTGCTACAAACATATTGTGGTCGCCACGGATCTGAGCGATGACGGCAAACGGCTGGTGGAGAAAGGCGCGCTGCTGGCCGAAGCGCTGCAGGCCAAACTCTCGCTGATCTATGTCGATGTGCATTACGATACCTACCATGCGGCGATCGGCTTCTCGGAGCGAAGCTACGACGGCGTGCCGCTGGAAGAGAAAATCAAAAAAGAGCTGGAACCCACCACGCAAAACGTCAATTACCCGATCGCGGAAGTGATTATCGGGCGCGGCGGCTTTGTGGTTGAGCTGGAGGCTGCGGTGGCCGAAAAGGGCATCGATCTGCTGGTGTTCGGCCACCATCATGACCTGTGGAGCAATCTGTTTTCCTCCACCCGCAACGCCATCAACCAGTTGAATATCGACGTGCTGGTGATCCCAATCCGGCAGTGATCCCCAAGCCGCGCAGCGCCGCGGCTTTTTATTTGCACATTGCATAAGCATGTACTAATCCAGCCGCTGGGCGGCTTCCAGGGCCAGGCATCGGATATTTTAATTCACGCCGAAGAGATGAAACGCACCAGGCATACCGCGATCGGCCCGTATGCCGAACACTGCGGCCGCAGCCACGAAGAGCATGACAACCGGCTATCGGGGACGCGAGCCGTTAACCTCGATTGTTCATGGTTAACCGAGAAATGCCGCAAAAGGTTACTGGTCAAAGCTGGATAAACCACTGGCTTCCAGCTGGCGGATGGCCGCCGCCCAGTGTTTTTGCGTGATCTCATCCGTGCCGCTGCTAAAACGTACAGACTGCGCCTTGACCTTTTCGATAGCGGCCGACGGCGCGTAGTGCAAATTGTCCCGTCCGCCGGCGAGCGCCGCCACCTGAATGTTGCAGGCGCGCTCCAAGCCGTGCAGCTCTCGGAACGCGTGCTCGATGCTTACGCCACCGGCCAGCAAACCGTGGTTGCGCAAAATCATCACGTTGCTGTGGCCCAGATCGTTAACCAACCGTTCCTGCTCATCCAGATCAAGCGCAACGCCTTCGTATTCGTGATAGGTAATACGCGAATAATAAGCCAGCGCATGTTGCGACAGCGGCAACAGACCGTCTTTTTGCGCCGATACCGCCGCGCCGTCTTTGGTGTGGGTATGCAGCACGGCTTTCAGATCGGGCCGGGCGCGGTGTATGGCGCTGTGGATCACAAAGCCGGCCTGGTTGATGCCAAGCCCGGTCGGGTCGGCGAGGATATTGCCGTCCAAATCGATTTTCACCAGGTTGGAGGCGGTGATTTCACTGAACAACAGCCCGTAGGCGTTAATCAGGAAATGCTCTTCCGCGCCCGGCACGCGCACCGAGAAATGGGTATAAATATGATCGGTCCAGTTATACAGGGCCGCCAACTGATAGGCGGCGGCCAGCTTGACGCGCTCCTGCCACTCTTCCTGGCTGACGCCGTTTTTTACCTCGCCGGTATTGGCGGTAGGAATAGACATCAAAGACATAACAACTCCCATTAATGGTGGTTCGATAAGTGTTGGCAGCGATGGGCAGTAAAGCTACCAATCGATCTCCTGGCCCAGGATTTTCAAAATGTCCTGCCGATGTTTAATCAGAAGCGGGGCATCCCGGTGGCGCGGGTAGGCGAGCGGCACGGCAAACTGCGCCAGAATTCGGCTCGGCCGCGGCGACAGCACAATCACCCGGTCGCACAACAGCAACGCTTCTTCAATGTCGTGGGTGACCAGCAGGTTGGTATAGCCCTGGTTTTGCCAGAGGTTAATCAATTCGCGCTGCATACCGATGCGGGTCAGCGAATCCAGTTTTCCCAGCGGCTCATCGAGCAACAGCAGGCGCGGTTCGTTGAGCAGCGCGCGCGCCAGCGCGGCGCGCTGGGCCATCCCGCCGGATAGCTGCTTCGGGTAGGCGTTGGCGAACTCGTTGAGGCCGATACGGCTAATCAGGTCGTCGGCCTGCCGTTCCTGGCCGCTCAGCCCCTGCGCCTGCGGCCCGATCAGCACGTTCTGCCGCACCGTTCGCCATGGGTAGAGCGTGGGATCCTGGAAAACCAGAATGCGCTCGGGGCTGGGGGCGCCGAGTGGGCGGCCGTCGGCAAGCAGCTGGCCGGTCTGCAACGGTTCCAGCCCGGCCAACAGGCGTAGCAGCGTGGATTTCCCGCAGCCGGAAGGGCCGAGCAGGGCGACGCTTTCACCGGGGGCAATGCTCAGGCTGATGTTATCCAGCACGGCGATTTCCCGTTTCCCCAGGGTGAAGCTGTGGCTGACGTTTCGCACGTCAATCGCCATGCCTGTGGCTTTTATCTGAGCCTGTGCGGCTTGCGCTACCATTTCATCACTCCTTTTTGCCAACCGAGCAGCCGATCGCGTATGAAAAACAGCAGGCTGATCAGCCCCGAACACAGAAAGGCCATCACGATCAGCGCCGCGTACATATTGGGATAGGCAGCCCAGCCCTGCGCCCACTGCAGATAAAAACCGATGCCGGCTTTAACCCCAACCATCTCCGCGACGATCAGCACGGAGAAAGACGCCCCCAACCCCATGAACAGGCCGACAAACACGCTGGGCAGGGCGGCGGGGATCGCCACGTGGAAAATCAAAAAGCGCTGACTGGCGCCCAGGGTGCGCGCCACGTCGTAATAGGCCTTATCGATGTTGGCGACGCCCGACCAGGTGAGAACGGTAACCGGGAACCAGGTCGCCAGAGCGATCAGAAACACGCTGGCGCCAAAGCTGCTGGGAAAGATAAACAGGCACAGCGGCAGCAAGGCGGTCGAGGGCACCGGCCCGAGGATGCGGAGTATCGGGTGCACCCAATAGCCAATGCGCTGCGACCAGCCGATCGCCACGCCGCTGACAAAGCCGGTCAGGGTGCCGATCGCTACCCCCAGCAACAATAACGATAGCGAGTGATACAGGCTGTTCAACAGGCGCGGCCAGTCGCTGAGGTAAACCTCAATCAGCGCCTGCGGCGGGGCGAAGAATGGCACCGGCAGCACCCCGGTTTTCGCCGTGAGCAGTTGCCACAGGCTGAAAAACAGCGGCAGCGCGATCAGCCATTGCCCGGCGCGCTGCAGGCGCTGCCCGCGGCCGTTCCAGCGCCGATAGCTTAGCGCCAGGGCCAGCAATGCTACCCCCAGCGCCAGTTGCAGATAAGCCCAGGCCTGGCTGTATGGCCACTGGCGGTTGGCGTCAGGCCAATAGGTGGTGAAAAGCCCGGCCGCCAGCCACGCCGCGGCGGCAAGCAGGCCGGTGAGCCAGATCCGTTCGCCGGCGATTTTTTCACCTTTTATGGTGCGATCAAGCAAATACGTTGGCATAGATGCTCTCCGCAAACTGATGGGCATCGGTACTGGGTTTAATCACCTGTACCAGCTGTAAATCGCTGACGTATTGGGTAAGCTCTTTGACGAAGGCTTCCCCAACGGCATGATGCCCGTGGGCCTGGCCATGGATAATGCCGGCCACTTCTTTGACGTTGGTGTTTAACGCGTGGGCCATAAAGGCTTCGGCAACGCTTTCCGGGTGTTCTGCCGCATAGCTGTGGGCATCCAGCAGCGCCTGGGTTAACGCCGCCGCTGCGGCTTTGTGTTTGCGGGCCAGCGACCCGCTGACGCCAACCACGCAGCAACTGAGGTTGGCGTATTCCCCGGTCATATTGCTTGCCAGCAGTTGGTATTTTCCGGTCTCCAATAAGCGGTAGCTAAAGGGTTCGCTGCCGCTGATGGCGGCAATTTCCTGCTTATCCAACGCGACGCTCAATAAATCGGCGGGATAAACCTTCCACTGCACATCGGCTATCGGGTCTACGCCGTGGCGTTTGAGCAGAATGGCAAAAAAGTTCTTGTCCGGGCCGGCCATATCGGTCACGCCGATGGTTTGTCCTTTCAGCTTGTCCAGGCTGGTAAAGGGCGCATTTTTGGCGGTCAGCAGATTCAGGCAGCCGCCGTGGGTGCCGGCGGTGAGCTTGACGTCAAAGCCTTGCTCCAGCGCCTTCAGCCAGCGCAGGGCCATGCCTATGCCTGCATCGGCTTTACCGGTGGCGATCGCTTCCAGCAGCAGATCGGTCGAGTTGCCGAAGTTGACAAATTCTACGTCCAAATTGTACTTGCTGAAGAAGCGCTGCTGCTCCGCCACGGTGACGGGGGCAATACATACCGCGCTCTGGTTGATGGCGAGTTTCAACTTGTAAGGTTCGGGCAGGCGCAGTGCGTTGCCGCTATCCTGAGGCATGCTTGCCATATCATGGGCGAACAGCTTCGACGATATGCCGGCCAAGGCGGGGGCCGCCAGCAGGCTGCCACTCAGTCGGAGGAATCTGCGGCGTGAATAATGAGTGATGGGTTTCATGGCTGACCTTCCTGTTGTGTCTGCGCCAACGGCGGCACGCTAAAGCCATTATCAAAGGTATGGGTAACGTCGAGTGGTTGCCGGATCAAACCGTTGGCCTGATAAAAATCGGCCGTGGCCTGCTGTTGGCGCACGGTTGTCTCATCAATTTGCTGCCAACGCAGTTGGCGGCTGGCGAACTGTTCGCGCGCAATATCGGGCGGGAATCTAATGATTTTCCCCAGCGTGTTCCCGTAGCTGTCGAGATTGGCATAGGCCCAGCGCTCCGCTTTTGCCAGGCGGTTCAGGTAATCCTGCAGCGCCTGGCGTTTCGCGCTATCGGCGAGCGTTGCATCCGTGGCCGCCAGGAAGGTATTTCCCGGCAGCAGGCCGGTGCCGCTGACCAGCACATGGCCTTGCCCGGTTTTAACCAGTTGGGTGGTATAAGGTTCCCAGGCGGCCCAGGCGTCGACCGAGCCGCTAAGCAGCGCGACCTTGGCATCCACCGGCCCCAAAAAGACCCACTGTACGTCCGCCGCGCTCAGGCCGGCTTGCTTCAGCGCCTTCAACGCCACAAAGTGGCCGATAGAACCTTTGCCGGTGGCGATGCGTTTACCTTTCAGATCCTGGCCGCTTTTCAGCGGCGAGTGTTCGCCCACCAGCACCGCGGTGCCTGCCGGGTTGCTTTTATCCACCGCTACCGCTTTAACCGGCGCGCCCTGCGCGAGGGCAAACAATAATGGAGCATCGCCAATAATGCCGACATCAACTGCGCCGGCGTTCAATGCTTCGGCAAGCGGTGCGGCGGCGGGGAACTCGGCCCATTTGATGTCGTAAGGCAGGTTGGCGAGTTCGTTGGCCGCTTCCATTTGTGAACGCATACCGCCTTTTTGATCGGCAATATGCAGGGTGATACGTGCGTCGGCGAACGACGCCTGGCTTGCCAGGCCGAGCAGCAACAGGGCACCCAGGGTGTGTTTAATACGCAACATGTTGATTATCGTCCTATGGTTTTAACGCAGCTTTTCCGGCGTTGATCCATGCGCTGTCGTTTTGTGGGGTATGTATCCGGCCGCAGAGTACGTTACGGTAGTGGCGCTCCAGCGGGTTATGGCGCGTCAGGCCGTGGTTGCCGCTCTGCGTTAGCGCCTTTTCCACCGCCGCTATCGCATTTTCGGTGATGGTCACTTTTGCCAGGTTGGCTTGTTCAGTGCTGAATGCCCGCGCCGCCGCCTGGCGCAGCAGGCTTTGATTGACCAGCAGCAAGCCGTCGATTTGCCCAAGGTTTTCCTGCACGCGGGCCAGGCTGGCTAACGGGGCGCCAAGACTGGCCGGCACCCGTTGCCGCAGCCAGGCGATCAGCCAGCGGCGCGCCGCCTGCGCGACGCCGTCATAGACGGCCGGCAGCAGGGCGGCATGCGCATTGGCGGCGGCCTGGATCTGCGCCGTATCCGGCGCCGGGGGCCGATCGGCCGGATAAATCTCCACCGCATGGGACAGCGGTACCGGCACGTCTTGTAGTATCACCTCATGGCTGCCGGTGGCGCGCATGCCCAGATGATCCCAACTGCGTTTAATGGTGATGCCCGGGCTATCGCGCGGAACCAGCCAGGTGCCCACCTGCGGATTGTCATCATCGCTGCGAGCCCAGATTGCCAGCCAGCTCAGCCCTTCAATTCCGGTGGTATAGAGCTTATGGCCGTTGAGACGCCAGCCGGCGGACGTGCGGGCCGCCACGGTGTGGGGCAAACCGCCGCGCGCAGGGGAACCCAGTTCCGGCTCTACCCGCAGGCTGTTGATTAAGGCCCCGTTCTGCACTGCGCTGCGGCTGACTGCGCCGCGCAGCGATTCTGGCCAACTGGCGTTGGAGGCCAGGCGCAGGTGGTGCAGGTACTGCATGCAGACGATCAGCGCCGTTGACGGCTCGCCCTGTGCGATGGCGCTGATAACCTGCTGCAAAGTGGACAGGTTGGCTTCGGCGCCGCCATAACGCTGCTCGCAGGCCAGGCTCAGCAGCCCATATTCATGCAACAAGGCCAGATTGGCGTGCGGGAATCTGCCGCTGCGATCCAGCGCCGCAGCCTGCTGCGCCAGTTGCTCGGTGATCTGCTCAAGCGGCGGCTGCATGTGCCGTCGCCGCGCAAGCAGGCGGGTAGACTGGACAGAATTCATACGTAGTGTCTCTCCCGTTACCCATCAGGCGCTGTGTTTGGCATCGCGCTGGGCGATTTTGGCACGGGCGATCGGCAACAGTTCTTTACCGTATTCCTGAGCGTCGTTGAGGGGATCAAAGCCGCGGATCAGGAAATTGCGCACGCCCAGATCGTAGTAATCAAGCAGGGCATCGGCCACCTGCTCCGGCGTACCCACCAGCGCGGTGGAATTGTGCCCGCCGCCGACCAATCTGGCGATGCCGGTCCACAGACGTTTATCCACCACATCGCCTTGCGCCACGGTTTGCAGCAGGCGTTGAGCGCCCACGCTGTTGGGCTTGTTCCTATGGCCTACGTCGGTTTGCGCGGCATGTTCAGTGGCGACATGCAGGATCTCTTTGGCTTTTTCCCAAGCCTGCGTTTCGGTGGCGGCAATAATCGGCCGGAATGACACGCTAAAGTCGATTTGGCGCAGGTGTTTGGCCGCTTCGGCCCGCACGCGCTGGATGGTTTCCCGGGTTTGCGCCAGCGATTCGCCCCACAGGGCAAACACATTGGCATGCTTGCCGGCTACGGCAATCGCCGCGTCGGATGAGCCGCCGAAGAAAATCGGGATATGAGGCTGTTGCAGCGGTTTTATTGCCGAAAAAGCCTGTTCGACCTGATAGAAGTCATTATGGGCGTCGAACGGCCGTTCCTGGGTCCAGACCTGGCGCACGATCTCCAAAAATGCCTCGGTGCGGGCATAGCGCCGATCGTGGTCGAGATAGTCGCCGTCGCGGCGCTGTTCTGCGTCGTTCCCGCCGCTAATGATATGCACCGCCAGGCGCCCGCCCAACAGGTGTTCCAGGGTGGCGAATTTACGCGCCGCCAAGGTCGGCGAGACGAAGCCTGGCCGGTGCGCCAGTAAGAAGTTGATTTTTTGGGTGGATAGCCCAGCCAGCGCCGTGACTAAAAAGCCGTCGGGTTGATCGGACCAATGCCCGACCAGCAGGCGGTCGAAACCGGCGGCTTCGTGGGTTTGCGCAAAGCGCACAATGTAATCGCGATCAAATATTGGGCCAGCCGGTGGGATGATTTCCGAAGACAGACGGTGCCCGATCATGCCTAAAAATTGGACGCTCATTAGAACTCCTTGTCAGGAATCGTGATAGGGTCTGACTGCCGGCCAAATGTCTGGCGATAAGCAGCAAGGTGTTTATACCCTATACGCGATGTTCTAATGATTTAAATGCATTTTTATCATATCTTAATATGCATAAAGTTAATTATTAAGCTAACCCCTTATCATTCATTGGCTTAAATGCTAAGCCCCCGAACGATCTTTTCGGCAAAAAAGGTGGTGGGCCTTTGCAGGTTGCCCAGCCCCGGGCTGCTGACCTGCCACAGTTGAACTTTTGGCCGGAAATCGCTCAGCTCAACAATCGCGATGTCGTCTTGATGCGGGCTGTGCGTTAGCGCAGCCTTCGGCACCAACCCGAGCCCGAGTCCCTGGGCCACCAGGCTGATTTGCAACTGGGTGCCGGTGGTTTCCACATTGATTTTCAGCCCCAATCCCTGCGCCTGCAGATCGCGGTTTAACCCGGCGCGCAGGCCGCAGCCATCAGGGTTTAATACCCAGCCATAATGAGCGCAACCGCTGAGCCGGGCGGTGTGGATGCGAAGACGTTGGCCGGCGATCACGACAACCTCTAATGGGCACAGTGCCTTCGTCACCAGGCTGTCATCGAAGGTTTGCTGCGCCGGCCCCATGGCGAGCAGGCTGTCCAGCTCAACGTTTTCCAGGCGTTTGATCAACTGCCCGCCCCAACCGCAGGTTACCTGCGGGCGCAACTGCGGGTAATGCTCACCCAAGGCAATGAGCGCCGGAAGCAGGGCTATCTCGCTCAGGCTTTGCGGAACCCCCAGACGCAGCGGGCCGCTGGGTTCCGCATCCTGATTAAGCAAACTTTCCAACCGCTTGGTTTCGCGCTTGATCGTCAGGCACTGCTCATAGACGCGGTGACCGATGGCCGTCAGTTTAAGTGGCTTGGTTTGGCGATCCAGCAACGTGGCGCCCAGGCTCTGTTCAAAGCTTTGCAGGCGGCGGGTTATGGCGGATTGGCTTATGCCAAGGTATTCCGCGGCCTGGTTAAGCGAAGCGAATTGCACCACCGCCAGCAGGGCGTCAATATCATCTGTACGCATGGAAATTCTCTTTATGTGTGTTCTGCATTTTAGTTTATTACAAAAATGCATTTAAATAATAAAAAGTTCTTTGTTAGCGTGATAAGCAGTCTTTCAGACAGGAATGCTTATGACAACGCCCTTACGCTTAGACCGTTTACGTCAGTTCATCGAGCGACTGGCCCAATTGCATCAGCAGCCGCTGGGCGAGGCGGCGCGGCTCGATAACGCGGCGCAATTGCTTGCCGAATTGGTCGGCAGGGATGACTGGCTGGCTGAGGAGTACTCTCGCCCACACCCTGAACATTATCAGCAGTACCTGCTGCACGTTGATTCCGCCCAGCGTTTTTCCATCGTCAGCTTCGTTTGGGGACCGGGGCAGGCCACGCCGATCCATGATCACCGCGTGTGGGGGCTGATTGGCATGCTGCGCGGTGCTGAAATCAACCAGCGTTACCTGCTTGACGGCCAGGGCGTGCCCCGGCCTGAAGGTGACGCCGAGCGGTTAACCGCCGGGCAGGTAGCGAAACTGTCCGAACAGGACGGCGATATTCACCAGGTCAGCAATGCGTTTAACGATCGCGTGTCAATCAGCATTCATGTGTATGGCGGCAATATCGGCGCCGTTAAGCGTGCTGTGTATGGCGAAAGTGGTGCGGTGAAGCCCTTTATCTCCGGTTATTCCAATACTCAATTGCCTAATATTTGGGACCTTTCTAAGGAAGTGTAACTATGCCTGCCTTTGTTTACCGTGATTTTTCCACCCTGCGAGCCGCGCTGTTGGCCCGCCGGGAGTTGGCGCTGATCGATGTGCGTGAAGAAGCCGAATTTGCTGAAAGCCACCCGCTGTTCGCCGTGAACATCCCGCTGAGCAAGCTGGAGCTGGAAGCCTACCGGCGCATTCCGCGCCGCAGCACCCCTATTACCGTCTATGACAACGGCGATGGGCGGGCTGAACAGGCGGCACGGCGGCTACGGCAGTTCGGCTATGGGGATGTCGCCCTGCTGACTGGCGGCCTGGCGGGTTGGCAAGCCGGCGGCGGCGAGCTTTTCCAGGACGTAAATACGCCGAGCAAGGCCTTTGGCGAATTGGTGGAAAGCCGTAGGCATACGCCATCGCTGACTGCGCAGCAGGTTAAGGCGCTGATCGATCGGCACGCCGATGTGGTGATCGTCGATGCACGCCGTTTTGATGAATACCAAACCATGAGTATCCCCACCAGCACCAGCGTGCCGGGGGCGGAGCTGGTGCTGCGGATCAACGCGCTGGCGCCGGATCCCAATACGCAGGTGATAGTTAACTGCGCCGGGCGTACGCGCAGCATTATCGGTACCCAGTCGTTAATCAACGCCGGCATCAGCAACCCGGTGGCGGCGCTGCGCAACGGTACAATCGGCTGGGGGCTGGCGGGGTTTGCGCTGGAAAATCAACGGCAGCGGCGCTACACCGAGAATGTGGACAACCTGGCGCAGGCGCAGCAACGGGCGCGGCGAGTGGCGGACGCGGCCGGCGTACGGCGCATTGACCGCGAGACGCTTGGGTTGTGGCAGCAGGATGCGGCGCGCACCACCTATCTGTTTGACGTGCGCAGCCCCGAGGAGTACCGCGCCGGGCATGTGTCGGGCAGTTGCAGTGCGCCCGGCGGGCAACTGGTGCAGGAAACGGATCACTATGCCAGCGTGCGCGGCGCCCGCGTGGTGCTGGTGGATAATGACGGCGTGCGTGCCAATATGAGCGCTTCCTGGCTGGCGCAGATGGGCTGGGATGCGGCGGTACTCGATGGGCTGGAGGACGCCGACTTTACCGAGCGGGGCGATCCGGCGGCGCAGCTACCGCCGCCGCCGCCGGCCGATGAAGTCACCCCGGCGCAGTTGGCCGCACTGTTGGGCCAGGAAGGCACGGTGCTGCTGGATTTCACCACCAGCGCCAACTATGTGGCGCGCCATATTCCCGGCGCGCATTGGGTCCTCCGTTCACAGTTGCCGTTGGCGCTGGAAAACCTGCCGCCGGCAAAACGCTATGTGCTGACCTGCGGCAGTAGCCAGCTGGCGCGCTATGCGGTGCCGGAAGTGGCCGCGCTGACCGGCAAGCCGGTGCAACTGCTTGCCGGCGGTACCCTGGCGTGGATGGCTGAAAATCGGCCGTTGGAAAAGGGCGAAGGGCGGTTGGCCGCGCCGCGCATTGACCGTTATCGCCGCCCGTACGAAGGCACGGACAATCCGCGTGAAGCGATGCAAGCCTACCTGGACTGGGAGTTCGGGTTGGTAGAACAGCTTGAGCGTGATGCAACCCATGGCTTTACCGTGCTTTGAATCATCAGACAATACGCATAACCATCACCGGCAAAGAGGGAAAGTATGGCGCATTTTTCTGTACTACTTAGGGGCGTGGGGCTGAGCGCCATGTTATTAACGGCGTCGCTGGCACAGGGGGCGATCGGCGATGCCAAACTGGTACTGGGCGATCAAGCCCGTGGGCTGCGTAGCCTGGTAGAGGCTGCCGGCGTGATGAAGGATGCGCCCTATCAGTATCAATGGGCCAATTTCCAGGGGGCGGCGCCGTTGTTTGAAGCGCAGCGCGCAGCCGCTGTAGATACTGCCTATGCCGGGGATTTGCCGGTATTAATGGCGGCGGCGGGCGGGGTGGATTTTAAGCTGATTCAGACCAACGTCGGCTATGGCCAGTCTAACGGGATTATTGTGCCGAAGGATTCGCCGTTGCACAGCGTTCAGCAGTTGAAAGGGCAAACGGTGGTGGTTTCCTCAGCGCGCGGCAGCATCTCGCAAAACTTACTGTACGCGGCGTTGCAGGAGGCTGGGCTGAAGCGGGAAGATGTGAAGATTCAATTCGTCATGCCCACCGATGCCAGCGCAGCGTTCAGCACTGGCAAGGTGGCGGCTTGGGCGGTTTTTGATCCCTATTTGGGCGTTGCGGAACAAAGCGGCGCGCGCCTGCTGCGCGATGGACGGGGATTAACCCCATCGCTCGGCTTCTTGACCGCCACTACGTCCTCGTTGGCCGATCCGGACAAGCGAGCGGCCATCAAAGACTTTGCCGAACGCATCGCCAGGGCGCGGCAGTGGGCGATCGATCATCCGCAGGAATACGCCAGGGTTTACGCGCAACTGACGCGTTTGCCGCTGGAAACCGCCCGACAGATTGCGGATCGGACGTCAAAGGGCGCGCATAGCGTCAATCAGCAGGACATTAATGTGTTGCAGCCAGTGGCGGATTTGTTTTATCAGTTAAAAATACTGCCGAATCAGGTGAATGTTAATAACTTGATCGATAAGGATTTTACTCTGGCGAAATGAATACTGCACCGGTTTAGATGGTGGCGGTAGCCGGTCCAAATTTGACCACCAAGTTTTCCCGGTGCGGAGGGTAAAATAAAAATGCACGGGAAGGTCGGATTAACGCGGTCATAGCTGGCGCGCAGCAGACCGATGACGGCGCCGCGCCAGATCTGAGCATGGCGCGGGTGGGAAGCCTGTGTCTCAATTTATCCTCTCCAATTCGTTATTAATTCCATTAATGTTGGTCAAGTCACCTATGTTTTATAAACAATAAAACGGATAGCCATAAGTTTTATTGTTCTGTTTTTAAATTACCTCGGTTTATATTCGTTTTATTTATTTTTGTTATTTTATTAATTCGTTGAGTTTATATTTTTAACTGCTTGGATGAGCCAAAGATCAGGTTTTTTCACACAGGGTGCTCGGCAGGCGTGTTCATCGTTAAAAATAGAGGTTATATTTATTTTTGTTTAAATAACAATGTGTTGAATTTTTGTTTATGCCTTTGATAACGCTGTTGATATCTGCTTGAATTACGATGTGGCATCTGATGGTTTCTCTATGCGGGGGAGTGTTGCAAATTTGTTATTGATCACAAAATGAACAAATGGCCATTGCCTTGATCTTGTATATACAACTATATATGTACTGAAGTAATTATCTAAATCCTGCCTGGTGATATAGCGCTGTTGGGTATTCGTAAATTGTGGTGGTTTACATATACATCATGCCAATTTCTTTTAATTAAATCATCATCAAGGTGGATTTAATTGAAGGTCTAAAGGTGAGTTTTACCATGCCTCAGACGGTTATTCGGGGTGTCCGCTTCAAGGAGAGAATCGATCATGAAACTTGGCGCATTTTTAATGCCGGCACATCCACGTTATCGCTCATTACACGACGGCCACTATCACGATCTGGATACTTTGCGGTATCTGGATAGGATCGGCTTCGATGAGGCCTGGATTGGCGAACACTACATGATGCCAGCCGAGCCGTGCCCATCACCGGATTTACTGATTGCTCAGGCTATTTTGCAGACCGAACGCATCAAGCTGGCTGCGGGGGCATTTATGTTGCCGTTTCATCATCCTGCCGAATTGGCACATCGCATCTGCTGGTTGGATCATATTTCTAACGGCCGACTCATGGTCGGTATTGGCGCCAGTGGAACGACGCTGGATCTGGAAATGTTCAATATTGACCACAAAACAGGCGCACACAGAGAAATGGCCGCCGAGTCGGTCGAGATCATGACGCGCTTTTGGAACAGCAGCGAGCCGTTTGAGTATCGCGGCAAGTACTGGACTGTACGACGTCCGCCAGACCAGATGGACAAGCGTTCTGGTTACCATCTAAAGCCTTACCAATCACCCCATCCGCCTATTGGCGTCACCGGCCTTTCCGCTTCTTCGGCGACGTTGAAAATTGCCGGTCGTAACGGCTGGATCCCGATCAGTTTTTGCTTCACGCCGCAATACCTCCATACCCACTGGCAGGTCGTCGAAGAGGGGGCTGCTCTGAGCGGGCGGGCGGCGCCTTCCAAGGATATGTGGCGCGTTAGCCGGCCAATCCTGGTTGCCGAGACGGATACGCAGGCGTGGAAGCTTGCTGTTGAAGGCGAAATGGGACGTTATTTCCGCGAAGACTATCTGCCGATGATTGCCGGTAACAATGCGCTCGGGCTGTTCAAACACCACCCAGACGTACCTGACCGCGAAGTCACCGTCGAATACTGCGCAAAGCACTGCTGGATCCTCGGCTCGCAGGCGACAGTACGCGAACGTATTGAAGAGATGCAGTCGTTGTCAGGCGGTTTTGGCGTGTTGCATGTCATGGGGTTCGATCATTTAGATGAGTTGCTGCCTATACGGGAGAGCTACCGTGCGTTGCAAGAAATTGTTGCTACACACTTTGCCTAGGCGGGGCTCGTGGTTGAGAACATCGATGTCATTTAGGCGCTTTATGGAGAGAGCCATGCAACGACAGAAAGAACTCGAAGCTCGCGATAATGGCCGTTGTGCAGCCATTCTGGTTATCGATATGCAACACGACTTTTTGGATGCAGAGGGCCCCATTCCATGTTTCGGAGGGCAGGATATCGTTGAATCCCTGCGTATGTTGCTGGATTTTTCCCGCGAAGCAGGTATTGCGGTGATCTACACCCAAGAGGCTCATCGCGCCAGCCGAGTTGATTTTGGTCGGGAGCTTGATTACGGCGAGACGTTGCACTGCCTTGAGGGCACCCGAGGCATCGGAATAATTCCCCAGCTTTGTCCTCAGAACGGCGATCTGATGCTAATCAAACGCCGCTATAGCGCGTTCTTCGCTACCGATTTGGACCTGCTTCTGCGCGGGCTTAACGTTGATACCTTGGTGCTGACCGGCGTGGCCACCGACGTCTGCGTGCGCGCTACCGCCCAGGATGCGATGCAATTGGACTATCACGTAGTCGTACCGCGTGAATGTGTAGCAGGCACTACTCTTGAGCGGCATAAAGCTGCGCTTGAGAACATTAGTTACGTGTTCGGCAAGGTACAAGACTTAGTCGACGTCATTGGTGATTTGCGTACGGGGGCGGCGACAGAATGACAGATAAAAATATCGCCGAACAGGATACCGAACTGTTCGGGAGTGTCATGCGCACCCTGGTCGAAAAACGCGTCAATCTGAGCAGACAGCAGACCAGTGCCCTGGTTATGGCGATGCTCGAGCAACGGCTCGCTCCTTTACATATAACTGCTCTGCTTGCGGCTATGGCGATGAAAGGAGAAGTGCCTGACGAGATTGCTGGCGCTATAGATGCTATCGCCACGCGTCATCCGTCTTTGGCGATTGAAGTGCCACGTTCGTTGAACATGGGGGGCACGGGAGGCGATCGGGCCGGCACCTTCAATATTTCTACGACGGCTTCTTTGGTCGTCGCCGCTGCCGGTGTACCGGTGGTCAAACATGGCAATAGCCGCGTGACAAGCGCTAGCGGTAGCAGCGACATGATTACCGCTTTGGGGATCGACGTTGCTCGTAGTAGCGATGAAGCCTCGATACGTTTGACGCTGAAAACGAGCAACTTCGCATTTATCTCCACTTCGGCTTGTTATGCCTTCCCGGAAACGTTGACCGCCGCGCGTCGAGCGTTGGGCATCCGTAGCCTGTTTAATTTGGCCGCGCCGTTGGCGCATCCCGTTGGCGTCACGCACCAACTTATTGGCGTCGCGCAGGCTTCACTTTTGGAACCTATGGCCGATACGTTGCTGCGTTTGGGGGGCGTAACGGCCTTTGTAGTACATGGCGCCGGCGGCATGGACGAAGTCAGTTGCGTAGGTGAAACCCAGATCCTGAGCGTTAGCGACGGCTCCATTCGTAGATTTTCCGTACTGCCGGAGGATTTTGGGGTCTCTCCCTGTGAACTGCGGGCATTGCGCGGTGGTTCGCCAGAGAATAATGCCCGGATTTGTGAGGCTGTATTGAATGGTGAACCAGGGGCTTACAGGGAAGCGACGATAGTTGCCGCTGGGACCGCATTGGTATTGGCCGGTCAGGCGGATTCATTCAGCGAAGCGGCGGCGCTTGCGCGACAAGCGTTGGACAGCGGGCTGGCTTGCCAGGTACTTAAACGATTCAAGGAGACGATGTATGAGATCGCGTGTAAAGGTCTGCGGAATCACACACCATGAAGACGCCCTGGCGGCATTGGCGGCGGGCGCTGATGCTTTGGGGTTTATTTTCTCGCCGAGCCCGCGTCAGGTATCGCCGGATGAGGCTCGCTCCATCATCGCACGGCTTCCTCCGTTCAGTTATGTGGTTGGTGTATTCGTCAATGAAACCAGCGAACGTGTGCAAAGCGTCATCCGCTATTGCGGTTTGTCGGCAATCCAACTTCAGGGGGATGAGACCGACGCGTATTGCCAGCTGTTTGAGGTGCCGGTCATTAAAGGTTTCCGCGTCGCCAACTCTTTGACGCTGGAACGTATACAGGGTTATCAGGTGAGCGCTTATCTGCTGGACACACGGGCTGAGGGGCTGGACGGCGGAAGCGGGCAATCTTTCGACTGGCGTTTGCTGCAAAACATGACATTTTCCCGCCCGGTGATTGTGGCGGGCGGGCTTCATGCGGGCAACGTCAGACACCTGATTCGACATTACTCGCCATCCGCCATTGATGTCAGTCCCGGGGTATCGCAGTCTGAGCGACGCAAAGATCCTGCGCGGCTCCGTGCTTTTCTGGCGGCCGTTGCCGATGCTCGGCAAAACCGCTCCGCGGCGGCTTTCGGCATTAACGAAGAGGATATCCTCAAGGCGTCTTTCGATCGGCAACCGTTGGTGGCGATCCAGGGGAGGCAATTCCTGTTGAACTCTCTGACGGAACAAGTGCCGGCCACATCAGCAGAGTTGCTGCGAGAAGCCGCTCGGCGGGTATGCGAAGCTGCGTGCTTTCCCATAGGCACCAAGCTGGTTGGTGAGGAGGATAAAGGGGGCGGCCTGCTGGCCGCGGTTTCTCTGCTATCTGGCATGCCTTATGGCATCGCACGTTGGTATCCCTCCGGTTTGGAAGGGCAGGTGCGGGTTGATTTCGACTGTGAATACACCGACGGAAGCCTGTTTTTGAACGGTGTAGAGCCTGGCGACAAAGTCTATATCGTGGACGATCTTATCAGCACCGGGGGAACGCTGATTGGATTGGTCGAGGCGATACGCCAGGCCGGAGCCGAAGTGTCAGGCATTGTTTGCGTTGCGGAAAAGACTAACTACGGCGGGTCTGAACGCGTTTTTAAAGCAACGGGCATTCCGGTGACATCGCTCGTTGAAGTGGACGTAAGCGGTGAACTCTCGGTTGTGGTAGGTGTTAACTATTGAATGGAAAAGGAAGCCATGATGAAAAATACGCAACAATTTCGCGGTTGGTACATGGTGGGGGCCGTGCATATTCTTCTGGCGCTGATCTTTGGCGCGGCTTATTCGTTCGGCGCTTTCTTTACCGTCCTTCAGACCAACTTCGAAGCCGGACGTTTCTCCACTGCGTCGATATTTTCTCTGACGGCGCTGATCTACTACCTGGTCGGGGTATTTTCCGGCGCATGGAGCGATCGCACTTCGGTTAGAACGGTGACCAGCACCGGGATCCTTCTGTTATCGCTGGGTTTTTTGGCCAGTAGTCTGTTGCCGTCATCGCTTACGTCATTCCTGGTGGCGTTCTGTGTCCTGGTGGGGTTGGGGGTCGGTCTGGTTTATGTACCGGCGATTTCGACCATACAGCGCTGGTTCATTATTCACCGCAGTTCGGCTTCCGGTCTGGCGCTGGCCGGAACCGGCCTGGGCACTCTTATGGGGCCGGTGGTCGCGGGGTTGCTGATGCAGCACTTATCCTGGCAAAGCACCATGCAGATCTACGCCGGAGCTATTGCACTGTTGGGGCTGGCCGCCGCCTCCTGCTTGCGTGGTCAGCCCGAGGATGTGGGGCAGTATCCCGATGGCCTACGCCCCGTTGCGGCCGCCTCTGAGCCGGCGCGGCCGCTCGGCAACTGCGTGACATTGCGAGAGGCGACGCGAAGGGCGCAGTTCTGGTGGTTTTTCGCAGCGATTTTCTTCGGTTCTGTCGGGCTGTTCCTCGCTCTGGTCCACATCAATCCCTATGCGCAACAGCAAGGGCTGAACGTCACGCAGGCTAACCTGCTGATAGGCCTGATCGGCGTAGGCAATATCGGTGGTCGCCTGTTTCTCGGGCGCATCGGCGACCGAATGGGCGCTCAGCGTTTCCTGGTGGTCGTCACTCTTAGCCTGGTTGCGCTGTGCGGCCTGTGGAGCATGGCGCACGGTTTCACTGCACTGATCGTTTTCGCTCTGCTGTTTGGCGCGGCAAACGGTGGCTGCATCGCGTTGTATCCAGCGGTGGCCAGCATGTGGTTCGGCACACGCAATCTGGGGGCCATTCTGGGGGCTCTGTATGTCGCCGTAGGTATCGCGGCCGTAGCTGGGGGCAGCGTTGCCGGGTTGCTGTATGACCTCTATCAGAGCTACATGCTGTCTATCCTTCTTGCCGGCGTTTCGGCGTTGCTGTCCGTGGCCGGCATCATCTTGGCCGCCCGTTTCGCTCCGCCAACGGAGTAAGGGGAAGGCATGCCCGGCATTTATGATCTGCGTTCCGCCTTGAAATTGCTGAGCCAGGCTGAAGGCGAAATGACTTTGGTAGAGCGACCCGTTTCTCCGGACATTGAGCTGGTCGAAGACTTTCTCGCCGCGAGCCGCCAAAGAGGCGGGATTGCCGATGAGCAGCCCCTGCGGGTATATCGGCAACCTACACGGGGGAGATTCCCGGTATTGATGGGCGTTTTTGGCACGCGCCGGCGCTGCCGTTTGTTCCTCGATCCCACCGGCTGTCAGCCGCCGGAGCTTTCGGAAGCTCAACTGTTGCTGCAGGCTGCAAACGCCCCTATAGGGCCCAGAGTGCTGGAGCGGTCGCGTTTATCGCGCTCGGTGAATAAATCTAGCTCTATCCTGGCTGCTTTACCGGTATTACGCTATGCGCTGGACGACCCCGGGCCAACGGTGACGCTTGGATTGATCTACGCGCGCGATAGCCGCACCGGCATA